>ENA-UEYL01002185-UEYL01002185.1-human-gut-metagenome-genome-assembly--contig:-NODE-2185-length-14985-cov-3.993158_pt1 | contig 14985 bp, 14 predicted proteins | sample MGYA00242941_ERZ507946 | MGnify/ENA primary metagenome ERZ507946 (study PRJEB26167, sample SAMN06115482) | human gut metagenome | host: Homo sapiens | place: China:Guizhou | collected 2015-03-11...
TATGGAGGTACGTTGCTTTTCTTACCGTCCGGAAGCCTGGCGTTTTAAAACGATCACCGAATTCAAGGGCAGTGTAAACCGTGGTGCGGAAATCAATTTTGAATGGAACGGACGAGAATATCATATTTGCCCTGTTTGGCCAGACGGAGAAGTTCAATATTGCATTACGCCCTTGGATACGCAGCAGGATACCGTCTATCAAACTGCGGAGGACATGCTGGAATATATCATTGACAATACCCGGCTGCGTGACATCATTACGAAGGAGGAAGTAACCGACCGCACGTTGTGATAAAACCACCAGCCTAATGCTCACAGCATATTGCTATGATCTGTTCATGATACTAAGACCAGACAAGGAACATCCGGATACATTATCCGGATGTTCTGTTTTTATCAAGAATCTGTTCTGATAGAGCAAGGGCACGAACCGATTTCCTATTCTTGCATTTTTTTAACCAGTCAGTATAATTAAATTGTAAAGCATTTTCTTAGCTAAATAAGGAGGTGCACCATGAACATCGAAGCAAAAAAGATAGTGTCTGTGTTTGGGATTGTCACGCTGGTGGTGATTGCTGTACTTCTGATGGGCTATATCGTGAACGAAGATGATACATGTTTAAATCCAACTGCTACACATGAGCTTTTGAGCAAATATCAGCGTGAAATTGATCTTGTCGAGGCAACCTGCCAGCATCCCATTGAAGAAATCTCTTCGACTACCAGAAAAGAAATTGCCTCTGTAGCAAATCGGTATCTCTATCACTCGGACTATCAATTTTCGGAATTGATGACCGACATTGCTGCTGCTTTTGCATTACAAGAAGAATAGTTCCGTGCTGGTATGTAGGCGTTGTGCTCTAAAACGCAGATAACAAGATCTATTTTTTGGCAGAAGATCAACACAAGGCGGGAACATCTCTGGAGATGTTCCCGCCTTCTTTGTGACTCCGATTTCGATTTTCATCATGCTGTTGTGCAGGAAGAATGTGTGCTTGTTGTCGCTGGTCATACGCTTCGGGGGAAGATCAGTGCTGTGATCAGGAAAACAGTTCCTGACCAGCCATCAGAATAACGGCGGCATATTGGCATATTGAGCGGAAGAAGTGCATCGCTTATCATACACCCGCGCTTCCATTCTTAGAAGCATCCGGATATCGGTGACTGGTTGGAGTACCGCCCTTTTTTATCGCAATTGGCGATGCCTTCAAAATCCCTGCGCCTGATCGATTGCATGCCGATCGTTTCGCACATATGATAGATTGGCACCCTTTTCCGTGGAAATTTAGACCGTATGGGGATATAATCGTTCCAATCGCAGGCGTTTTGAAACGAAAAAACAGGAAAATTGTAACAATTTGTTGTTGACCTTTGCGGCAGATCCGATAAAATGGCTCTAAATAGAATCCCGACGCCGAGGAGGTGAACGGTATGCGGCTGTATAGCGGAAGCGGAAGACGGCTGAGCGGCAAAAAAGGCGGGAAACGGCTCGCTGGCGGCGGAAAGCGCCTGCGTTCCAAGGGCATGGGTCTGGCACCTGTGGCTGGGATGCTGGTGGTTGCCTGCGGCCTGGGAGGGTTGCTCTGGTGCGTACAGGCAGGATTTCCCACTCGTCCGGCGCAGCAGTCTTCGGAGGATTCCGACTCGCTGTTTTACCCGCTTCACCTGTCGGTACCGGTGCAGGAGGAAGAGGAGGATTCTCAAGAAGCGCCTCCGGAAGCAGAGGAACCGGATCCCCAGGCGGACCGGTTTGTGCTCAGCTTTGCCGGCGACTGTACCTTGGGTGCCGAGCATGACACCTGGAACCGACCGGGCAACTTCCCGGACGTGGTGGGAGATGACTACGCCTATCCCCTGGCAGGTGTGAAGCACGTGTTTGCCGAAGATGACTTTACCTTCGTGAATCTGGAGTGTGCCCTGACCGATGCAGACACCCCTGCGGACAAGACCTATCGCTTCCGCGGCTTGCCCGCATACGGGCAGATCCTCACGGAAGGCAGTGTGGAAGGGGTCACCCTGGCCAACAATCACAGCCTGGATTATGGAGCGGAGGGCTTGGCGGATACCCGGCAGGTGCTTGCGGAACTGGGAATTGCCGCCGGCGGCGATGGAGAGACGTTCCTCTATACCACGGACCGCGGCTTGAAGGTGGGCGTTTATACTGCTTACCACCTGGGCCGTGCGCAGATTCAGAAGGGTATTACATCCCTGAGGGAGGCGGGGGCCGGGGTGGTTATTGCCGCTTTCCATTCGGGAACAGAGAGCTCCTATACGCCTACGGAGAACCAGAAGAGTTTGTTCCGCTATGCCATTGACTGCGGGGCGGATATTGTGTATAACGCGCATCCCCACGTTCTGCAGCCCATGGAATCCTACCATGACGGCGTCATCTTCTACAGTCTCGGGAATTTCTGCTTTGGCGGAAACCGCAATCCCTCCGACAAGGATACCGCCATCATGCAGGTAACGGTGGAGCGGACGGAAGAGGGAACGGTTCGCCTGGCGGAGGTGGAGGCCATCCCCTGTTCCGTCAGCAGCCGTTCGGACCGGAATGATTACCAGCCCACCCCGTATGCAGAGGGCAGCGCGGGAGCCGACCGGGTGGAGCGCAAGCTGGCGGGGACGTACCGCAAGCCGGAGTCCAATCCGGTCCAGCAGGCGGCAGATACGCCTGATGTGCAGACGATTGCGGTCACCACGGCATCCGGGACAGAGAGCACGGAAAGCGGAATGTAAGAAAGAAAACAATGCGGCCCCGGAGCATCTTGCTCCGGGGCCGCGGTGTTATCTGGATTTGAGACGGGCTTCATAGTCCCGCAGGGAGGACAGCGCTTCCGAAGACATGGGGTAAAGTACAGCCAGATTGAAAATGGTCATCAATCCGATGCCCACATCTCCCAGATCCCAGACGAAGGTATAGGTGGCCAGGCCGCCGATGAAGAGCATGACCAGAGCCAGCAGCTTGTACGCGGTCTGAGAAGTCCAGTTGTCTCCGAAGAGATAGGCAATGTTGGACCGGGCGTAGAAGAGAATGCCGATGAAGGTGGAGAAGCTGAACAGCCACAAAATCAGGGCGATGAAGATCACGCCGAACCGGCCCAGGTGATAGTCCATGGCGGCCTGCAGAAGATCCATGCCCTCCAGTCCGGCCACGGTGGATTCCGGAGCCAGCAGCATAATCATGGCAGTGCAGCTGCAGATGACAATGGTATCAATAAAGACGCCCAGGGCCTGCAGCAGTCCGACCTTGGCGGGATGATCCGTATCCGCGGCGGCGGCTGCGCAGGGGGCGGAGCCGGAACCGGCCTCGTTGGAGAAGAGGCCGCGCTTGACGCCGTTCATAAGCACCGCGCCGAAGCCGCCGGCCACAGCCTGGCGCAGTCCGAAGGCCTCCTGGAAGATCCGGGAGAACACAGCGGGCAGCAAAGAAGCATTTTTGATAATCAGGAAGATGGTCAGGAAGAAATAGCAGCCCGCCATGATGGGAACCACCAGGTCCAGCACCTTCACCGTAGCGTTGCGCCGCAGTACGATGACGGCTGCGATGACCACCAGAATAATGGTGGTGTACAGCGGCGGAACGGAGAAGGCGTTGTAGAAGGCGGAGGAGACGGAATTTCCGATGACCTGGCTGATGCCGCACCAGCAGATCAGGCCGGAAATGGCAAAGAGTACCGCCATGGGGCAGCGGCGCTTCTTGGCGGATTCGGGATGCCGGGCGGCAAAGAAGTCCCGGATAAAGTAGGCCGGTCCGCCCCGATAGCCGCCGTACAGGGGATCTTTTTCCTTGTGCAGCTGGGCCAGCGTGGCTTCCACAAACGCGGTGGAGGAGCCGATGAGGGCGGTGATCCACATCCAGAACACCGCGCCGGCGCCGCCTGCGGAGATGGCGGCCACAACGCCCACCAGGTTGCCCATACCCACCCGGGTGGCAGTGGCTACCACCAGAGTCTGCAGGGAGGACAGGGCCCCGCCTTCCCGCTGGGGATGCTTGTCCAACGTGACCCGCAGCATTTCCGGAAACATCCGCACCGGCAAAAAGCGGGTGCGGATGGTGAAATAGATGCCTGCGGGAATCAGCAGCACCACCATGAAGGAAAGCTGCAGGCTTCCGCCGCCGGGAAGGGGAATGGAAAAGAGATCGCCCCACAGCAGGCGGTAGACAAATTCGATCAGCTGAATCATATGTGCCTCCAAACTACGGCCCCGGAGAATGAACCGGCGGACCGCTGCGTTATGCCGTTGTTACGGCTGTCCCACCACGAAGGGCAGGAAATAGCGGATTTGCTTTTTCCACCAGGGCCAGTCATGGCTGACATCGTATCCCCAGTAGTCCACCCATGCCCGGATGCCTTTTTGCTTGAGCACTGCGTCCAGACGGCGGGTTCCCGCCAGCAAAGGTTCCTCCCAGGCGCCCTGGCCCACGCAGAGAATGATTTTGCGGGCATTGAACATGCTGATATAGGGGTGGTCCTCCGGCATGCCGGAGAGGCTGGCGCAGGGGTCGTTGGCGTAAACCACCTCATCCATATATCCGCCGTACATATCCTGGGTATCATAGATGCCGGAAAGGGCGATGACGCTGTCAAACAGATCCGGACGGCGGAAAAAGACGTTGGCCGCGTGATAGGCTCCCATGGAAAAACCGGTGGAGAGCAGCGCATTGCCGGTGCCGTTGATCTCGTGGATCCGGGGGAGCAGCTCCTCGGTCAGATAGCGGTACCACGCTTCATGCAGGCGGATGCGCTGATAGGGGTCTCCCTCCCGGAATGAAACGGTCTGGGCGTCGATGGTGTCGGCGGTGAAGAGCTGAATCCGCCCTGCGTCCAGATAATCCTGGAGGGTATCGAGCATGCCGAAGCCCTCCCAGTCAAAAAAGCGGCCGTTCTGACAGGGAAATACCAGCACCGGCTTTCCGCCGTGGCCATAGACTTTGAACTCCATATCCCGCCCTAGATGGCGGCTGTATTCCTTATGGTACTCCGTGTGCATAAACACGCCTCCTTCTGCGATACCTCCATATCCTACCATAAAGCGCTGCCGCAGGCAAGCAAAAGGAGAAAGCTGGTTTTTTCTCTTGCGTTTTCCGGAAAATTGTCCTATAATTCAATGCTATAAAGTGGTAAATTGGAGGGGCTGGAAATGAGTAATTTTGTGTTTATTTCCCCCAATTTTCCGGAGGCGTACCGCTGGTTCTGCATCCGCCTGCGGGAAAACGGCGTGAATGTACTGGGTGTGGGTGATGCATCCTATGACGAGCTGCACCCGGATTTAAAGCGGGCGCTGACGGAATACTACCGGGTGGACAGCCTGGAGAATTACGACCAGGTGCTGCGGGCTGTGGGATATTACACCGGTCAGTATGGCAAGATCGACTGGGTCGAGAGCAACAACGAGTACTGGCTGGAACTGGACGCGGCCCTGCGGACGGATTTCAACATTACCACCGGACTCAAGTCTGATGAAATTGAAAAGTACAAAAGCAAGATGCGGATGAAAGCATACTACCGTCAGGCGGGGATTCCCTGCGCCCGCTTCGCCCCGGTAACGGACCGGGAAGCGGGACTGGCCTTTGCCCGGGAGGTGGGGTATCCCATCATTGTTAAGCCGGACAGCGGCGTGGGGGCCATTGCCACCTGGAAGCTGAAATCCGACGAAGATCTGGAGGCGTTTTTCCAGGACATTCCGCCGGTGCCCTATCTCATGGAGGAATACGTTCCCGGCGTGGTGACGACGTATGACGGAATCTGCAATTCCAAGGGCGAGGTGCTCTTTGCCGCCAGCCATATCACCCGCAATTCCATCATGGATATGGTCAACGAGGGCGTCCCGACCTATTACTATGTGGATCGGGCGGTTCCCGCCGATGTGGAAGCGGCGGGCAAGGCGGTGCTGCGGGCCTTTGGTGCCTCCAGCCGGTTTTTCCACCTGGAGTTTTTCCGCCTGACGGAGGACAAACCGGGACTGGGCAAGCGGGGAGATATTGTGGCCCTGGAGGTCAACATGCGCCCGGCGGGGGGCTATACGCCGGATATGCTCAACTTCAGCCAGAGCGTGGATGTTTACCAGATGTGGGCGGATATGGTGGCCTTCGATGAACTGCGCCACAGCTATGACGGTCCCAAGAGCTACTGCGTGTATGCCGGACGCCGGGACGGAAAGCCCTATGTCCGCACCCTGGACCAGCTGGAGCAGCAGTGCGGCTCTCACGCCCGGCTGTTCACCCGTATGCCGGATGCTCTGGCGGGCACCATGGGCAATCAGGTGGCCATCGCCTGCTACGACACCCTGGAGGAGGTAGACCGCTTCGTCCAGGATGCCTTTGCTCTCCGGGCCGAGGAAGAATAGGATACAAAGGCCCGGTCTCGCAGGAGGCTGGGCCTCTGATTTGACAGCAGGCCGCACCCAAAGGTGCGGCCCGTCGTTTTACAAAGCGGGGAGGTCTTCCAGAGAGGCGAAGGTGTAGCCCATTTCTTCCCAGCGGGTCAGCAGCTCGTCCAGGATCTGGGCGTTGGTTTGGGAGGTGGAGTGGAGCAGGACAATGGCGCCGTCGTGAATGCGGGGCAGAAGCTTGGAATAAGCCTCCTGTTCCGAGGGCTGGTTGTCGGTGTACCAGTCCACATAGGCCAGGCTCCAGAATACGGTGGTATACCCCAGAGCATGGGCCTGGCGGAGATTTTCCTCGCTGTATTTTCCCTGAGGCGGACGGTAGAACTTGGACAGCGGCGTGCCGGTGGTCTCCAGAAACAGCGCTTCCAGAGACTCCAGCTCCTTCTGGAAGGCAGATTGATCGCTGATGGCGGACATATCGGGGTGATGGTAGGTGTGATTGCCCACGATGTGTCCCTCATTGACCATGCGCTTGACAATGTCCGGGGCGGACTCGACCATATGGCCCACCACGAAGAACGCGGCGGGGGCGTTGTGCTTTTTCAAAGCGTCCAGAATGGCCTCGGTGCAGCCGTTTTCATAGCCGCAGTCAAAGGTCAGGTAAATGACTTTTTTGCTGGTATCCCCCAGATAGTAGGCACCGTACTGGGCCAGATCTTCTGCGGTGGCGTTGCCCACCGGGGATGCGCCTTCCTGCGGAAAGGCCAGCCCCCAGTTGTCGGCGGAGGCCGGCACCACAGCGGAGGCGGAAGCAGGGGCGGATGGAGCAGAGCGGTCCTGCAGGAGCAGGGCTCCCGCCAGGAACAGACAGGGCAGCAGCAATAAAACAATGCGGCGGTATACAGACATGAAAAACAACCTCCCGTCACAGCGGTAATATCCACAGCCTGTCCCAAACGGCGCGGGTTATGCGTGCTTGAACGCAGAGGAAAAACATGGTATGCTTGCAGAGCAACCAATCATAGGCAGAAAAACTTGGGAGAAAGGAGTACCATTTGATTGCAGCGATCTGTTTGGAAGATCGGAACGGACTGCTGTTCAACGGCCGGCGGCTGAGCCGGGACCGTGTCCAGCAGGAGGATCTGATGACGGTTTGCGGGGCGGGAAGGCTGTGGATCAGCCCGTTTTCCGCTCCGCTGTTTGCGCCCTGGCGGGAGCGGCTGGTGATTGCGGAGGACTTTTTATACCGGGCCGGACCGGGCGCGGTATGCTTTGTGGAGGACCGCCCGCTGCGGCCGGTCCTGGACCGGCTGGAGGCGTTGATTTTGTACCGGTGGAACCGGACGTATCCGGCGGATGTGTATTTGGATTTGGACCCGGCGGCGGAGGGATTTGTGCTGGAACAGCAATGTGAATTTTCCGGTACATCCCATCCGTGCATTACCCGGGAAATTTACCGGCGGGGAGGCGGCTATGGCAAAGCGTAAGAAGAAAAACCGCAGAGTGCTGCGGAAGCTGGCAGTGTTGGTGCTGGCTGTGGCGGCGGCGGGGATCACCCGCTGGTATCAGCAGCAAACCGCCATTTCCCTGGATGAGGTACCGCCGTACAGCGGCGCGCCTTACGTGGTGATCAACGGCAATGTGCCGGATTTTTCCGCCGAGGAGCTTTCCGCAGAACCGTTTGGGGTATACAGCTCCCTGGATTTTCTGGGCCGGTGCGGCACTGCCTGCGCCAATGTGGGGGTGGAGCTCATGCCCACGGAGGAGCGGGGCGACATCGGTTCGGTCAAGCCCACAGGCTGGCAGACCGCCAAGTATGACATCGTGGACGGCGGCTATCTCTATAACCGCTGCCATCTCATCGGCTACCAGCTGACCGGAGAAAATGCCAACGAACAAAATCTCATCACCGGGACCCGCTATCTGAATGTGGAGGGGATGCTCCCCTTTGAAAACATGGTGGCGGACTAGGTGGAGGAGACGGGCAGCCACGTGCGCTATCAGGTCACGCCTATCTTCCAGGGGCTGGAACTGGTGGCCCGGGGCGTACAGATGGAGGCCATGTCCGTGGAAGATGACGGCGCGGGCGTGTGCTTCAACGTCTTTGTGTATAACGTGCAGCCCGGCATCACCATTGACTATGCCACGGGAGAGAGCTCCCTGGCAGAGGGATGATTGTGAAGAAACTGTAAAATTCCGCAGACCCCCTTGCAATACGACAACCTGTCAGGTATGATACCTGACAGGTTGTCGTATTTCTTTTTTCTCCCCGGTTTCTCTCTTGACTTTCCCCTTGGTGGAAGGAATATCCTGATATGGGTTGAAGAAACCGGCGGAGTGATTTCGTAATAGTAGGAGGAACCAGACTGTGCCGACTGCGACATTTTTGAATTTGCCGCCGGAAAAGCAGGAGCGGCTGATGGATGCAGCTTCCCGGGAATTCGCATCCAAACCCTACAATGAGGCATCCATCAATCGCATCATCCAGGAGGCCGGTGTGCCCCGGGGCAGTTTCTACATGTACTTTCAGGATAAGGAAGATCTGTTTCGGTATCTGGTCCAGGGGTATCTGGACCAGATGACCATGGTGCTGGAGGAGGCACTGGTGCGTCAGGGCGGCGATGTGTTTGCGGCACTGCTGTACCTGTATGACTACATCACCCAGAAGCGGGAGGCATACGATTTAGGCGGCATGGGCGCCATGGCCGTGATCGTGGGCCAAAACAGCGGAATGCAGAAAAGCGCCCTGCTGGAGATGGTGGATTCTGAGGCCGTTATGGCGCGGCTGCGGGAAAAGCTCAATCCGGATCTGCTGGATCTGCGCCGGGAGCGGGATCTGGGAGATCTGCTGGGCGTACTGCTGACCGTGGCGGTGCCGCTGATCTATGCCGGGCTGCAGTCCGGCGGAGATCCGGAACACCGGGAACATTTGGCAAATATTCTGGCCATTTTGCAAAGGGGAATGGCCGCGAAATCAAAACGCGAGGAGAATGAGTAATGGAAGAGCTGTTGGAAGAATCTGTCCCGCAGGCGGAACAGAAAGAAAAGAAGTCCTGGAAGCTGCCCGGGGGAAAGCGGCCCGGAAAACGCAGATGGAAAGCGGTGGCCGCAGTGGTGATTGTGGCGGCTATCGGCGCGGCGGTGGTGTTCGGACAGGGCGGGGCCAAGCAGATGGGACCGGTATACCGTCCGGAGCAGGTGACCCGCCGGGATCTTTCGGTGAAGGTGGCGGGAACCGCGACCCTGGAACCGGCAGATTCTTACCAGGTGACCACCCTGATCTCCGGTGAAATTCAGGGTGCGCCCTTTGAGGAGGGCGATCTGGTGGAGCAGGGGACACTGCTCTACACGCTGGACAGCGGCAATGCCCAGAGTTCCGTGGGAATGGCTCAGATTTCCGTGGAGCAGGCGCAGCTGAGCTATCAGCAGGCCAAGGAGGCCCTCAATCCCACGGCGCCGATCTCCGGCACGCTCAACGAGGTTTATGTCCGGGACGGCGACAGCGTTTCCCCGGGAACGGCCCTGGCCAAGATTGTGGTCAGCACGGATCTGTCCATTGACTTCGTATTTACATACGCCTCTTCCGATCAGTTCTACATCGGCCAGAGTGCCACGGTGTTCATCAGCGGCTTTGCCGGTTCCGTGCAGGGGACGGTGACCTCGGTATCCAATGCCACGTCCGTCACCAGCAACGGCAAGGAAAGCTGCACGGTGCGGGTCAAGGTGGCCAACCCCGGCGTTATTTCCGATGCCTATACGGCCTCCGCCGTGATCGGAAGCTACAGCAGCTATGGCGCGGCCCCCATCTCCATGGCCGGCGCGACGACGGTCTATGCCACCGGCAGCGGAACCGTGAGCGGATTTTCCAAGCTCTCCGGCAGCACGGTGTCCAAGGGGGAGGTGCTGTGCACCATCGAATCCGAGGCCAACCGGTCTCAGCTGCAGACGGCCAAGCTGAGTGTGGAATCCGCAAAGCTCTCCGCCAGCAACGCGGCGGGAACGCTGGATGACTATACCATTACCTCCCCGATCTCCGGCACGGTGATTGAGAAGAACTTCAAAGCCGGGGACAAGGTGGACGGTGCCAGCTCCGGCACTCTGGCGGTGGTGTATGATCTGAGCTGCCTGAAGATGAAGATGAACGTCAATGAGCTGGACATCGGAAAGATCCAGGTGGGGCAGACGGTGGAGCTCAGCGCGGACGCCCTGCCGGGACAGATGTTCCTGGGCACGGTGGAAAAGGTCAGCATCAACGGCACCACCACCGGCGGCTTTACCACGTATCCCGTCACCATCCGGGTGGATGACTATGGCGAACTCAAACCCGGCATGAACGTCTCGGCGGACATTCTCTGCGATACCGCCGCCAATGTGCTGTGCGTACCGGTGAGTGCGGTGGAACGGGGCGATACGGTGCTGGTGCCCCTGCCCGGTGCCATGACGGAAGACGGAACCGCTGTGGCGGATGCCAGCAAACTGGAAAATCGTTCCGTGACTCTGGGCCGCAACGATGATGCGTACATTGAAATTACCTCCGGACTGGAAGAGGGGGAGACCATCCTGATCCTGGACCAGACGGCCGGTCAACTGGGAGGCTGAGATCCGTGGAGCATCTCATTGAACTCAGAGACGTCTATAAGATTTATCCCATGGGCGACGAGGAGGTCCATGCCCTGGACGGTGTGAGCCTGACCATTGACCGGGGAGAGTTTGTGGCGGTGGTGGGCTCCTCCGGATCGGGAAAGTCCACGGCTATGAATATCATCGGCTGCCTGGATGTCCCTACATCAGGAACCTATCATCTGGGCGGGGTGGATGTATCCACCATGAACGACGACCAGCAGGCCGAGATCCGCAACCGGATGCTGGGATTCATTTTCCAGCAGTATAATCTCATTCCCAAGCTGACCGTGCAGGAGAATGTGGAACTGCCGCTGCTCTATGCCGGTGTGCCGGGCGAGGAGCGGCATGAGCGGGCCATCCGGGCCCTGGAGCGGGTGGGGCTGGCGGATAAGCGCCGCCACCTGCCCAGTCAGCTCTCCGGCGGCCAGCAGCAGCGGGTGTCCATTGCCCGGGCCCTGGCCGGAGAGCCCTCCGTCATTCTGGCGGATGAGCCCACCGGCGCCCTGGACTCCCGCACCGGCCGGGAGGTGCTGCATTTTCTGCAAAAGCTCAATCAGGAAGGGGACACCGTGGTCCTCATCACCCATGACAACACCATTGCCCGGAAGGCCCGGCGGATTGTCCGGCTCCAGGACGGGAAGATTATCTACGACGGAGATGCCGCAGATCCCAGGGCTGTGGTGCATGCGGAAGAAGCGGAGGTGGAGGCATGAACTTTACGCAGTCCTTCCGCCTGGCCATCAAGTCCCTGCGCACCAGCAAGATGCGGGCGTTTTTGACCATGCTGGGCATTGTCATCGGCGTGGGGGCGGTGATTGTCATCATCTCCCTGGGCAACGGCCTGCAGCAGATGGTGGACCAGCAGGTGGAGAACATGGGCGTCAACCTGATTCAGACCATGATCTACGGCCGGGGCGACGGCACCACCATGAACCTTGACCCGGACGAGATGTACCAGCTGGTAGAGGAGCATCCCGACGTGCTCTCCGGGGTTTCCCCCTATGTCTCCACCAATGCCCCGCTGCGCTCCGGAGATACCCTGTATGAGCGGACCAGCATCTATGGGGTCAGCGAGATTATGTATAAGCAGGACACCCATGCCACACTGGATGGGGAGACCCTGGCCCAGGGGAGGTTCATTCAGTATATCGATGTGGAGCGCGCCCAGAATGTGTGCGTGATCGGGGCCTTTCTGGCGCAGGATGCCTTTGACGGCGACGCTCTGGGCAAGACCATCAAGATTGGCGGCGTGCCCTATACCGTGGTGGGAGTGCTGAGTCAAAGCGGCGATACCCTGACAGAAGGCGGCCGGGATGATCAGGTCTATATCCCCTATGAAAACGCCCTGAAGATCATGGGCAACCGGTATGTGCCGCTCTATATGTTTACCAGTACCAGCCGGGATACAGCGGCAGCGGCCAAAGAGGTCATCGATGCAAAGCTCTATGAATTCTTCCAGGATGACAACGCCTATTACACCATGACCATGGCGGAGCAGGTAACCATGATCAATGCCATGATGGGCACTGCCATGCTGGTGCTGGTGGCCATCGCGGCGATTTCGCTGCTGGTGGGCGGCATCGGCATTATGAACATCATGCTGGTGTCCGTGACGGAACGGACCCGGGAGATTGGAATCCGGAAATCCCTGGGGGCCAAGCGGCGGGACATCCGCAGTCAGTTCATCATCGAAGCGGGCACCACATCCGCCATCGGGGGACTGCTGGGCATTGCCTTTGGCTGTCTGGTAGCCATGGGAGTTGGCACGCTGATCGGCGGCGCGCTGGTATCCCAGATGAGCGGCAACGTGACCTTCAGTGCGACGCCGACGTTCAGCGCAGTGGCGGTGAGCTTTGGCGTCAGCGTGGGAATCGGCGTGCTGTTTGGATATCTGCCGGCCAATAAGGCGGCCAAACTCAATCCCATTGACGCTTTGCGCTATGAATAAAAAATCCGCGGGCACTGCCCGCGGATTTTTTCCCCCGGCTCAAACTTTTTGACTCCGTTGTGCGTCTGTAAGGCAGAACAAAACGAAAGGACCCAATGGCATGAACACAGTGCGGGAAGATATATTGACATCATTTTTGGTGGAAGATCAGGCGCGGTTTTACCGCTTGGCGTACAGCTATTTAAAGAACAGGGAAGACGCTCTGGACGCGGTACAAACCGCTGTCTGCAGAGCACTGGAAAAACAAGACAGCCTGCAAACGCCGGAGGCAATGCGCACCTGGTTTTATCGAATCTTGGTCCATGTGTGTACCGATCAGCTTCGCCGCAGAAAGACGGTGGTTTTTCTTCCGCCGGAGGCGCTGGATGCCGGCAGCTATGAAGATCCCCTGCCGGAGGACGGCTCGCTAAACCGCAGAGTGGAAGCCCTCCCGCCGGAGATTGCTACCATAGTCCGGCTGCGCTTTTATGAGGAACTCTCCCTCAAGGAAATCAGCGAGGTGACCGGCTGGAATCTGAGCACGGTGAAAACGCGTCTGTACACGGGCCTAAGGAAATTACGGATATCAATGGAAGGAGCCGAGGAATGATGAACGAGTTTGAGCAGGCAAAGAAGGAATATGAGCAGATCCCCGTCCCGGAGGAATTGGCTGACCGGGTCCAGGCGGGCATCCGCCAGGGACGAGCCAAACGGATGCAGCGTAAGTGGAAGCGCGGTGCAGGCGCCGTGGCCGCCTGTTTGGTGCTGGTAGTGGGAACGCTGAACATCAGCCCCACTGTGGCGGCCGCTGCGGCGGACGTGCCGGTGCTGGGAGGATTGTTCCAGATCCTGACCGTCCGCAGCTATCAGGACACCAACGAAGACCGCACCGTGGAGGTGGAGCAGCCCGGCCTTTCGGGCGGCGCCCTGGCCCAGCAGGTCTCGGAGGAGATCCAGGAGCGGGTGGACGCCAAGATCGCTGAGGGCGAGGAGATCATCGCCCAGTACAAGGAGGCGTTCCTGGCCACCGGCGGCACCGAGGAGCAGTGGGCGGAAAAGGACAATACCGTCAGCGTCACCTATGATATCAAGTCTCAGACGGACACCACCGTCTCCTTTGTGGTAGACAGCTATGTCTCCATTGCCAATGCCTACCAGGAGCAGGTGTACTACAACCTGGATCTGGCGGAGAACCGGGAGATTACCCTGGCGGATCTGCTGGGGGAGAACTGGGTGGAGATCTGCAACGAGAGCATCCGCACCCAGATGGCCGAGAGCGAGGACCCCTCTGTGTTCTTCACTGAGGACATGGGTGGCTTTACCACGGTGGATGAGACCACGTCCTTCTATATCAACGAGGCGGGCAATCCTGTGGTGGTGTTCCCCCAGTACACTGTGGCTGTCGGTGCCATGGGCAATGTGGAATTTGAGATCAGCAAGTAAATCGGATTGTAAACGACAAAGCGCCTGTGGGATGCCTGGCATCCCACAGGCGCTCTTTTTGGAGCCTGAAGGAAAAAGAATGCGGGGCGGGACGACAGCGGGAGAACGCTATGTTTGTGGCAGATGCATCCAAATATCAGGAAGAAGTTTGGGAGAATTTCTTGAATTTTGAAATGCAAACTTGACCGTTTTCAAAAGTTCTGCTACTCTAAAATATAGAAAATATGGAGTAAAATGTTAAAGAGGGGAAGATATGTCAAAGCAGTATTGCGTTGCTGCCGTAGAAAAAGCCATCAAGATTCTGAATTTTTTAGCGGAGTATCCTGGCTCCTCCTTTAGTGAGATTTTTACCGCACTGGATCTCTCTAAGTCTACGACCTATCAAACGCTGTCGACATTGGAAATGTACCATTACATTGTGCGGGAGGAAAACAGACGGTATAGTCTGGATTTGGGACTGCTGCCGCTGCTTAGGGGAATCCCCAGAAGAAATGATCTGGTGGAGTGTGCCCGCAGGCCACTGGAGCGTCTTGCAGCCGACACGGGATTTACCGTACATTTGTGTACTCTGACCGAGTCACATACCATGTCGATTGAAGAGATTTTCCAGACAATGCGGGAACTGGTGGCGGAGCAGTTTGCTTTGGAGCCGGAAGAGGTTA
>ENA-UEYL01002198-UEYL01002198.1-human-gut-metagenome-genome-assembly--contig:-NODE-2198-length-14892-cov-4.147283_pt1 | contig 14892 bp, 16 predicted proteins | sample MGYA00242941_ERZ507946 | MGnify/ENA primary metagenome ERZ507946 (study PRJEB26167, sample SAMN06115482) | human gut metagenome | host: Homo sapiens | place: China:Guizhou | collected 2015-03-11...
ATCAAAGCGGCCGAGGGCAAAGAGGAGTCCTTCGAGGAATTACTGAATCAGTCTTTCAAAACTTTAAATACAGGCGACCGGGTAACCGGTATCGTTACTGCCATTACCCCCACCGAGGTCCAGGTGGATGTGGGTGCCAAGCAGGCCGCTTACATTAAGCTGAGCGAGCTGACCGACGACCCCAGCGCCAAGCCCGAGGACATCGTTCATGTCAACGATGAGATTGAGACCGTGGTCGTGCGCGTCAATGATGTGGAAGGCTATGCTGAGCTGAGCAGAAAGCGCCTGGAGTCCATCAAGGTCTGGGAGAACATCGAGCAGGCCGTGGAGGACAAGACCGTGATGGAGGGTGTTGTCATTGCCGAGAACAAGGGCGGCATTGTCGTCTCCGTCAAGGGTATTCAGGTCTTCGTGCCCGCTTCTCAGAGCGGCCAGCCCCGCGGTGCGGACCTGAGCTCCATGATCAAGCAGAAGGTCCAGCTGCGCGTGACCGAGGTCAACCGCAACCGCCGCCGTGTGGTGGGCTCCATCCGCTCCGTCACCGAGGAGGCCCGCAAGGCCGCTCAGGAGCAGATCTGGTCCAGCATCGAGGTGGGCAAGCACTACACCGGTACCGTCAAGTCCATGACTTCCTACGGTGTCTTCGTTGACATCGGCGGCGTGGACGGCATGGTACATATCTCCGAGCTGAGCTGGAGCCGCATCAAGACCCCCTCTGAGGTCTGCAAGGTGGGCGATACTCTGGAGGTATATGTCATTGCCTTTGATCCCGAGAAGCACAAGATCTCTCTGGGCGTCAAGGATCGCAGCATCGATCCCTGGGAAGTCTTCATGAACAAGTACAGCGTGGGTGATGTGGCCTCCGTGCGCATTGTCAAGCTGATGAGCTTCGGCGCCTTCGCTGAGGTTGTGCCCGGTGTGGACGGCCTGATCCACATTTCCCAGATCGCTGACCGCCGGATCGACAAGCCCGAGGACGTGCTCTCCGAGGGTCAGATTGTGGACGTGAAGATCACGGCCATCGACGAGGAGAAGAAGAAGATCTCCCTGTCCATCCGTGCGCTGCTCGCACCCGCCGCTGAGGAGGAGTCCGAGGAGGAGTAATTCTCCGGGATAACCATGTAAAAAAGGCAGACCCCTGCGGTCTGCCTTTTTTCAGCAAGGGTCTTGTGATTTTTTTCACGTTTTGTTTGCTTTCCTGCATGGTTCGTGTTATACTGTGCTGGAAGAGATATGACCACATTGGTGACATCATACAACGTATCAATAAAAACAATGGGAGGAATCATCATGAGCTATCAGGAAGAGTATCAGCAGAAGCTGACCACCGCGGATAAAGCTGTTGAAGCGGTGCAGTCTGGAATGTGGGTGGATTATGGCTGGTGCGCCTGTACTGCAAACGCTCTGGATCGGGCGCTGGCAAAGCGGCTCCCGGAGCTGACGGATGTCAATATCCGCGGCGGAATTCTGACCCGTCGTCCCGCTATTTTTGACATTCCCGATGCTGCCAGCCACTTCACCTGGAACTCCTGGCACATGAGCGGCATTGAGCGCAAGGCTATTCGGGAGGGATTCGCCTATTATATCCCTCTGCGCTATTCCGAGCTGCCCGGCTACTACCGCGACTGCATCAAGACACTGGACGTGGCCATGTTCCAGGTGGCACCCATGGATGAGCACGGCTGGTTCAATTTCGGCCCCGGCGGTTCTCACCTCAAGGCCGTGTGCGAGTGCGCCAAGACGGTAATTCTGGAGGTTAACAAGAACATCCCGGTGTGCCTGGGCGGTTTTGAAAACTGCGTGCACATCAGCGATGTGGACATGATCGTGGAAGGGGAGAACCCGCCCATGGATGTTCTGGGCGGTTCCGGTGAGCCCAATGAGGTGGATATGGCAGTAGCCAAGCTGGTGGTGCCCGAGATCCCCAACGGCGCCTGCCTGCAGTTGGGCATCGGCTCCATGCCCAACGCCATCGGCAAGATGATCGCCGAGTCCGATCTGCGGGATCTGGGCGTGCATTCCGAGATGTATGTGGATGCCTTCGTGGACATGTCCATGGCCGGCAAGATCACCGGTGCCTGCAAGCCCTTTGACCGGTTCCGGCAGACCTATGCCTTTGCAGCGGGTTCTCAGAAGCTCTATGACTTCCTGAACAACAATCCCGAGTGCATGGCCGCGCCTGTCAGCTATGTCAACGACATTGCCCGGGTCTCCCAGATTGATAACTTTATCTCCATCAACGGCGCCGTGGACATTGACCTCTATGGTCAGGTGTCCTCCGAGTCCTCCGGTACCCACCACATCTCCGGTGCCGGCGGCCAGCAGGACTTCGTCATGGGCGCTTACCTGGCCAAGGGCGGCAAGAGCTTCATCTGCTGCTCCTCCACGGTCAAGGACAAAAAGACCGGCGAGCTGCACTCCCGGATCCGGCCGACCCTGCTGGAGGGCAGCGTGGTGACGGCCACTCGTACAAACCTGCACTATCTGGTTACTGAATACGGAATTTTCAATGCCAAGGGCAAGTCCACCTGGGAGCGGGCCGAGGGCCTGATCTCCCTGGCACATCCCCAGTTCCGGGATGAGCTGATTGCTGCGGCGGAGAAAATGCAGATCTGGCGCCGCTCCAACAAGAGATGAGTGCTTTTTGGCGGGCAGCACCAGGCTGCCCGCCATTTTTCTGCGAATTTTCTTAAAAAATGTTGCAGATTTCGGAAAAATTGCTTGTAAAACCCCCAGCAAGTCCCTATAATGGAATATGTACAGATGTGTATTTGAGAGGTGCGTCCCTTGCGGGATGCAGGCCGTACACCATACGGACCGGAAAGGGAAAGGGCTTGTCATGTTCAAGATCGGGGATCTTGTCGTGCATCCCATGCACGGCGCCGGCGTCATCGACAATATCGTCCAGGAGCGGGTGGCGGGGACCATCCAGGAGTACTATGAATTCAGAATGTGCATGGGCGGTCTGCTGCTGAAAATCCCGGTGGCAAACAGTCAGGTGATCGGCGTGCGGAGCATTATCTCACCGGCGGAGGCGGAAACGCTGCTCTCCGCCATTCCGGAGCTGACCGTGGAAGTCAACAGCAATTGGAACAAGCGTTATCAGGAAAATCTGCTGCGGATTAAAAGCGGAGATCTTTATGAGGTGGCCCGTGTCATCAAATCCCTGATGCACCGGGAGAGCCGCCGGGGATTGTCCACCGGAGAACGGAAGATGCTCCACAACGCCAAGCAGATTTTGATTTCCGAAATTGTTTTAACCGAACACGCGGAATACGGAGAGGTGGAGGCCCGGGTAGACCAGGCCATGATGCAGCTTCCCGTATGCTGAAGAGGGGAAGGAACTGCCCATGTTTTCATGGCTGAAAAAGAGTGCTTCCGCCCGGCGGCCCCGATGTGCAGCCCTGGTGGCTGCTGCGGGCAGCTCCAGCCGGATGGGGGGCATCAATAAGCTTTTGGAGCCGCTGGAGGGTGTGCCGGTTTTGGTCCGTACCCTGACTGCTTTGCAGATGGCCAATCGGGTGGACGAGATTATTGTGGCCACCCGGGAGGAAGATCTGGTGGAGATCTCCCGGCTGTGCCGGGATTACGGCATTACCAAATGCACCAAGGTGGTCCGGGGCGGCGAGAGCCGGGTCCATTCCGTTCTGCTGGCGGCTCTGGAGGCTGGAGAGGACATCGATCTGCTGGCGGTTCAGGATGGCGCCCGTCCTCTGGTGACGCCGGAGCTCATTGACCGCACCATTGCGGCCGCAGCCAAGTGCGGCGCCGCGGCCCCGGCTGTTCCGGTGAAGGATACCATCAAGTCTGTGGGGCAGGGGAATACTGTGACCCAGACTCTGGACCGCTCCATTTTGCGGGCCGTGCAGACCCCCCAGGTCTTTGACGGCGCGCTGCTGAAGGCGGCGCTGCAGAACGCCCTGGAGCATCAGCTGCCCATTACCGACGATTGTTCGGCGGTGGAGCAGCTGGGCAAGGCCGTGCTTTTGGTAGATGGGGACGAGGAAAATCTGAAGATCACGACCCCCATCGATCTGGTGCTGGCTGCTGCGATTTTAAAGGATCGGGAGGAACGGGCATGACGGGACTGCGGATCGGACACGGTTATGATGTTCACCGCCTGGTTGAGGACCGCAAGCTGATTTTGGGCGGCGTAGAGATTCCTTGGGAGCGGGGGCTCCTGGGCCATTCCGATGCGGATGTGCTGACCCATGCAGTGATGGACGCTCTGACCGGCGCGGCCCGATTGGGCGATATCGGCAAGCTCTTTCCAGATACGGACCCAGCCTATGCGGGAATCTCCAGCCTGCTGCTGCTGGAGCGGGTCGGTGCGCTTTTGACGGAAAAAGGATTTGCTGTGGTCAATATAGACGCCACACTTCTGGCCCAGGCTCCCAAGGTGGGGCCCTACCGTCCGGAGATGGAGCGGAATCTGGCTACGGCTCTCGGCATTGCGCCGGAGCAGGTGAATGTGAAGGCCACCACGGAGGAAGGCCTGGGCTTTACCGGAGACGGCTCCGGCATGGCGGCCCATGCAGTGGTGCTGCTGGAACAAGTACAGAAAAGGGACGCGCTTTGAGGCGCGTCCCTTTTTGGCACCTTTCCCGCCTGTCTCCATAGGATGGGAGGAGAGGAGGAGTGCTTATGGAGTATTATCTGATCCTTGCCCGCTCCGTGACCTATGCCCAGCGCATGCAGAAAACCCTGGATCGGGCAGGTATTCGCTGCCGGATTTTCCGCGCGCCCAGAGATCTGACGGATCTGGGCTGTGCGTATGCTGTTCAAATTGCCGCGGCAGATCTGTCGCGGGCGCTGACGGCCCTGCACCGTCAGGCTCTGGATCCCATTCGGATCTTTTTGTATCAGCGGGGCGTATACCGGGAGGTGGGGGGATGATCTACCTGGACAGTGCCGCCACCACATTCCAAAAACCACCGTCGGTGGCGGCGGCCATGGCGGAGGCCATGGCTACCATGAGCTCCCCGGGCCGGGGCGGTCACCGGGCGGCCATGCTGGCCGCCGATACCGCATTTGCCTGCCGGGAGGCCCTGGCGGAACTGTTCCACCTGTCCAACCCGGAACAGGTGGTCTTTACCATGAATGCGACCCATGCCCTGAATTTGGCCATTAAAAGTCTGGTTCCCCCAGGCGGCCGGGCAGTGATTTCCGGGTATGAACACAATGCCGTTACCCGCCCCCTGGCGGCCTTGGGCGCGCAGGTCCGGGTGGCCCGGGGACCACTGTTTGATCCGCCTGCCGTGCTGGAGGCATTTGCCCGCCAGATCGGACCGGACACCCACGCCGTGATTTGCAGTCATGTATCCAACGTCTTCGGCTTTGTTCAGCCAATCGAAGAGATTGCGGCCCTGTGCCGCCGCCGGGGAATTCCACTGATTGTAGATGCGTCGCAGTCAGCGGGCGTACTGCCGCTGGATATGACGGCTCTGGGGGCGGCATTTCTTGCCATGCCGGGACATAAAGGACTCTATGGTCCCCAGGGTACCGGCGTATTGGTGTGCGGAGAGGGCGCTCCCGTCCGGACTTTGCTGGAAGGCGGCACCGGGAGCATGTCCATCCAGCAGCATATGCCGGACTTTCTGCCGGACCGCCTGGAGGCCGGGACTCACAACATGCCCGGCATTGCCGGTTTGCTGGCAGGCGTGCGCTATGTACACGAGCGCGGAGAGGCCGCCATCTGCCGCCATGAGCGTGAATTGGCCCAAATGGCCGTGGAAGGACTCCAAAAATTAAAGGGTGTACAGGTGTTTGCCTTGCCGGATTTGCGGGCGCAGACCGGCGTCGTCTCCTTCCGAATGGAAGGCCGGGACGCCGAGAATGTGGGGGCATCTCTGGCAGCGGAGGATATCGCCGTGCGGGCGGGCATCCACTGCGCACCTCTGGCACACCGCAGCGCCGGAACTCTGGAGACGGGGACGGTGCGGGTGAGCGTATCCGACTTCAATACCCCCGGGGAGATCACGCGGTTGATCGCGGGCGTCAAGGCCCTGATCTCTTGATTTTTCTGAACAGTCCGTGAATTTTCCCCCGGTTTACCTTGCAATCTACTGGGAGATTTTATATAATCTATTTATTCATGGCCTGAAAGGGATGATGACGTCAAAATGGAATGGAACATTGCAGAAATTCCAGCCGTAATCGGCCGCTATCTGCTGATGATCCAGGTGACGGACGTATTGGATATCGCGATTATGGCATTCGTGATGTACAAGGTGTTCATCCTGGTACAGAGTACGAAGGCTGCCAGTCTCCTCAAGGGACTGCTGGTCTTTTTCGCGGCGCTGGTGCTGTCCTATCTGCTGCACCTCAACGGAATCAACTATATTCTCAATAAGATGGTGGAGTGGGGCGTGCTGGCCCTGATTATTCTCTTTCAGCCGGAAATCCGCCGGGTGCTGGAACAGATGGGAAGCCGCCGCATCATCGCCTTTTTTACCAATTCGGAAGCATCCGGCACCACGCTGGAGCAGACCATCGGCCAGACTGTCCTGGCCTGCACGGAGATGTCCCAGTCCCGCACCGGTGCGCTGATTGTCTTCGAGCGGGAGATTCTTCTGGACGATATGGTGCGCAGCGGCACCGTACTGGACGCCGCCGCTTCCAGCGAGCTTCTTAAGAATATCTTCTTTGTCAAAGCTCCCATGCATGACGGCGCCGTCATCATCCGCGGCGGCCGGGTGCTGGGTGCAGGTTGCATGCTACCCCTGAGCAAGAATGTCAATTTGTCCCGGGATCTGGGCATGCGCCACCGGGCCGGTATCGGCATGAGTGAAAACTCCGACGCGGTGGTGGTCATTGTCTCTGAGGAGACCGGGTCCATCTCCGTGGCCATCGGCGGCATGCTCAAGCGGCACCTCAAGCCGGAGACCTTGGAAAACCTTCTGCGCAATGAGCTGCTGCCCCAGGATCAGGAGGAGTCAAGCAAACAGAAGTTTCCGATTTTGAATCTTCTGCGCGTCAAGAGAAATGGGGGTGCGGACGATGAAAAATGAGGAAATGACCCCCCGGAAAGCCTTTTATATTGCCTTGTCCATTTTGCTGGCAGCCATCGTGTGGTTTTATGTGGACCAGACCAGTGGCCCCAACGGCGGCCCGCAGACCCGGGAACGCACCATTACGGACATTCCCATCGAGTATACCGGTGAGGCCAGCCTCACCGACCGCGGGCTGATGCTGCTGGAGGAGGGAACCGACACCACCATCGATCTGACTCTGGAGGGAACCCGGTGGCTGCTGGCCAATCTGGACCGGGACGACATTCGGGTGACGGTGGATCTTTCCAATGTGGACAGCGCGGGCGTACAGACTTTGGGCTATCAGATTCTGTATACGGACCGCCGTTTTTCCAACAATGCCCTGACCAAAAAGGACGCCAGTATTTACAACGCCACCGTCAACATCAGCGAGCTTTACAGCCGGACCGTGGAGGTGCGCTGCGAACTGATCGGCAATGTGGCCGAGGGATATTCCGCCGGTCAGATTCAGCTCTCTCATACCACACTGGATATTGAAGGCCAGCCGGAAGACATTGATCCTGTCAGCTACGCCAAGGTGACCTTTGACATCGGTACCGACGCGGAGGAGACGGTTTCCCAGGAGCTGAGCATTCAGTTCTATGATGAAAACGACAATCTGCTGGAGAGCACCGGGATTCACCCGGAGACGGAGACGATCCAGGCGACCCTGCCGGTCTTTGTCACCAAGGAACTGTGGCTGAAGATGGACTTCACCAGTGCGCCCGGCGCCCGGGAGCGGAATGTCAATTGCGAGATCCGTCCCGCCACCATTACGGTTTCCGGCGATGCAGGCCTCCTGCGGGATGTGGACAGCATTACCCTGGATACCTTTGATCTTTTGAAGCTGGTGGAGGGCGGCGGAACTTACGTCTATCCCATTACGGTGCCGGAGGGCTGTCAGAACCTCAGCGGCGTTACCCGTGCCACTGTACAGCTTTCTTTCAAGGATATGACCACTGCATCCGTTATCACGGACCGGTTCCGGTATGAAAACGTACCGGAAGGAAAGGCTGTGGACATTCTCACGGAGGAGATGACCATTCAGATCTTCGGCACGGCGGCGGATGTGGCTGCGGTTACCGGCGGTGACCTGACGGTCGTGGCGGATCTGAGCGACTTCGGTTCCGCGTTGGGGACCTATACGGTGCCGGCTACCATCGAAAATTCTTCCGGTGCCGACATTGGCATTGCCGGAAGCTATGAAGTTCAGGTGACGATTCGGGAGTCTTCTTCTGACTCCGAATCGGAGGACTCTACGCAGACAACCCCGGAGGATATTCCGGAAGAGTAACACAGGAGAACCATTATGACCCAGATTGCAACGGTTGAACAAATTCTCAATCCCCAATATGCGATTATTTCCGTTCCCCGCAAGTCTGCCTGCGGACACGACTGCGAGGAATGTGCCGGCTGCGGCGTCACCGGCGCGGCTGTCCGCGCCAAGGCGGCCAATCCCATCGGCGCCGCTCCCGGCCAAAAGGTCGTGGTCCAAAGCGATACCAAGAAAATGCTGCGGATTGTGGCTCTGGTTTATCTGACCCCGGTGGTGCTGTTTTTGGCGGGCTATCTGCTGACGGCCTTGCTGGGGGCCAGCGTGGGCGTGCAGTATTTTACTGCGGCGGTGGGCTTTTTCGCCGGTATTGTGGTGGCGGTAGCCTATGACCGAAAGCTCCGGGCACGGGGCGGACTGTCCTTTACCATCGTGCGGTTGTTTTAAGTGAGGCGATGTACGGTTACGTTCGGCCGCCGGCGGGTATCCTGTCTCAGGAGGAGATGGAGCGCTTCCGCAGAATGTATTGCGGACTGTGCCACACTCTGGGCCAACGTTATGGCACCGCCGCCCGCTTTATCCTCAATTATGATTTTACCTATCTGGCGATCCTGCTGAGCGGGGGCCAGGAGGGAACAAGTACCGCAGCGCGGTGCATGGTCAGCCCACTGAAAAAACGGGACTACCTGTGCGCTACCGATGCCCTGACTTTGGCAGCGGACGAGAGTGTGATCCTGGCCTATTGGCAGCTGCGGGACGGCGTGGCGGACCACGACTGGCTCCACGGTATGAAGTACCGAAGCCTGAGCGCCGTCCTGGAACCGGCGTACCGCAAGGCATCTGCCGCACGGCCGGCTTTTGCGGAGAGTACCCGCCGCCAGCTTGCGCATCTGGCGGAGCTGGAAGCACAGCCCTGCGCGTTGCTGGACCCACCCGCCGACGCCTTCGCTTCACTGCTGGGCGCCGCGGCCCAGGAAGTGGACCATCCGGTTCGGCGGCGGGTGCTGGAGCAGATCCTTTATCATTTGGGCCGGTGGATTTATCTGGTGGACGCCGCGGACGATTTGAAAAAGGATGCCAAAACCGGCAGCTATAATCCCGTGGCCCTGCGCTATGGCCTGCGGGACGGTGTGTGGACACCGGAATGCCGAAGAGAGTTTACCGCTACCCTGGACCATTCGGTCCATATGATTACCACGGCGCTGGAGCTGTGGGACTTCGGCGTGTGGACACCGGTGCTGGAGACCACGTTTTACACCGGTTTGTTCCATGTTGGAAAATCCGTGCTGGACGGAACATTTCGTTCCATCCGGCGCGGTCAGAGAAAGAAACGCAAGAATGGTGAGGAAACCGCATGAATGATCCCTATCAGGTCCTGGGCGTACCGGAGACCGCAACAGATGAAGAAATCAAACGGGCTTACCGGGAGCTGGCACGCAAATACCATCCGGATAACTATCATGATAACCCCCTGGCAGATCTGGCGCAGGAAAAGATGAAGGAGATCAACGCCGCCTACGAGCAGATTACCAAAATGCGCGGCAGCGGCGGACACGGCAGCGGATCCGCATCTTCGAGACAGAGCAGCGGGTATGGTGGTTACAGCGGCTATGGCGGGTATGGCGGTTCTACGTACCGGCAGTACGGCGGCTCATCCAGTTCCGTGCTTCAGCAGGTGCGCATTGCCATCAATACCGGCGACCTGAGCCGGGCGGAAGCGCTGCTGGCCAACTACTCCGACCACAATGCCGAGTGGAACTTCCTCCGGGGTGCGGTGTGTTACCGCAGGGGCTGGATGGACGAGGCCAAGCGCTACTATCAGACCGCCTGCCAAATGGACCCGGGCAACGCGGAGTACCGCCAGGCCCTGGAGTTTATGGAGCGGGGAACCCAGACGGCGTATCATCCCAACGGGACGCCTTTCGGCACCGATCTGTGCGGCGGCAATCCCTGCTTGACGCTGTGCTGTCTGTATTCACTGTGCAACGGCGGCGGATATGTACTTTGCTGCTGAAGCAGAAGGAAAGAGGGAAACATTATGATTAAAAGCATGACCGGTTACGGACGGGCCCGAGAAATGCTGCACCTGCGGGACATCACCGTGGAGGTGCGCTCCGTGAATAACCGGTATCTGGATTGTACGGTCAAGATGCCCCGGATGTACGCCTTTGCTGAGGACGCCATCAAGCAGTGCGTGCAGCAGGCCGTTTCCCGGGGAAAGGTGGATGTCTATATCACCGTGGATGCCTCCGCGGCGGATGTGGCCAAGGTCACGGTCAATCGGGAACTGGCGGGACAGTATGCCGCCGCCTTGCAGGAACTGGCCCAGGTCTGCGGCCAGACCGGTTATTCTGTGTCCCCGGAGACCCTCTCCCGGTTTCCGGATGTGCTGACCGTCACCAAGGCCGACGAGGATCTGGAGACTGTCAGTGCAGATCTTTGCACCGTGCTGCGGGAAGCTCTGGATGCGTACAATGCCATGCGTGCAGTGGAAGGGAAGAAGCTGGCAGAAGATATTTCCCACCGCCTGGATGTGATTCTGGACAATACCGCCCGGGTGGAACAGCGTTCTCCTGAGACGGTGGCGGAATACCGGGCCAAGCTGACGGCCCGGATGCAGGAGGTGCTCCAGAGCGCCACGGTAGATCCCCAGCGGATTTTGACCGAAGCTGCCATCTACGCCGACAAGGTGGCCGTGGATGAGGAGACGGTCCGCCTGCGCAGCCATGTCTCCCAGCTGCGGACCATGCTGGAATCGGATGAGCCTATGGGCCGGAAGATGGACTTCCTCATTCAGGAAGTCAACCGGGAGTCCAACACCATCGGTTCCAAGTGCTCCGATGTCGCCATCGCCCAGGTGGTCGTGGACCTCAAGGCCGAGGTGGAGAAGATGCGCGAACAGGTCCAGAACGTGGAGTAACCCATGAAGCTGATCAATATCGGATTTGGAAACCTGGTCAGCGCGGAGCGCCTGATCGCAGTGGTCAGCCCGGATTCGGCACCCATCAAGCGCATGGTCCAGGAGAACCGGGAACGGGGCATGCTGATCGATGCCACCTATGGCCGGAAGACTGCCTCCATCTTCATCATGGACAGCGGCCATGTGGTTTTGTCCGCCCTGCCGCCGGAGCGGTTTGGCGGAAAAGCGGATCCTGATACGAAAGAGGAGAGAGAGAACTGATGAGAAGAGGAAAGACTTTCATTATTTCCGGCCCTTCCGGCGTGGGGAAGAGCACGGTGCTGCAGGCCCTTCTGGCGCAAAATGACAACATCTACTTCTCCGTGTCCGCCACGACCCGGGAACCGCGTCCCGGCGAGGAGGATGGGGTCCACTATCATTTTATGGACGTGGACACCTTCCGGAAATGGATCGTCAATGACGAATTTTTGGAGTATGCCGAGTATGTCGGCAATTTCTACGGCACGCCGAAAAAGTACGTAGACGCCGCCATGAACCGGGGCATGGATGTCATCTTGGATATCGAGGTTCAGGGAGCCATCCAGGTGACCAGCAAGCGCCCCGACGTGGTGCGGATCTTCATTGCACCTCCCAGCTGGGCGGAGCTGGAGCGCCGCCTGAAGGAGCGGGGAACCGACTCGGATGAAAAGATCGAAAAGCGGCTGCTGCGGGCCAAGGTAGAATTTCAGACCGCCCATACGTATGATTACTTTGTCATCAACGACACCGTGGACAACGCCGTCCGGGAGCTGTCCGCCATCATGACCGCCGAGCACTGCAAGCCCAAGGAGCGCATGGAGGTCATCAGCGGCCGGTAAGACCGCCTTCATTTGTTAATTTTAAGCCGACAGGCAGATAGGAAGTTGATTATTATGATGCTGTATCCTGCAATGAACAAGCTCACAAGCTATATTCCCAACCGCTACATGCTGGTCAATGTGGTGGCTCGACGGGCAAGACAGATTGCCCAGACGGCAGAAAACGAGGGTGAGCACCTGGAGGAAAAGCCGGTGACTCTGGCGATTCATGAGGTGGCGGACGGAAAGCTGGATGCCAGAAGCATGGATCTGACCATTGAGGAGGAGAACGCATAAGCGCAGGCGAAGGAGGGCGAGGCATGGAGACCGCATGGATTGTCAAAGTTGCGGTCAGCGCCGCGCCCTATTCCATTGATAAGCCCTACGATTACCTGGTGCCTGCTGCCCTGGAGGAGCTGGCTGTGCCCGGAGCCCGTGTTACCGTTCCCTTTGGACGGGGCAACCGGACGTCGGAGGGAATCATCCTGGCCGCGGCGCCGGGAGAGAAAACCCCTGGGCTCAAGGCAATCTTTGCGGTACTGGACCGGGAACCGGTGCTGGATGCTACAGGGATCGCCCTGGCGCTTTGGATGCGGCAGAGGTATTTCTGCACGCTCTATGAGGCCGTGAAAACCATTCTGCCTGCGGGGCTGTGGTATCAGCTGCGGGAGGTGTGGCACACGGTTTCGGGGGAGGAGGCGGCTGCTTTGGCTGCCGGAATCCCCGGCGGACAAGCTGTCTGGGATGCGCTGACAGCCGCCGGCGGCAGCGCCGATGCGCAGGTGCTGGAAAACGCCTGCGGCGAAGAAACCCAGCGGGTGCTCCGGGCACTGCGCAAAGCCGGTGCCGTCACCTGTGAGACGGAGGCCAAGCGCAAGCTGGGAGATAAGACGCGCCGGATGGTGCAGCTGGCCCTTTCTGCGGAAGAGGCTCTGGCTCTGACACAGCCGCGCCAGCGCAGTGCACCCATGCAATACGAGGTGGTGCAGCTGCTGAGCACGGCCGGAAGAATTTCCGCCGCAGAGCTCTGCTATTTTACCGGCGCATCAGCGGCAACGTTGCGCACCATGGAAAAAAAGGGACTTCTGGCCTTTTCCGAAGAGGAAGCGCTGCGGGTGCCGGAGCTCCGGCAGACGGAGCCTGTCGGGCCGGTGATTCTCAACGACGAGCAGCAGGCCGCATTGGATGCCATGGTGCCCATGCTCCGCAGCGGCAGCCCCGGTGCGGTACTGCTTCAGGGCGTTACGGGCAGCGGGAAAACCCAGGTCTATCTTCGCCTGGTTCGGGAAATACTGCAACTGGGGAAGCAGGCGATCGTGCTGGTGCCGGAGATCGTATTGACGCCGCAGATGATGCGGCGGTTTTCCTCGTATTTCGGAGAGCAGGTGGCCATGCTGCACAGCGGGCTGCGCCTGACGGAGCGGTACGACCAATGGAAGCGAATCCGGCGGGGAGAAGTCCAGGTGGTACTGGGAACCCGCTCCGCCATTTTTGCTCCCCTGGAACATGTGGGACTCATCATTCTGGACGAGGAGCAGGAGAGCAGCTATCAGTCGGAAAATCCCCCCCGTTACCACACCCGGGACATTGCCAAGTTCCTGTGCGCCCGGTACGGCGCCCTGTTGGTGCTGGGGTCCGCCACCCCGTCGGTGGAGACTGCCTGGGCCGCGGAACAGGGGCGATACACCCGCTTGTTTTTGCGCCGGCGCTATCGAAACCATCCGCTGCCTCAGGTGCAGATCGCGGATCTGCGCCAGGAAATCCGGCGTGGAAACCCGGGACTGCTCAGTGAGCCCCTTCGGGAGGAGCTGGCGGAAAACCTGCGCCGGGGAGAGCAGAGCATCTTGCTGCTCAACCGCCGGGGCAGCAGCCGGATGCTCCTTTGCGGTGAGTGCGGCTATGTGCCGGAATGTCCCCGGTGCAGTGTGCCGCTGACGTATCATTCGGCCAATGGCCGACTGATGTGCCACTACTGCGGTCATTCCCAGCCGGCATTTGAACGATGTCCGGACTGCGGCGGCATTATGAAGCACATCGGTGCCGGGACTCAAAAGGCGGAGGAAGAGCTGCACACGCTCTTTCCTCAGGCCGGTATTTTGCGGATGGATGCCGATACCGCCTCCGGCGGCCATGAGCCGCTGCTGGCGCGGTTTGAGCAGGAGAAAATCCCCATTTTGCTGGGCACCCAGATGGTGGCCAAGGGGCTGGACTTTGAAAATGTTACCCTGGTGGGGGTGCTGTCCGCGGACTTATCCCTGTACGTGGACCATTACCGCGCCGCTGAACGGACCTTCAGCCTGCTGACGCAGGTGGTGGGCCGGGCGGGCCGGGGCGAGCGGACAGGTCGGGCGGTGATTCAGACCTATACCCCGGAAAACGATGTGATCCAATGCGCCGCCCGGCAGGATTACCAAGGATTTTATGAAAGTGAAATCCGTATGCGGCGTCTGCGCCGGGAGCCGCCCTTTGCAGACCTATTTACCTTCACAGTCTCCGGAACAGAGGAGGGAAGGGTTCTGCGTGCGGCGGCGGGAGTGCGGGAGGTTCTGCGGAGAACCTTCGCGTGTGCAGATGGCCAAACGGAGGTGCTGGGACCCGCCCCGGCGCCCATTGTCCGGGTCAATAACCGGTTTCGATACCGTTGCTTGCTGGTGGGCCGCAATGATAAGGCCACCCGGGAGCAGGTCAGCCGGATCCTGAAGGAATTTGCGGCAAACCGCGTCAACCGCGGCTTGCATCTGTTTGTAGACTGCAACACCATGGAGTGATGCAGAAAAGAGGAGGTCATATACATGGCATTGCGTAAAATTGTAGAACAGGGTGAGGAGTGCC
>ENA-UEYL01002204-UEYL01002204.1-human-gut-metagenome-genome-assembly--contig:-NODE-2204-length-14874-cov-4.683314_pt1 | contig 14874 bp, 15 predicted proteins | sample MGYA00242941_ERZ507946 | MGnify/ENA primary metagenome ERZ507946 (study PRJEB26167, sample SAMN06115482) | human gut metagenome | host: Homo sapiens | place: China:Guizhou | collected 2015-03-11...
ACTCGGCCAGGTTGTCGTACCGGCCGCCGGAGCACACGGAGCCGATCTCCGGGTGGTCCAGCAGCGTGGTCTCGTACACGGTGCCGGTGTAGTAGTCCAGGCCCCGGGCGATGGTCAGGTCCACGGCGAAGTTCTCCGCCGGGACGCCGAAGCTGCCCAGGTACCGCACCACGGTGGAAAGCTCGTCCAGGCCCAGGTCAAAGGCGGCGCTGCGGCCCCGGTAGCCCTCCAGGGCGGTGAGCACTTCGGCGTTGGTGCCGGTGATGGCGATGAATTTCAGGATCTCATCGGCCTGCTCGCGGGTGAGGCCGCAGTCGTCCACCAGCAGTTTGCCCACCTTTTCCGCGCCGATCTTGTCCAGCTTGTCCACGGTGCGCATGATGTCGCCGGCCTTTTCCGTCAGGCCCAGCATCTCATAAAAGCCATTCAAGATCTTGCGGTTGTTCACCCGGATCTGGAAGCGCTTGAGGCCCAGGGCGGAGAAGGTCTTATAGATGATGGCGGGGATCTCCGCCTCGTTGAGGATGGAGAGCTTGCCGTCGCCGATGATGTCGATGTCCGCCTGATAAAACTCCCGGAAGCGGCCCCGCTGGGCACGCTCGCCCCGGTACACCTTGCCGATCTGATAGCGGCGGAAGGGGAAGGAGAGGTCGTTGTAGTGCAATGCCACGTACTTGGCCAGGGGCACGGTCAGGTCAAAGCGCAGCGCCAGGTCGGCGTCGCCCTTTTGGAAGCGGTAGATCTGCTTTTCCGTCTCGCCGCCGCCCTTGGCCAGCAGTACCTCACTGGACTCGATGACAGGGGTGTCCAGGGGGGTGAAGCCGTAGAGGGCGTAGGTCTTGCGGAGGATCTCCATCATGCGCTCCATCTGCTGCTGGGGCGCGGGCAGCAGCTCCATGAAGCCGGAGAGGGTACGGGGGGTCATTTTAGCCATAGCGGATGCTCCTTTGTTGAAAGTTGCGGGCTGTAAGCCCGCGTGGCCGCCAGCGCGGCGCACAGCATATTTTCCAGGGAAAGATGCTTGAAATCACGATAAAAATTGTAAAAATCCAGGTGGAACGGGCAAAATAAATGCTCTCGTCCCACAGCTTGGGACGAGAGCGAAAGTCGCTTCGTGGTGCCACCCAAATTCAAGATCCCCATGGGATCTCCTCTGACCTCCATTGGCACGGGGAGGGTCCGTGGGCGTTTCCGCCCCCGCTCCGCCGCTGTCCTTCGTCCAGTCCGGCCGGGGCGCTCTCAGCGCCGTGCCCCTCTCTGTGGGCCGGGAAATTGGAGTACTGCTGCGGCATCCGCGCGGTTATGAGCAGATTGTATGCGTTTTTTGCCGAAATGTCAAGCAATAGGGCGGTTGGAGGGGTTGACGATGCACCGCCAGTCCAGATCGCCCCGGGCCAGGCCCAGCACCAGCATCTCCGCCGTGGCGATGTTGCTGGCGAAGGGGATGTTGTTCTGGTCGCACAGGCGGGAGATATAGGACACGGCGCCCAGCATCTTCTCGTCGCTGGGATCGTTGAAGAACAGGACCAGATCGAACTCATTGTACGCGATGCGTGCGCCGATCTGCTGGCTGCCGCCGTGATCGTAGGAGAGGAAGCAGTGGACGTTGAGGCCGGTGGCGTCGGCGACCATGTGGCCGGTGGCGTTGGTGGCGTAAATGTGGTGCTGGGAGAGGATGCCGGCGTATGCGGTGCAGAACTGGACCATCAGCTCCTTGCGGTTATCGTGGGACATGAGTGCGATGTTCATGGGCATAGCTCCTTTCTTCTAACGGATGCGAAGCAGGGGGACGCGCTCCCCCTGGATGCGCTTGGCAATATTGCGGTAGGCCGCGGCGGCCAGGCGGCTCTCGCCGGGCAGGGGCGGCTGGCCCCGGTTGAGGCAAAGGGGCAGGGTGTCGTCTTCGGGTACCACGCCCAGCAGGGGAAGGCCTGCCTGGTCGATGGCGTCGTCGATGGTGGCGTGGAGCTGGCGCAGCATTTTCTTGCGCACCCGGTTCACCACCAGATGCAGTCGTCCGGCGGGGAAGCGGTTCAGCTCCATAACGGTGTGCTGAGCGTCTCGCAGGGAGGAAGCGTCCGTACAGGTGACCACCACGCACTGATCGGCGGCGCAGGTGGCCAGCTGGAAGCCGATGCCCAGGCCCGCCGGGGCGTCCAGCAGGCAATAGTCAAACCGGCTGCGGATCTGCCGCAGCAGCGCGCGCATCTGCTCCGTGGTGACGGCCTGGCTGGAAAGGCGCACGGGGGCGGTCAGCAGGTACAGCCCCGAAATCCGGGGGTGGGCCGCCACGGCGTCGTCCAGGTCACAGATGCCCTGGGCCACGTCGGTGAAATCCATGAGGGCCCGGTCCGTCAGGCCCAGGGCCAGGTCCAAATTCCGCAGGCCGATGTCGCAGTCCAGGCAGAGGACCTTCCGCCCGCTCAGGGCCAGGGCCGCGCCCACGCCCGCCACGAAGGAGGTCTTGCCCGTGCCGCCCTTGCCGGACACCACGGCGATGCATTGTCCTGACGCGCCCATCCCTGCCACTCCTTACCACAGTTTTGTCCTAAAGCTCCCCAATATCCTATTATAGCGGATTCTTTTTGATTTTTGCAAACGCCCGGGGATATTTTTTCGGCGTTTCCTTGACTTTTTTGATGAACAGCAGCCGGTGGCGCACATCGGTGCCGGGGATGACATAGTCCTCGGCCTTTTCCAGCCGTCCGCCCAGGATCTCCAGGGCGTGGGCCGCGGCCGCCGTCTCGGCGTCGCTGTCCACGGATTTCATGGCCAAAAACCAGCCGCCCTCCTTCACCAGGGGCAGGCACAGCTCCGAGAGGACCGGCAGCGCCGCCACGGCCCGGGAGGTGACGATGTCAAAGCCCGCCCGGTGGGAGGCGGCAAACTCCTCTGCCCGGGCGTGGATGGCCTCCGCGCCGGTGAGGTGCAGAGCGTCGCACACGGTCTGCAAAAAGTTTACCCGCTTGCCCAGAGAATCCACCATGGTCAGCTGGATGGACGGGCAGAGGATCTTCAGCGGCAGGCCGGGAAAGCCCGCGCCGCTGCCCACGTCCGCCACGGTCTTGCCGGTAAAGTCCGCCAGGGTCAGCAGCGACGCGCAGTCCAGAAAGTGTAGCGTGGCCACGTCCTTGGGGTCGGTGATGGCGGTCAGGTTCATGACCTGGTTCGTCTCCAGCAGCAGCCGGGCGTATTCGGTCAGAGCGGGCACGGCGCCGGTGTCCAGTCCCAGCTGCCCGAGGCCCGCTTCCAGAATGGGGCGCATCTGGTCCATCATCCACGCTCCTTCAAAAGATCCCGGATCTCCGCCAGCAGCACTTCCTCATTGGAGGGCTTGGGCGGGGGAGGAGGGGCCGCCTCCTTTTTCTTGTGGATCCGGTTGACGGCCTTCACCAGGCAGAACACGGCAAAGGCCATAATGAGAAAGTTCAGCACGGCGTTGATGAAATTCCCCACCATCAGCGCCCCGCCGCCGGGCAGCTGGAAGCTCAGGCCGGAGAGGGCCTCGTTGCCTCCCGTGAGGATGCCCAGGATGGGATTGATGATGTCGTTCACCAGCGAATTGGTGATGGCGCTGAAGGCGCCGCCGATGATGACGCCCACCGCCAGATCCAGCACGTTGCCCCGGGCGATGAATTGTTTGAACTCGGCAATGAAGCCTTTCGTCTTTGACATAGGGTACCCTTTCTGTACGGGGAAGTGGGCCGCAGGCGCGGCGGCCGAAAACGGAAGTCCGGAAACCCTTGCGCCCCAATGGATTCCGGCCTCAGACCGGAATGGAGCCCATAAAAAGGCGTTCTGGGTACCGTTCTTGCCTTCACCGGCGCGCCAGCGGCTGGAAACGCGTTTTACGTTTTGTATTATTTTTAATGAATATTACAAAACGAAATCTGCCGTCTCGATTCCTCGTCCCGCCGCACTTGGACGGCGGGGGAGGGGATCATTTCTTCTTGGGAACCAGCACCTTGGTGCCGCCCATGTAGGGCCACAGCACCTCGGGGATCTTCACAGTGCCGTCGGCCTGCAGGTTGTTCTCCAGGAAGGCGATCAGCATACGGGGAGGCGCCACGCAGGTGTTGTTGAGGGTGTGGCACAGCTGCATCTTGCCGTTCTCATCCTTGTAGCGGATGCGTAGACGGCGGGCCTGGGCGTCGCCCAGGTTGGAGCAAGAGCAGACCTCGAAGTACTTCTGCTGACGGGGAGACCAGGCCTCGATGTCGCAGGACTTGACCTTCAGGTCGGCCAGGTCACCGGAGCAGCACTCCAGCTGACGGACGGGAATGTCCATGGAGCGGAACAGCTCCACAGAGTACTGCCACAGCTTCTCGTACCAGTCCTTGGACTCCTCGGGCTTGCAGACCACGATCATCTCCTGCTTTTCGAACTGGTGGATGCGGTACACGCCGCGCTCCTCGATGCCGTGGGCGCCCTTCTCCTTGCGGAAGCAGGGGGAGTAGGAGGTGAGGGTCTGGGGCAGCTTGTCCTCGGGCAGGATCTGGTCAATGAAGCGGCCGATCATGGAGTGCTCGCTGGTGCCGATCAGGTACAGGTCCTCGCCCTCGATCTTGTACATCATGGAGTCCATGTCGGTCTGGCTCATAACGCCCTCCACCACGTTGCCGTGGATCATGAAGGGGGGGATGCAGTAGGTGAAGCCCTTGCCGATCATGAAGTCACGGCCGTAGGCCAGGACAGCCTCGTGGAGACGGGCAATGTCGCCCAGCAGATAATAGAAGCCGTTGCCGGAGACGCGGCCGGCAGCGTCCATATCGATGCCGTCGAAGGTCTCCATCAGATCCACATGGTAGGGGATGGGGAAGTCGGGCACCACGGGCTCACCGAAGCGCTGGACTTCCACGTTGCAGGAGTCATCGGGGCCCAGAGGCACGGAGGGATCGATGATCTGGGGGATCTGGAGCATGCGCTTGTGCAGCTCGGCATCCAGCTCGCTCTCCAGCTTCTCCAGCTCTGCCAGACGCTCGGCGTCCCGGGTGACTTCCTTCTTCACTTCCTCGGCCTCGGCCAGCTTGCTGGGGTCCTTCTTGGCCTGGCCCATCAGCATGCCGATCTTCTTGGACAGGCTGTTGCGGGCGGAGCGCAGCTGGTCAGCTTCCGCCACGGCGGCGCGGCGCTTGGCATCCAGCTCGATGACCTCGTCCACCATAGGCAGCTTGGCATCCTGGAACTTCTTTTTGATGTTTTCCTTGACGATGTCCGGATTCTCCCGGATAAACTTAATGTCCAACATGGTCGTTCACCTCATAAAAATTTTAGAATTGTTTCACGTGAAACAGTTGTTATTTGTTCAGTATAGCTTCTTTCAGCTGCTGATACCGCTGGGCAGGGGAGGTCACCTGATCGTTCTCGCCGGGCAGCAGCTCCACAAGGCCCTCGTCCTCCATGCGCTGCATGGTGGTCAGGCACTCGTCATAGCTGCCGGCGGAGTACTGCTGCTGCAGGGTATACAGTCCCAACAGAGCATCGACCTTCTTTTCCGTCTGGGCGGCGTCATCCTCCTGCTCGGCCAGCTGATCGTTCAGGGCGTCGATCTGATCCTGGGCGTCGGCCAGCTCCTCCTGGAGCGCGATCACCTTGTCCTGTGCCGCCTGGACCTCCTGCATGGCGTTGAAGTCGTTTTGCAGCTCGCCCAGGACCTCGGAATTGCTGCGCTGATGCATCACAAAGGACAGGGCCATCAGCAAAAACGCAACAATGAACAAGATCATAATGTAGACGACAACGGGTTTCTTCCCGGAAGAGGGCTCCTGGGGGACCGGGGTCTCACCGTCGCCGCGTTTTTCCAGCTTCATGATTCGTTTCCTTTCCGGGCCTGGCTCTTCTGGATCCGCAGCAGCGCCAGGGCCTCCAGCAGATCGTTCAGGTCATCCAGACCATAGTATTCCAATTCAATGCGGCCTTTTTTCCGGCCATTTACAATTTTCACACCCCGCCCGAGGCGGGAGCTCAGATCCCTCTGGGCTTCGGCAGTGTAATCCACGCCGGCAGGGGGCTGAGGCTTGGGCTTTTCCTGGGCGGTGAGCCGCTTGACCAGGGCTTCCGTCTGCCGGACGGACAGACCGCCGTCTACCACGGCCGCCGCAGCGCTCTCCTGAGTCTGGGCGTCCAGGGGGAGGAGGGCCCGGGCATGTCCGGCGGAGAGCTTGCCTGACTCCACCAAGGTCCGCACGGAGGGGGTCAGGCCCAGCAGACGCAGGGCGTTGGCCACGGCGCTGCGGGATTTGCCCACCCGCTGGGCGGCTTCCTCCTGGGTCATGTGGTAATTTTCGATGAGTGACTGGAATCCGGCCGCTTCCTCCATGGGATTCAGATCCTCCCGCTGGAGGTTTTCGATCATGGCCAGTTCGGCGGCCTTGCGGTCGTCCGCCTCCATGACAATGACGGGCACTTCGCTGAGGCCTGCCAGACGGGCGGCCCGCCAGCGGCGCTCGCCGGCGATGATCTGATAGTAGCCGGAGGAGAGCTTCCGCACTGTGAGCGGCTGGATGATGCCGTGTTGGCGGATGGAGTCCGCCAGCTCCGCCAGCGCCGCCTCGTCAAAGGACTTGCGGGGCTGGGAGGAGCAGCTTTCCACCTGAGAAATGGGCAGCATCAGCGCGCCGGTGCTCTCTGTGTTCAAAACGTCGTCGCCCAGCAGGGCGCCGAGGCCCCGGCCCAGGCCGGAGGGCTTTTTGGATGCCATGCAGATGCTCCTTTCGAGATATCAGACGCTTTGCTTTTTGAGAAATTCCACAGCCAGGGCCGTATAGGCCTCCGCGCCCCGGGAGGTGCGGTCATAGGCGGTGATGGGCTTGCCGTGGCTGGGCGCCTCGCTCAAGCGCACGTTCCGGGGGATCACTGTGGAATAGACCTTGCCGGGGAAGTAGTGCTTGACCTCCTGGGCTACCTGGAGCGCCAGATTGGTGCGGCCGTCGAACATGGTCAAGAGCACCCCCTCCAGCTCCAGATGGGGATTCAGGGAGCGGCGGACGATGCGTACAGTGTTCATCAGGTCGCTGAGGCCCTCCAGGGCGAAGTACTCTCCCTGCACCGGCACCAGAATGGTGTCCGCAGCGCACAGGGCGTTGAGGGTCAGCAGCTCCAGGGAAGGGGGGCAGTCAATGAAGATAAAGTCATATTGATCGCCCACCTGGGCCAGGGCATCCCGCAACAAAGACTCCCGCCGCTCCATGCCGATCAGCTCGATGCCGGCGCCGGCCAGGGCCTTGTTGGAGGGCAGCACGTCCCCGAACTTGGTGTGCACCAGCGCGTCCTGGGTGGGCATCTCGCCGATGAGCACCTCATACACGCCCTTGGAGACGGTCTTGTCCACACCCATGCCGGAGGTGGAGTTGGCCTGGGGGTCGAAGTCGCAGAGCAGCACCCGCTTTCCCTGTTCGCTGAGGGCAGCGGCCAGGTTCACGCAGGTGGTGGTCTTTCCGACGCCCCCTTTTTGATTCACGATTGCAACGGTTTTTGCCACCGGGACACCTACTTTCCCATAAGGATGTGTTTTTTTGCGGTTTTTCAAACACCTTATTATTATAGCAAGGTGCGAATGGGCTTGCAAGGTCAAAACCACAAAAGAAATGAAAAAACCGGGAATGTTTCACGTGAAACATTCCCGGTGTTGGGTCATTCCAGCAGCATGCCGGTCCTGCCCGGCAGGTACAGAGGCAAAACGCCGTCTTTGGCCTGGTATACCCGGCCGGACAGCAGGTCCAGCGCCGTGTCCGTCGGCCAGGGGATGCACACGCTGGCGTGGGCCTCCGCCCGGTTCACAGCCACCACCGTCCGCTGGTTCTGCCAGGTGCGGGCGTACACCAGCAGGGACCCCGCTGTGTACAGGTAGGAAATGGTGCCCCGCTGGAGGGAGACGCGCTGGCGGCGCAGGTGGCCCAGGTTGGTGAACCAGGTCTTCAGGCCCTGATCCTCCTTGCCCCAGGGATAGCCGCCCCGGTTGAAGGGGTCTTCAAAGCCCTCCATGCCTGCCTCGTCGCCGTAGTAGACCATGGGGGAGCCGGGGAAGGTAAAAAGTACCAACGCAGCCAGGCGTACCAAAGCGGCGGCCTTCAACCGCTGGGCAGGGGTCAGGCGGTACATGGCCCGCTCGTCCTTGCTCTGGGGCACGGTGTCGGCGCCCAGCACCGTCAGGATGCGGGGGGTGTCGTGGGTGCCCAGGAAGTTCATGGCGGAGTAAAAGGCGGCAGGGGGGTAGTTCTCCCGCAGGGTCTCCATGGCCTCCCGGAAGTCGTCGGCATTGCCGCCCTGCAAATAGGCCAGCAGCGCCGTGCGGAAGGGGTAGTTCATGACGCCGTGAAGCTCGCTGCCCAGCAGGTAGTGGCGCCGCTGGGAGTAGGAGATCTTGTTGCTGGCGTCCTCCCACACCTCGCCGATGAGCACGGCGTCCGGCTTGGTCTCCTCCACGGCCGTGCGGATCTTTTCAATGAACCAGTCCGGCAGCTCGTCGGCCACGTCCAGCCGCCAGCCGGATGCCCCGGCCCGGAGCCACCGGCGGATGATGGAGTCCTCTCCGGTGATGATGTAGTTTACATAAGTCTTGCTTTCCTCCCGGACGGCAGGCAGCGTGCGGATGCCCCACCAGGCGTCGTAGTCGTCGGGCCAGGGATGGAAGGAGTACCAGTCGTAGTAGGGGCTCTCCTTGCTCTGGGCCGCGCCCACGGTGGGATAAAAACCGTCGGCGTTGAAATAGAGGCTCTGGGAGCCGGTGTGGTTGAAGACGCCGTCCAAAATCACATGCATGCCCCGGCGCTCAGCTTCCCGGCACAGGGTACGGAAATCCTCCTCCGTGCCCAGCATGGGGTCGATCTTGCTGTAATCCGCCGTGTTGTAGCGGTGATTGGAGGCGGACTCGAAAATGGGGCACAGATACAGCGTGGTGACACCCATCCGGGACAGCTCCTCCAGCTTGGACGTGATGCCCGCCAGCTGTCCGCCGAAGAAGTTGCGGTTGCGGATCTCGCCGTCCGGGTCCGGCCGCCACTCGGGTACGTCGTCCCAGTGCTCCTGGATCCAGCGATCGCCCACCAACCCCTCCGGATGGGGCGGGGTCAGACGGCAGAATCGGTCTGGAAAAATCTGGTACGTCACACCCTGGCCGAACCAGGCGGGGGTGCGGCTTTCCTGGTAGACGGTCATCTGCCAGGGGGCAGAGGGTTCGTCGCTGCGGTAGCCGGTCTTATCAAGAACGCAGCCGGAGCCGTCGTCCCGCCAGAAGGAGAAATGATACCAGATGAGCTCCGGTTCCTGGGGGGCAACCACGGCGGCGGAAAAGTGCATCCGGTCCGCCGCGGCCTCCGTGGGAGCCAGCTCGATGGTCTGGGTGCGGCCGGAGAACTCGTGACGCAGGATCAGGGCACAGTGGGTGAAGCCTTCTTTTGCCAGGGGACGGCAGTGGAAGCTCACCAAGGTGGCGCAGGAGACGGCGCCGAAGGGGTCTTTGCAGAGGATACAGCGGGGGTCAAACACAAAGGGCTCGCTCATGGAAGCGGGGCCTCCTTTTTACTGAAGTAACTGATTTTCGCCCACAATGGCGGTGCCGATCTCGTCGGCGGTGAAGTAGGCGTTGAGGATCTTCACGGCGGTGGACGCCAGAGCGGCGCCGGCGTTGCCGTGCTCGATGACGATGGACACGGCGATCTGGGGATCGTCGTAGGGGGCAAAGCACACGAACACGCCGTTGTTGGTGGTGCCGCCGCCCAGCTGGGCGGTGCCGGTCTTGGCGCCGGCGGTGACCACGCAGTCCTTGAAGTAGGAGTAGACCTGGCCGCCGGGCTGGGTGTAGCCCAGCATGCCCTCTTTCACCGCCTGGAGGGTGGAGTCCTTCATTTCCACCACGTTGGTGGGCGTGGAGTCGCCCACGGCCAGGATCTCTGTGTTGTCATAGGACTTGATGGCCTTCAAAAGGTGGGGCTCACAGTGCTTGCCGCCGGAGACCAGCGTGGCCACGTAGTTGGCCAGCTGCAAGGGCGTATAGAGCTGGTTGCCCTGACCGAAAGCGGCCCAGGGGGCCTGGTTCTCGCCGGGGGGGTTCTCCGGCAGCGTGCCGGCCTTGTCGCCGATCTCGATGCCTGTGCTCTGGCCCAGGCCGAAGGCGGTCAGATACTCCCGCAGGGTGTCCATGCCCATGCGGTAGCCCATGGTGGCAAAGTAGTAGTTGCAGGAGTTGGTGATGGCGGTGGTGGCGTTGACCCAGCCGTGGCCGGAGTGGTTCCAGCACCAAAGCCAGCTGTTGGGGTCGCCGGGGTAGTACCACTTGCCGGTATCCTTGATCTTCTCAGAGGTGGTGGTGACGCCGGATTCCAGGGCGGCCACGGCCACCAGAGGCTTGAGGGTGGAGGCGGGCACGTAGGTGCCCTGGGTGGCCCGGTTAACGAGGGGAGTGGCGGGATCATTCAGCAAGGTGTTGTAATCCCGGGTGTATGCGGCGGGGTCGTAGGTGGGGTAAGAGGCCAGGGCCAGCACCTCGCCGGTGCCCACCTGGATCACGGCGGCGCCGGCGCCCCGGGTCTCGTCGCCGTCCTCGGCGTTCATGTCCGCCACGGCCTCGGCCAGGGCCTGCTCCACCGCCTGCTGCAAGGAGAGGTCGATGGTCAGCTCCACGGTGTTGCCGGGCTGGGGGGCCTTTTCGTAGTATTCGCCGGTGATCTTGCCGTCGGCGTTGGTGGAGACGATGCGCTTTCCGTCCGTGCCCCGGAGGTACTGCTCGAAGGCGGCCTCCACGCCGAAGCGGCCGATGCGGTCGTTGCCGTTGTAGCCCTGCTCTTTCAGGGCATCATATTCTTCTTTGTAGATGGTGGTGACGGTGCCCAGAATGTGGGCGGCATAGGTGGTATTGTACTCCCGGACAGAGGAGGCGGTGATCTTGGCACCGGCATAGTCGCCGTCGTTGAGCAGGGAGATCATCTCCGTGTCGATGTCCTCCACCATGGCATAGGCGGTGGTGTTCATCAGCTCCCGGATGGACAGCTCATAGCGCACACCGATGACGCTGCGGGCCTCGTTGAGGCTGAAGGTGACGGGCACCTTGTATTCCTGCCGCATCCGCTCCACCAGCGCATGGGCGGACAAACCCCGGGAGGAGAGATAGTCCACGGTGATATCCTCGGCGGTGGCATCCTCCGGGATCACCTCCAGCTGGTCCCGCAAAAAGGTGGTGAAGCGGTTGCGCTGGGTATCGCTGAGCTCGGTGAGGGAGGTGAAGGTATAGGAAAAGGGGGCGGTCTTGGTAATGGGCAGGTTGTCCACCCAGCTTACGCCCTGGTCCTGACAAAGCTGGATCAGCCGCAAAATGGCCTCGTTTTCGTCCTCGCCCTCGTCCAGAGCGCTGGAGTCGAAGGTCAGGTTGTAGGAAGAGCGGCTGGACACCATCTCCCGGCCGCTGCGGTCGGTGATGACGCCCCGGGAGGCCTCCACGGTCTCCTCCTGGGTGATGGTGCGGATGGACTTGGCCAGGTAGTAGTCGTGTTGGTTGATCTGGATGTCGTACAGCACGCCGATGTACACCACCAGCGCCAGCCCCAGCAGGGAGGCGAGCACGTAAAGGCGGATATTGCTTTGAGAATCTTTGCGCTCCATGGGGTACTCCTTAGTCGTTTCTGTGGGCCCGGCGGTGGACAGCACGGTACAAAAGGGTCACCGGGATGGTCAAAAGCACCACGCTCACCAGCATCTCCCGGCCGGTGAGGGAGGCGCCGGCGGCCCAGGCGGTCTTGCCCCGGCTCCAGAGCAAAAAGCAGTGGAACGCGCCGGTGAAGCAGAAAGCCAGGGCGCCGGTGGCCAGGGTGCACAAAAAGCCCGCGCTCAGCCAGCTCTGGGAGATGAGAGAGGCGCAAAGGCCCACCAGGGGAAACACCAGCGTGTAAAAGCAGGGGATGACCTCCGGCAGCATCAGATCGCAGACTACGCCCACCGCCAAAGAGAAAATGGTGGCGCCCACCGGCGGCTCATAGGTGGACGCCGCGGCCACCGCTACCGGGTAGATGAAGGGGATGACGCCCAGCAGCGTGAAGCGCTGGAGCAGGACGAACTGCACAAAAAAGCAAAGGGCCGTGGCGGCGGCGTAGAGGGCCCATTTGAAGATGGTCTCGTTGCGTGCGAGCATGGCGGCCTCCTCAGGTGACGATGTCGAAGGACTTGATGATAAAGACCTCCGTCAGCTGGTCGAAATCCGCCTCCGGGGCGATGATGGCATAGGAGGCGGCGCCGGAGTCGTCCTTCTGCACCTCTTCGATGGTGCCGATCACCAGGTCGGAGGGGTAGTAGCCGCCCAGGCCCGACGTGACCACCAGGTCGCCGTTGAGCAGCTGGCAGCCGGCGGGCAGGTAGTCCAGCCGCAGCTTTCCCTCGTCCATGAGGGCGAAATCGCCCTGGGCAAGGCCCAGGTCCCGGGTGCGGAACACCTGGGCGCCCAGGGAGGTGTCCGTGTCCACGATGGTCAGCACGGTGCACCAGTTGGTGCCCACCTCGCCCACCAGGCCCACCAGGTCGTTGGTGGCGGTGACCACGCAGTCGCCGCTTTCCACGCCGTGCATGGTGCCACGGTCCAGGGTCAAAGAGGAGGTCCAGTTGGTCACCTCGTGTTCCGTGACCATGGCGGCCTCCAGCTCCAGCTCATATTTCTGCTCCCGCAGGTTCAGCCGCTGGCGCAGCAGCTCATTTTCCTCGCTGTCCCGCTCACCCTGGCGGGCGGCGGCCTCCAGCTGGGCGTTGCGCTTGCGCAGCGCCTCATTCTCCTCCTGCAGGGCCTGGATATCGGCAAAATACGCCTGCTTTTCGTTGAACCAGCCCGCCACGGCGGTGTAGGCCGAGCGGAAGGGGGAGGCGATGAGGCCCGCCACGTTGGTCAGCGGAGAGGAGGTGTTGGAAAAATAGGACATCACGGCCAGGGCCACGGCGATGACCGCCGCGGCAAACAGCACCCACAATCCGTGGTCCCGTAAAAATCGTTTCAAGAAAGACCCTCCCGGTTGTCAGTTGAAAAAGGTGACGCCGAAGGCCGAGAGCATCCGGCTAAGGCGCAGGATGGGAAGGCCCATGACGTTGAAAAAGTCGCCCTGGATGCCCTCCACCAAAAGGGCGCCCAGGCCCTGGATGCCGTAAGCGCCGGCCTTGTCCATGGGCTCCCCGGTGGCCACGTAGGCCGCGATCTCCGCCCCGCTCAGGGCGCGAAAGGTGACGTCGGTGACCTCGTGCTCGGTGCACACCGCCCCAGGCCCCGCCAGCGTAAGGCCGGTGTAGACCTGATGGGTCCGCCCGGAGAGGGCGGCGAGCATACGCGCGGCCTCTTCCGGACTCGCCGGTTTGCCCAGGACGGCCCCCTCCAGGGCCACCACGGTGTCGGCGGCCAGCACCAGACCGTCCTTGGGGGCCTCCCGGACCACCGCCGCCGCCTTCCGTGCGGAGAGCTCCTCCACCATTTCAGCGGGGGTGAGCCCGGGGCGGACCGACTCGTCCACATCGGAGGCCCGGATCACAAAGCCCCGCAGGCCCACCTGCTCCAAAAGCTGACGCCGCCGGGGAGAGCCGGAGGCCAGAATGATCTTCATCGCCGTATTCCCTCTTTCTGCGGACGGCGGCCGGGGCCGCCGTCCGGGTTTGAACGTCATTTCCCCGTGGAGCCAAAGCCGCCGGCGCCCCTCGCCGTCTCATCCAACTCCTCTACAGGGGTCAGGGCGGCACGGACCACGGGCACCACCGCCAGTTGGGCAATGCGGTCCCCCGGCGCTACGGTATAGGGGGTCCCGGACAGGTTCACAAGCCCCACTCCGATCTCCCCCCGGTAGTCGCTGTCGATGACCCCCACGCCGTTGGAGAGGGCGATACCGTGCTTGATCCCCAGCCCGGAGCGGTCGAACACCAGGGCCACATACTCTGCCGAGGGGAGCGCGATGGCGATGCCGGTGGGGAGGAAGGCCCGTCCCCCTGGCGCCAGGGTCACCGCCTCGTCGATACAGGCGTGGAGATCCATGGCGGCAGCTCCCGCGCTGGCGTAATAGGGAAAGGGGATCTCCGCCCCGATCTTCGGGGACACGGCCTTGATCTTCAGTTCCATCCTATCCATCCTCCATTCCGGTTATTCCACATCCCGGTAATAGAGCCCCCGGGTAAAGTCGTTGGGCTCATACCGTCCTCTGCCCAGATACCGTTCCGCCACCTGGACGCACTCCCGGGGATTTTCCGTGGTGAAGAGCAGCCGGGCCGCCCACAGCCCCACCCTCTGATAGTCCCCCCGCTTATCCGCCAAAAACAGCGTCTTGGCGTTGAGGATCTCGCTGCGGCAGCCGGGGGCCTTTACCACCGGGAAGCGTTCGCCCTTCCGGTCGGTGAGCTGGTTGGGATTGCCGCAGGCACAGCGGCCGGAGCGGTTCCGAATGATGCAGTTCTCCGTGAGCATCAGCGGGAGCCTGCCGTACACCAGCATCTCCAGATCGATACACTTGGAGAGGTCCCGGATCTGGGCCAGCTTGAGCTCGAAGGAGGCGGTGCAGGAAGCAAAACCGAAGCGCTTGTACTCCTTCAGACTCTGCGCGTTGTAGACCCCCAGCCCGAAATCTCCCCGCAGGGCGAGCCCAGCCTCCCGGGCCGGGGCGATCAGGTCCAGCGTGCCCACCAGGGCGTCGGTCACGCCCAGATCCCGGACCACCGCCAACTGTCTGCGCAGCTCCTCCCGCTCGCGGTCCCAGCAGACCCGCGGCAGCGTGACCCCCACCCGTCCTCCTTCCAGGGCCAGGCGGACGGCCTCCGGATGGGCGGCGGCCTCCTCCAGGGGGAGATAGAGCAGGGCGGGGCGGAGCTCCGTCAGCTCGCGGGTGAGCTGGTCGGCCCGGCGCAAAGACATGGTGAGGACGGGGGGCT
>ENA-UEYL01002208-UEYL01002208.1-human-gut-metagenome-genome-assembly--contig:-NODE-2208-length-14862-cov-3.424890_pt1 | contig 14862 bp, 12 predicted proteins | sample MGYA00242941_ERZ507946 | MGnify/ENA primary metagenome ERZ507946 (study PRJEB26167, sample SAMN06115482) | human gut metagenome | host: Homo sapiens | place: China:Guizhou | collected 2015-03-11...
TATAGAGCTTCTCGCCCCGCTGGACGTTGCTCCACATCTTCAGCGTAAAGGCGGCGTCGCTGCCCCGGAACTTGAAGTCCCGGACGATCCGGCGGCAAAGCCGCAGCCAGGCGTGCTGGAACACCACCTTGCCCTCGTCGTCCACCAGGTTGCTGCGGGCGGCGATGTAGAGCTTGAAGGCGTGGGGGTTCTTGCCCACGATGATGTCGTTGAGGGCGTGGATGCCCTCGAAGATGGCCAGCTCGTCGCTGCCCAGATGCAGGGGCTGGGACAAAATGTCCGAGCGCATCTGCCGGGCGAACTCGTACTTGGGCACGTGGATGGTCTCGCCCCGGTCCAGCATGGCAAAGTGCCGGTTCAAAAGCTCGATGTCCAGGCAGAAGGGAGACTCATAGTCGATGTTGCCCTCCCGGTTGCGGGGGGCGGTCTCCGGGTCGATGGTGTTGAAATAGTTGTCCATGGACACGGTGTGGGTCACGATGCCCATTTTCTCCAGCTGCTCTTCGATCTTCAATGCCGTGGTGGTCTTGCCGGAGCCGGAGGGGCCGGAGAGCAGGATCACGTGGGACTCAGAACGGTGCCGGGCGATCTTCTCGGCGGCCATGGTGACTTTCTGGGCAAAGGCGGCGTCGCACTGGTCGGCAAAGCCCTTGGGATCAGAGCGGATGGCCTCATTGATCTGGGAAAGAGAATATGGCATGTCACAAGGCTCCTTTCAAAGATTCGTAAAACGCAGCGAACGCCGCCTGGTTATCCAGGCATTTTTCCGGGCGTTCGGTGTACTCCTTGGGGTACTTGAGGTTGAAAGCCCGCTGGATGTGGTTGGTGCCCGGCTCCACCATCTTGGTAGAACCGCCGGCGCCGAAGGACAAAATGGAGCAAAGCTCCGACATGATGTAGATGTTGTACAGGCACTCGGCGCCGCCCCGGCTCCAGCCGATGTTTTCAAAGCTGCCGGACATGTACTTTTGCCGGTAGAGGTAATAGGGGGCGAAGCCTGCGGCGCGGAGCGTGGGACCGGCATAGTCCAGCATGGCCGCCACCTCTTCGGGAGAGGGCACCTTCAGCCCCTCCAGCAAAATGCGGCTGCCCTTTTTGAGAGACAGGGTGTGGACGGTGATGTTGTCCGTGCCGAAGGCGATGCATGCATCCAGCGAGCGGCGGAAGCCCTCGGGCGTATCCTCCGGGAGGCCCGCGATCAGGTCCATGTTCACATGGGCAAAGCCGAAGGAGTTCACCAGCGCCATGGACTTTCGCAGTTCCTCGGCGGTGTGGCGGCGGCCGATGGCCCGCAGCACGTGGTCCTCCATAGTCTGGGGGTTCACGGACAGGCGGTCCACCCCGTGGGCTTTTAAGACGGCGAGCTTTTCGGCGGTGATGGTGTCGGGCCGTCCGGCCTCCACGGTGATCTCATCGCAGGCTGCGCGGTCGAAGGACTCTTCAAAGGCGGTGAGCACCCGGTCCATCTGGTCCGCGGTCAGCGTGGTGGGGGTGCCGCCGCCCATGTAGAACGCCCGCACCCGCAGTCCCTGACGGCGTACCATCTCGCCGCCGGCCCGGATCTCGGCGATGAGGGCGTCCACATAGGGGTCCACCAAAGAAAAGCTCTTTTCCACCGACTGGCTCACAAAGGAGCAGTAGGCGCAGCGGGTGGGGCAGAACGGAATGCCCACATACACGGCGATGTCCCGCTTTTCAAGGCCTGCCGCGGCCTTTGCCGCCACGGCACCGGTCTCCACGGCCAATGCCGCCCGCTCCGGCGTGACGAAGTATTCCTGCTCCAGCAGGTTCCGGGCCTCATCGGGGGGCTTCCCCTCCTCCAATGCCCAGGTGACGGGCTTGTCGGGCCGCACGCCGGTGAGCATGCCCCAGGGAGGCGTGACGCCGGTGACGGCCCGGGCTGCCAGGAAAAAGCACCGGGCGATGGCGTGGCGGCGCTGGCCCTCCCGGGCAAAGTCCGTGCCCGTCAGGGGGGCGCTCAGGCTGTAAGGCGCCGATTTTCCCTCGAAGCTCAGCTCCACGGTTACATGGCACTGGGCCGGCTCTTCCTGCACGGAGACCACCGCCCAGGTGTCGTCCTCCGGCGTGATGGGCTCATAGACGGGCTTTTCCCCGGGAAACAGATTCAAAAGGCTCTGCTCGACGATGTAGCGCTCGTCGTTGCCCCGCAATTCAAGCTTCATGGCATCTCACTCCATCTGCATGGCCTGCTGGAGATAGGGATTGTACATGCGCTCCCGCTCCAGGGTGGAGGGCTCCATATGGCCGGGATACACGGCCAGGTCTCCCGTAAGGCGCCCCAGGCGCCGCAGGGAGGAGAGCATTTTTTTCATGCTGCCGCCGGGGAAATCCGTCCGCCCGCAGGAGCCGGCAAAGAGGGTGTCCCCGCAGAAGAGGACGTCGCCGCAGCGCAGCGTCACGCTGCCCTCGGAGTGACCGGGGGTGGCGAGCACCTCCACCGTCAGCGTGCCCACGGCGATGGTGTCCCCCTCGCCGTAGTCCACGGCGCCCGCCACCGCCGGGAACAGCTCCCTAAGATAGGGATTGTCCCCCGCCTGGTCCAGGCGGCTGAGGTACACAGGGATGTCCGGCCACTGATCCCGCAGCGCCGCCACGGCGCCGGTGTGGTCATAGTGTCCGTGGGTGAGGAGAATGGCGCAGGGGGTGCAGCCGCTCTCTTTCACGGCGGCGGCCACCCGGGCGGCCTCCTCGCCCGGGTCGATGACGGCGCACTTGCCCGCCTCCGGGTCGCAGAGGATGTAGCAGTTGGTGCCGATGGGGCCTACCTGTAAGGTCTGGATCTTCATAGATGCCTCCGTAAGGTCAAGGATATCAGGTCTGGTCCGTGTCAAAGAGAATGGTGACCGGGCCGTGGTTCAAAGAGTCCACTTCCATCTTGGCGCCGAACTCCCCGTGTTCCACGGTGAAGCCCCGGCTGCGGCAGTGGTCCATAAACGTCTCGTACAGGGGGATGGCCAGATCCGGCTTGGCTGCGCCGGAAAAGCCCGGGCGGCGGGAGGAGGTATCGGCGTACAGGGTGAACTGGGACACCACCAGGAGGCTCCCCCCTACCTGCTCCAGGTTCAGGTTCATTTTTTCGTTTTCATCTTCAAAGACCCGAAGATTGCAGATTTTGTCCGCAAGCTTTCGGGCGGTGTCCTCCGTGTCGTTGGGGCCTACGCCCAGCAAAACCAGGAAGCCCCGGCCGATCTGGCCGTTGACGCGGCCTTCAATAGTGACGGAGGCGCGGTCCACGCGGGTGACGACTGCGCGCATAGGAAAACTCCTTTCGTTGTGGCGCCCGAGGCGCGGAAGTATTGGGGGAAAAGCCGTCTCCCTTTGCCCCAGGGGGCAAAGGGAGCGGTGCAGAATTTGGAAAAAGGGTGCTTTTGCTCCGGACGCAAACCAGCGGAGCATGTTCGCCGCGGCGTGTACGTGGCGAACATACCGGGACCTGCGCGCCGGGGGCGCGCGCCCCAGTGACCGATGTCACTGGGGTGGGGGGAGATCGAGGGGGGACTGGTCCCCCTTCGAATCGTTCTCTCGTTCTTCTCCGAACGCAAACCAGCGGAGCGTTTGCGGAGGAAACGGCGGAGCAGCGGCGGGAGAGACCTTTGCCTAAAGGGCAAAGGGAGCGATCCAGAGCTTGCGACGCCGTTAGCCCGCGGGCCGGTTCACCTTCAGCACGCCGGAGATCTGGTTGAGCCGCCGCATGAGGGCGGCAAGCTGCTGGCTGTCCCGGATGCGGACCTCCAGGCGGCAGATGGCGAACTGGTCCTCCGTGCTGCGGGACTGGATGCCCAGTACGAATGTGTTGGTGGAGGACAGGGCGGCGGAGATATCCAGCAGCAGGCCCTGGCGGTCCTTGCACACCACCTCCAGCGTGGTGGGATAGCTTTCGTTGGTGTTTTTGCCCCAGGAGACATGGATCCAGCGGCCCTCCTGCCCCGGCTGAGCCCGCTTGGCGGGCGAGGCGTTGGGGCAGTCCGCCCGGTGGACGGACACGCCGTAGCCCCGGGTGATGAAGCCGATGATCTCGTCTCCGGGCACGGGGGTGCAGCATTTGGAGAACTTCACCAGGCAGTTGTCCAGACCCTCCACGATGATGCCCTGCTCGCTTTTGACCTGCTTGGGAGCGGGGGGCTTGGGCTCCTCGGGCCGGGCCGGCTTGGCCTCCGCCTCAGCGGCGGCCCGCTCCGCCTGGTGCTGGCGGGCGATGCGGTTGAGCTCGCCCTGCATGCGGCTGACCGCTTTTTGGGCGGTGAAGCCGCCGTAGCCGATGGCGGCGTACATGTCGTCCAGGGTGGGATAGGAGACCTTCTTCAAAAGCACCGGCAGCGTGTCCGCCGCCAGCACGTCCCGCATGGCGATGCCGCAGTGCTTGAGCTCGGCTTCAAAGGCGGAGCGGCCGTTGGCGATGTTCTCGTCCCGGCGCTCCTTCTTGAACCACTGCTTGATTTTTGTTCTTGCCTGTGCTGTTTTGACAATGGCAAGCCAATCCCGATTCGGCCCCTTGGAATTCTGTGAAGTGATAATCTCTACAATGTCCCCGTTCTGGATTTTATGATCCAGCGGAACGATTTTATTATTTACCCTCGCGCCGACCATCTTATTGCCGACTGCCGAGTGAATCATATAAGCAAAGTCAATCGGGGTGGAATCCTTCGTCAGCTGGATAACATCCCCCTGCGGCGTAAAGGCATATACCTGTGTGCTGTAGATATTCAAATCCAGCTTAATGGTATCCAGATATTCCTTGTTATCGGACATATCCTTCTGCCATTCCATAATCTGGCGCAGCCATGCCAGCTTTGCTTCCTCGCTTTTCTGTGCCTTACTCGATTTTTCGTTTGCCTTGCCCTCTTTATATTTCCAGTGGGCAGCGATACCGTATTCACTGGTGCGGTGCATTTCCCAGGTACGAATCTGCACCTCAAACACCTGCCCATGCGGGCCAATCAGTGTATTGTGCAGCGACTGATACATATTCGGCTTTGGCATAGCAATATAATCCTTAAACCGTCCGGGCATGGGGGTATACGCCGTATGCACAATCCCCAGAACGGCATAGCAATCCTTCACGCTGTCCACCAGCGCACGGATAGCGAACAAATCATAAATCTGGTCAAGGGTTTTATTCTGGTTCACCATCTTCTTATAAATGCTGAAAAAGTGCTTTGTTCTGCCGTAAACCTTCCCCTTGATGCCGGCCTCGTTCATCTTCGTCTGTAATTCCTGTACCATGCTCTGCACGAACTGGTCACGTTCTTCTTTTTTCTTCTGGATTTTTGCCGCCAAATCGAAATACGCATCCGGATTCAGATATTTAAAGCACAAATCCTCCATTTCGGAACGGATTTTGGAAATACCCAGACGATGCGCCAGAGGAGCGTAAATATCCAGCGTTTCCTGTGCCTTCTCCCTCTGCTTTTCGGGTGTCATATAGTTTAACGTCCGCATATTGTGCAGTCTGTCCGCCAGCTTGATTAAAATAACACGAATATCCTTTGCCATGGCAAGGAACATCTTGCGGTAGTTTTCTGCCTGTGCTTCTTCCTTTGTGGTATAGGAAAGCTTGCCCAGTTTCGTTACACCATCCACCAATGCAGCAATTTCCTCGCTGAACAGGTGTGTAATATCCTCATAGGTATAAGGTGTATCCTCAATAATATCGTGCAGAATCCCTGCCGTGATGGTCTCCATATCCAGCTCCAGCTCCGCCAGAATATATGCCACCTTCAAAGGATGGATGATATATGGTTCGCCTGATTTTCTCTTTTGTTCCTTATGTGCATCCACCGCCAGCTTATATGCCTTTTCCACCATGGAAAAATCATCTGACGGATGGTAGGTTTTGATTTTATCAATCAATTCCTTATATAATTGTTCATCAATCTCTGCCATACTCATCACCCCCTCTTATTGATAAAAATTTCTAATAATTTTGTCGAAAAAAGATTATAAAAATTATTATACAGTTTTATATGTATATTTTCAAGAATATTTCCACAAAAGTATGCCCTTGGGCGCAAGATTCTTTTGTCCTTTACAGTCTTTCCGCTTTTTCCGAAAAAAACTCCGCGGCTCTTTTATTTTTTCCTTCCTTCCGCTATAATCTATATAAGATAAGTATAGATTCTATCACATGATAGATGCAGGAAACAAAGGAGTATTCACATGAAATTACAGAAATTATTAAGCTATGTGCGCCGCGCAGTAGATGATTATAGCATGATAGAGGAAGGCGATAAAATTGCGGTCGGTATTTCCGGCGGCAAAGACAGCATCTGTCTTCTGGTCGCCCTCAAGCATTTACAGCGCTTCTATCCCAAGCGGTTTGAGCTGGAGGCAATTACTGTCTCCCTCGGTCTGCCCGGCGCAAGCTATGACGGCATACAGGCACTCTGCAATGAGCTGGGCGTGCATTATACCGTTGTGGAAACCGATATCGGCAAAATCATTTTTGATGAGCGAAAAGAAAAAAATCCCTGCTCTCTTTGTGCAAAAATGCGGAAGGGCGCATTGAATGATATGGCGGAACAGCTTGGCTGCAATAAAATCGCTTTGGGGCATAATAAGGATGATGTTGTGGAAACCTTTTTTATGTCTCTGCTTTATGAGGGTCGCCTGAACTGCTTTGCTCCCGTTAGCTTCTTGGACAGAAAAAAGCTCTATTCCATCCGTCCGCTGATGTATGTGCCGGAATGGGAATGTCGCAGCTTTGTCAATAAAAGCGATATCCATATCGTAAAAAACCCCTGTCTTGCCGACGGAAATACCAAGCGGCAGGAAACCAAGGAGCTTCTGGCAGAGCTTTCCCTGCGGTATGATAATTTGCAGGAAAAGGTATTCGGTGCCATCAAGCGTTCCTCCCTGAAGGGCTGGAATCATGAGGAATAAGGAAGGTGAGCCTGATGTCTGATTACCGTGAGGAACTGAAAAATAAGGAAACCCTGCGTCTTCGGGAAATCCAGAGAGAACTGCCCCCCTTTGTGCAATCCTTCTTTCGCGGCATTGCACAGACCACCTCTACCAAAACCCGTCTGGCGTATGCCTACGACTTGCGGATTTTCTTCCGCTATCTTTATGAGGAGCATCGTACCCTCGGCGGCATCGAGCCGAAGGATTTGACCGCAGCGCATTTGAGCGAGATCACCTCGGAGGATATTGACTGCTTCATGGAATATCTTTCCTATTATATTCGCCCCGATTATGAAAACCCTGCCTATGGCAAGGAAATGCACAACGAGGAAAAAGGGAAATCCCGTAAGCTTGCCGCAGTGCGGATGCTGTTTAAATATCTGTATAAGAAAAAAATCATATCGGCAGACCCTGCCTCTTTGGTCGATACCCCGAAAATCCACGAAAAAGCTATTGTGCGTCTGGATGTGAACGAAATGGCAAACTTTCTGGATGCAGTGGAAAGCGGCGAAAAGCTGACCGACCGCCAGAAGGTCTTCCATGAAAAAACAAAAAAGCGCGACCTTGCCATGATGACGCTCCTGCTTGGGACGGGGATGCGTGTTTCCGAATGTGTCGGCATCAATATTAAGGATCTGGATTTTCAGAATAACGCCGTCAAGGTTACCCGTAAGGGCGGCAACGAGGTTTTCCTCTATTTCGGCGAAGAAGTACGGGAAACCCTTGCAGATTACTTAGAAGAACGGCAGAACGCCCCAACCAAGGATGAAAATGAGGATGCCCTCTTTCTTTCGAGTCAGGGCAAACGCATCGGCGTGCGGACGGTGCAGAATATGGTCAAAAAATACGCACAGGGCGTTACAATCAAAAAAATCACCCCCCATAAGCTGCGCAGTACCTTCGGTACAAATCTCTACCAGGAAACAGGGGATATCTACTTAGTGGCGGATGTGCTGGGGCATGCCGATGTCAATACCACCCGAAAGCATTACGCCGATATCGAGGACAGCCGTCGCCGCATGGCAGCAACCCGCATCAGATTAAGAAAGGACTGAGCCCCATGGAACATAAAAACTGTCTGAAAAAAGTCACCGCTGTTTTTTCCGCGCATGAGGCAGCCCCCATTTGGAAGCTGCGCCATTTCGCCGTTCTTGCTCTGCTGACAGAGATAGGCGGAGAACTGCATTTCATTCTGACAAAACGCGCCGCAGGGGTAAATCAGCCGGGGGATGTCTGCTTTCCCGGCGGGCATCGGGAACAGGGGGAAACCCTCAAGCAAACGGCCCTGCGGGAAACCGAGGAGGAAATCGGCATCTCTCAAAAGGATATTCGCCTTCTGGGGAAAAGTGACTTCATGCTGACGATTTATCGTGGCATGATTCAGCCCTATATCGCCTATATCCCCTATGAGATTTACAAAACCGCAACCCCAAATCCCAAAGAGGTTGCAGAAATTTTCACCGTCCCTCTGCGTTTCTTTCTGAAAACCGAGCCGGAGCGGCATGATACCGTCTGGAAGGTCATAGAATCCCCCGATTTCCCCTACGAAAAAATCGAAGGCGGCAAAAATTACCCCTTTAGCAAGAGCAAAACCACACAGCTTTTCTATGAATATAACGGGCATATCATCTGGGGCTTCACCGCACAAGTGCTTCGCAATATCATCGAGATTCTAAACGAGTCTAAACCGAAATTTTAAAAGCAGCTAAAAAAAGAAAACCATAAGAAAGGTGTGTCCGGATAAGAAACCTTGCATTCTGAAATGCTGAAAGCTATTTCATTTTCTTCATGTTTTCTTATCGGGACACACCTAATTTCCCTATGGTTTTTGTGTTATTTCTTCTTTTTATTATTGTAGGCCTTTTTCCGTTCCTTATCCAAAACCGCTTTTTCCGCCGCCCTTGCCTTCTTCTGCTCCAGCATCACATCAATATCCTCCGGCAGCTCCAAGGTCAGCCTGCCAAGCTTGCCGCCACGGTATTCATCCATCAGAATTTTGCCTGCGCGTTCCAAATCAGGTTCGTCGCCTTTTTTCTTGAAGCCGCGTGCCATCGCGATTTTTTCCAGAATTACATGCGGCTCCTCAATCATATCGAATGTAATCTGATACCGATTCCGCAGGCAGTCGGGATTTCTGGAAATCATGTGATTGATAAAGGCAATCGCCATATTTTCGGGGTCAAGAATATCATCATTGATTGCCCCCGTAAACGCCAGCTTCAGCCCCACCTGCTGGTCCTCAAATTTCGGCCAGAGGATGCCCGGCGTATCGAGCAGCTCAAAGTCCTTTTTTAATTTTATCCACTGCTTGCCACGGGTCACGCCGGGTTTATCCCCGGTTTTCGCCGTTACCTTCCCCACATATTTATTGATAAACGTGGATTTCCCCACATTCGGAATCCCTACAATCATGCTGCGGATGGGTACATTGATACGCCCTCTTGCTTTCAGCTTCTCAATTTTTTCCTTCATTAAGCCGCGTGCCGTTTCCGTCACCTCACCCAAGCCGTTGCCCTTCAGCGCATTGATGCGAATTACACGGAAGCCCTGCTTTTCAAAATATTCCTGCCAGATATCGGTTGCCCTTTCGTCCGCAAGGTCGCATTTATTCAGAAGCAGAATGCGGTGCTTATTCTTCGCAAGCGTATCCAAATCCGGATTTTTGCTGCTGTATGGAATTCTTGCATCTACCAGTTCGATGACAATATCCACCAGAGAAATATTTTCCTCCATCATTCTGCGGGTTTTTGTCATGTGCCCGGGATACCATTGAATATTGTTCATAGCTACCTCTTTCTATTTTCACTCAGATTTTTTATTTGATAAAGCCAATGGAGCTAAAGGGATACAGTCGAAATACAACCTTCCCCATCAGGTTCTCCTTCGGAATCGCGCCGACCGATTTTCTACGGCTGTCGGAGCTTGCATTTCTGTTGTCCCCCATCACAAAATAGCTGTTTTCGGGAACTGTATAAGGGTACTCAATATTCCCCTTTGTATCCATCGGCGCTTTGATATAGTCCTCCTTCACCAACTCCCCATTGATATACAGAGAGTATATCGTATCTTCGTCGTCCCCATTATCTCTAAGGTCAATTTCGTCCCCGGGCAGACCAATCACGCGCTTGATGATATTTTTCTTTTCGTCATTCAGGCGGCAGATAACAATATCACCCTTTTTCAGCGTACCGAAGGAGGTGCTGAGCTTATTGATAAACACAAAATCGCCATGGTAAAAATTCGGCTCCATGGAAGACCCCTTTACCAGAACCGTCCCCATTACATTACGCAAAACCACAATTACAACAACCAGCAGCACCAGCTGCAGCAGCATGGGCATTCCCTTCTTTTCCTTTTTTCTTCTTGTAGGCTTCTGTTCTTCCTGCTTTTCGATTGCCTGCTCCATTCCAAAGACCTCCTTTATCCAAACGCATTTTTTCGTCAAAGGCAAAAGCCCTTCTGCCTCTCACGAAAAAAGTCTCGATGAAACTTGTTCATCGAGACTGCTTTTTCTCGTTCCGGTACAAAATGTACAGCTTATTTCAGAACTTCTTTAACCTTAGCTGCTTTACCAACTCTGTCTCTCAGGTAGAACAGTTTAGCACGTCTTACAACACCACGTCTTACAACCTCGATACGGTCGATTCTGGGAGAGTGTACGGGCCATGTTCTTTCAACGCCAACGCCGGAAGCGATACGTCTTACTGTGAAAGTTTCTCTGATGCCGCCGCCCTGTCTTTTGATAACAACGCCTTCGAACATCTGCAGTCTTTCTCTTGTACCCTCTACTACTTTAGCATAAACACGGATTGTGTCGCCAACGTTAAAAGGAGTTACTTCGCTTTTCAGCTGTTCATTTTCCAGTTCTCTGATGATATCCATTGTATTTCCTCCTTATGCACCTTAGACGTTCTTACCCCGTCCCTTTGACAGCGGCATTGGACCGTCCGTAATCAACATGAAAAATTATACCACGCCCGAAAGGGCATTGCAAGCACTTTTTTCCGAAAAACAAAGGTTTTTCAGGCTTTTCAGACTGCTCCGTAAAGCTTTGCGGCAAGCAGCACGCTTAACGGCAGCGTTGCCATGGAAAGAACCGTTGTCCAAAGCACAATATCCGAGGACATCTTATCCCCATAGCCGTATCTGCCGACCATCATCGGCACGACCGCCGCCGAGGGCATGCAAACGGAAAGCAGGAACACCGACTTTGCAGGACCATCCGCAGGAATAAAAAGCATTGCAAGAATTGCCAGTGCAGGCATCCCAATCATCTTCACCACGCTGATTTCCAGTGCCATTTTTTCTTTAAAGAGCTGCACGATGCCGCTGCCGCCTGCCAATGCGCCAATATAAATCAGAGAAAGCGGTGTGGATAAATCCCCGACCTTTGTCAAAAAGCCAAACACCACCGTCGGCACAAATCGCGCCGTATGCGTCACCGCAAGCAGAAGCCCCAGCAGGATGGAAATGCAGTTCGGATTGATTGCTCCCTGTAAGAAGCTTTTCCCGATTGCCGCCGCACCTGTTGCTTTTTTATCGGAAATGACATACACGCCATACGTCCAGATATACAGATTCAGTGCCAGTACCCCTGCGGACATATAGATAATCCCCGCCTGCCCGAAGAAAATCATCGTGACGGGCAAGCCGATAAAGCCCGTATTCAGAGAGCCTGTTGTCAGGTCAATCATCGGCAGAAGGCGGCTGTCCAAGCCTCTTTTCCGTCCATACTGCCGCATCAGAAAGCCGAACAGAATCATCATGGCTGCCTGCCCTGCGGCAGAAAAGAGAAATGCCTTCAGTACCCTGTCTGTAATCTCAATCCCTGCAATCGTAGTAATCAGCATCGCAGGAATCGTCACGCGCATGACCATATTGCCTACGTTTTTATTTGTTTCCATCGGCAGGTATCCCTTTTTATTGCAGTAATACCCCACCAGAATCAACCCAAAAAGTATAAAAAATTGTCCGTACATACCTTATCCCTCATCTATTCTTTTGTAAAAAAGAGCGGCATTAGGTGTGTCCCAATAAGAAAACATGAAGAAAATGAAATAGCTGAAATCCTGCGGATATAAGGAAGTTTCCCGCAGGCATCCTTTGACTTAGGCTGTCAAGGGGAACTGACACAGTAGCCACAGTTTTCAGCATTTCAGAATTCAAGGTTTCTTATCTGGGCGCACCTTTACCACCCTTCCTTTTTTCTCATTCGTAATGAATCACAGCCTCGACTCTGCAATCGGGCAAGGCCTTTCTGCCGTTCAGAAAATCCAGTTCTATCAAAAATGCGGAGGCAACGACCTCTGCGCCCATTTCCTCTACCATCTCCATAATCGCCTTTGCTGTGCCGCCTGTTGCCATCAGGTCATCTACAATGACAACCTTCTGTCCGGGCTTGATGGCATCCTTATGAATTTCGATTGTTGCCTTGCCGTATTCCAGCTCATATTCCTTGCTGATGGTTTCCGCAGGCAGCTTGCCCGCCTTTCTGACAGGAACAAAGCCCTTCCCCATATTATATGCCACAGGCATCCCGAAGATAAACCCTCTGGATTCGGGGCTCAGCACCAAATCAAAGGAAACATCCGCAAGGCTTGCCGTTATGGCATCCACAGCGCCCTTCAGCCCCTCTGCATCCTTCAGCAGTGTTGTAATATCGCGGAAGATCACACCCTTCTGAGGGTAATCCTCAATTGATCTGATCTTGTCCTTTAAATCCATCCCATATCCTCCTCATTTTGCGAATCGAAAATCCTTTAGTATCAACTGTACATTGCTTCTGCCGCGATAGCTGTTGATTTCAATGCTATACACAATATCCAGCAGCTGCGGCAAAAGCCCACTGTTTATTATTTTATCACAATCCTCTGCCGGATACAACGCTTTCAGCATTTCTCTGAGCGGTTCATAGCCATCAAAGGAGATTGCCGAAAGGCGAATCCCATTTTTCGGCTCGGAAAGCGTCAGCCGAAGGATATCTTTATTCTTCCCTATCAAATCCACACGGTCAGCATGAATCCCCTTGGATGCAAATAACGGTGCAGGGTTGCCCTTGCCGAAGGGCGCAAGTGTCTGCAATTCCTTTGCAAGCCCTAAGTCAATCTCCGCAAAGGAAAGTGCATCCTCCAGCCGCAGAATCGGAATCATCTGCTCCTCCGTCAGGGTACAGCCTTCATTGAGCCGTCTGCGCAAAACGGGGATGTTTTCTACAGGCAGAGAAAGCCCTGCCGCCATGGCATGTCCGCCAAAGCGCGTAAATAAATCCCGATTGGCAAACAATGCCTCAAACAGATGATAGCCCTCAATGCTCCTACCTGAGCCCTTTGCTCCGTCCTCGCTGTCCGTAATCAGGATGGTCGGGCGGTAATATTTATCCTTGATTCTGCCTGCAACAATCCCTGCAATGCTTTCGTGAATCTCCGCATCATACAGCACAAGCACCCTATCCTGCAAAGCGCCGCCTTCCTGCAGGGCGATATCCGCACGCTCCGCCGCTTCCTCTGTCAGCTGCTTGCGTTCCGCATTCAGCATCACCAGATGCCTTGCCTTCTCTCTCGCTTCCTTCTCATCCTGCGTGCAGAAAAGCTCCACCGCAAGCCTGCCGCTTTCCAACCGTCCTGTCGCATTGATACAGGGCCCAATGATAAAGCCAATATGATATTCCGAAATGACCTTATCCGAAAGCCCCGCCTCCTCAATCAGCACGCGCAGCCCAATATTTTCCGTTTTGCGGATTTCCGCAAGCCCCATCTGCACAAGCGCACGGTTCTCCCCCAGTAAATCCACAATATCACAGACGGTCGCAATGCCTGCAAAGGTCAAAAGCTGTCGTTCCAGCCCCTCATCCGTAATTTCAAATATCTGCAAAAGGTGATGCGCAAAGTAATAGGAAAGTCCTCCGGCGCACATCTGCTTAAAAGGATAGGGGCAGGCTCGCTGCTTCGGGTCAATGATGGCATCCGCCGCAGGCAGAATATCTCTGCGCTCCTCTCCCTCGCCCCGAAAGCCGGGCTCATGGTGGTCAAGCACTACAACCGTCATGCCCTTTTCCTTCGCAAGCGCAATTTCCTGCAGTGCCGCAATGCCGTTATCACAGGTGAAAAGCACTTCTATGCCTTCTGCCGCAAGCTGCTCCACCGCCCTCAGGTTCAGCCCATAGCCCTCCTTCTGCCGATGCGGCAGATAAAAAACAGCATTGCCGCCACATCGCAGAATCGTCTGATATAAAATAGAGGTGCTCATCACTCCGTCCACATCATAATCTCCATACACGGCAATTCTCTTTCCTGCGCGAATCGCTTCCGCAAGCAGAGAGACTGCCTGCGAAAAATCCTTCATTTCCAGCGGATTTCCTAATGCCGCCGTACCGCCGTAGAGAAAGCTCCTTGCCGCCTGTCTGGAAGAACACTTTCCGCATTCCATGGCCAACGCCGTTGTACAGGCTGCGCGGGAGCGCGGCTTGTCTCATGAGGAAATGCATTCTCAGGTGGAATATCTGGTTGCGCACGGCATCGCCAGCACAGTCGCCGGAGAAAAAGTGATCGTTGGCAGTGCGCATTTTGTGTTTGAGGATGAAAAGTGCCGGATACGTCCGGAATATCAGGAACGATTTGATACGCTTCCTGAAGAATACTCTCATTTGTTCCTTGCCATTGACGGAGAATTAGTTGCTGTAATCTGTATTGAAGATCCTCTCAGGGAAGAAGCCGGGGAGATGGTAAGATTTTTGAAAGAAGAAGGTGTTTCCAAGATCGTCATGATGACGGGAGACAGTGAACGTACTGCAGCATCTATTGCGAAACGAGTGGGAGTGGATGAATATTATTCCGAAGTACTTCCGGAAGATAAGGCAGGATTCATTGAAAGAGAGAAAGCGGCAGGAAGAAAAGTAGTGATGATCGGTGACGGAATCAATGATTCGCCAGCGCTTTCAGCAGC
>ENA-UEYL01002209-UEYL01002209.1-human-gut-metagenome-genome-assembly--contig:-NODE-2209-length-14845-cov-4.583627_pt1 | contig 14845 bp, 12 predicted proteins | sample MGYA00242941_ERZ507946 | MGnify/ENA primary metagenome ERZ507946 (study PRJEB26167, sample SAMN06115482) | human gut metagenome | host: Homo sapiens | place: China:Guizhou | collected 2015-03-11...
GATGAAGCAGCACGTTGCCCGCACCATGAACGAGCACTGCATTGGCGGCCTGGGCGGCTTTGGCGGCCTGTTTGAGCTGGACTGCACCGATATGCCCCACCCCGTGCTGATTTCCGGCACGGACGGCGTTGGTACCAAGCTGCGCATTGCCCAGTACATGAACAAACATGACACCGTTGGCATTGATTGCGTTGCCATGTGCGTGAACGATGTCATCTGCGCCGGTGCCAAGCCGCTGGTGTTCCTGGATTACATCGCCTGCGGCAAAAACGTGCCGGAGCGCATTGCCGAGCTAGTTGCCGGTGTAGCCGAAGGCTGCGTGCAGGCTGGCTGTGCCCTGGTTGGCGGTGAGACCGCCGAGATGCCCGGTTTTTACCCGGAGGACGAGTACGACCTGGCTGGCTTTACCGTTGGCGCTGTGGACAAGAGCAAGATCTTGGACAACTCCACCATGCAGCCCGGCGATGTGATCATCGCTCTGCCTTCCACCGGCGTACACTCCAACGGGTTCTCCCTGGTGCGCAAGATCTTTGACCTGGAGAACAACCCCGATGTGCTGAAAAAGACCTTTGACGGCATGGACAAGACCCTGGGCGAAGCCCTGCTGGCCCCCACCAAGATTTATGTCAAACCTGTGCTGGCCGTGATGAAGGAAGTTACCGTCAAGGGCGTTTCCCACATTACCGGCGGCGGCTTTTACGAGAACATTCCCCGCAGCCTGAAAGCCGGCTGCTGCGCTGTAATCAAGAAGAGCGATGTGCGCACCCCCGTGCTGTTTGATGTGCTGGCTAAAGAGGGCAACATTCCGGAGCGCGATATGTTCAACACCTTCAACATGGGCGTTGGTATGATTTTGACCGTAGCTGCCGAGGATGCCGACAAGGCCATTGAGATCCTGAAAGCCAACGGCGAGGATGCTTACCGCCTTGGTGTGATTGGCGAAGGCAGCGGGGTGCAGCTGGTATGATGAAGATTGCTGTGCTGGTTTCCGGCGGCGGCACCAACCTGCAGGCCATCCTGGAAAGCGAACGCCGCGGGGAGAACCCCAACGGTAAGGTTACCCTGGTGGTTGCCAGCAAACCTGGTGTGTATGCGTTGGAACGCGCTGCAAACTTCGGCGTGGAAACCGCCGTGGTGCGCCGCAAGGATTACGCCACCAGCGAGGAGTTTGACACTGCCCTGCTGAGTGTGCTGAAAGACCATGGCATTGAGCTGGTGGTTCTGGCAGGATTTTTGAGCGTGCTGGGCCCCAGCGTGATTGCCGCTTACCCCAACCGCATCCTGAACATCCACCCCAGCCTGATTCCCAGTTTTTGCGGCCCCGGCTACTATGGCCTGAAAGTGCATGAGGAAGCGCTGAAGCGCGGCGTGAAAGTGACCGGCGCTACCGTCCACTTTGTCAACGAAGTGTGTGACGGCGGGCCCATCCTGCTGCAAAAAGCCGTGGAAGTGCAGCCCGGTGATACCCCCGAAGTGCTGCAGAAGCGCGTGATGGTGGAAGCCGAATGGAAGTTGCTGCCCCAGGCCATTGCCATGGTGTGCAATGGCGAAGCCTGACCGAACAAGGAGGATTCCCGCATGAAAAAGAATCTTTATACTTATCTGGCCGGTAACGAATATCCCGGCCGCGGCATCTGCATCGGCCGTTCGCCGGACGGCACCAAGGCCATGATTGCTTACTGGATCATGGGCCGCAGCGCCAACAGCCGCAACCGCGTGTTTGACGCCATCCCCGGCGGCATCCGCACGGTAGCCGCAGACCCCGCCAAGCTGGAAGATCCCCACCTGATCATCTATAACCCGGTTCTGACCCTGAACGATACCACCATTGTGACCAACGGTGACCAGACGGATACCATTTACCGCTACATGCGGGATAACCTGTTCCCTGGTTACGGCTTTGAAGCAGCCCTTGCCACCCGCACTTTTGAGGACGATGCCCCCAACTTTACCCCCCGCATTTCCGGCGTTGTGGATATGCGTCGCGGCGGCTACAAGCTGAGCATCCTGAAAAGCTGCGATGGCAACCCCGCCAGCGTGCAGCGCCAGACCTTTGACTATCCGCAGCCCGTTGCAGGCGAAGGCCAGCTGATTACCACCTACCAGAAAAACGGCTCCCCCATCCCCAGCTTTGCCGGTGAGCCGCTGCGCGTGACACTGGACCAGAACGATGCCGACGAATTTGCCGGAAAGTTGTGGGAAGCCCTGAACGAAGATAATAAGGTCAGCCTGTTTGTGCGTGCCATCACGCTGGAAACCGGCGATTATGAAGATGTGATCCTGAACAAATACAACACGGTGGAGGGCTGAACTTATGAACGAATTCCAGCTGAAATACGGCACCAACCCCAACCAGAAGCCTGCCCGCATTTTTATGGCAGACGGTTCTGATCTTCCCGTTACCATTTTGAATGGCAAGCCGGGCTACATCAACTTTCTGGATGCGTTCAACAGCTACCAGCTGGTGCGCGACCTGAAAAAAGCCCTGGGCCAGCCTGCTGCTGCCAGCTTTAAGCATGTTTCCCCCGCCGGTGCCGCCATTGGCCTGCCACTGGACGAAACGCTGAGAAAGATGTATCATATTAGTGCAGAGGCTGAGCTTTCTCCCCTGGCCTGCGCTTATGCCCGCGCCCGCGGTGCGGACCGCATGTCCAGCTTTGGTGACTGGATCGCCCTGTCTGATGTGTGCGACCTTACCACCGCAAAGCTGATCCAGCACGAAGTTTCGGACGGCATCATTGCCCCCGGCTATGACGCCGACGCCCTGGAAGTGCTGAAATCCAAAAAGAAAGGCAACTACAACATCGTTGCCATTGATCCGGATTATATCCCCGCTCCGCTGGAGCGCCGCACCGTATTCGGTGTCACCTTTGAGCAGGGCCGCCAGGATCTGGAGATCAGCGTGGATACCATGCTGCAGAACTTTGTAACCGAGAACAAGACGGTGACCGATGCCCAGAAGCGCGATCTGATCATGAGCCTGATCGTGCTGAAATACACCCAGTCCAACTCCGTCTGCTATGTGCAGGACGGCCAGACCATCGGTGTGGGCGCAGGCCAGCAAAGCCGCATCCACTGCACCCGCCTGGCAGGCCAGAAAGCCGACAACTGGCAGCTGCGCCATATGCCCAAGGTTCTGGACCTGCCGTTCCGCGAGGATATCTCCAAGCCCAACCGCGATAACGCGATTGATGTTTACATCGGCGATACCCCGGAGGATGTGATTGGGGATGACGTTTGGGCCGAAACCTTTACTGTGCAGCCTGCCCCGTTGACTGCCGAGGAAAAGAAAGCCTGGCTGAGCAAGGTAACGAATGTTGCCCTTGGCAGTGATGCATTCTTCCCCTTTGGGGACAACATTGAGCGCGCCCGCCGCAGCGGTGTGACCGCCATTGTGCAGCCGGGCGGCTCCATCCGCGATGATCAGGTTATTGCCACCTGCAACAAGTACGGCATTGCCATGGCGTTCTGTGGTATCCGGCTGTTCCACCACTAAGTTCCCAATTTTTTCGTAAAAAAATTGGGAAAAGAATAGTTAATAAAGAATAATTAAAAATGAAGGTGGACCGCCATTATTCTTTATTATTTATTCTTTTTTATTTATTACAACAAGGAGTTTGCCATGAAAATTCTGGTTGTTGGCGGCGGCGGGCGTGAACACGCCATTATCCGCGCGCTGAAAAAAAGCCCCGACTGCGGCGATATCTGGTGTGCCCCTGGCAACGGCGGCATTGGTTGCGATGCCACCTGCAAAAACATCTCTGCAACGGATGTAGACGCCATGGTCGCCTTTGCCAAGGCAGAAGCCTTTGATTATGTTGTTGTTGCACAGGACGATCCCCTTGCCCTTGGCATGGTAGATGCTTTGGCCAAGGTGGGCATCCCTGCTTTTGGCCCGGATGCCGCTGCCGCCCGCATTGAAGCCAGCAAGGTGTTCAGCAAGGACCTGATGAAAAAATACGGCATTCCCACCGCCGGCTATGAAACCTTTGACGACCCCGCCAAGGTGATGGATTACATCCGCAGCAAGGGCAAGTACCCGGTTGTTATCAAGGCGGATGGCCTGGCGCTGGGCAAAGGCGTGCTGATCTGCCAGAATGAGCAGGAAGCCGCCGATGGCGTAAAGGAAATCATGCTGGACAAAAAGTTCGGCGCTTCCGGCAACCATGTTGTGGTGGAAGAATTTTTGACCGGGCCGGAAGTCAGCGTGCTGTCCTTCTGTGATGGCAAAACCGTCAAGCCGATGGTTTCCAGCATGGACCACAAGCGCGCTTTGGACCATGACGAGGGCCTGAACACCGGCGGCATGGGCACCGTTGCCCCCAACCCCTGCTACACCCCCGCCATTGCCGCCGAGTGCATGGAGAAGATTTTCCTGCCTACGGTTGCCGCCATGCAGGCAGAGGGTTGCCCCTTTAAGGGCTGCCTGTACTTTGGCCTGATGCTGACCCCGGACGGCCCCAAGGTGATTGAATACAACTGCCGCTTTGGCGACCCCGAAACCCAGGTAGTACTGCCCCTGCTGGAAAGCGACCTGCTGACCGTGATGCAGGCCTGCACCAACGGCACGCTGGACAAGACCGAGGTCAAGTTCAGCGATGGCGCTGCCGCCTGTGTGGTGCTGGCTTCCGGCGGATACCCCGTTGCCTATGAAAAGGGCAAGGAGATCACCGGCCTGGAGAATGGCCAGGTGCCCGGTGCTGCCGATGTGACCGTGTACCATGCCGGTACCGCCATCAAGGATGGCAAGCTGGTTACCAACGGCGGCCGCGTGCTGGGTGTAACGGCAACCGCCGCCACCCTGCCCGAAGCCCTGAAAAAGGCTTACGCCGCTGCTGATTGCATCCATTTTGACAAACTGCACCGCCGCAGTGATATTGGTGCCCGTGCCCTTGCGGCAATGAAAGCACAGGAGGGTTAAACAAGAATGGTTTACCGCATTTATGTAGAAAAAAAGCCCGGCTTTGACGGCGAAGCCCAGGGCCTGAAGCATGAACTGGTTGAGCTGGTTGGCATTAAGGGCCTGAAAGCTCTGCGCCTGTTGAACCGCTATGATGTGGAAGGCATTGACCGCGACCTGTTTGAGAAAGCCATCCCCACCGTGTTCAGCGAACCGCCAGTCGATGTGACCTATACCGAGCTGCCCACCGCCAAGACGGTGTTTGCTGTGGAGTATCTGCCCGGCCAGTTTGACCAGCGTGCAGATTCTGCTTCCGAGTGTATCCAGCTGCTGAGCCAGGGCGAGCGTCCGTCTGTGCGCAGTGCCCGCATCTACCTGCTGGACGGCGAGCTGAGCGCAGAGGATCTGGAAGCCATCAAGAAGTACGTCATCAACCCGGTGGAAGCCCGCGAGGCCAGCCTGGACACCCGCGATACCCTGAAAATGGAATTTGCCGTGCCCACCGCTGTGGAAACCCTGAACGGCTTCTGCGCTTTGGATGACGCTGCGTTGGAGAATTTCCGCAATGAAAAGGGCCTGGCCATGGACCACGCCGACATTGTGTTCTGCCAGAACTACTTCAAATCTGAACAGCGCGACCCGACCATTACCGAAATCCGCCTGATCGATACCTACTGGTCTGACCACTGCCGTCACACCACCTTCGGCACCATCCTGAACGATGTCAAGATTGACGACGAAGTTGTGCAGGCTGCATTTGACCGTTACATGGCCCTGCGTGCCGAGACCGGCCGCGATAAAAAGAACCGCACCCTGATGGACCTGGCCACCATCGGCGCCAAGGCCCTGAAACAGCGCGGCATCCTGCAGAACCTGGACGAGAGCGAAGAGATCAATGCCTGCACCGTCAAAATCAAGTGCGATGTGGACGGCGAATTGCAGGATTGGCTGTTCCTCTTCAAGAACGAGACCCACAACCACCCCACCGAGATCGAGCCCTTCGGCGGCGCTGCCACCTGCATCGGCGGTGCCATCCGTGACCCGCTGTCCGGCCGCAGCTATGTTTACCAGGCCATGCGCGTGACCGGCGCAGGCGACCCGCTCAAGCCGGTTGCCGAAACCATGCCCGGCAAGCTGCCCCAGCGCAAGCTGGTTACCACTGCTGCTGCCGGTTATTCCAGCTATGGCAACCAGATCGGCCTTGCCACCGGCCAGGTTGCTGAACTGTACCACCCCGGCTATGTGGCAAAGCGTATGGAGATCGGCGCTGTTGTGGGTGCTACCCCGGCCAGCCATGTCCGCCGCGAAGAGCCCCAGCCCGGCGATGTGATCATCCTGCTGGGCGGCCGCACCGGCCGTGACGGCATTGGCGGCGCTACCGGCTCCAGCAAGGCCCACAAGCTGACCAGCCTGGAAACCTGCGGTGCCGAGGTGCAGAAGGGCAACGCCCCCATTGAGCGTAAGCTGCAGCGCCTGTTCCGCCGCGAGGACGCCTGCTGCATGATCAAGCGCTGCAACGACTTTGGCGCAGGCGGCGTTTCCGTTGCTATCGGCGAGCTGGCCGACGGCCTGAACATTGACCTGAACAAAGTTACCAAGAAGTACGAGGGCCTGGACGGCACCGAGCTGGCTATCAGCGAAAGCCAGGAGCGCATGGCTGTTGCCGTTGCCGCTGAGGATGCCGAAAAGTTCATTGCCCTTGCCAATGAGGAAAACCTGGAAGCCACCGTGGTTGCTACCGTTACCGAGGAAAAGCGGATGCGCGAGAACTGGAACGGCGTTGCCATCGTGGACCTTTCCCGCGAGTTCCTGAACTCCAACGGTGCCGAGCGCCATGCCGATGTGCATGTTCTGCCCGGCACGGTATGGCAGCCCCAGTGGGCCGGTTCCACCTTTGCCGAAAAGCTGGAAAACCTGGTTGGCGACCTGAACGTTTGCAGCCAGAAAGGCCTGGGCGAGCGCTTTGACTCCACCATCGGCGCTTCCACCGTGCTGATGCCTTACGGCGGTAAATACCAGCTGACCCCCACCATGGCCATGGCTGCCAAACTGCCGGTGGATGGCGAAACCACCACCTGCTCCGGCATGGCCTGGGGCTTTAACCCCTATCTGACTGAAGCGGACCCCTACCGCGGCGCTTACATGGCCGTTGTGGAAAGCGTGACCAAACTGGTTTGCGCCGGTTTCCGCCACAAGGATATGTACCTGACTTTCCAGGAATATTTTGAGCACCTGAACACTGCCCCCGAACGCTGGGGCAAGCCGCTGGCCGCCCTGCTTGGCGCGCTGGATGCCCAGATGGGCCTTGGCATTGCTTCCATCGGCGGCAAGGACAGTATGTCCGGCAGCTTTGAAGGCCTGGATGTTCCCCCCACGCTGGTCAGCTTTGCCACCGCCATTGGCAACACTGCCAACGTCATGAGCCCTGAGTTCAAGAAAGCCAACAGCTCTGTTGTCATCCTGAAGCCGCAGTACAAGGACGGCATGCCGGAGATCGGCAGCCTGCTTTCCATCTACAAGATCGTGGAGCAGATGATCGACGAAGGCAAGGTGCTGGCCGCAGCAACGCCGGGTTACGGCGGCGTTGCCGAAGCACTGTTCAAGATGTGCGTCGGCAACCACGTGGGCCTGTCCCTGAGCCGCGATATCAACCTGGACGACCTGTTCAAGCCCTGCTATGGCGCAGTTATTCTGGAGCTTCTGGATGCTTCTGCCGGTGAATTCCTCGGTTCCACCACCGTGGATTACGTCATCAACGTCAACGGCGAAAACATCGACCTGCAGCACCTGCAGGATGTATGGGAAGCAAAGCTGCAGCCTGTCTTCCCCTACCTCAAGGCTGGCGAGGAAGTTAAATCCCTGGAATACAAGGTCAACTGCTTCCAGCGTGTTGCCCCGGCTGTGCGCCTGGCCACCCCGCGCGTTATCATCCCTGTGTTCCCCGGCACCAACTGCGAATACGACACTGCACGCGCATTCCGCCGCGCCGGTGGCGACCCGCACATTCTGGTGTTGAAGAACCTGACCCCCGCCGACGTTGCCGCCAGCTGCGAAGCCCTGGTGAAAGAGATTGACCAGAGCCAGATTCTGATGCTACCGGGCGGTTTTTCCGGCGGCGATGAGCCGGACGGCTCCGCCAAGTTCATTGCGGCGTTCTTCCGCAACCCCGCTGTGGCCGATGCCGTCAACCGTCTGCTGAACCAGCGTGACGGCCTGGCACTCGGCATCTGCAACGGCTTCCAGGCATTGATTAAGCTGGGCCTTGTGCCTTATGGCGAGATCCGCCCGATTACCGAGAACGACCCGACCCTAACCTTTAACACCATCCACCGCCACCAGAGCATGCTGGTGCGCACCCGCGTAGCTTCCAACAAGAGCCCCTGGCTGAGCGAATGCAATGTGGATGATGAACACCTGATCGCCATCAGCCATGGCGAAGGCCGCTTTGTCTGCAATGACGGCCTGCTGCAGCAGCTGATCAACAACGGCCAGGTTGCCACCCAGTATGTTGACCTGAACTGCGTGCCCACCATGGATATGCGCTACAACCCCAACGGGTCTGTGCTGGCCATTGAGGGCATTACCAGCCCGGACGGCCGCGTGTTCGGCAAGATGGGCCATTCTGAGCGCAGCGGCGACAGCCTGTACAAAAACGTTACCGGCGACAAGTACCAGCCGATTTTTGAAGGCGGCGTGAACTACTTCAAACTGTAAGACATGCTGTAAGAAAGGAAACCCGACCAATGGCACATGATCGTTATATTTCTCCGTTTTCCACCCGTTATGCTTCCGATGAGATGCAGTATACTTTCTCGGACGATAACAAGTTCCGCACCTGGCGCAGGCTGTGGATTGCGCTGGCCAAGGCTGAGCAGAAGCAGGGCCTGGACATTACCGATGAACAGATTGCCGAGCTGGAAGCCCACAAGGATGACATCAATTACGAGGAAGCCACTGCCCGCGAAAAGCTGGTGCGCCACGATGTCATGAGCCATGTTTACGCTTACGGCCTGCAGTGCCCCAAGGCAAAGGGTATCATCCACCTGGGTGCTACCAGCTGCTATGTTGGCGATAACACCGATGTTATCATCATGCGCGAAGGCCTGCAACTGGTGCGCAAAAAGCTGATCGGCGTGCTGGCCAACCTGGCCGATTTTGCCGAGCAGTACAAGGATATGCCCTGCCTGGCTTACACCCACTGCCAGCCCGCCCAGCTGACCACCGTTGGCAAGCGCGCTACCCTGTGGATGAACGAGTTCTACATGGACCTGCAGGAGATTGACCACCAGATCAGCCAGCTGGCCCTGCGCGGCGTTAAGGGTACCACCGGCACCCAGGCCAGTTTTATTGAGCTGTTCAACGGCGATTCTGCCAAGGTCAAAGCAGTGGAAGCCGATGTGTGCGCCCAGATGGGCTTTGACAAGGTTGTGCCCGTCTGTGGCCAGACCTACAGCCGCAAGGTGGACTACAATGTGCTTTCCGCCATTGCCGGTCTTGCCCAGAGCGCCATGAAGATGGCCACCGACATCCGCCTGCTGGCCAACTTTAAGGAGATGGAGGAGCCGTTTGAAAAGAACCAGATCGGTTCTTCCGCCATGCCGTACAAGCGCAACCCCATGCGCTGCGAACGCATCTGCGCGCTTTCCCGCTACCTGATGGTGGATGTGCTGAACCCCGCCATCACCGCCGGCACCCAGTGGTTTGAGCGCACGCTGGACGATTCCGCCAACAAGCGCATCGCCATGGCTGAGGGCTTTTTGGCCGCTGATGCCATCCTGAACATTCTGCTGAATGTTTCGGACGGGCTGGTGGTTTACCCCAAGGTCGTGCGTGCCCGGGTGATGGCCGAGCTGCCGTTTATGGCCAGCGAGAACATCATGATGAAGGCCGTCAAGAAGGGCGGCGACCGTCAGGAGCTGCACGAGCGCCTGCGTGAGCATGCCGTGGCCGCAGCCGCTGTGGTCAAGCAGGAGGGCAAGCCCAATGATATGATTGCCCGCGTGGAAGCTGACCCTGCATTCGGTCTGACCCGCGAGGAGATCGAGGCCGAGCTGAGCCCCGAAGATTTCACCGGCCGCGCCCCGCAGCAGGTGGAAGAGTTCCTGGCCGAAGTTATCCGTCCCGTGCTGGACGCCAACAAAGAGGATCTTGGCCAGCATGTGGAGCTGAGCGTCTGATTTACAGCCCTCCTGTAGGGGTCGATGCTCGTCATCGACCCGCGGGAGCATATGGAATGCTCCCCTACGGTAATTTTAGGCTGTCGACCTCACGGTGTAGGGGCGGATTCTATATCCGCCCGTCATCCAACAACAAAAACACCCGTACTATCTGCAAAGGTAGTACGGGTATTTTTTATGCAATCGTATCGGCCGCCACCAGGCCGGATTCCAACACATCGGCCATATAGGCGCTGTGGTCAGCGTAGTCGCCGCCAGGCACAAGGGTGATGTCGTAATAGGTGATCGGCATACCGTTGCTTTCCAGCACCTGCTTGAGGGTGTGCAGGACGGTTTGCATGTCGGCGTCGGTGGGCTTGCCCTCGCACAGCACCTGCGCACACAGACGGCTGGGCACCTTTTGCAGCAGGGCTTTGTCAAAGGCGGCATCCAGCGGCAGATCATCCACATAGTTGGCCGGGGTCATGCCGTCCTGCTCAGTATAGCAAAGGTCGATCTCTACCGTGTTGCCCTTCGCGCCGTAGACAGATGCAAAGTTTAAATCCGGGGCCTGCACGGTCAGATACGCGGCTGCCTGCTGGGCGGCTTCATCTCCCAGGCGGTAAGCAGTGTTCCAGCGGTGGTCTACATAAAACGTGTGGGTCGGCTCAAACTCCATACCCCGGATTTCATCATCGGTCAGCAGCCAGAACCGCGTCTGCACTGCAAAGTTTGTATCACGGCTCTGGTCAGACTGAACGTATACCACATAGTGGAAGAACTGTCCATCAGCGGCGGTGCGCTGGTCCCAATGGAATGTTTCCTCGGGGTACAGCTTTTCCGCATACCGGATGGCCCGGTATATAGCCCACTGTTGGCTGAGCGGGTCGCCGTTGATGGCGTCAAAGGCCAGCAGCAGCGCCAAAATCAGCAGCAGGGCTGCCGCCAGCGCCAGGCGGCGCAGGTTTTTCGTCTTATTCGTCTTTGTTTTCATGGGTACTCTCCTTTGCATAGTTCAGCAGCCAGCCAATCAGGCAGCCAACGCCGCACAGCCCCAGCATAAAAACGCTGTACACAATTAGGGTGACCGGGTACTCCATCAGGGTGGCCCCATACTGCCAATAACGCACGAAGGTCCGCAGCAGCGCGCAAAGGGCAATGCTCTCCCCCACTGCCATCAGCAGCTTCCACATCTGGGGGTCCTGATACACGGCCGCAGCACACACAAACGGGAAAATCAAGATGATCCAGTTGGAATGTTCGCCGTAACTTGTCAGCACCCCAAAGCCCATGCCCAGCGCTGCAAACATCAGCAGGCCGGTATTGTATTTGTGGCGGATCTTTTGCAGCAGGCGGGCATCATCGGGTGCGGGCAGGCTTTGGGGCAGGGCCTGCCCGCCGCCCGCCTGCCACAGGGTGCGGCATTCCGGGCAGGTTTGCAGGTGGGCTTTTACCAGCGCTTCACTTTCCGGGCTGGCAACGCCATCCTGCACCAGCGGGATCAAATCCCGGCAGACCGCGCAGGGAATTTCGGTTTCTGCTTTTCCCTGTTCTGCTTGCCGGTTTGTTTCTTTTTCTTGCGTCATTCGTCGTATCCCTCCTTTTGCAGGGTTGCTTTCAGCCAGGCGCGGGTACGGTGCTCCACCACCCGCGCGGATGCTTCGGTTATTTGCAGTTTTTGGGCAATTTCCTGGTACGAATACCCCTGCGCCCGCAGGTATACCACGCTGCGGGTGCGCTCGTCCTTTTGCTGCAGCAAAGCCTGCACGCGGCGCAGCTTTTGGCGGGCGGCGGTGGTTTCGGTCAGGGCATCATCGGTTATGTAGCGTTCCATCAAATCGTCCAGGCTGACGGACTGGTGCCGCCTGCGCAGGCTTTCCAGCCAGATATTGCGTGCAATGCCAAACAGCCAGGTTTTTACCTCGCACTCTCCACGGAAAGTGGGCAGTCGCTTGATGACCCGCACAAAGGTTTCGCTCAACAGGTCTTCCGCCTGCACAGGGTCGTGGGTCAAAAAGCAGAGGTAGCGGTACAGATCCATCCGGTAGCGCCGGTACAGTTCCTCCAGCTCCGGCAGTTTCATGCTTTGGCCCACCTCCTTTCGCTTTGTTCAGGCGCCTTACATGATATTGGTGGCCGCGGCCGCCGTTTTGTTACAGGTAGCGATAAAAAAAGTCCTGCCGTACCGCTTGGAAACGGCATCGGCAGGATCGGTTGTTCTTTTATTCCTGGCTTTGGGTGTCATCCTGGGGCGCATCGGCAGTCAGATCTGCACCATCTGCCGCTGCATCGGCGGCAGCATCCGTGGTATCCTCTGCCGGGGGTTCCGGGGTCGGCTCCGGGGTGGCCACAGGGTTTTCCGCCGGCAAAAAGCGCGGCTGAATGGTGCCGTCCGTCTGCTGGTCCGAAACATCCAGCGTACCGCGGTCACTGCTTGCCAGGCCATCGCCACCGGTATCCAGAATGATATAGGCGGCAAACCGGATCTTGTAATCCAGATTGTTTGCCGTGCCCAGCTGGACCGACACACGGCCCTGATACAAAAAGCTCAGCTCGGTCATGTTCTGCATGGTCAGCACCGTGGTGCCATCCAGCAGGCCATACTGGTCCAGTTTGCCCAGCAGTTCGTTCAGCACCTCATTGGGGGTCTCCTGTGCCGTATCGGCTTCGTCTGCATTTTCCGGCGTTGCGGTGCCGCTTGGCATGGCCGTTGCCAGGGCGGTCGGCTCGCTGGGGGCATCCAGTGTCAGGAAGCTGCCCGGCGTGGTGGCCGCGCCCTCTGGCAGCAGGGCATCCAGCTGCACCAGATTATCCGGCTCTGCCGGCTCCACACGCAGCACTTTCAGCTGTTCGCTCAGCACCAGCCAGCTGCCGGAATACTCCATCTTAAAGCGTTCCACCGCAGGCTGCACCCGGATGATCACGGTGCCGGGGGCCTGGCGGGTGACGACTGCCACATCCAGGTACGGCATCTGCGCCAACAGCTGGTCAGATTTTTCTTTGGTGGAAAAACCGTACAGGTTATCCCCCACCTGAATGCCGGTTGCATCGATCAGCTGTTGTTCGGTATAAATGCCGGTATTGGCGGGGGTGGTGCGGTCCGCATTTTCCACCCGGAAATCCGTCACCTTGAACAACAGGTTGATGGAAAGCACAATGCCAACCACCAGCACTGCCAAAACGCACAGCACCCCGATGATGGCCTTGCGGCGGCGGATTCGCAGCTGTTCCGCGCGGGTAACGCGGCGCTGCACCTGTGGCGCGCTGGAACGGTACCCCGGCTTTTGGGGGTTCTGTTGGGGGCGGGGGCGCTTTTGCGGCTGGCGTTCGGGCTGTTTTGCGGGACGCTGGCCGCTGCCCTTTGGCCGCTGCTGGCTGCCCGCCGGGCGGCTGCTGCGCTGCGGCGGGGCGCTTTTGGTGTTGCGATGGCTGGGCTGACCCTTGCGGGGAGGTACACTTTTTTTCTGGTTTCGGCTGCGCTGATTGCGGTCCATGGGGTGTACCTCCTTTCTGTGTTTCAGCTTTTATTTGCTGCCGGTTTGTTCCGGCAGGTTACTTTCCGTTCACCAGTTCCAGCAGCTTTGCGGTGATCAGTTCCAGGCTCTTGGGGTTGCCCAGGGTCTTGGCGGCGGTGCCCATGGCCGTCAGTTTGCCGGGCTCTGCCAACAGGGCATGCACGGTTTCGATCAGCTTGATACCGGTCAGGTCTTTTTCTTCAATCACAATGGCGGCACCGGCGTTTTGCAGCTCCAGTGCATTGTAATACTGGTGGTTTTCGGCCACATTGGGGCTAGGGATCAGGATGGACGCGCGGCCCATGGCTTCCAGCTCCGCCAGTGTCAGCGCACCGGAGCGGGAAATAACAAGGTCCGCCGCGGCCAGCAGATCCGGCATATTATCAATGTATTCTTTTACCACAAGGTTGGCACCGGGGGCAAAGTGGTTCTTGGCTTCCAGGTCCTCAAACAGCTTTACGCCGCGGCTGCCGGTGGCGTGCAGGTGCAGCACGGGCAGATCGTTTGCCTGCTCCCACGCGCACAGCTCTGCCACAACCTCGTTGATACGGCGGGCCCCCAAAGAGCCGCCGAAGCTCAAAATCACGGTGCGGTCCCCCGCGTGCACAGCAGCACGGGCGGCGGCGCGGTCACGGTTCAAAATTTCCGGGCGGACAGGGTTGCCAACCACAAGGGTCTTCTCCGGTGCGCCAAGCTTTTCCACCGCAGCGGCGGAAGCGGCAAACACCACGTCCACATCCTTGGCCAGCAGCTTGTTGGTCACACCGGGGAATGCGTTCTGCTCATGGATGGCGGTCTTGATGCCCTTTTTGGCGGCGGCGCGCACCACCGGGCCGCTGACATAACCGCCGCAGCCGATGACCAGATCGGGCCGGACCTCTTTCAGGATAGCCGCCGTGCGCGGGCCGGACAGGGCCAGGTGGTAGAGCGCTACCACGTTGCGGCCCACGTTCTTCAGGGTTGGCTTGCGCTGGAAACCGTTGATCTCAATATGGTGGAACGGGTACCCTGCCTTGGTTACAAGGCCGTACTCCATGCCCTCTTTCCGCCCGGCAAAGTGGATCTCGGCCGCGGGGTCCGCCGCCTTTAAGGCTCCGGCAATGGCAAGCGCCGGGTTGATATGGCCGGCTGTGCCGCCGGCAGCAATCAAAACACGCATAGTGGTTCCTCTTTTCTCCGTAAAATCGAACATTTATGTTATGGCAATACCGCATAATTCTAAGTGCCGATACGGCGAGCGAGGTGCGGCAGCTGCTAAGCCAAAAGCGCAGATA
>ENA-UEYL01002210-UEYL01002210.1-human-gut-metagenome-genome-assembly--contig:-NODE-2210-length-14841-cov-3.584124_pt1 | contig 14841 bp, 8 predicted proteins | sample MGYA00242941_ERZ507946 | MGnify/ENA primary metagenome ERZ507946 (study PRJEB26167, sample SAMN06115482) | human gut metagenome | host: Homo sapiens | place: China:Guizhou | collected 2015-03-11...
TCTGCAGCTTATCCAGTCTGTATACCAGTGTATTTCTGTGGATATACAGCTGACGGCTTGTTTCGGATACGTTCAGGTTGTTTTCAAAGAATTTATTTACCGTTGCCAGTGTTTCATCATCGAAATCATCCATCGTCAGTCCATGCAGAACCTCCTTGATGAACATCCGGCACAGCGGCAGAGGCAGCTGATAAATCAAGCGACCGATGCCCAGCTTTTCATAGTTCACGATATATTTATCCGTCTCGAAGATTTTGCCAACCTCCAGCGCCATCTTCGCTTCCTTATAGGAACGGGAAACATCCTTCAAATCGCTTACAATCGTACCGCTGGAAATATAAACACGGCTGTTTGTTTCCGCATCCAGTGTTTCCTCGATGGTCTTCGCAATGCGGTCGATTTCGTCCGCGGTTTCCTTCTCGCGCAGCTCCTTCACCAGAATAATGCTGTGCTCATCCACCGCTGTTACAAAATCCTTTGTTTTCGCAGGGAAAATGCTCCGTACAATTTCCACCACATTCATTTCCTTATCAATGTTCGTTTCAATTAAATACACGATACGATGTACGTTATTTTCAATATGCAGCTTCTTCGCGCGGCTGTAAATATCCACCAGCAGCAGGTTATCCAGCAGCAGATTCTTGATAAAGTTATCCTTATCATATCTTTCCTTATAGGCAACCAGAAGGCTCTGAATCTGGAATGCAGCAATCTTGCCGATCTGATAGCCGGATTCGTCCTCCCCCTTCACCTGAATCACATACTCAGGCACACCGTTGTCATAAATCTTAAAATACTGATAGCCCAGAATTAACTGACTCTCCGCAGGGGAACTGATAAAATTCTCCACCGCATCAATCTGACGGCCGATCATATTTTCCTCTGTGGTGGCAATCACCTTGCCTTCCTTTTCCACAACGCTCAGTTCTTTTCTCGTAATACTTTTCAGTCCGTCGATGGTACTCTGCAAAATCTGATTTGAAATCATCGCTTTCACCTCAATACTTTTCTCTGCATCTGAAATGCAGCTATTCTGTTTTTGCTTCTCTGTATAAATTGCCTAAAAACCTCTCTGCGCAGAGGTATCAAATTCGCCTATGCTCATTTTATAACAAAATGACAAAAAAAGAAAGAGGAAAGTATAAAAAAACAGTAAAAATCTCTTTCAGCTTGATTTTTACATAAAAATAGGGTCTGTTTTTTATTAAAACTGACCCTTGCTTTTCAGAATACTACGGTAAAACCTCCTTTTTTCGTTCTCTTTACGCTGTCATTTTTTCCTTATCCCCGACCGCGTTTCTCAAAACTTCCCGAATATCCGTCAAACGAAAAAAGGCATTTCGGTCGATATTCATAATAATCCTTTTTCCGAAATGCACTTCTTTCTTTGAAAAAACACAAAAGAATGTTTCCTGCCCTTCACCGGCATACTTTTCCGTTGTCGGAACTGCCGTTTTCCCCTGCACAATTCCGACAAAAGTCCTGCCGTATTCTCCTCTTTTTTGTCCAAAATGATTCGCGCCGCGCGGGGCATTTTCGCTTAGCGTCCCCTTGTTCTGAGAACCGTCAGCGCAAATTTCGGCAGACGCATCATGCGCCGCCATCTCGTCGGCTGTGTAATCAGGCGGTGGAACCATTCCAGTCCCAGTCTGCGGAAAATCTTCGGTGCCCGCTTCACATTGCCTGCCATCACGTCAAAGCTGCCGCCAACGCCAATGGCTACCTTCGCTCCAACCAAACGGATGTTGTCATAAATCCATTTTTCCTGCTTGGGCGCACCCAGTCCTACCAGCAGTATGGACGGAGCCTTCTTTTTTATGTCCTGAATGATTTTCTTTTCCTCTTTTTCGTCGAAGTAGCCGTTATGCACGCCCACAATCTTCAGTCCGGGGTATTTCTTCATCATTTTTCTTGCCGCCGTTGCCGCAACTCCGGGCGCGCCGCCGAAGAAATAAAAGGTTTCCTCGCTCGCCGCAAGGTCTGCCATCAGGTTCTGCGTCAGGTCGTAGCCTGCCACGCGCTCCTGTAAGCGAATCTCGCTGTATTTGGATGCCCATACAACACCGATTCCGTCCGGCACAACCAAGTCCGCCTCCCGCAGAATGCTCATCAGCTCTGCGTCCTTTCTTGCCTCCATCACAATTTCCGGATTAGGGGTACAGATGAAATGCTGCCCTTTTTCCTTGAGCAGTCCTTCTGCCCGTGCTACAGCCTCGTCCATCGTCACAACATCGAAGGGCACCCCTAATACGTGTGTTTTCCTGTTCATACTACGCTCCCCCCTTATTTTTTTCTGCGCTCCAGCAGCTTTTCCAGATATCTTTCGTTCTTGTGTGCCATTTTTTCCAGTTCCTTTTCCTTCTGTGCAAGCTTCGCCACATAGCTTTCCTTGTTTTGGATAACATCCTCCACCAGAGCCAGTGTTTTCTCCTTGTCAAATTCCTTCAGCTTGCCGCCGCTGGGCATATCCAGCTTCTCCAGATAATATTCGATCTTAGGGTCATAAATAAAGCCAATCAGCGGCACTCTCTGTCTTGCCGCAAAAATCAGCGTATGCAGACGCATGCTCAGAATGAAATCCGCCTGAGAAATAATCCCCATTACCTCATAGGGAGAGTAGCTGCTCTTTAAAATATAAGCGTTCTGCTTCATTTTTTTGCGTACCTTTTCGCTCACCGTCACGTCATGCGGCATCTGCATGCTCAAAAATACGATGTTCCGCTGATATTTTTCCACAATGATATCACATAATTCCGCAAATTGCCCGATGAATTTGTCCATATCCTTCCAGTTGCGGACAGAAACCACAACCATCGGCTTATCTGTCGGAATCCCCTCTTCTCTGAGGATTTCCTGTGTTTTCTCCTCGCTCACGCCGTCCATTGTAAATACAGGGTCAGCCGTCACAAAGCATTTCTTCGGGTTTACCCCCATAGAAAGCAGCTCCTCGTAGGAATTTTCCTCTCGCAGTGTAATCAAATCCGCCTTATTCACCACCTGCTTCACCAGTCTGCGGTTGCGCTTGCCGGAAACAGGCCCGATGCCGTTTGCGTAAAGCATCACCTTTTTGCGCATCAGCTTTGCCGCCGCCGTAATCGAAAGGTAATACATCAGAGAACGGGTAGAGGTGCTGTCCTGCAGCAAAGAGCCGCCGCCCGAAAGCAGTACGTCACACCTGTGAATCGCACGGAACACATCCATGAACCCAAAGCGGTATACCGCCTCAATCCCGTATTTCTCCTTTGTTTCCTTCGGCTTGTTGGAAAGCACGGTAATATGGTAATTCTCGCCCATCTGCTGAATATTCTTGTGCATGGAAAGCATGATTGCCTCGTCGCCCGTGTTGTTAAAGCCGTAATAGCCGCTCATCACCACGTTGTACTGCTTTTCATGGCTTTCCTTCCATGCCGCATTATATGCACACACGCAGTCGCCCGCCATCTTCGTTACGGAATAATATTGGAAGATGACCTCTCTGCCGTATGCGCCCATTTTCTGCCGCTGTTCATCCGTCAGGTCATTGAATGTATGCACTACATCCCGATACAGCAGATTTTCGTTGGAAAGCTCGCACCCACGACAGCAGAAGTTGTTTTCCTGCGCCAGCTCCAGCTTATCCTCCCCGAACAGCCCGATGTAGCCTTCATTCCCAGCAACGATAACAGGCTTTTCTGCCGCCATTGCCTCCAGAGCCGCGCGGCTTACGCCAACAAAAACATCTGCCACCGCTACCAGCTCATTGATATCCGTTCTGCCGCCCGTCATGGTGATACATTCTCTGCCGATTTGCACATTCACTCTTTTGGATTCCGCCAAAAGCTCGTCAAACACATCCCCACCGCCGACAATCAGCATTCGCAGTCCGGGGATTGCCTGCGCCAGCTTCGGCGCAATCGCAATCAGCTGTCTTGCCACCAGTGCGCGGCTTTCGTCCATGCGGCTGACATAAACCAGTGTCGGCTCCTCCGCCTGCAAGCCAAATTCCGCCCGCACCTTCGCGCCGTCCGTCTCAGGAGAAAATTTTTCGGTATCAATCCCGTTGATGGTCACAAAAATATCCTCATACCGCACCTTATAATTTTCCATCAGATACTCGCGAATATCGTCGCTGACCGCAATCACCTTCTGCCCCCAGTTGGAGATGTATTTCAGCCCCATCCCCGTATAAAATACCCAATGCGCGGAGGTCACAAAGGTAAAGCTGTTTTTCATTCTTTCCTTCAGAAGTCCGCAGACAAAGCTTGGAATTCTCGCATGCGAATGAACAATATCTACCTTTTCCTTTTTGATAATTTTTTTCAAAATGAAATAGGAGCGCGCCATTTTCAGCACATTTCTCTGGTTCAGCGGCACATGGTAATGGCGAATCCCTGCCTCTGCCAGCTCCTTTTCGTAAACGCCGCCGTTGGAGGCAACAATAATATCATAGCCCTGCTTTTTCAGCTCCTTGGAAAGCTCCACCACATGGGTTTCCGCCCCGCCGATTTCCAGCCCCATCAGAGCCATCAGAATTTTATACTTTTTCATATCTTAACCCCCACTCATTCGCTGATGCTTGTGATTTTCATTACGGGTTTCGCATATTTTGTCGCTACATTCATTTCGGAATTTGCCTTCATTTCCACAACACCGTCCACAAAATAGCCCTCGTCCTTCTCCACCACAGGGCCGTCAATCGTCAGCGTCACGCTGTAATAATCGGGAAATTCCACAGGCTGAATCGTGCCGTCATTCAGCAGTACATTTTTCAGAAACGGCTCGTGCTTCACTGCCGTAATCGTCCCTAAGCAGATGCCTGTTTTCTCGTCATAGATTTTATCCCCCTCATGCAGTGCATTGACCGTTGCCATCCGCACCTCGTCAATCAGTGCCGTATAGGTTCTCTGCTCCTCGGAGTCGTCCACCCCTGCGGATTCCTTCTGATTCACCACGCCGAATTTGAACACCGCCACCGCGCAGAGCGCAACCACAACTACGATAATGAGGATATCCACAATGTTCGGTTTTCTCTTTGCCATATCACTCACCATCCCTTACTTCTACAACAATGCCCTTAAAGGCATAGCCCTTGCCCTTGACATTCAGCTCCATCCCAACCTTCACGGTTGTTCCTTCCACGGTAATATCCTTTTCCGTTTCCGTTCCGTTTCCTTCAATCGTCACATAAATATTGCTGTAGCCGTCCACAGGCACCTTTTCATATTTCCCCGTGGTACGGTTGAACATCGTTTCCGTAAACGGCTCTGTTTTCACATCCTTCACCGTACCCAGATAGGTCGAGGTGGAGCTTTCATAGGCATTGCCGCCCACAACAGGGAAATTCGCCGTTTCCGCAACCACCTCTTCCCCCATCACCACATAGGAATAGGTCTTTGTATCCGCGCCGCCCTCTGCCGCGCTTCTGCCGCCCAAAAGCATCCTTCCGCCGACAATGCCGACAATTATTACAATCAGAATCAGCAAAATATCCACGATATTGAAAATACCGAATACCTTCTTACTTTTCATTTTCTTGCCTCCAGATAGAGTTTTTCGATTTTTCTTGTCATTTGCTCTGCCAAAAAGGTTGCCTCGGCATCCCTCTTTGCCTGTGCGCCAAAGGCGCTTCGCTTCGCGTCATCCGCAAGCAGCTCGTCTAGTCTCTCTGCCAGTGCGTCGCTGTCCCCGACGGGAATCAGAAAGCCGTTTTCGCCATGGCGAATCACCTCTGCCACGCCGCCGCTGTCTGTCCCGACCGCCGGAATCCCTGCAATCATGCTTTCCAGAATGGAAAGGCACAATGCCTCCGCCTTCGATGTAATCACCGCAATATCAAGTGCCGCTTCGATTTTTTCCACATCCTGCAAAAAGCCTGTAAACGTCACCTGCTCGCTGATGCCAAGCGCCGCCGCCTTCTGTTCCAGCTGCTTGCGCAGACTGCCATCCCCGACGATGTAAAACCGCACATCCTTTCGCTTGTCCAGAAGCTTTTTCGCGCCAAGCAAAAAGGTTTCATGATCCTTCACTTCCTCCAGACGCGCGACCATGCCGACCGCCTTCTCCCCTGCCTTGCCGCCAAAGGAGGAAAGCAGTGCCGCCTTTTCCTCCGCGCTCGGAATGGGAATCCGCTCAATCCCGTTATAAACCACCGCAATTTCCTGCGGCTTTGTGCCGCCTGCAATCATGCTTCTGCGTACCGCCTTGCTGACCGCAATGATTTTATCGCTGAACACCGCATTGATTTCTCTGCGGAGAATTTTCTTTGCCAGTCCGCCGGGCGCACCCTCCATGCAGTGCTTTGTATTGAAGATATATGGCACTCTCGCCCGTCTTGCCGCCATGCGCGCCGTCATGCTCGCATGTGTATGAACGATATCCGGTCTTTCCGCGCGGAAAATTTTCGTCAATGCCCGAAATGCCTTCCTGTCGAAGGATTTGTCCTCCATCTCCTCCATCGCAAGCACAGGCACATCCAATGCCTGCACCGCCGCCACCAGAAGGCTGTCATGCGGCAGAACCACCTTCACTGCAAATTTTTCTCTGTTATGATATTTCAGATAATACAATAGCCAACGCCCTGCGCCGCCGATATTCCTGTCTGTCAGAACATGGAGGATTTTCATTCTTTTTTCCGTCATTTCATTTCCTCCGTTTCTCTTTCGCCCTTCTTTTCCGCCACGCGCACCGTTGCCATGCCGATGCCGATAAAGCACCAGAAGAACAGCACAATGCGGTAATCAAACCAAAGGTGATCCGTCAAGCCTTGGAGCAAAAGCCCTGCAAAGCCGCCGAAGATTGCCCCCAGCAGAAAACGGAACCGCTTCGGTGCCGTCCGCATGCCGCTGTAAAGTCTCTGGAAGAAGAACAAAAGCAGCAGTACCAGTACAGCAAAGCCGACAATCCCCAGCTCGATAAATTCCTGCAAAAACAGGTTATGCGCGTGATACGCATTCGCCGCCTCAAAGGAGAACAGCGGATAAATCTGATTAAATGCACCGATCCCGATGCCCGTCACCCAATAATGACGGATAATATCCAACGCCGCCGTATAAATCGACACACGGTACAGCGAGGAGGAGTCGTTCATCGTAACGGAGCTTGCAATTCTCGCCCACAGGCTTGCCGGGAGAATAAACGGCATCAGCAAAAGCAGCACCACCCCAAGGGGAATCAGCCGTTTTTCGGAAAGCAGCACGAAAAGTCCTGCCGAGAACATCAGCCCAAGCATTGCCCCACGGGAGCCCGTTGCCACAAGGCCCAGACAAATCACACCGAAGCAGCCTGTATAATATAATCTGCCGCACCAGTTTTTCATCTTCCAAATCATCCCTGCCGCCAGAGAGCCGACCAGAATCAGGTATTCCCCCAGCACATTCGGGTTGCTGAAGGTTGCATACGCACGCGTGGTGATGTCAAAGCTTTCCTCGTCCACCCATGCGGCATCCATTTCCACCCCGATGATATATTGATATACCGCGTAAAGTGCAATCAGCGCCCCTACGGTAATCAGTACCCAAAGCAATGGCATCCTTCGCCACAAAGAATACCGCCATCAAAATCAGGAACAGGCTCATTGCCAACAGTGCCGAAGGGAAGGCATAGCTTGTCACCCCTGCATACAGGATACAAACCCCAAAGCAACCCAGAAGCACGCTCACCATGCTCGTCCGCTGCATCCGGATTCTTCCCAGAAAAAGCTGAATGGAATACAGCACAAAGGTTCCCAGAACCAGAACCGCCAGAAGCATCGTCGGCAGAACGGGAATCGCCGCCACAATCCCTGCCAAACAGAAAATCAGGAAATTCTGATTAAATACGCGCAGGAAAAAGCTTTCGCCCATTGCCGCCGCAAGGCCGTTGCTTTCTCTGCGCACCGCCATGCCGCTCCAATGCACCAGATTATGCCAGAACCGCGGCAAAATCCCATTCCTTGTATTGAGCCTTCTGTCCCAGTTTGCACGCAAAAAGCCAAGAATCGCGCTGTTTTCAAACGCATTTTTGAATCCCCTGCAAATTGCCGCATAAATGCTGTACACAATGCTGTTCATCCAGACAGAGCGCAGCAGCGTGCAGATTGCCGCAAGCAGGCGGAAGCAAAAGCTGTCTTCAATTATTGCGGAAATTTTTTCTGTCATCGTATACGTTCTCCGTTTTTTCCTCTTACGGGGTGCGCCTTGCGCCGTTTCCCCGCCTTCTCTGTGCCGCAGCCTTTTCAGCATGCCAAACACAAACTCACCTTCCTCAATTTTCAGAAGCCTTGCAAAAAGCATGTAGGCAGTCACGCCAACGCCGCCGCAGATGCAAAGCAGCAGAATCTGCCCAATCACGCGTCCGCCCAATCTCGGCAGCAGCAGCCATTTGCACCCAAGCACCGGCACAAGCATCCCTGCAGCCGCCAGAAGCATCCGCCCAATCTGGAGCACAAAGCCCTTATCCAGAATATCGGGATACTGCTTCACCGCCGGAATCAGAAGCACTGCCGCCGCCGCTGTGGAGGAAACCGCCGCAGAAAGCGCCAGACCGCCAATCCCCATCGGCTTCAGCAAAAGCCAACACAAAACCGCATTGATAACGATAGAAACCAGTCCCGAATAAAACGGCGTTTTCCCATCCTGATTCGCATAAAAGGCGCGGCTCAGAATATTCTGCACGCCGTAGCCAACCATGCCCAATGCAAAGAAGAACAGTGCCGCCGCCGTCAGCTGTGTTGCCGTTTCGTCAAACGCCCCTCTCTGGTAAATCAGCGAAACCACAGGCTGTGCCAGAGCCATCAGCCCCACCGTCATGGGAATCAGCAGGAAAATCATCGATTTCAGCGTCCCTCTGACCGCCAGTCCGAATTCCTTTTTGTCCTCCGTCATACGGGAAAATTTCGGAAACACCATATTTGCAATCGCAAGCACGAAAACGCCCACGATAATCGTATACAGGTTATTCGCATATTCCAGCGCAGAAACGCCCAGTTCCCCGTTCACTGCACTGCCGCCCGAAAGCTGCGAAGCAAAGCGCGTATTTACCATAAAGTTAATCGGCTGAATCCATGTGCTGACCATAACCGGCAGCATCAGCCTCCCGATTTTTCTCAGCCCCTCATCCTTAAAATGAAAATCCGGGCGGTAATGATAGCCCTTCTTCCAAAGGGACGGAATCTGAATCACCGCCTGCATCGCCCAGCCAATCAGAAACGCCACCGTCAGCCCCAGAATCCCGAATTTCTCGTTAAAGAAAATATAATACAGAATCAAAACGCCGTTGGAAACCACGCTCAGTGCCGCAGGCACATTAAATTCCTCCAACGACTGCAAAATCCCCACAAAGGAAAAGGCAACCGCCGTAAAGAGCATCGTCGGGAAAAGCATCCGCAGAAGCCCCACACAAAGCGTCACCGTTTCCACATCATAGCCCGGCGCAATCAGAAGCGTCAGCGGCTTTGCAAACGCCATCCCCAGAAGCATCATCAACAGCGTAACGGTCGAAATCATCGTAATAAAGCGGTTCGCAAGCGAAAACGCCTCCTTCCGCCCCTTTTTCTGCAAATATTCCACAAAAACAGGGATAAAGCTTGCAGAAATTGCCGATGCAAAAATCACATCAAAAAAGGTACGGGGAATCCGGCTTGCCAGCAAAAATGCCGCCGCCTGCATATCCGTTCCGTAGTTTGCCGCCAGAAGCTGCTCGCGCACCATTCCCAGTATTTTCCCAAAAAGGGTAATTAACATCATAAAGCTGACGGTTTTCACCGCCTGATTGCCTTTTTCTGACATAATAAACTCCTAAAATCCATTGAAAATTTGTTTTCTTTCGTGTCAATCGGTAAAAATACTCCTTGTAATCCACCTTATATAGTACCTTATTCTTCCTTTTTTTACAACCAAAAGCGGAGAATCCAAAAAAAATGTTTTCGGGAGAAGCTCCCCCGAAAACATCTGCATTTTTATTTGATATGAACTGCTTCGTATGTCACAGCGCCATCCTTCACACGGAAGCGCAGCATTTTATAATTCGGGTTTACCGTCCCGTCTGCCTTCCAGAGATCGGGCAGGTTGATGTAGCGCACGCCGTCCTTTGTGGAGGTCCAGTAAGACGTACTGCCGCAGGAGATGACAAAGACCTTCTTGCCCTGCTCCACATACTTGCTCAGAATCGCGCGGAAATAATTGGTTTCCGCCGCAGAGCTGAATGCAGAAGGGGTCTTGTCCATCACCAGAACAACGGTGCTGTTGTTTGCCGCATCAATGTCTCTTGTGAAGCTTGCCCACTGAGAGGGGTTTGTTGCGGTAATGCCGCCCTTTGCCGCAGAAAGCATTGCCACACTCACGCCGCCCCTGTTCAGGAAGCGATAGCTGCCGTTCCATGTCAGAGAATCCACCTTGTTTGCCGTCTGCAAATCGTTTTTGCCGCCGTAAATTGCCACGCTTGCGTTTGCATCCACATAGGCCTTCGCCTTTTCTCTTGCAGAAGTATAGGCTGCCGCATCAATCTTATTTGTGCCTGTGTATGCAAGCTTGCCCGCTACGTTGAAATAATGCGCCCCGTCATTTGCCACTGTTACCGTCTGGTTCAGTGCATCCTTCGCCGCCGCTGCCGCAGGTGCCTTGACTGCCGCCGCATTGCCAACCGTTACGGTAATGTATGCAATCGCGCCGTCCTTTTCGCATTTGATATAGGTAGAGCCTTCCTTTTTCGCCGTGAAGTGATTGCCGGAAACAGTGCCGACACTTTCATCCGCCACGCTGTAATTTGTGCTTGTGGATGCCCAGTAGGAGAACCCATCCTGATCGTATGCGTTCATGGCAATCGTTGCCGTTTCGCCTGCCTTGTTCAGCTTAATGCTTGCATTTGTGGGGCTGAGTCTTGCCACCTTGCCGCTCACCACATTCTGCTGGTATGCCACCAGATTGTTGTAGGTTGCAATGACAGTAAATGTGCCGCTTGTCTTGGGTGTGAAGCTGTAGCCGCTCCATGTCCCTTCCACGCCGACAGCATCCAGTGTCACCTGCTCTGCCGGAATCTCAATGCGGTTGTAATGTTCATCCAGACCATATACCGTAAAGGTAATAGGCTTGCCTGCCAGTGTTCTTGTCATAGAGGGCTGCATCCGGATTTCCTGCACTGCACCCTTTTCTGCCGTCTGGAAAATGCCGACTGCGTTGATTACCCTACGTTCAGAGCCTTCGGAAACCTTGTTTACCACGTTCACAGAGGAATCCTCTGTTGTTTTCACCGCCATGGTAGAGGAGCCGCCGCCGTCTAAGTGCATTGCCTCATACGCGCCGTATTCCTGCATCAGCACGCCCATTTCCCAGTGTGTTGCGCCAATGCTGTCCCCTCTGCCGTCCACAACCATGAAAATTGCGGTCTTGCCATCCTTGGAAACGCCGAATGCCGTTCTGGGCTGTCTGCCCTTGGCAACAATGGAGTTTGCCTCTACGATTTTCCCGTCAACCAGCAGCTTGCCGCCGCCGCCAAAGGCGGTTTCCATCCCGTCCAGGTTCACAGAGGAATTGATATCCAATGTCATTTGGTCGCCCACCTCGAACATATATGCCGCCTTATCGCGATAATCGCCGCTCATCACGATTAAGTAGCCATCCTCCGGAACCGCTACGGTTTCGCCCTTTTCGGAAATCTGCGTAATCGTATCATTCTGCACCACAAATTTCACAAGGTTCTGGAAACGGTTATCCAGACCGGAGGTATTTGTCATGGCATTTCTGTCCAGATAAATCGGGAATACCATGGAGGTTACCTTATTCAGAGATGCAAGCTCCATCATCTTTTTCTCGTTGCCGCATTTCGCCGTCATGGTGAAATAATCGAAGAAGGGGTTGCCGTTCTCGTCCATGAAGAACGCCGCATACTGCCCCTCGCCCTTGTTTATGCTTGTCCCTGCGGAAATCACCTCGCCGTCTCGCACAATCGGGCCAAATGCCGCAGAATAGGAGCCGCTCAAGCCGAAGAAGTCAGAGTTTACCCCTGCAACCGCGCCGTTATCCGTCAAAAGCTTCTTCACGGTTTCCTTCAAACCATAGTCCGTCTTGCTTTCCACTTCCTTGAATTGCAGCGTGCTTTCCGTCAGGTCAACCTTCAGTACATGTATATTCTGAATGCCCGCATCCGTCATACGGCTGCTCTTTTCGTATGTCACCCCGCGGGTTACGGTTTTCTCCGTTTTCTGGTTATAATAGGTCGTTGCCGCATACGCCGTTTCCGCCCCCAGATAGCTCAGGGGGGAAAGCAGCAGTACTGCGGCGAGCGCCATCCCCATGGCACGCTTTGCCGTTTTCTTGTTTCTGTTCATTCCCTCATCTCCTTTGATCAACGCATCCTAAACACACTTTTTATTCAGACGGAAACCATTCGGAAAAGTTCCCGTATTTTTCTGATTCTGTCAAATATCATATCACAATGCAATGCGTTTTTGTTCCTTTTTCGGAAAACTTAAAGAAATTGTAAAACTTTTCGGCACAAAAAAAGAGTGCCGTTCCCTGCACTCTCTTTTCATTCCTTCACAACCTCGATTTTTTCTATGCCATACGCCCGAAAAAGCGGCAGCAGCTCTGCTGTGATTTCCTCTCCGCTTGCCGCAATCGGAATCGCAGGTGGGCAGGAAACACTCCTCCCATCTGCCGAAAATCGCCTCCCGAATCCGCATTTTTTGCTTCGGCAAAATTTGCGGCATCTGTGAGGGTTCTATTTTTTCCTTCTGCGGCAAACGCTCCAGTGCTTTTTCAATGCGCTGAAAATCCCGTTCCGTATTTTCGGGGGTTGCCATCAGCACCACCGCATCCAAATCGGCAAATTCACATTCGACTTCATGCGCACGCAAAATTTCTGCGACCTCTCTGCCGCGATAGCCCTTTTCGCCCGTAAAAATTGTCAGCTTCAGGGGGTCGCTGTCCATCATGACTGTCCACCCCTGCTTTTTTAGCTGTCCTCTCAGGTGTCCAATCTGTCCAATCGTCCACTGTAATTTTTCCCGATAGCCCTCCGCCAGATAGCGGTTGCACAAATCCAGAGACTGCAAAATCAGATAGGAGGGGCTTGTCGAGCCGAACAGCTCCATGGCTTTTTTCGCCTGTCTGCCAACCCTTTCCGCCCATTCCGCCGACAAATGCAGATACGCACCGCCCGTCAGCACAGGCAAGGTTTTGTGCGCGGAATCGCAGCTCATCGCCGCCCCCAGATCCAAGGGATGCTTGGATGGGTGCAGAAATTTCAGATATGCTCCATGCGCATTATCCACCAGAAGCGGCACACCCGCCGCCCTGCAAGCCGCCGCAATTCCCTTGATATCCGGGGAATATCCCAGATAATCCGGCGCAGTAATATAAACAGCGAAGGCGCTTGATTTTTTCAGCCCTTCGGCTACCTGCTCCGCCGTAATCGGGCAGGCGCAGAGGGATTTTGTCCCTTCCGGAAGCAGCCACTCCACATCCAAATCGAGCAGGGCACAGCTATACAGAAATGCCTTATGGGCATTGCGCGCCGCCAGAATCACAGGGCGTGCCGCACGGTTCTCTCTCGCTTGCAGTGCAAGAAACAGCATGGTACGGATGCACTGCGAGGATCCCTCCGTCCCATAAATCGTCTTTCCAAAGCCGAAAAGCGCGTTCGCATTTTTCTCGCTTGCCGCAATAATGCCCTCCGCCTCGTAAAGCTCATCCGCGCCGCAAATCTCCGTAATATCTCGATTTTCGCACCCCAAAAAGGGCACGCCCTTGTGTCCCGGCATGTGGAAACGGGAGGTACCCTTCGCTTCGTATTCCTTTATGAAATCACAAATCGGTGTATCCATAAAATCTTCCTTTTTCATCTCGCAGGCAAGATTGCTATTCGCAGGCACTTTACTCGCTTGCCTCGCTAACCTTCATCATAATGGCACATTCGATTCTCTTTTTGAATAAATCGCAGCCATATTCATAAATGCCCGTAATGCTGCCTGTTGCATGGTACGCATTTGCCGCACAGCCGCCGGAGCAATACAGCTTTGCCCAGCAATCCTTACAGCCCTCTCTGGCGTAGGCGTTGCAGCACTTAAATCCATCCTGCACCTCTTTATTGGTAACGCCCTTCCAGATATCGCCCATGCTGTATTTTTCATCCCCGACAAACTGATGGCAGGGATACAGCTCGCCCCAAGGGGTCACTGCCATATATTCCGTGCCGCTGCCACAGCCGGAAATTCTCTTATAGATACAAGGGCCATGCTCCAAATCCAGCATATAATGATAGAAGGTCAGCGGTCTGCCCTCTTTTTTGCGCTTCAGCATTTCCTTCGCCAGCAGCTCATACTGCTCGAACAAAATGGGCTTATCCTCTTCTGTCAGCGCATACGGGTCATCAGGCGCGCAGACAACAGGCTCCATGCTCAGCTCCGTAAAGCCCAAATCTGCCATGTGGAACAGGTCATTTGTAAAATCTACATTATTATGGGTAAAGGTACCACGCATATAATAGTTCTTATCCCCACGCTTTTTCACAAATTCCTGAAATTTCGGCACAATGCGGTCATAGCTGCCGTTGCCCGCATAATCCTTGCGCAGATGGTCATGCACTTCCCTTCTGCCGTCCAGAGAAAGCACAACATTGTGCATTTCCTTATTTGCAAACTCGATAACCTCATCATCAATCAGCATCCCGTTTGTGGTCAGCGTAAAACGGAAGTTTTTATTATGCAGCTTTTCCTGCTCTCTTGCATACGCAACCACCTGCTTTACCACATCCCAGTTCATCAGGGGCTCGCCGCCGAAGAAGTCCACCTCAAGGTTTCTTCTTGTGCCGGAATTTTCAATCAGAAAATCAATCGCACGCTTGCCGACCTCAAATGTCATGAGCGCACGTTCCCCCTGATATTTGCCC
>ENA-UEYL01002220-UEYL01002220.1-human-gut-metagenome-genome-assembly--contig:-NODE-2220-length-14775-cov-4.148592_pt1 | contig 14775 bp, 14 predicted proteins | sample MGYA00242941_ERZ507946 | MGnify/ENA primary metagenome ERZ507946 (study PRJEB26167, sample SAMN06115482) | human gut metagenome | host: Homo sapiens | place: China:Guizhou | collected 2015-03-11...
CACTGTCTTGCGCTTGTCAACAGTTTTTTTGAATTTCTTCAAGTTTCTGTCGGCCGCGCCGCGTATCTCGCGGACAGTGTTGGTAGGATATCAGAGGTTTCTTGAAATGTCAACCCTTTTTTTTCACTTTATCTATTTTTTTTGAGATTTCCCATTTTCTCTCGGTTTGTCCAAGCTTTACACTTATTTTACTTCTATTTGTTATTCGCTGTACTTATGGATTCTTTTGCACTTTGCATTGTTTTTCCATTATACCAGCTGCCAAGGAACCGTTCCTTTTCTCTTCTCCTCTATCATTTATATTGGTCCTACTCCCCAAAACTCAGCTCTCCGCATTCAATACTATATAATTATATCGAACGAGTCCCCGGCACCAAACAATCTTTGCCGGTACCAGGGACTCTGCTATTCAAATTATCTGAAACAATCGTATTCTCTCAGCTCTTGAGCAAAATCGGCTGCAGCTGTTCACCCCTGAGGGCAGCATCCACGGTATCCGGGATCTTATCAAAGTCCGCAATCAGGGAGTTGGGCTTTAAAATCGCACTATCCTGTCCAAAGGGAACAAAGTAATAGTGTTTGCGCACCAGCAGTTCCCCAATATTGCGGGCCCCCGCAGACAAACCGTCGTTGCTTGCCATCGCAATGACGACTGGTCGGCCATTCCGCAGATGGGACTTTGCCGCCATCGTTACCACGGTATCCGTAATACCCGCAGCCAATTTTGCAATGGTATTGCCGGTAGCAGGTGCAATGACCAGCACATCCAGCAGGCCCTTGGGACCAATGGGTTCTACAGAAGGCAGATCACACAGCACTTCATGGCCCGTAATCTCCCGCAGCCGCCGCCGCAGATCCGCAGATGTACCAAACCGCGTATCGGTAAATGCCGCGTTCTCCGAAGCAATGGGAATTACCGTCTCATACTGTTTCGCCAGTTCCTCCAAAGACCGCAGCACTTTTTCATGGGTACAAAAGGATCCGCACAATGCGAATCCAACCCGCTCCTTTCTCACACAGGGTCACCTCGTTCCTCCAGTATCATCTGATAGACTGCTTCCCGGATGGCCTCCGCTGCTGTTGCCGGCACCAGTTGTCCCGGAAGGCCGGCAGCCCGGATACAGCGCACACCCAATTGCTGCGCTGCGCAAATCTCCGCTCCCGGCACCGAGGCCAACTCCACGTACAAGCATCCACCCGGAAGTTCTTTTAGCAGCGGCTCATCCAAAAGCAGTGAGGGAACCGTATTGAATACCACAGGAAATGGCTCCAGCTCTCCTGTAAGCGCAGCGGTGTCCAGGGCATTCCAACCATAGGCCCGAATCCATGCACGGTCCGATGCCTTTCTGGCTGCGGCTGTCACCTGCGCTCCCAGCCCATGGAGCCGGAAACTCAGCAGCTTTCCAATGCGCCCAAAACCCAGCACCAGACAGTTTGTTCCCAACAGTGTCCGGTCCAAATGCTCCATCGCCACCTGAAGCGCCGCTTCCGCTGTGGCAGCAGCATTGGCCACCGTCAGTTCTTCCCGCAAAAAGTAATCCCGCAGCTGCAACCCCCGGGCCTGCGCCATCCTTTGTTCTTCCCCCTTCACGCGCCCGCCTAAAATCAGCTGTGTTGGTTGAAGCTGTTCAAGCAGGGCTTCCACGGGAATTTCCTCTGCTGCGCAGGTGATCATTCCCGGTTTGGCGCAAAGCGGAAGCGGCAAAATGACAACATCCGCGCTGAGAGCCTGTTTCAAACGTCCTTTCAGCATATTCTCACCGGAATCCAGCCCATACGTGGTCACAAAATGTCCATCCTGTGCCAACATCCGGGCCAGTTCCGCCTGTCGGCGGTCTCCGCCGATGATGCCGAACCGCCATTTCACATGGCATCCCCCCTCGCTCCATGGTATGGCGCTCCGGACTGGGTGGTGATTGTCTTTTCCGGCCCGGCATGGTAAGATGAACTATCCCACCAGAAAGGATCCGGTTCCATGAACTATCTCTACCTGCTCTTTGATGCCGACGATACACTCTTTGATTTTCCCCGCGCCTCCGCCCGGGCCTTTCACATCATGTGCCGCAAGCACGGGATCCCCGATACGCCTGAAGTTTACGCTCTGTATCACAACATCAATCTGGAACTTTGGGCGGCCTTTGACCGCGGTGAAGTCAGCAAGGACTTTGTGACCCTGGAGCGGTATGTCCGTTTTTTGAAGGCGCTGGACCTGAACGCAGATCCGTCCGCCTGCAACCGTGACTATTTGGAAGCCCTGGGACAGCGGGCCTACCCCCTCCCTTACGCTCTGGAAACCTGCAGGGCGCTGCATGAGCGCGGACACCAGCTCTACATCATCACCAATGCGGTCGCCTCCGTGCAGCGAAAGCGTTTGGAAAACAGCCCCTTCGCACCGCTCATTTCCGGTGCATTCATCTCCGAGGAAGCCGGTGCCTCCAAACCCAGCCGGGCCTACTTTGACTATGTCCGATCTCAGCTGCCCGGCATCACACCGGAAAACACCCTGGTCATCGGAGACTCTCTTGCCACCGACATGCGGGGCGCCAACAATGCAGGCCTTCCCTGCTGCTGGGTCAATCCCGGCGGACTCCCCCGTCCCACCGATCTCCGGTTGGACTATGAAATCCAGGATCTGCGCGGCCTGCTTCCCATCGTATGAAGTCTTCAAACATGGGAAAGACGCTGCGCATTTGCTATACAATTTGCTATACAATATAAAATAAAGGAAGCGCGCGTTAGGAATTCTCTCCCAACGCGCGCTTTTCTGTCTCAGCCCGCAGCCAAACGGAAAAATCCAACGCTTGAAAGGATGCCAGCTGTTCCCGCAATGCCCCGCTCCATTGGGACACCCGTCCCATTCCCAGGACAAGCGGATCCACCCAGCGCTTCTTGGCATCCACCTGCCGCCAGACATGGCCATCCAGCGGCCGCACCTCACTGCGCACTACCCGGCAGCTTCTGCAAAACCGGCGCCACGTCTCACGGCATACTGCATCTGTCTCCATCTGCCGGATGACCCATGGCTCGGTTTTCCATAAGTCTTCCCGCTGCAGCACCCCCCGCCGCAAAGCGGTCTGCAGCAGATCCGCCAGCATCTGCATCGCGAGCCGGTCTTCATCCGCCACATAGACCCGGGAATTTTGCAGCGCCGCAGCGGTAAACGCCTCTGCAATTTCCGGAGTCCGGAACACCAGTTCTTCCCGGCCTTGTTCATCAGTTCCTACCGCCAAATCCTGATAAAAGGCCGACACGGTCTTCCGGTCGGCAAAACCGTAATTGAGCAGATTTCCAAGGGTGTATTCCAACCGGTCAGCGGAAAGGGCCGGTGCATCATTGTCGGCAATGGGGTATCGATGGTAGTCTGCCACCTGATCCACGGTCAGTCCCAGCTCTGCCAGTCCTTCCATCAACTCCGGCGAACCGGCGATGCATTCCCGGGTTCCCGCCTCCGTGGATTCCTGGCGCAGATGATCTCCGTTGAGAAAATCCACGACATGGGCAAATACCGGCGTGGCCAGATCATGAAACAGTCCAGCCAGGGTTTGTTCCTTCCGCTTTGTAAAATGCCAGACAATCAGTGCAACCCCCAGGCTGTGGTCATAGCGGGAATAGGGCCCGATCTTCACGAACCGCGGAAACGCCGTATATTCACATCCGCAGTTCATCCCCACGTCCCGCAGCCGCATAACCGGAGGCATGCAAGAAAACTTTTCCAAAAACGATGGTATTTCTGCGTGATACAGTGTCCATAATGTGTCCATGACCGTCTTTACTTTCCCTCCAGGATCTGGTCCTTCCGGGCCAGCGCATATGCCTGCAGCTGCCGGGCGGTATCCAGCAGTACCGCAGGCTCATTGGGCAGTTCCCCGTCTACCACGCGGCTGAGCAGGGTCTCCAGCATGGCCCCGACCTCCGGTCCCCGCAGTCCCATGCCTGTCAAGTCTTTTCCGTTGACAGCGAGATCCCGCAGCGACATGCAGGCTCGTTCTTCCAGCAGCCGCGTCAGCTCCTTTTCCGCCCAATCCAGCTCGGCTTGCCTTTGCTGAAATGCGGGAGCCTGTGCCAAATTATCCGCCCGCTTGATGACCAGCAACCGCTTCAAATCCTGCTCTCCCAGAGAATACAGTGCCCGGCGAAGTGTCCGTTCGTCCTGACAAATTCCCCGGTCATGCCATTCCACCAGGCGCGTCACGGTTTGGCGGAACGCATTGGAGCATTTGAGGCGGCGCAGCATTTCCTCCGCCAGGTCCCGGCTGACCAGAGGATGCCCCCGGAAATGCCCGTGTCCTTCCGCATCTAGTGTAAAGGTTTTTGGCTTTCCAATATCATGGAGCAGCATCACACAGCGCACGATGGGATCCGGCGGCGTATCAGACAGCGCATGGAGGGTGTGCTCCCAGACATCATAGCAATGATGCCGGTTGCGCTGGTCAAAGCCCACCATGGGCAAAATCTCCGGCCAAAAGACACCGATTACATCCGGATACTCCCGCAGCACGGCATCTGCCCGGGCCCCTACCAGAAGCCCCATCAGCTCCTTTGCAATCCGCTCCGGCGCAATCTGCGCCAGAAGCGGTGCGCAGCGGTGAATCCCCATGGCGGTGGCTTCTTCCACCCGCAGTCCCAGAACCGACGCAAACCGCATCCCGCGCAGGATCCGCAGTGCATCCTCTTCAAAGCGCCGTTCCGGTTCCCCCACGCAGCGCAGCACCCCGGCAGTCAAGTCCGATTGGCCGCAGAAGGGATCCCGCAGCTCTCCCCGCAAATTCAGCGCCATGGCATTGATGGTAAAGTCCCGGCGGCGCAGATCCTCTTCCAGAGAGCGGGTAAAGGTGACCTGATCCGGCCTGCGGTGATCGTGGTAGGTTCCGTCCACCCGGAAGGTGGTCACTTCCACCGTTTCCCCTTCCAGCGTGACACTCACAGTCCCATGCTGCAAACCGGTAGGCCGCGCCTGCGTTCCGAACAGTTCCATGATCTGTTCCGGCAAGGCGCTGGTGGTTACATCCCAGTCTTCCGGAGTTCTCCCCAACAGGGAATCCCGCACGCAGCCGCCCACACACCACGCCTCCCGGCCGTCTTCTTCCAGCCGCCGGAGCACAATCTGCACGGATTTCGGCAGGTTTTCCATGGGAAAGTCCCTCCTTTCGGTTGCATTTTCGGGTTCTGTGTACTATAATAAGTTGCTTATGATTATACAACGCTTTTCCTGCTTGTGCAATGCGGAAAGCGTTTTTGAAAGGAAGTCCATTGCCATGATGAACAATTCCACTCCCATCCGCGACTACCTGGTCCCCGGCAAACGGGTGCATCTGGTGGGAATCGGCGGTGTATCCATGTGCCCCCTGGCCGAGGTTCTCCGGGGCATGGGACTGACCGTGCAGGGCTCCGATATGACGGACAGCGATACCGTGAAACATCTGCGGTCGCTGGGGATTCATGTGTCCATCGGTCACAGCGCGGAAAACTTGGGGGACTGCGACTTCGTCGTCCGGACGGCGGCCGTGCATGATGAAAACCCAGAAATCTCCGGCGCTGTAGCCCGGGGAATTCCCGTCTATGAGCGTGCCCAGGCGTGGGGTGCCATTATGCAGCATTATCCCAACGCTCTGTGCGTTTCCGGCACCCACGGCAAAACCACCACCACCTCCATGTGTACCCATATCTTTATGGCCGCCCAGGCTGATCCCACGGTGATGATCGGCGGCACGCTCCCCCTGCTCCACTCCGGATACCGGGTGGGTCACGGAGATACCATCATTCTGGAATCCTGTGAATACTGCAACAGTTTTCTCTGCTTCTTCCCCACTGTGGCTGTGATCCTGAATGTGGAAGCGGATCATCTGGACTTTTTCAAGGACTTGGAGGACATTGAGCACTCCTTCCATACCTTTGCCCAATTGGTCCCCACCGGCGGACACGTCATCGTCAATGCAGACAACACCGGCGCCATGGAGTCTGTGGCCGGTCTGGAGCATCCGGTATTTACCTTTGGAATGGACCACCCTGCGGACTGCACTGCAGTCAATCTCACGGGTGTGGACACCGCCCCTGCCTTCGACATTCTGATCCACGGAGAACTGTACGCTCATGTGAATCTTCATGTTTTCGGCCATCACAATGTACTCAACGCCCTGGCCGCAGCTTCCGCCGCCTACGTTCTGGGTCTGCCGGGCAAGGCCGTGGAGGAAGGCCTGGCCTCCTTCACCGGGGCAGGCCGCCGGTTTGAGTATAAGGGCGAATACAATGGTGCCAAGGTTTATGATGATTATGCCCACCATCCCGATGAGCTCCATGCCCTGCTGACCACTGCCCGGGATATGGGATATCAGCGTGTGGTAGTGGCCTTCCAGCCCCACACCTACTCCCGCACCGCCAAGCTTTTTGACCGCTTTGTCGAAGAGCTGAAGCTGGCGGATGTAGCCATCCTGGCGGAGATCTATGCTGCCCGGGAGCAGAATACTCTGGGCATCTCCTCAGCCGATCTGTGCCGGAACATTCCCGGAGCCGTCTACTGCTCTACGCTGGACAAAGTCACCGCCCAGCTCCGGGCGCTTGCTCGGCCCGGGGACCTCATTTTGACCGTGGGTGCCGGAGATATCTATCGTGCCGGCGAAAAATTGCTGCAGGAGGGCTGAGGTATGCAGATCTCTTCACTTTTTCATAATACTCGTCCTGACGGCGACCTCCTTCCGCAAGAAGAGGCCGCGTTCTCCCTGCTGGAGAAGCTGGAGATCCCCTATGACCGGGTCTCCAGCGATCCGGCGGATAACATGGAAAAATGTGCCGCGGTCAGTGAGGTTCTGGGCGTACCGATCTGCAAGAATCTGTTTCTCTGCAACCGGCAGGAAACCCAGTTTTACCTGCTGTGCATGGGACCGGACAAGCCCTTCCACACCAAGGATCTGAGCCATCAGATCGGCTCGGCCCGGCTGTCCTTTGCGCCGGAAGAGGAACTTTGGGAACTGCTGCACTGCACGCCCGGTTCCGCCACCATTCTGGGATTGATGAATGATCCGGACCACCGTGTCCGCCTTCTGATGGAACGGGAGGTCTATGAGGCAGAATATCTGAGCTGCCACCCCTGCATCTGCACCAGCAGTCTCAAGCTGAAAACCCGGGATGTGCTGGACAAGCTCCTACCCTATACCGGACATGATGTCACCGTTGTAGATCTATAAAAAAGCTGTGCCCTTCGGTCATCCCGGAGGGCACAGTTTTTTGCAGGGAAGCCGGCAGCACAGCACTGCTCAACAGCGTACAGAACCGCCGCTCCCAACTTCATAAAAAACGATGCGGGCCATAGGTCCGCATCGTTTCTTTGCTGTTTTTACTTGCCGCTGAGCTGCTCGTCAATGGCCTTGGCCGCAGTCTTGCCGGCACCCATGGCCAGAATGACCGTGGCAGCACCGGTGACGGCGTCGCCGCCGGCATAGACATTGGGACGGGAGGTCAGGCCCTCTTCGTTGACCACAATGCCGCCCTTCTTGTTGATCTCCAAGCCCTTGGTGGTGGACTTGATCAGCGGGTTGGGACTGGTACCCAGAGCCATAATCACGCAGTCCACATCAATATCAAACTCGCTGCCGGGAACCTCAATGGGACGGCGGCGGCCGGAGGCATCCGGCTCACCCAGTTCCATCTTGATGCAGCGGATCTTGTTGACATCGTCATTCTCGTCGGCAAAGATCTCCACCGGGTTATTGAGGGTCTTGAAGATGACGCCCTCTTCCTCGGCATGCTCTACCTCTTCCTTTCGGGCGGGAAGTTCTTCCATGCCGCGGCGGTAAATGATGTACACTTCGGCGCCCAGACGCTTGGCGCAGCGGGCTGCGTCCATTGCCACGTTTCCGCCGCCCACGACGGCCACGCGCTTGGGGTGCTGAATGGGGGTATCGGAATCGGGCCGATAGGCCTTCATCAGATTGATCCGGGTCAGGAACTCATTGGCGGAATAGACACCGCGGTAGTTCACACCGGGAATGTTCATGAACATGGGCAGGCCTGCACCGGAGCCGATGAACACCGCTTCGAAGCCATGCTCCTCCATCAGTTCATCAATGGAGATCGTCCGGCCAATGACGGTATCGGTGGCAATGGTCACACCCATTTCCTTCAGGCCGTCCACTTCCTTCTGCACGATGGCCTTGGGCAGACGGAACTCGGGAATGCCGTAAACCAGCACGCCGCCGGCCAGATGGAGGGCCTCGAACACCGTCACATCATATCCCTTCCGGGCCAGGTCGCCGGCACAGGTCAAGCCGGCAGGGCCGGAACCCAGCACAGCCACCTTGTGACCGTTAGGCTGGGGACGGGGCGGCACATCGCAGGTATGCGTATTGTGCCAGTCAGCCACAAACCGCTCCAGACGGCCAATGGCAACCGGCTCGCCCTTCTTGCCCCGGACGCAGTACTTTTCGCACTGGCTTTCCTGCGGGCAGACCCGGCCGCAGACAGCGGGCAGGGCGCTGGTGTTGGAAATAATCTGATAGGCCTCCTCAAAATGGCCCTTGGCCACCTCGGCAATAAACTCGGGAATATGGACCATAACCGGGCAGCCGGTCATGCAGGGCTTATTCTTGCAGTTCAGGCACCGCTGTGCCTCGTCCAGTGCCTGCTCTTCCGTATAGCCCAGTGCCACCTCATCGAAATTCTTGTTGCGGACATTGGGGTCCTGAGAGGGCATGGGATTCTTCTTCAACGACATATTGGCCATGATTACTGGGCCTCCTTTTTGAACAGGTTGCAGGTCTCCTCATGCTTGTGCAGTTCAAAGTCATGATACATCTGGTTGCGCTTGACCGCCAGATCCCAGTCTACCTTGTGGCCGTCGAAATCCGGGCCGTCCACGCAGGCAAACTTCATCTCGCCGCCCACGCTCAAACGGCAGCCGCCGCACATGCCGGTACCGTCGATCATGATGGGGCTCATGGAAACCGTGGTGGGAATGCCATAGGGCTCGGTGGTCTTGGAGACAAACTTCATCATCACCATGGGGCCGATGGCAAACACTTCGTCGTACTGATTGCCCGCCTCAATGAGCTCCTTGAGCGCATCGGTAACCAGACCCTTCTGGCCGTAGGAACCGTCATCCGTGCAGACCTTGAGCACGGAGCTGGACTTACGGAAATCATCCTCCAGAATCACCAGATCCTTGTTCTTAAAGCCGATGACCGCATGGACCTCCGCGCCGCTGTCATGGAACTTTTTGAGCACAGGATACGCAATGGCGCATCCGACGCCGCCGCCCACCACGCAGACCTTCTTCTTGCCTTCGGTCTCCGTAGCCTTGCCCAGAGGACCCACAAAGTCCTGCAGGCAGTCACCCTCGTTGAGGTGGCTGAGCTTTTCCGTGGTAGCACCCACCGTCTGCACGATAATGGTAACCGTGCCTTTTTCGGGGTCGTAGTTATTGATCGTGATGGGAATGCGCTCGCCGTTCTCATCCACCCGGAGGATGATAAACTGACCGGGCTGCGCCTTCTTGGCGATCAGGGGCGCCTCGATCTCATAGAGGGTAACAGTGGGTCGGAGTGCCTCTTTTCTCACAATACGATACATAGTTTTCCTTCTTTCCCGAATGTTCGATTTGTAGCAGTTACGGAGATCTGTATCCCGCCATACGACACATTGTCTGCATTTTAACACACTCGTTTGGGAGCGTCAATTCCTTTTTGCCGTTAATACGCCAAAATTTTCACAAATTGTTTGTGGCTTTTGTGAAGTCTGTTTACGAACGCAGTGTAAAGCGTCTGCCGTCAGAAGAAACGGTCCCCTCCTCCCGCAGACGTTTGAGCTCCCGCATCATGGCGCTGCGGTCTGTTGCAATGTAATCGGCCAGGGTGCTGAGAGAAAACGGCAGGGTGAAGGTATCCGTCCCCTCCTTCTCCGACTGCTGGCGAAAATAGCACAGCAGTTTCTCCCGGATAGACCGGCGGGAGAGCACATCCACCCGTTCACTGAGCGACTGCGCCTTATCCGCCATCAGCCGAAGCATATTCTGCACCAGCAGGCTGTGGTGGTAACAGGCGTTTTCGCATCGCTTGAGGATATGCGGATAGTCAATAAACAGGACATCGCAAGCCGTCCGGCATACTACTTCCAAGCTGTCTTCCCGGGAACCAGCAAACGCCAAATCCTTTCCAAACACTCCGCCGGCGTGCAGCTCCTCCAGTACCGTGGCTACGCCGTCAGCATCAATACGGATCAGGGACGCCGCCCCCCGCTCTATGATCCCCACCGCATTTTGATTCGGCTTGGAGAAGTCATAGATCATTTCCTCCGGCCGGTAGGATCTCTGTACCGCCTGAAAACACGTCAGCATCCGACGGTATTCGTCATAGCCGATCCCCTGAAACAGCGGGCTTCGCTCCAGCTCCTGCTGTGTCAGCATATTGCATGCCTCCTTTGTTGCATTTATCACATTGATATCATATCAGCCGAAACAGCAAAAGTAAAGGCCTAACCCCGGCAGATTTCATAAATTGTTCACCAAATTTCCAGCCCGTTCTTGTATAGTAAGATTAGGGAAGCGTAATCCAAACAAAGCGGCTCCGCCGCAATCGAGAAAAGAGGCTGCGAAGTGAACATTGCTTATTTTCTGCTCCCCAAAAGCCGTGTTGCCTATCTCTATGATGACTATACATTTCGTCAGGGTCTGGAAAAAATGCGTCACCACGGCTATACCGCCATCCCCGTCATTACCCGGGACGGGCGGTATGCAGGCACCGTCAGCGAAGGAGACTTCCTCTGGCAGCTTCTCAACGAAGTACCGGAGGAACGCAAGGTCTGTTCCATGAAAGATCTGGAGCAGCTCCGAATCCGGGATATCCTGCAGAAGGATACTTATCCCCCCGTCCGCATCACCGTCAGCATGGAGGAAATGCTCAACAGCGCCATGAATCAGAATTTCATTCCAGTGGTAGATGACCTGGGCAATTTCAACGGCATCGTCACTCGGAAGGATATCATCCGCTACTTTGCGGAACAAAAGGACGCAGAGTTGCCTCAGCTGCTGCAGAAAATCGTATGAACCCATACAGTGATCAGGGAGAGCCGTCCGGCCGGACGGCTCTCCCCTTTTTTATTCCAGATGGATCCCCTTTTGATGGAAGGCTTCCAGCAGCCGCCCCATATCCGAGGGAATGGTGATGGGCTCGCCGCAGGCCCGGATGGCGTTGGCCACATCCTTGAGTCCGTTGCCTGTTACCACAGACACCACGGTGTCTTCCTTTCCCAAGACGCCCTGCTGGCAGAGCTTCTTCACACCGGCCGTGCCGGTCACGCCCGCAGGCTCGCCGAACACACCGCAGGTCCGTCCCAGCAGCTTTTGGGCCTCCAGAATCTCCTTATCGGAGACATTGACCGTCAAACCGTTGGACTCCCGGATGGCCATCAGAGCTTTATCTGCATTGCGGGGAACGCCCACGGCGATGGAATCCGCCAGGGTGTTTTCCTCCATGGGGTGCCACGGCTCCCCGGTCTCAATGGCCCGGTTGAGCGGACAGCATCCCGCCGCCTGGGCAGAGATCAGCCGGGGCAGACGGTCAATAAAACCAATGGCGTGCAGGTCCTTCAGCCCCTTCCAGAGGCCCGCGATGGTGCATCCGTCTCCCACGGAAATGGCAATGTAATCCGGCACCTGCCAGTTCAGCTGCTCCATGATCTCCAGGGCCACCGTCTTTTTGCCCTCGGAAAGATAGGGATTGATGGCGGCGTTGCGGTTATACCAGCCCCAGCGGTCAATGGCCGCCTTGCTCAGCTCAAAGGTCTCTTCATAACTGCCCTCCACGGAAATCACCGTAGCGCCGAAGGTCATCAGCTGTGCCACCTTCCCCTTCGGTGCCCGGGACGGAACGAAGATAAAGGTCTCCAGTCCTGCCGCCGCGGCGTTGCCCGCCAGAGACGAGGCCGCGTTGCCCGTGGAAGAACAGGCAATCACCTGGGCACCGGCTTCCCGGGCCTTGGCCACCGCCATGGCGCTGGCCCGGTCCTTCAGAGAGGCTGTGGGGTTCTGGCCGTCGTCCTTTACCCACAGGCGGCCCAGCCCCAGTTGTTCCGCCAGACGCGGTTCCTCATAAAGAGGACTCCAGCCCACCCGCAGCGGCGTGGGGGCGGTGGTCTCCTCCACCGGCAGCAGTTCCCGGTAGCGCCACATAGTCCGCTCCGGCCGGGCTGCCAGGGTCTCCTTGGTAAACTCCCGGCGGATGGCGTCATAATCGTAGACAATATCCAGAATGCCGCCGCAGGTGCAGGTAGTCAGATCCGGCGTAGCCGGGTAAGTCTTCCCGCATTTGACACACTTGCCGTACAATACGTTTTTCATTGCATGACTCCTTTTCCATCGCTTTCTTCACCTGTTGGTGAACCGATGTATGTACCATGAATCGAACGATTCGAAATCCATTACTGACTCCATCCCCCAGCTTGGAGGATCATTTTTTCTGCTGCAAACGCATGAAGATGCACCACACCAGGACCGGTACCGTCAAAATCAGATAAAGCGCCGCCCCGATCCGGGCCTTGCTTTGCTGCTCCTCCGTGGGAACCATTTCAAAAGAGCCATGAAACAGCCACTTCAGGCCAAACAGCACCATAAGTCCAGCCAAGACGACGGCGATATCCCAGATGAACCGCTTCCACGGCATTCTCCCCATACGCGCTCCCTTCTCCGAAAGAAACCAGGGGGCAGGGCATCCGCCCCGCCCCCTGAGGCGTTTTGTGTGAGATGTTACAGCGTTTTCAGCACGCCGGTAGCCTCGTTGAAGGCGTTGATCAGTTCATCCAGATCCTTGGCCTGGGCATGGACGGCATCCCACGTTCCTTCCGTATCGTACCAAAGGGCATCGAGCTCTTCTGCGGTCTTGCCCTGCTGCTCCACCCAGGTGTAGTACTTCAGGTTGTGGATGCGCTTGCGGTCCCGATAGGTCAGCTCCATCATGCTGTCGGTCTTGAGGCCCAGCATGTGGATCGCATGGTCCATGGCCGCCTCCCGCACGGTATAGGCTCCGTGGAGCTCGTTGAGCTCCTGAATGCGGCTGCCGTACATCACAGCGGAGTCCGTCAGCACAGTGCCCACCACATCCCGCTCGGTCAGCTCGTAGTATTTTGCCATCTTGATGCAGCAGAGCACATTGGCGATGCCGCTGATGCCCAGCCACGTCAGCTGCTCCAGCAGCTCATCGGAAAGATGCAGCTCCTCCTTGAGATAGGTCCGGCCCTCCGGCGTGTTGAACAGCCGCAGCAGCCGCTGGGAATCCTCATCGTCGATATCGATGACCATATCCGTGTTCTTCACGTTATGGATCCAGGGAATGTGTTTGTCGCCGATGCCCTCGATCCGGTGGCCGCCGAAGCCGTTTTCCAAAATGGTGGGGCACTGCAGCGCCTCGCCCACGCCCAGCTTCAGCTGGGGATACAGCTCCTTGAGCCGGTCGCCGGTGGACATGGTACCGGCGGAACCGGACGTGAAGCAGGCGCCGGCAAACCGGTCGCCGGGACGCTTGATGGCCTCAAACACATCCGCCAGGGCGTTGCCGGTGACGTTATAGTGCCAGAGGGGATTGCCCATCTCCTCAAACTGGTTGAAGATCATGTACTGCGGGTCCTGCTTGAGTTCGTTGGTCTTGTCGAAGATCTCCTTGACGTTGGACTCGCAGCCGGGAGTGGCAATGACCTGAGCGCCGATGGCGTGGAGCCAGTCAAAGCGCTCCCGGGACATCTCGGCGGGCAAAATGGCCACACCCTGCGCTCCCAGCAGCCGGGAGTTGAACGCGCCGCCCCGGCAGTAGTTGCCGGTGGACGGCCAGACGGCCTTGTGCCGCTCCACATCAAACTGACCGGTCACCAGGCGCGGCGCCAGGCAGCCGAAGCTGGCTCCCACCTTGTGGCAGCCCGTAGGGAACCATTTGCCCACCATGGCCACAATCCGGCAGGGTACGCCCGTCAGGGAACTGGGCAGCTCAATATAATTGGGCACCTGGCGGAACAGCCCGCCCGATTCCACGGGCTCATTCTTCCAAGTAATCCGGAAGAGGTTCAGCGGGTCCACATCCCCCATCCCTACATTCTTCAATTTCGCCTGCACCTTTTCGGGAATGGTCTCAGGGTGCTGCATCTGTCCAATGGTGGGAATGAGGATGCCGTTTTCCCTGGCCTTGGCAATGTTGTGGGCCAAGCCTTCTTTCTGAATGGTAAAATCAATCATGCCTGCTTCTCCTCCTGTTGCTTCGTATCAATATAGGAATACAGCGTGTATTTGGAAATTCCAAAATATTTGGCAATCTTATCGCCGGACTTGGTAACCAGGAACGCCCCATTTTGATTGAGGAACTGAATGGCCTTTACCTTGTCATCCTTATTCATCAGCGCCACCGGTTTGCCAACCAGAGCCACAGACTGCTCGATGAGATCTTCCAGCAAATCGTTGACATTGACAATCCGTTCCGGCTCCGACGGCTGGGGCTCCTGGGTCGTAATCAGCTCCCGCACCGCATCTTCCACCATCAGCAGTTTGGAAATATCATAGTTGATGGACAAGATCGCCGAGACCTTGCCCTTGCTGTTGCGGATATACACCGTGGACGATTTGAGGATCTTCCCATCCGGTGTCTTGGTCAAATAACAAAGATGATCCTTGGGCTCCGGATCATTGGTCTCCATCTGCTCCAACACCACGGCCGACGCCCCGTCTCCCACCTTCCGGCCGGAGACATGACCGTTGACAATGGCCACAATGGAATGGTCCGGATGGCGGCTCCAATCATGGACCACCAC
>ENA-UEYL01002256-UEYL01002256.1-human-gut-metagenome-genome-assembly--contig:-NODE-2256-length-14652-cov-3.315883_pt1 | contig 14652 bp, 18 predicted proteins | sample MGYA00242941_ERZ507946 | MGnify/ENA primary metagenome ERZ507946 (study PRJEB26167, sample SAMN06115482) | human gut metagenome | host: Homo sapiens | place: China:Guizhou | collected 2015-03-11...
GAGCTTTAGACCGTACCATGTGAGGAATGACCCGCCCCTATCATCCCAGCCCTCCAGGGCTTCCAGAAGCGCAAGAAAGGCCACCTGCTCGAAATCATCCACAGACAGCCCCGCCCGGCCACCTACCGCCATAGTCCACCGATACGCCCGATCATGGGCAAACCACCGCACAGCTCCCCACAGCTCCAGCAGCTTGTCCTTATCCCCGCCCTGAATCGCCCTCGCTAGTTCTTCATTGGTCATTGATGTCAGGCCCCTTTCGTGATAGAATGTGGGTGACAAGTTCACACACCACCACGGGCCGCTCTCATTCGCTGGGAGCGGTTTTTCTTGGTTCGCTCTGGGTTCGATATAGCTCCAGCCAGTCCCCCAGCTTCATCACCACCAGCCACGGGGACCGGGAGCGGCGGAAGAACACGGCGGGGATGCCATCACCAAAGCGCACGGCGTCCCTCTCCGCCTGGGCCATCCAGTCATAAGGTCGCAGCTGCTCCGCCCGCTTGCACTCGATATGCACCCCGGGGAGGCCCACGATATCGGGAGTGCTCCCGTAACTCACCGCCCGCCCGGCCTGCACATCGTAACCGTACCCCTGGAGGAGTCGGGCAAGCTCTAACTCTCCCGCCCGGCCTTTGCGCTGGCTTTTAACACCCACTATCTCACTCCTTCTCAGCTCCGACAAATAAAAAGCATGGGATCAGTTGTTACACTGTTTCCCATGCCTTTTATTGGCTAACCCTTGCGGGCGGTACTTATATTTTTATTTATTATACCACATCTGAGAGAATCGCACAAACATCTTATTCACTTTGACAATGGTTTTCAGGCTTTTTAGTGGCCAAATAGATGTGTTTAAATGGGGGGTGACGGTCACTTTTCCGCACCTTTGCGCCGGGGTGGAGTTGGCGGAGAACCGCCGCAGTTGCGGTGGCGGTCTCCTCCTCGTCTGGTATGTATGCAAGGGTGATTTTCACTGTGCGGCCTCCTTTCCAATTACCGGAGCCATAGCAATGCTTATTTCGATGTATTGCTTAACTTCATCTCCGTCTTTATATGCTGTGAAGGTTATGTCATCAACTTCGTATCTTCCAAATGCATCAATGTCGATCCTGTCTTGTGGGTCAAACTCTTTAAGTGAGCCATTCCACGCAAGTTTAATTTCATTCCGCTCGCACTTGATAATGCTTACAATTTCCCTAACAGTCATTGATGTTCCGCCTCCCTCAAAGCTTTCTCATAAGCAAGCGCCACCGTCATGATATGGCGCAAGAATTTCTCTGTATTGTTTCGGTTTAAGATGCAGAGGATTTCACCCTTTAACTGCTCTTTTTTCATGCTTGCAACCTCCATCAATTTTCGGTATAATGGGAGGCAGAAACAGGCGTGTCAATCTGTTTTGCCTTGCCGTCCCCGGTGTTAGCAGCGCCGGGGGCGGCTTCTCTTTTCCCCCAGGATAGAATCGCAACCATGTAAGCAAGCGCCTGTCGAGGGCTTTCCTGCTGATTAAGATAATCAACAAGCTTCTGAAAATTTGGCCTTGCCTGTTCGCTCATTTCTTGTTTACCACCTTCCTAAGCCTTTCTAAATATGCTATCCGTTCATCTTTCGTCAGCTTGTGGGACAGAGAAATTATTTCTCGCTCCACGCAGTCACATGATTCTCCAGGGTCTAGGTGCGCCCCGCAGAGGGGGCAGGTTTTGTAATAAGCCATACCTTACTCCTTCCGTTCCTCCACATTCACCGCAATATCCGTCAATGCCTCCGCTATCGTGCAAAAATAACAGGTGCAGCTATCTTCATCCCACCATGCGCAGCGATCTTCTTTGCAGTCAGAATCGATCTCCAAAGGACCAGCGCCCAAAATCGGGCAAATTTTTCTATACATTCTTTTTGCTCCTTTTCATTGTATTTTACCTACACCCGCAAACCATTGCGCCGCAAGGGGTTTCAAAATGGGGTCCGGGTGGGTCCGGGTTTTCCACGGGGGATAAATTTTTCTCTCGCATAGAAGGGACTATAAAATGCCAGACTCACCCGGACCCGCCCTCCATTTCATCCCTAAAACAAAGGCCATCTTTGACGCAGAGTGCGGTGCTCCCGCTGGCCTTTTGCGCTTGATTTCAGCGTGGGCCTCCATAGCCTGCTTCCAGTTGGACATACTTTCGGCTCGGTGCCCGTTGCGCTCGCACCACCCTTGATAGGCTTGGTATGCCTCCTCGGTCCTGATCCCCCCGTGTGGGTCTGGCTCCATCATCTCATCCACAAAGCGGGCTATCTTATCGCTGTCCCGCCGGTATTGGGCCGTAGCCTCCCGGACGGCGGGCGGAGCCTCAAGGCCAGTTTCCCGCATCATCCAAAGTCCATCCAGGCACCAGTTGAGAATACCGCTCATATTTTCAGCCTGACGCAACTTGTGTTTCAAGCTCTTGTCCTGCTCTTCTTCAGAGAAATGCCGGTTGAACGGGATCACCTTCACACGCCCGGAATCAAATACAGTGGGGTCCGTCACCTTCGGCAAGTGGTTGGTGTTGATGAACAGCTTGAATTGCGGAACAAACTCAAAAGAATTTTCATTGAGAAAGCGGGCGTTGATGGTGTCCCGGCCCGTCAGGGTCTTAACCAGACTGGCAGATAGGACCATCTGTTTGCCCGGCTCAGAGATGTTGACCACACGGGCTCCCGCCAGCCGTGCGATATCCTCTGTGGGAGCGTTGCTGTTGGCCTTGTCCTTTTGAGTGATGGTCTCAGGCCGTGCCGCCCGGCCATATCCGCCTACAAGGGTCATATAGGTCTCCATAAGTGTCCCTTTGCCGTTGCGGGTGGTGGCTCCGTAGAGGGTAAAGAAGCACTCCTCCGAAGTGTCGCCGGTCAGGCCGTAGCCCATAGCCTTTTGCAGATATGCGGCGGTATCGTGGTCCCCCTGCATGATGTCGTTGATAAACCGCTCCCACAGCTCGCTTTTTGCCTCCGGATCATACTTCACGCTGGAGACCGTTGCCAGCAGATCAGATGGGGAGTGTGGTCTAAATTCCCGTGTGTTCAGGTCCAGGGTCCCATTTTTGCAGTTGAACAGATGGAGGTCTTGGTCAAACTCTGTCATGCTTACCGGGTGAACACTGGCCGCATCTTTCAAGATGGTCTCCCGGTTGGTGCGCCGCTGCCACTTCCCCACATGGGCTTGATAGGCGACCCTCTGCTTTTCGTCCTGGATGGACAGCGCATAGACCGCCAGGGCGTCCGCAAGGTCCTTGCATAGCTCCATAGCCCTCAGATTGCCACTGTCCGGCTCCCACACCTTTCCGTTGTAGATATACCACCGCTTGCGCTCCGGCACATACCGGGCCTTGTTCTTGTACCAATCCGCGAACAGGTTTCCATTGCCGATATCGCTCCACCCATAGCGGGAATTTTTGTCCGGGCGCAGGTCCGCCAGCTTTACCGGTCCATTTGTGGTGTCGGTGGTGATCTTCTCCGCCTTGCGTCTGGAATGGGCCTGTGGGTCATATCCACCGGAGCAAGAAGCAATAGCTTCCTGAATGGTGATCGCTCCGTAAGTGGACCCGCTCTGCCGCCGGTCCCATTTCTCACGCATCAGGCCGGAGGAGCGGAAAAGCCGATCCATCCGGGCGGCGTCCTTGTTGGTCCACCACGCCAGCCAGTTGCAAAGGGCCATATCCGCCTCGCTCTGGCTCTGATAGGAGGAGGTATCCCCCGCCCACAGGGCGGCAAACTGCTCCCCGTTGCGCCCCTTCTTGGCTTTTTCAATCAATGCCACGTCATCCAGCTCGACCGGTCCACAAGAAGCGGAGGCTGGTGTGGTTTTCTTCGTTTTGGTCCGTACCATATACTTCTCCAGCACAGCGGCCAGTTGTTCCCCATGTTCCTCAATCTCAAGGCCAGGGGTCAGGGCGTTGCCGGTCACGGTGACAAACTTGTTGGTGCATCCCGCTATGTAGATCTCTAATCCCAGCTTTTGGTTGTTGATGTAATACCGGGCCTTGTCATACTGAAAACCAGCAGCCTTGAACAAAATCCGCAGGCCGTGACCGCTGGGGGAATACTCCGTATAGCCTTTTATGGTGTCCATCACATCAAAGGCCAGCGGGGACAGTTCACCGTTGTCGTCAATGCAGTCGTCAATGCAGTGGTCAATGTCGATCGCGCCCACATGCCCGAAGATGCCAACGCCCAGCCCATCATACTGGCCCAGCACTGCCAGCGCCGTATCCAGCGGGGCAAAGGTGGCCGGGTTGGTGCTCTGCGCCCTGCCGCCGGTCTTGGGGTTATAAGGGACCTTTGTGAGCTTTCCGTCCCTATCCTCGTATCGCCAGCAGCAAAAGCGGCCATCTTTGAGTAGCGCAGGGGGAAGATTTTTGACCTCAATCAATCCCCCACCGCCCCCTGATACAGCCCATACAGGTCAAGCTCGATTTCCTGCTTGTCCGCCTTTCCAATGTCCAGCACCGTGTAACCCTTCTCGTTGTACGCCCGGAAGATCAATTCCTTGCTGCTCTGCCCGATGACCTGCGCCGCCTGGAGCTGAGCTTTGTCGAACACAATAACATCTTCGCTGGTCTCTCCGGTCCTCTGATCCTGGATGCGGACGGTGAACGCTCGTAAATACATTGTCGCTGTCGTTTTCATAGTGCTACCTCCAATCTGTTTCCTTCGTTGGCCTTGACCCACTCGGCCAGCCCCTCTCGGCTTATCCGCACACGGTGGCCGATGCGTATAACGGGAAATCCAGGGATGTGGGTCAACGCGTACCCGGTCTTGCTGCTGATGCCCAATTCCTCCGACATCTCGGACACAGACATGGTCAGCCGCTGCACTCGCTCGGTCATGTTCTCGCCTCCTCAATTAGTTCGGCCACTGGGACCCCTAGCCCCAGCGCTAGCTTGCCGGCGGTTACGGGGGCACAGGTGCCACGGCGCAAAATTGTGCTGATGTTCTGTGCTGAAATACCGCAGACAGAAGCAAGCTGTTTTTTAGTCCATCCTAATTCTGCCAGTCTTGTTTCGGCGCGTTGTGCATTGATAGTCATTCTGCATCACCTCCAGCTATTCGTTTTGAATATATATTATCAGTTCAAATCGAGCAAGTCAATAGCTTTTTATAAATTCATCTTGAATATTTTATTGCTTTGTGATAGGCTATTAATGAGGTGATATACATGACTATTGGGGAGCGAATACAAACAGCCAGGAAAAAGGCTGGGATGAAACAAGCTGATTTAGCTGAAGCGTTAGGCGTTGCTGTCGTAACTATTGGACAATACGAAAGAGACAAACGCCAGCCACGCCTTGAACAATTCAAGGCTATAGCCTCGGCACTCGATGTAGATGTAAACTGGCTAATGAATGGTCAGACGATGGAAGAACGTAAACAAGGCATGAAGGACTATGTTGCTAGGCGATTCAAGGAGGCCCAAGACTGGAAGGAAAGCAGCGATAGGGGCAAACTAAACGCCGCTTTTGACCAACTCAACGCCGCCGGCCAGCAAAAAGCCGTAGAGCGTGTGGAAGAGCTAACCGAGATACCCAAATACCAGCGTGAAAAGCCCCAGGACGCCCCCATCGCCCCCTCCGAGGGCAAGGCCACCCCACCCGAAAGTCCCACAGAGGGGCCGCAGGAGAGCAAATAGAGTGGGGTAACGAAACGTGCCCCCTAGCCCCGGATTTTCGGGGGAAGCAACCTTCTCAAAATCGAGAATATAGAAAAAGCCCCAGGCCGAAGCCCAGAGCAAAAGAAACCGCCGCCGATGCTGCGAACATCGACGGCGGCAACAGTACAAATACCCAGGCTACCAACCAAAGGCACCAGACTGCCCTTTTATGATAGCATAGAGGGGCCGTGGTGTCAAACGAAAGGAGTACATCATGGCAAAAAGAGCGGCGCAAGGAGCGGGCACCATCCGCAAAAAGACGGTGATCCGCAAGGGCAAGGAATACACCTATTGGGAGGCCAGAATAACCACAGGCCGGGACCCTGGCACCGGGAAACAGGTACAGCGGTCTTTCACCGGCAAGACACAAAAGGAAGTTAGGGAGAAGATGCAGGCGGCGGCCGTGGCCGTCAACACAGGATCTTATGTCACGCCGCAGAAGATGACGGTGGGCCAGTGGATGGACACCTGGGCGGCGGACTATCTAGGCGGCGCAAAGCCCGCCACAGTGGCCATCTACAAGAACAACATCAAGAATCACATCAAGCCCGCCCTGGGCGCTGTGGGCCTATCCGATCTCCGTCCTCACATGGTGCAATCCTTCATCAACGGTATGGAGCTATCCCCGGCCTCCGTCCGCCTTGCATATAAGGTCTTACACATGGCTCTGGAGAAGGCTGTCAAACTGGAGTACATACCGAAGAACCCCGCCGCTGGGAGCGAGCTGCCAAAGCTGGAGCAGAAGGAAATACACCCACTTGACGATCAGCAGGTGGCCGCACTCTTAAACGCCGCCAGGGGCGGGGATATGGAGAATTTAATCACCGTGGCCCTGTTCACCGGCTGCCGCCTCTCGGAGCTGCTGGGCCTCACCTGGGGAGCTGTGGACTTCAAGCGGGGCACCATCACCATCAACCAGCAGCTTGCCCGCCCGGAGCATAGAGGGGCCACGCCCTTCATCTCTCCAAAGAACGGCAAGACCAGGACCATCACTCCGGCCGCCCCGGTGATGACCACACTGAAAAAGCAGCAGCGCCGCCAGATGGAGCAACAGCTAAAGTCGGGAGCGCTGTGGAATAATCCTCATCACATGGTATTCTCTACGGAGATAGGGGAGCCGCTGGACCAATGGAAAGCGGAAAAGGAGTTCTCCGCCGTTCTGGAGGTGGCCGGTCTTGATGGGATTCGCTTTCACGATCTCCGCCACACTTACGCCGTGAATGCCATCCGCGCCGGGGATGATATCAAGACCATCCAGGGCAATCTCGGCCACGCCTCCGCCGCTTTTACCCTCGACAGATACGGTCATTTCACAGATCGCATGAAGCAGGACAGCGCCGCCCGCATGGAAGGTTTTATGAAAAGCGTTCTGAACCTGTAAAGGGAAAACTAAAGAGAAAACGCCCTGCAAGATAGACAGAAAAAGCCGCTCACCCCAGGCATTTCAAGGGGGGAGGCAGTTTTCTGCATTAGCAACCGGCAGTTGCGGAAGTTTCAGCCGTAGTTGGTAGCATGTTACCATGGATCGCAGTATATTGTTTCCAAGGGGGTAACACAAATGTTGTCTGAAAGAATATATCAGTTCAGACGAAAGAGCGGCCTTTCTCAAGAGCAGCTTGCGGAGAAGATAGGCGTTTCGAGACAGGCCATCTCCAAATGGGAGAGCGGAACATCAATGCCTGAATTTCAAAAACTGTTGGCTTTGAGTGAGTGCTTCCACATCACCCTTGATGAACTTGTAAAGGACAGAGGGGCTGAGGAAAGGACAGAAGAAACACGGTCAACGCCAAAAGAAGCCAAGGGCCCGAAAGCCATGGATCAGAAAGCCGGCATTTGTCTTTGCCTGGCTGGCGCCATCTGTCTGACACTATCCGGACTCATGATGGTCATAAGCCCCGGTGCGGCAGAGCAGCTGAATACCGCTTCAACGATCACCCTCAATGGGTCTGGTGTGCTCATCGCCCTGTGCGTCCTTTTGATGGTCACTGGAGCGGTCCTGATCCTGCGAAAGAAATGAACGGAGGCAAGCCCATGCGGAAATTGAGTCATCTTTTTAGCGCTGTCGCAATTTTGTTGTCAGATGTCATGTGTGCCGTTGTGGCATTTGGCTATCGTGATATGCTCTGCGGGATCGAGCACTCATGTTACAGCGCACCTGCCAGCGTGGCATTTCTCTATGCCATCCCGTTTGGCATCGGGATCGCGGTATGTTCCCTTGTCGCGTACATACTTCATAAACGGTCAAGTTAACAAATGATCCGATCTCAAAGGCTCCGCTCGTACAACGTCCCCCGGCTGCACCGGGGACTGCGCGCAGAAAAGGCCCGCCGCTGACGCGGCGGGCCTTCTTATGTCAGGGGCCGTCCGGGAGCTCTCCCCGGCGCGGGTCACAGGGTGTCCTCCTCCGCTCGGTCCAGGGCCTCTCCCACATCGAAGGGGGGCATGTCCTCTTCCGCTCCGCCTGGAGCTGCCCCGGAAGCGCTCTCGGGAGGGGTTCCCCCGGGGACGCCCTGGCGGTACTTCATCTCCTGCCACTGCTCCTTGGTGATGAGCAGCTGGCGGGGCTTTGAGCCCTCGAAGGGCCCCACGATCCCCTTCTCCTCCAGCTGGTCCACCAGCCGGGCCGCCCGGGCATAGCCCAGCTTCAGCCGCCGCTGGAGCATGGACACCGATGCCTGCCCGGTCTCCACCACCACCTCGGCGGCGGCATTGATGAGCTCGTCATACTCCTCATCCCCGTTTTCCATGGGATTGGAGCCGCCCACGCCCTTGGCGCCCTTGTCCTTCTCAGCGGCGTGATGCTCGATCTCCTGCATGACCTGATCGTCATACTGGGCCGCACCGCTGTTCTTCTTGACAAAGTCTACCACCGAGGCTACCTCACCGTCGGAGATAAAACAACCCTGGACTCGAGTAGGCTTGCCGCTGCCCAGCGGAGCAAAGAGCATATCGCCCCGGCCCACCAGTTTTTCTGCGCCCTGGGTATCCAGGATAATGCGGGACTCCATGGCGGAGGCCACGGCGAAGGCGATGCGGCTGGGGATGTTGGCCTTCATGAGGCCGGTAATCACGTCGGCAGAGGGACGCTGGGTGGCGATGACCAGGTGCATCCCGGCGGCACGGCCCATCTGAGCCACACGGCAGATGGATTCTTCCACCTCTTTGGCCGCCACCAGCATCAGATCGGCCAACTCATCGATGACTACTACGATGGAGGGCATTTTTTCCATGCCCTCGGTCTTGGCGGCCAGGGCGTTGTACTCCTCCAGCTTGCGCACGCCCACCTCAGAGAAGGTGCGGTAGCGCTTCATCATCTCAGTGACCGCCCACTGCAGGGCTCCGGCCGCCTTTTTGGGGTCGGTGACCACGGGAATCAGCAGATGGGGAATGCCGTTGTAAATGCCCAGCTCTACCATTTTCGGGTCCACCATGATGAGACGAACCTCTTCGGGGCTGGCTTTATAAAGGAGGGAAATAATCAGGGAGTTGGTACACACCGACTTACCGGAGCCAGTGGTACCAGCGATGAGCAAGTGAGGAAGCTTTCCAATGTCCCCTACGATGGCTTGTCCGCTGATGTCCTTACCTACGGCAAAGGATACCTTGGATTTGCTGCCGCTGAAGGCCTGGGAGGCAATGACCGAGTGGATGGACACGGGAGAAACCACCTTGTTGGGTACCTCGATGCCCACCACCGAGATCTTGTCGGGGATGGGGGCGATGCGCACACCGGTAGCACCCAGAGCTAGGGCGATATCGTCGGCCAGATTGGTTAGCTTGTTGAGGCGCACGCCCTGGTCCAGCTCCAGCTCATACCGGGTAACAGAGGGGCCGCGCACCACGTTGACAATGTTGGCGTCGATGCCGAAGGAGTGGATGGTATCACTGAGCCGCTGACGGTTGGCACTGAGCTCGCCCAGGGCCTCTCCCCCCAGCTCTCCCTTCCCCTCCTGGAGCAGTTCCAGGGGCGGGTATTGGTAAGGAGGCGTCTGCTGAGAGAGTCCCTGCTGGATATGGGCGGAGACCTCCTGAGCAGCCTGCTGGCTCTCCTGCTGGGTCATCTTGGGCACAGCGGGCTCCCGGACGATCTCAGGCATAGCCATGGGAGCCGGGGCAGGTGGAACAACGGGGGCCGGTTCTACCGCGAAGGGAATTTCCTTTACAGGTTCTGCAATCTCAGCCTCCGGGGCAAAGATGGGGTCGGGCTGACGGGGCGGAGGCGGAGTGGTAAAGATGGGATCGGCCGCAGGTTCCGGCTTTGTCTTGACCGGCTCCGGTTCCGGCGTAACAGTTTCCTCGGGCTGCGCCGGGCTGGCCTCGGCAGTACCTCTCAGCAGCTGATCGGGAGCAGGCACCCGGGATATCCGGTTAAAGAAGCTGCCCTTGCGCTTCTCCGGTGCCGGAGTGGGCTGGGGCTCCTTGCCCACCAGAGGTCCATCCTCTACCGGGATATCGATGTCGGCGGATCGGCTCCGGGCAGTCTTGGTCTCCACTCTGGCAGCCGGTGCGGGAGCCTGACGGCGGGGACGCTCCGGGATCTCCTGGGGCTCGTACTCCGGGCGGTTGAAGATCCAGTCGGCCACATCCACAATGGTGCGGTTAAAGGCACCAAGAGCCAGAAGCAGGAAGGCCAGCACAAAGACCACGGTGGCGCCAATGCTGCTGAACACTTGGACAAAGGCCTGGGCCACGGTACCCGACAGGGCGCCGCCGCTTCTCATGGCCTCGCCTCCGGCCCACAAGGTCTTGAGCAGAGTGGCATCCCAGGGCAGCACTGGATTCAAAAGGCCATGAACAGTGCAGGCAAATACCCCCGGCAGAGACAAGGCGCATGTCAGGCGCAGAGCCACCGGGCGTCCCCGGTGGAAGGCCAGGATATAGCTGCTCAGCAGCAAAGCGGGCGGCACCAGCCAAAAGCCGTAGCCAAACAGTCCCTTGACCAGTCCGCAGAAAAAGTCAATGAACAGCGCCTTCATATGGAAATAGCCAAAGGCGGAGAAGATTGCCAGCAGCAGGCAGATCACCGCTCCTGCTTCCCGGCGGAAAGGTTTATTGGCAGAGGAACTGCTTCTCCCCTTCCCGGATGCGGGCTTTTTGCTCCGGGATGAGCTGGACGATGTAGTTTTTCGTTTCCCAGCGGAGGAAGTCTTCCGGCTGGTGCTGGACTTCTTTTGGGTCGCCATAGTATTCGGTCCTTTCGGATAATATCAAAAGGCGCGGTCATGCGCCGAAACCTGTGGTGCGTCCTCCTTAGTCGGCGGACGCCGCCCTGATTGGGCATACGTGTTTATCATACCATATCCCAGGTTACGATGCCAGCCCCTTTCTCTTCCGGAAATAAAAAACGCGGGGAACGGCAATACTGCCGTTCCCCGCAGATGGGGCATGGTTAAAACAGACAGAAAGGATTAGGCCTTACCGTCGCAGCCCAGCACGTAGACCAGCTTGTGCTTGACCAGCTCCTTGATGTTGGCGCGGGCGGGCTTCAGATACTCACGAGGATCGAACTTGTCGGGATGCTCGTTGAAGAACTGACGGATGGTGCCGGTCATGGCCAGACGCAGGTCGGAGTCGATGTTGATCTTACAAACAGCGCCCCGGGCAGCCTGACGCAGCTGCTCCTCGGGAATACCCACGGCGTCGGGCATCTTGCCGCCGTTCTCGTTGATCATCTTCACGTACTCCTGGGGCACGGAAGAGGAGCCGTGGAGAACGATGGGGAAGCCGGGCAGACGCTTGACGACCTCGTCCAGGATGTCAAAGCGCAGGGGCGGGGGAACCAGCTCGCCCTTCTCATTGCGGGTGCACTGAGCGGCGGTGAACTTGTAAGCGCCGTGGCTGGTGCCGATGGCGATGGCCAGGGAGTCACAACCAGTCTTGGTAACGAACTCCTCGACCTCCTCGGGACGGGTGTAGTGGGAATCCTCAGCGGACACGTTGACCTCGTCCTCTACGCCGGCCAGAGCGCCCAGCTCGGCCTCGACGACCACGCCGTGATCGTGAGCGTACTCAACGACCTTCTTGGTGATCTCGATGTTCTCAGCAAAAGGCTTGGAGGAGGCGTCGATCATGACGGAGGTGAAGCCGCCGTCGATGCAGCTCTTACAAGTCTCGAAGCTGTCGCCGTGGTCCAGGTGCAGACAGATGGGCAGGCCAGTCTCGATGATGGCAGCCTCAACCAGCTTTACCAGATAGGTGTGGTTGGCATAGGCGCGGGCGCCCTTGGAGACCTGGAGGATCAGGGGGGCGTTAACCTCTTTGGCAGCCTCAGTGATACCCTGGACGATCTCCATGTTGTTAACGTTGAAAGCACCGATAGCGTAACCGCCGTCGTAGGCCTTCTTAAACATCTCGGTAGTGGTGACCAATGGCATATTGACCATCTCCTTAATATTTTTTACGGCCCTTATTGTACCATTAACGATTGCAAAATACAAGGGTGCGTGTTATTATTTAGTAGAGAATTTTCCGCTAAAACTCTTTTGAAGTCTATTAAAGTTGTTTAGGAGGAAGCAAACATGAATCAACTCACCGGTGCTTGCATCATTGGCCAGTCTGGCGGCCCCACTGCCGTCATTAACGCCAGCGCTCAGGGTGTTATCCAGACCGCTTTGAAGGCGGACTGCATCACCCGCGTGCTGGGCGCCGCCCACGGCATCAAGGGCGTGCTGGACGACAAGCTGTACGATATGGCTCAGGAGGATCCCGCCGAGCTGGACCTGCTGCAGTACACCCCCTCTTCTGCTCTGGGTTCCTGCCGCTACAAGCTGGCTGATCCCGATGTGGATGACACCGATTATAAGCGCATCCTGGAAATCTTCCAGAAGTACAACGTGCGCTACTTCTTCTATAATGGCGGCAACGACTCCATGGACACCTGCAACAAGATCTCCAAGTATATGCAGAAGGTGGGCTATGAGTGCCGCATCATGGGCGTACCCAAGACCATCGACAACGATCTGAACGGCACCGACCACTGCCCCGGCTTCGCTTCTGCCGCCAAGTATATCGCCACCTCCTGCGCTGAGGTGTGGCAGGACGCTCACGTGTACGACACCGGCATGATCACCGTGGTGGAGATCATGGGCCGTCACGCTGGCTGGCTGGCCGGCTCCGCTGCCCTGGCTTCCCTCACCGGCTGCGGCCCCGACCTGGTGTACCTGCCTGAGACCGACTTTGACATGGACAAGTTCCTGGCCGACGTAAAGGCGATCTACGAGAAGACCGGCAAGTGCATGGTGGCTGTCTCCGAGGGTATCCACTACGCCGACGGCACCTTCGTCTCCGAGGCCAAGACCTCTGCCACCGACGGCTTCGGTCACGCTCAGCTGGGCGGCCTGGCTGCTCTGCTGGCTGAGACCGTGAAGAACGCCACCGGCGCCAAGGTCCGCGGCATCGAGCTGAGCCTGCTGCAGCGCTGCGGCTCTCACGTTGCCTCCCGTACCGACGTCACCGAGGCTTGGCAGGCCGGCGCTGCCGCGGTTGAGGCCGCTGTGGCCGGCACCACCGACAAGATGGTTGCCTTCAAGTGCACCCGCGAGGGCGGCTACAAGTGCGAGACCGTGCTGCAGCCCCTGGACATCGTGGCCAACTTCGAGAAGAAGGTTCCCCGCGAGTGGATCAACGAGGCCGGCAACGGCGTCAAGCAGGAGTTCATCGACTATGTCCTTCCCCTCATCCAGGGCGAGGCCAACACTCCCAAGGAGAACTCCCTGCCCCGCTTCGCTCACCTGAAGAAGGTTCTGACCACTTCCATGTAATAACAATCGGGCGTCTGGCCAAAAGCCAGGCGCCCGTATTTTTTATAAGGTCTCCCCTGCCGGGGCAGACAAAGGAAAATGGGCGTCCGGTTTTCGGACGCCCATCATTATTATTCCTTTTTCTTTGCCATCGGTCCGGTTTTTCCCAGATAAACTGCGGTATCCTCCGGCAGGGATTTTTTCCGCAGGCCGAAGCGTACCAGGCGGCTGATGACGCTGTAAAACATAGCAAACACCGGCACACCCAGAACCATTCCGGCAAAGCCGAACAGGCCGCCGAAGAGCAGGATGGAAAACAGCACCCAGAAGGAGTCCAGGCCGGTGGAATCGCCCAGAATCTTGGGGCCCAGGATGTTGCCATCAAACTGCTGCAGAATCAGCACGAAAATGCAGAAGTATACGCACTGCAGCGGGCTCACCAGCAAGATCAGCAGCGCACAGGGGATGGCTCCAATGAACGGTCCAAAGAAAGGGATCACGTTGGTCACACCGATGATCACTGCCAGCAGCATGGGATAGGGGAATTTCAGCAGGTTGCAGCACACCAAGGCAATGATGCCGATGATCAGGGAGTCCAGCAGCTTTCCGTTGATAAAGCCGCTTAAAATGCGGTAAGCACTGCGGGTCTCCTCCACCAGAAAGTCGGCGATCCGGGTAGAAAAGATGCTGTAGGTGATTTTCTTGGTCTGGGCAGCAAATTTGTCCTTGCGCACCAGCACGTACACCGAGACGATCACAGCGATGAGCAGATCCTTAAGCAGCATCACAAGAGCCCACAGTCCGGCATATACGCTGGTAAATACCCCGGTCAAGCGGGGAAACAGCTCGGTTTGAAGCCATTCCATGGTGGCATCGGCGGACTGGAAGTTGCTGAGCAGTCCATTTTCGGTGAACCACTTCTCCAGCGACTCGGAAGCACTGTTATAATAGGGCAGCACCGCCTCCTGCAGGTCGGGATTATCCTGGAAGAAGTCCGTGAGCCACTGCTGCACACTGTCAATATAACCCGGGAAGGCGTTGACCAGACCTACAATGCTGGAGTACAGCTGGGGCAGCACCATGGCCAGCAGGATGTACACCACCAGCACGGCAAAGGCAAGACTGAGAAGGATAGACACGAAGCGGAGCATCCCGTTTTTCCGGGGCCAGTTGACCCAAACCCCTTTCAGCCACTCCAGCAAAAACTCATAAATGCCCCGCTGGATGGGCAGAAGCAGGAAGGCCAGT
>ENA-UEYL01002259-UEYL01002259.1-human-gut-metagenome-genome-assembly--contig:-NODE-2259-length-14642-cov-4.735256_pt1 | contig 14642 bp, 14 predicted proteins | sample MGYA00242941_ERZ507946 | MGnify/ENA primary metagenome ERZ507946 (study PRJEB26167, sample SAMN06115482) | human gut metagenome | host: Homo sapiens | place: China:Guizhou | collected 2015-03-11...
AGTTGCCGCCGCACTTGGTGAAGCCGGTCAGGCCGGGCGCGGCGCGGATGTACTCATCTTCCACGTAGATGCGCACGGGGTTGATGCCCTCGGCGTAATAGGCGCCGGAGGGGGAGCAGATGATGCAGAAGATATAGGTGGGGCTGGCGTGCACGCCCAGGCCCACATCGGTGGCGAAGATGAAAGGACGGATGTACAAGGAGGAGCCGTCCACATGGGGGACCCAGTCCTTCTCCACTTCCACCAGGGCCTTGACGGCCTGGATATAGTCCTCTGCGGGGATGGCGGGGATGCACAGACGGTCGCAGGAGTCCTGCATACGCGTGGCGTTGCAGTCGGGCCGGAACAGCTGGATGGTGCCGTCCACGGCGCGGTAGGCCTTCATGCCCTCAAAGACCTCCTGGGCATAGTGGAAAATGACGCAGGCGGGGTCCAGGACAAAGGGGGCATAGGGGACGATCCGGGCATCGTGCCAGCCCTGACCGCGTGTATAGTCCATCAGGAACATGTGGTCGGTGAAAATCTTGCCGAAGCCCAGCTTGCTCTCATCGGGCTTTTCCTTGAGGGACGTACTTTTAGTGATCTTGATATCCAACATATCCGCAACTCTCCCTTGCTGACTAAATTGAAGCTATAAAAAAAGACTTCCGCGCAATCCTGCTGTATACAGGAGAGGCGAAAGTCACACTTCCGTGGTACCACTCTCATTGCCGCCGGAAAGGCGGCCACTCAAAGCCCCGATATCGGAGGGCGGCCGGTTTGCGTACTGGGCAGGGCTGTTCCGCGCACAGCTCCCGGGTGACTCCCGACCACCGCCGCTTCCTGCCTTGCACCACCCGGCAGTTCTCTGCAAGCGCGCGTGACCGGACATGTCCCGTTCATCGCATTTACTGATAATTACTTATTTTATACGCTGATAATGAAGTAAAGTCAATGGGTAAAATGCACAGAAAGGGAGCGGCGGGATGCATACAAATCGGCGGCCCGGCAAATTGCCGGACCGCCGTATGATTTGGTGAGAGTGTTTGGAATGGTTTTGGCAAAAAGCGGGGAAAGGGCTCAGCGCACGCACTGGCAGCCGCGGCGGAACGCCTCGATGTTCAGAGGAACGAACTTGGCCTTGGCGCCGGTGAACATCTCCTGGATCATCCGCTCGATGGTCTCAGGCTTGAGGATGCCGGTGCCGGCCACATAGGCGCCCAGCATCACCATGTTGGAGACCTTGGGATTGCCGATCTCGTCGGCAATGGTGTTGCAGGGGATGTAGTAGGCAGTCAGATCGGAGCGGGAGACCTTGTCGGTCACCACGTCGCTGTTGATGAACACCTGACCGCCGGAGACCACGCCTGCCTCAAACTTCTCCAGAGAGGGCTCGTTGAGGGCGATGAGCTCGGTGGGATGGGCAAACACGGGAGAGCCCACGGGCTTGTCAGACAGCACCACAGAGCAGTTGGCGGTGCCGCCGCGCATCTCGGGGCCGTAGGAGGGGGACCAGGTGACGTTCAATCCCTCGGCCATGCCGGCCTCTGCCAGGTTCTTGCCGATGGCCAGGCCGCCCTGGCCGCCGAAACCGGAAATGATGATCTCTTTTTTCATGTTACTTCACCTCCGCGCCGGTTTCCTTGATGACACCCAGAGGATAGTAGGGGATCATCTTCTCCTCCAGCCACTCCTTGGCCTTCAGAGGCGTCATGCCCCAGTTGGTGGGGCAGGTGGACAGGACTTCCACGAAGGTGAAGCCCTCGCCGGCCATCTGCTTTTCAAAGGCCTTGCGGATGGCCTTCTTGGCCTTGTTCAGGTGGGCGATGTCGGTGACGCACACCCGCTCGGCGTACACGCAGCCGTCCAGGGTGGAGAGCATCTCCGCCACACGGATGGGCATACCGGCCTGCTCCACGGTACGGCCCAGGGGGCAGGTGGTGGCCTTCTGGCCGATGAGGGTGGTGGGGGCCATCTGGCCGCCGGTCATGCCGTAAATGGCGTTGTTGACGAAAATGGTGGTGAACTTCTCACCGCGCATGGCGGCGTGGACGATCTCCGCCGCGCCGATGGAGGCCAGGTCGCCGTCGCCCTGGTAGGTGAACACCGGCTGAGTGGGATGGGTGCGCTTGATGCCGGTGGCCACAGCGGGAGCGCGGCCGTGGGCAGCCTCCTGCATGTCGCAGTTGAAATACTTATAGGCAAAGACGGAGCAGCCCACGGGGCACACGCCGATGGCGTCGTCCAGCAGTCCCATCTCCTCCAGCACTTCCGCCACCAGCTTGTGGATGATGCCGTGGTGGCAGCCGGGGCAGTAGTGGAGCTCGGCATCCGTCAGGCCCTTGGTCTTTTGATATACGATCGCCATGTTACTGTGCCTCCTTCAAAGCCTTCTTGGCCGATTCCACGATTTCTTCGATGGTGGGCATCACGCCGCCTGCGTGGCCCAGATAAGCGATGGGCTTCTGGCCCTCGACGCTCAGACGGATATCGTCGATCATCTGGCCGCCGGCGCTCATCTCCACGTCCAAAAATGCCTTGACGTGGGACTGGGATGCCAGTTCATGCAGGGGCTTTTCGGGGAAGGGCCACAGGGTGATGGGACGGAACAGACCGGCCTTGATGCCCTGAGCACGCAGGGTCTCCAGGGCGCTGAGGGCGATACGGGCGGGGGTGCCGTAGGCGGTGATGATCAGCTCGGCGTCCTCGCAGTCCTTCATCTCCCAGCGGACTTCCTTCTCAGCGATCAGCTTGTACTTGGCCTCCAGGTCAGCGTTGTGATGATCGCACTCCTCGGGGTCCATGTACAGGGAGTTGATGACGTTGGTGTGGTCACGGCCGTGCTTACCGGTGGTGGCCCAGTCCTTGGGAGGCAGCTCCCGCTTGGGCACCTCGTGCCACTCGATGGGCTCCATCATCTGGCCGATGAGGCCGTCCGCCAGGATGACCACGGGGTTGCGGTACAGATCGGCGATGTCAAAGGCCTCCTGGGTGAAGTCCACGGCCTCCTGGATGTTGGAGGGCGCCAGGACCACGGTGCGGTAGTCGCCGTTGCCGCCGCCGCGGGTGGCCTGGAAGTAGTCGCCCTGACCGGGCTGGATGGTGCCCAGGCCCGGGCCGCCGCGCATGCAGTTGACGATGACGCAGGGCAGCTCCGCGGCCGCGATGTAAGTGATGCCCTCCTGCTTGAGGCTGATGCCGGGGGAGGAAGAGGAGGTCATGGCCCGCATGCCGGCGCCGGCGGCGCCGTAAACCATGTTGATGGCCGCCACCTCGGACTCGGACTGGACAAAGACCTTGCCGTGCTGGGGCATATGTAAGGACATATACTCGGGCACTTCGCTCTGGGGGGTGATGGGATAGCCGAAGAAGCAGTCGCAGCCGGCGCGGATGGCGGCCTCAGCGATGGCTTCGTTACCTTTCCAAAGTTCCTTTTCCACTGTTGTTGACCTCCTCTTTCAGAACTTTTCCACAGTGATGATGGAGTCAGGGCAGATCTTGGCGCAGCTGGCGCAGGCGATGCATGCCGTGATGTCCGTCACCGTGGCGGGATGGTATCCCTTGCGGTTGATCACCGTCTGATCGATGGCAACGATGTGCTTGGGGCACACGGACGCGCACAGCTCGCATCCTTTGCACCGGTCAGAGTCAAAGGTTACTTTCGCGGTCATATTGGATAACTCCTCCTTTTTCCTCTTGCGTGGTCATTCCCACGGCTTTTTCATTTGTATGGTAATCGGAAAAACGGGTTCCGACAGGTCGGACAGCTCCGGGACGAACCGGTCCAGGGCCACATGGCACAGTACCGGGATGCCGGTCTTTTCGGACACTTCGGCAGCCAGCGCCGCGCCCTTGCGGACTTCATCGGGTGTGGTCTCGCCGCAAAGGTGGGTATTGTTGACGATGCCCGTACAGGTGAGGCCTGTGACGGCCTCGATGGAACGCAGATAGTTCACGGCGGCGTCCGCCTGGCGGACCTCCGGCCGGTTGGCGTTGAGCACATAGATGAGCTGGTAGTCCTCCGCGGTGATCTTTTCGTGGAAGCGGGCCAGTACCCGGGCGCCCACCGGATCGCCGCCGATATCCAGCACGCCGGTGACCTCTCGGTTTTCCAGAATGGTCAGAAGCTCCGCCGGCAGGGCGGGCACGTCCGCGTCCGTGCAGGCCTGGGAAGAGGCCACCAGACGGATGCCCGCGTTCTCCAGGACCGCACGGCGCTCCCGGGAGCGGAAGTAGGGATTCACAATATCCAGATCCGCCAGCATCACCTGCTTTTGGCATGCTGCCAGCTGCAGCGCCAGATTTACGGCGAACTCGGTTTTCCCGGTTCCGTAGTGCCCGGTGATGATGGACAGGCGGTGAGTGCAAATATGATCTGCCGTCAAAAGAGGATCCCCTCCTGTTGGTAAAATTTTCTGAAGCAAAGTGTTGTATTATTTTTCGCTTTGTTGTATGATGTCATTGTACTCTCAAAGAAATATGATGTCAAGAAGATTCTGTCGGACTGGAGAGAGATCCGCGGCACCAGGCCGGCAGATATGAAAACCGTGCGTCCTGCGGATACATTGGAGGGATCGAAATGGAAGAGACCAGAAAGGTCAAGCTGTCGGAGCGGACGGCTGACCAGCTGTATGAGATGATCGTGGATGAGGGGCGCTATGCGCCCGGCAGCAAGCTGCCCAACGAAAACGAGCTCAGCGAGGCGCTGAAGGTCAGCCGTACCACGCTGCGGGAGGCCATTTCGTTCCTGGTGGCCCAGGGGGTGTTGGAGATCCGCCGGGGCCGGGGCACCTTCGTGGCGGAGACGCTGCCTGCCGGCGGCGTGGATCTGACGGTGCTGGCGGGGCTGCGGTCCCGGGTGCGTGCCAAGGACCTTTTTGAGATGCGGCTCATTTTCGAGCCTGCCACCGTAGCGCTGGCGTGCCAGCGGGCCAGCGACGAGGAGCTGGAGATGATCCGCAAAAAGGCGGAGCGGGTGGAGCGGGTGGCCGCCGAGGGCGGTGACTGGCCCCTGGCGGACCAGGAGTTCCACTGGGCCATCATCAAGGCCTCTCACAACGAATATATGCGGCGGCTCTATCCCATCATCAACAGTGCCGTCAATGAGATCATGCAGATCTCCCAGAACCGCCAGCATATGCAGGATACGGCCCTGGGGGACAACCGCACCATTTTGGAGTTTTTGCTTCAGCGGGACGAGGCCGGCTCACGCCATGCCATGAGTATCCATATCCGGCACCTGATGAACATCCTCCGCTCTTAACGGAAATGATAAAATCTTAACAGTCGCCGGCCGGTCCGGCGGCTGTTTTTTTGTGCGTGGTGCACGGGCGACTGTTTTGGGGAGAAATACAGGAAATGTGCATAATATACAAAAAATGAATGAATATATTATTCAATAAAACGAAAAAATTTCGGTTTTGCTGGACTGCTTCCAACGAAATAGACAATCCTGTGGGACTTATTCACAAATTATTCACAAAATTGTTTGTTCCCTCTTAACAAAGTCTGAACAGGGGTGTATAATGGCACCCGAAAGCAGAGAACGGTCTTTAACAACTTCTTTGCGTAAGGACGTAATCCTTTAACAAGGGAGACGGGGGCCTTTTGCCCCTGTGTCAGGGACCGGACTTTGCACGTCTCCTTTCAGCGGGACAGGAGGCGGCGGAAATAAGAAGGGAGCGTTTGAAAAGCAAGGTTCTGTTCGCATTTCCAACAACCGCCGGTATAACCGGTCGGCGGAGGCGGTTTGATCCGGGGAGACCTCCGCTGTTTCCCAGCATTTTCCCTCAAGAGAGTGAACTAGAAGGAGTGTGTGTTAATGGCTACATTTATTCTGGGTCTCGTGATTTTGTTCGTGGGCGCTGCCATCTACGGCAAGTTCTGCGAAAAGGTCTTTGGACCCGACGACCGTGAGACTCCCGCCTATTCCAAGCAGGACGGCGTGGACTACGTTCCCATGCGCGGCTGGAAGAACAGCCTCATCAACCTGCTGAACATCGCAGGTACCGGCCCCATCTTTGGACCCATCCAGGGCATCCTGTTCGGGCCCATCGCGTTCATCACCATCCCCATCACCAACATCATCGGCGGTGCTATGCACGACTATTTCTCCGGCATGATCTGCCTGCGTGACGGCGGCTCTCAGATGGCCTCCATGGTCCGCAAGTACTCCAACAAGGGCGTGTACGGTGTGTACCAGGTGTTCTGCTCTTTGCTGCTGCTGCTGGTGGGCGCCGTGTTCATCTACACCCCCGGCGACATTGCCGCCACCCAGGTGTTCCACTTCTCCGGCCTGGCTACCGATCCTACCACCTGGATCATCTATGGTGTGATCTTCGTGTACTATCTGGTTGCCACCATCTTCCCCATCGACGCCATCATCGGCAAGATCTACCCCGTGTTCGGCGCGATCCTGCTGTTCTCCGCCATCGGCGTGTTCATCGGCATGTTCGTCAAGGGCTATCCCCTGCTGAACATCTGGGACGACTGGCATGGCGTGGCGCTGAATGCGTTCACCCTGGCTGAGGACGGCAGCAAGGTGGCCTTCAGCTACGGCGATTACTTCAACGCCCAGCACTTCATCCCCATCTTCTTCATCACCGTGGCCTGCGGTATGCTCTCCGGCTTCCACTCCACCCAGACCGCCATCATCTCCCGCTCCATGAAGAGCGAGAAGCAGGGCCGCATGACCTTCTACAACATGATGGTTCTGGAAGGCTTCATCGCCATGGTTTGGGCCGCTGCCGCCATGGGCGTTTACAACCTGGGCCTGCAGGAGGCCAATGCCAACCTCTCCACCGGTACGGTCGGCGTTGTCTGCCGCGACATCCTGGGCAATGTGGGCGGCCTGATCGCCCTGATCGGCATCATCGTGCTGCCCATCACCTCCGGCGATACCGCTCTGCGCGGCCTGCGTCTGCAGATCGCTGAGTCCTTCCACATCGACCAGAGCTCCAAGAGCAAGCGCCTGGGTCTGTCTGCCGTCATCTTCGCGCTGGTGGCTGTGATCCTGGTGTTCGCCAAGATGAACTCCAACGGCTTCAACATCCTGTGGCGTTACTTCGCCTGGTCCAACCAGACTCTGTCTCTGTTTGCCTTCCTGGCCATCTCCATCTGGATGTTTGAAAACGGCAAGGGCAAGTTCGTGTGGGTCCCCATGATCCCCGGTGCCTGGTATACCTTCATTACCATCACCTACATCATGAACGCCAAGATCGGCTTCAACATCCCCTGGACCTATGCCTACGTCATCGGCGTTGTGGCTGCCGTTGCCTATGTGGCAATCATCATCAGCTACGGCAAGAAGCGCGCCAGCAGACTGGCTCGTAAGTAAGCTAACTTCCCGCTACCCAATCCCTTCTTATGGGCTCCGCCGCATCTGTGCGGCGGAGCCTTTCAATTAGATGAAAAAGCACCCCCGGCACAAGCCGGGGGTGCTTTTGCTGTTGGGGTCATTGCCGTTCACACAGCAGATGCAGCGCTTCCAAATAGCCTCTCAAACCGTGGCCGCGGATGGTAGCCGTACAGGCGGCACGGATGTAGGACACGTGCCGGAATTCCTCCCGGCTGTCCGGGTCGGACACATGCACCTCCACCGTGGGGATGCCCACGGCTTTCACCGCGTCCAAAAGGGCCACGCTGGTGTGGGTGTAGGCGGCGGGGTTGATGATGATGCCGTCCACATGGTCGAAGTAGGCCTGCTGGATGGCGTCCACCAGGGCGCCCTCATGGTTGGACTGGAAAAAGCTTATTTCCACACCCAGTGTTTCCGCCTCCTTCCGGAGCATGCCGCAAAGATCCTCATAGGTCTCATGGCCATAGATCTCCGGCTGCCGGATGCCCAGCATGTTCATGTTGGGGCCGTTAATCACCAGAATACGCACAAAAATCCCTCCAGATAGCCTGAGCGGTCTCCTCCGCCGGGCTGTTGTTGTCGATGACCACGTTCCGGAAGCGCTCGTACAGGGGCTTGCGCTCCCGCCACATGGCTGCAAGGTCCGCGCCCTGGGAGAGGGGGCGGCCGTCGGTAGGCAGGGTACCTACGTCCCGCAGCAGGTGATAGATGCGTCCGTTCTGCCGCAGAGCGCCGTAGTTTTCCGGCGTTTTCACCGCGCCGCCGCCGGTGAGCAGGATGCAGCCGGTGCGCTTGCCGGCCTCCGCCGTGGCCTCGCGCTCCAGGCGGCGGAACTCCGCCTCGCCGCCCCGGGCAAAGATCTCCGGGATGGTGCAGCCGGCCCGGCGCTCAATTTCAGCGTCGATGTCCACAGCCTCCCGGCCGGTCAGAGCGGCCAAAGCCGCGCCCACGGTGGACTTGCCGCACCCGGGCATGCCGATGAGCACGATGTTTTCCATCTGGCGGCGCAGAGCCGAGAGGATGCGCTCATTTTCCCCGTCCGGGATGGAGCGGGAGAAGAAGTGTTCCTCCGCCGCCTTGGCCTGGGCCACCAGCATGGAAAGCCCGTCGGAGCAGGGGATGCCCAGTGCCTGGGCCTGGAGCACCAGAGCCGTGCGGTGGGGGTTGTAAATGAGGTCCAGCACGCCCCGGCACCGGGGGAAGGCGGTGAGGTCCACCGCTGCTACGCCGTTGCCCGGGTACATGCCCACCGGCGTGGTGTTCACCACGATGTCCGCGTCCGCGTGGCGGGAGAGGTTTTCGTAGTTGTCCGGCCCGGAGCGGGAGATGACCACGGTTTCCCGGGCACCCAGCTGCCGGGCACAGGCCACGGCGGTGCGGGAGGCGCCGCCGCTGCCCAGCACCAGAGTCTTCTTGCCCTGGAAGTCCACGCCGGCCCGGCGGGCCATAAAGCAAAAGCCGTCGGCGTCGGTGTTGAAGGCCAGGAGCTTCCCGTTCCGGCGCACGATGGTATTGACGCTGCCGATGGCGGCGGCGTTTTCATCCACGGCATCGCAAAGGGGCATCACGTCCATCTTGTAGGGGATGGTCACGTTGAGTCCGCCGATGTCCTCCCGGGCGAGGAAGGCGGGCAGCTCTGCGGGTTCCAGCTCGATCAGGCGGTAATCCGCACAGCCCAGGGCCTGATGGATGGGCACGGACCAGCTGTGGCCCAGCTTCCGGCCCAAAAGACCGTAAACCAGCTCGCCCATGGTCACACTTCCGCGTAGCTGCCCAGGAACTGGAAGCTCTCGCAGGTGCGCTCCAGCTCTTCCAGCATGGGCAGCACGCCGGGCTCATGGACAGAGGCCTCCAGCTCCAGGAAGAAGATGAACTCGAAGTTGCGGCCGGTGACGGGGCAGGATTCCAGCTTGGTCATGTTGATGCCCAGGGCCGCCAGCTTGGAGAGAATGTCGTACAGGGCGCCGGGCTTGTTGTCACAGGCGATGATGAGGCTGATGCGGTTGGCACCGGCGTAGATGACCGGGTCCTTGGTGATGCAGATGAAGCGGGTGTAGTTGTTGTCGCTGTCCTGGATATCGTCCCGGACGGCCTCCAGACCGTACAGCGCGGCGCAGGGGTGGGAGGAGATGGCGGCGGCGTGGCGGCTGCCGCTCTCGGCGACCATTTTGGCCGCGGCGGCGGTGTTGTCGCAGGGGATGACCCGCACGCCGTTCAAGCTGCCCAGGAACTTGCTGCACTGGCCGATGGCCTGCTCGTGGGAGTAAATTTCCGTGATGTCGTCCATCTTCACGCCGGGCAGGGCCAGCAGCTCGTGGCGGATGCAAAGGCGGGTGGAGCGGACGATGGAGAACTTCTTGCGCTGGATCAGATCGTAGATGGCGCGGACGGAGCCGTTGGAGCTGTTTTCGATGGGCACCACGCCGAAGCGGCACAGGCCGGACTCCACGGCGGAGAACACCGCCTCAAAGCTCTTGACGTAGACGATGTTGCCCCGGGGCAGCAGACGGTCGCAGGCCACCTGGGAATTGGCGCCCTCCACGCCCTGGCAGGCAACCAGGCCCGTCTGGGGGAACACCTCGCTGCCGGCGGCCAGGGAGGCCTTCACCTGGGCGGCCACCCGGGTGGGAGCGGAAATGAGCTCCGCCTGCCGGGAGCGGGACAGCTCCAGCAGTGTGGAGAACAGATGATAGGCGTAGCGCTCCTTGTCGCCGGATTTCTCCGTGACCTTGGCCAGGATCTCCCGCTCCCGCTGCTTGTTCAAAATGGGCTGGTGGTGCTCGTTTTTGTAGGCGGCGACGGCTTCGGACAGCTCCATGCGCTGCAAAAACAGCGCCAGCAGCTGCTCATCCACGACGTTGATCTTTTCGCGAATCTCAGAAAGTTCCATGATTTCCCTCCAACAGTAAATCTAACAGCACGGCGGCGGTGACCGCCTCGACAACAGGGACAGCCCGGTGGGCGATGCAGGGGTCGTGGCGGCCCCGGATCTGAAGCTGGGTATTTTCCATAGCGGAAAGGGATACGGTCTGCTGGGGCTTTGCGATGGACGGCGTGGGCTTGAAGGCCGCCCGCAGCACAAGAGGCATGCCGGTGGTGATGCCCCCCAGGATGCCGCCGGCGTGGTTGGTCTTCGTCACCACGGCGCCATGCTCGATCTGGAAGGCGTCGTTGTTTTCCGACCCGCAGGAGCGGGCGGCATCAAAGCCTGCCCCGAACTCCACGCCCTTGACGGCGGGGATGCCGAAGAGTGCCGCGGCCAGGCGGCTCTCCATCCCGTCAAACATGGGGTCTCCCAGTCCGGCGGGGAGACCAATGGCGGCACATTCCACGATGCCGCCCAGAGAGTCGCCGCCGGACCGGGCGGCCAGAATGGCCTCCTGCATCCGCGCGCCCGCCTCGTCGGAGAGGACGGGGAAGGGCTTGGCGGCCACGGTGTCAAAAAGGTCCGCCGTGGGATGCAGGGGGAAATGCTCGTCTCGCTCCGTGCCCACGGAAGAAAGATGGGCGCCGATGTGGATGCCCCGGCGGGAGAGGATCTGTTTGGCAATGCCGCCGGCAATGCACAGCGGCGCTGTCAGCCGGCCGGAGAAGTGCCCGCCGCCCCGCATGTCCGCCGCGCCGCCCCATTTGACGGCGGCGGTAAAGTCCGCGTGGCCGGGACGGGGGGTGTCGGTCAGTCCGGCGTAATCGGAGGAGTGCTGGTCGGCGTTTTCAATAACGGCGCACAGCGGCGCGCCGCAGGTCTTTCCGTTTTCCAGGCCCGAGAGGAACACAGGCACGTCCCCCTCCTTGCGGGCGGTGGAAAGGGGGGAGCCGCCGCCCTTGCGGCGGTTCAAAAAGACTTGCAGTTCCTCGGTGTCCACGGCCTCCCCGGCGGGCAGACCGTCCACCACCACGCCGATGGCTTTGCCGTGGGACTGGCCGAACACGCTGATTTTGATGAGCTTTCCAAACTCAGAGGACATGGACTTCACCTCCTAAGGACTGATAGACCTCCCAGAAGTCCGGGTAGGATTTTTTGACGCATTCCGCGCCTAAGACTGTCACGGGCCCGGTGCAGCCGATGGCGGCAATGGCCGCCGCCATGGCGATGCGGTGGTCGCCCGCGCTGTCCACCGTGCCGCCGGTAAGCGTGCCGCCGGTGACGGTGAGGCTGTCGGGCCCCTCTTCGCAGCGGCCGCCCAGAGCGGTCAGCATGGCGCAGACGGTAGAAAGCCGGTCGCTCTCTTTCATCCGCAGCCGGGCGGCGTTGACAAAGCGGGTGGTGCCGGAACGGACCGCCGCCATGACCGCCAGGGGCGGCAGCAGATCCGGAATGTCGGACAGATCGATGGTAAGGTCGCCGGGGTGCGTCAGGCGCAGGAAGTGGGGCACCACAGCCATGTCTCCCTGGACGGAAAAGGCGTTGAGTCCCTCCAGCTCCAGCTTTGACCCCAGGGCGATGGCCGCGTACCAAAAGGCCGCCTGGGACCAGTCCGCTTCCACGGTAGCTTCAAAGGGGGCGTAGCGCTGGCAGCCGGGGATGTGAAGCACATCGCCCTCCCACCGGCTCTCTACGCCGGCCAGCTCCAGCACGCTGCGGGTCATCTCCAGATAGTCCCGGCTCTCCAGAGGCGTGGTGGGCACCAGGGTGGAGTCGCCGTCCAGCAGAGGGAGAACGAACAGGAGCCCGGTAAAGAACTGGCTGGAGACGTTGCCGGGCAGGCGGTATTCCCCGGGAGAGAGGGCGTAGTCGTCATAGCCCTTTCCGCCGTCCACCGTCAGAACCCCGTCTTTTCGCTCCCAGGCGATGCCCTTCTCCCGGAAGAGATCCTCATAGGGCTTCAAAGGCCGCTCCATGAGCCGTCCGTGGCCGACAAAGCAGGCGCTTCCGTTTACCAGCAGGGCCAGGGGAATCAAAAAGCGCAGGGTGGAGCCGGATTCCCCGCAGTCCAGAATGGGGGCAGGCCCCGCCTCTACGATGGCACTGCCCAGCCCGCAGACCTGGACCGTGTTCTCGTCCACATCGTCGATCCTGGCGCCCAGGGCCGAGAGGCACCGGCGGGTGGCCAGGATGTCCCGGGAGTCTACCAGGCCGTGGATCACGCTGACACCGCTGTTGATGAGTGCAGCCGCGATGAGCAGCCGGTGGGCCTGGGATTTGCTGGGCGGCGGCGTCACGGCGCCGGAGAGCTTTTTCGGTGTGATGCGAATGTCCATCTTATCCCTCCAGTCCCGCGCCGATGAGGTGTTCCAGCTCCGCGACCGGCAGCTTGTGGAGCCGACAGGTACCGATCCGTCGGGGCACTACGATGGTGATGGTGTCGCCTGCGCGCTTTTTGTCGCTGAGGGCCGCCCGGGCAAGGTCCTGGGCGGAAAAGTCCGTGCCGGTGGGAAGATCGTTTTTCGCAAGGCACGCGGCGATGCGCCCGGCAATGGGCTCCTGCGTCCATCCCAGGCGTTCGGCCGCCCGGGCCATGACAGCCAGGCCCGCCGCCACGGCATGGCCGTGGGGGATGCAAAAGCCGCTGCACTTTTCAATGGCGTGGCCCACGGTGTGGCCCAGGTTCAAAAGCTTCCGCTCCCCCTGCTCGGTTTCGTCCCGCTCCACCACGCCGGCCTTGTAGGCAACGCACCGGGCAATGACGTCTGCCGGAGCGGCGGTGAGGGTGCCGTCTTCAAAGAGAGCAAAGAGGGACTCGTCGGAGAGGACACCGGTCTTGATGGCCTCGGCGGCGCCGTCGGCAAACACGTCGGCAGGGAGGGACTGAAGGCACTCCGTATCGCAGAGCACGGCGGCGGGCTGCAAAAAGGCCCCTGCCAGGTTTTTTCCGGCCGCCAGGTCGATGGCGGTCTTGCCGCCCACGGAGGAGTCCACGGCGGCAAGGAGGGTGGTGGGCAGCTGCACATAGCGGATGCCTCTGAGGTACACGGCGGCGGCAAAGCCGGCCATGTCCCCCACCACGCCGCCGCCCAGGGCGGCCACGCAGTCCGTGCGGGTCAGATGCTCCCGGGCGAGAAATTCCAGGATAGCAGACAAGGTGTCCATGTTTTTGTGGGCCTCGCCGGCGGGGAATACGTAGGAGACGACGGCAAAGCCCGCGTCGGTCAGGCTGCGCACGACCCGCTCCAGATAGAGCGGCGCCACCGTATCGTCAGTAATGACGGCCATACGGCAGGGGGGCAGCATGGCCTGGAGCAGCGAGCCGCACCGGTTCAGCAGGCCCGGGGCGATCTGCACCGTGTAGGCGGGACTGGTGCGGACGGGAATGGTTCGGATGGAGTCGGACATAGGGAAAACTCCTTTTATATAATGTAGCGGCGCGTGGGGCGTCAGTTGCCGCCGGCAGTGGCCTTTTTCTCCCGGCCGTCCCGCAGCAGGGCACGCAGCTGCTCCGCGTCTCGGTTTTTCAGGGCGTCCAGATATTCGTTCAGGTGGCCGACCAGCACTTCCAGCTCGCTTGTGAGGTAATCGGCATCGGCCAAAAACAGCTCCGTCCACATGTCCTCGTCCAGCCGGGCCACGCGGGTCATATCCTGGAAGCTGCCGGCGGAGAAGCCCCGGCGGCGCTGGGCCTCCGGCGATTTGACGTAGGCGCTGGAGGCGATGTGGGCCAGCTGGGAGGTGAAGGCGATGATGCGGTCATGCTCTTCCGGGGTGGAGAAGGTGAGGCCCGCAAAGCCCACGTCCAGGAAGAAGGCCTTCAGCGTCTCCAGAAGCTGCATGTCCGTGCGCTTGTCCGGCGTGAGGATCATGGAGGCGCCCACGTAAAGGTCGTCCGTGGCGGCGGTAAAGCCGCCGCGCTCCCGGCCGGCCATGGGGTGGCCGCCGATGTAGGCAAAGCCATACTGCTCCGCCACCGGGGCGATGGCTGCCACCACGCTGCGCTTGACGCCGCAAAGATCCACCACGATGGCGGACTTGGAGATGGCGGCGGCGTGGGACTTCACCCAGTCGATGGCGGCCTGGGGCCGGATGGCCACCAAAATGAGATCGCACGATGACAGGTTTTCCTCCATCAGCGGGGCGTCGATGGCGCCGCACATACGGGCCATGGTCATGGTCTCGGCATTGAGATCCGTGCCGTAGACGGTGTGGCCCGTGCGGGCCTTGATGCTCTTGGCCATGGAGCCGCCGATGAGCCCCAGGCCCACGATTCCAACGTTCATACCTTATTCCTCCATGGCCTTGACGGCAGCATGCAGCTTGTAGAGCTTCTTGGCCAGGGCGTCGAACGCCTCGGGCTTCAGGGACTGGGGACCGTCGCACAGGGCGTGGGCCGGGTCGTTGTGGACCTCGATCTGGAGACCGTCGCAGCCGGTG
>ENA-UEYL01002260-UEYL01002260.1-human-gut-metagenome-genome-assembly--contig:-NODE-2260-length-14640-cov-9.719289_pt1 | contig 14640 bp, 7 predicted proteins | sample MGYA00242941_ERZ507946 | MGnify/ENA primary metagenome ERZ507946 (study PRJEB26167, sample SAMN06115482) | human gut metagenome | host: Homo sapiens | place: China:Guizhou | collected 2015-03-11...
CGGAGTCACCAGCTTTTTAGTTTCCTCATCATAATTGGAACGAAGTATATAATGCGATTCATGCATGATGATATAAATATATTTACCTGTTGGATGAGGAACCATACTAAAGTCAACCGTCTGATTAGGTACACTAAATGCCAGAAGTTCTTCCAACCCTGCTCCGCCAGGAACTTTTGGATTGTTATTATAGCCGTTTTCTTCAAAATTATATCTGTATACATTGCCTGTTGCACGATGATTAAAGTAGAGCTCTCCCGTTTGTGGAAGAATCATAGATCCATTGCAAGCATTACCACGTGCCAAAGCGACCCAACTGGACTCTTTGAAATCCTGTCCGTCCGTACTACTTCCACGCTTTAAAATAATGTTGTTTCTATTCTCTGCACCACCATTCTGGGGAACAGCTAGTATCATGTCACCATCATTAGTCCATGTAATAGTAGTAGCACGATCAATATTAGTCAAAGCCTTGGAATAGATCATTTTCTTTTCCAAATCCAACACCCGTAAAGGTCTATTTTTTTCATTATCAGTAACAGTTTGAGACAAATAAAGAATATGAGGATGTTGAGGATCAAAAGAAAACCAAAAAGGATAAGCTATCTTCCCACAATTGTCGAACGGACCAGTCTCTACAACATTTCCATTGCCCAATTCATCTACATCACCACATAAATCTGTCACTACCATTTGTGGCTCGTACTGATATTTTTCAGATGCTACCACAGTTTGTTCCCCTACCTTTATTTCTATAGTTCCTTCAAAGCAGCTTTCCGGTGTAGAACAGTAAATACTGGAACCTTTAGCACTAACAACTATAGCTTCTTTTCCACCTATCTTAACAGAAATAATGGAACGATCTATTCCAAAGTTGCTACCATAGATGATCATTTTCTTCTTTCCACCTCCTGATTTAGGCGTGAAATCCGTCACCTCTACCGGCTGATTCGGATCATAAGGCGCTGATGTTGCGTCTTTGTCGTCGTTGCAACTGCTAAAACAAACTGCAAAGATGAATGCCAACATCATGCATTGTAGCCCTATGTTCCCATGTTTCATAGTTTTACATTTCATAATACACTAGATTTAAATTATTGATTGTTTTGAACTTTATCCATTAATACCTTCATCCAGTATCCTCCGATCACCGAACGGGCTCTGAAGCCCACCCATTTGCCACTGTCTGTGTGGTGCCAGTCACTGATAGGTACACGAGATACTGTTTCATTGATATATTTGTAGATAGGATCAGAGAGTTTTTCAAAAGTTACTCGATCTGATGACATAGCCGCCGTCCACATGATCCAGTCGGATTTTGTGTATTCTTTACGAGAGTCCAGAGGAAGCCCGTAAGGATTCTGCTTTGTCAAGTAATAGTTTATTTCTTTTCCGATTACATTGTTAGGAAATAAATTCAGGTTCCATAACTTATCCCAAACCATGTTATATTTTTGACTCCAAGTGTTCTTTCTGTCAAAAGCCAAACGGTAATGATCACCCTCATTCGCCATTTTTTCCCATTTCACTGCCATTTTCTTAGCTATAACAGCATATTTTTCAGCTACATCATTCAATCCGAGCATCCGAGCCATTTCACTGTATCCGGCCACTCCCATGATCGCTTTCACGGAAAGATTGGCATTATGAGCCCAATGTCCGGCGAAGTCATCCGTGCAAAGTTGGTTTTCCGGGTCCTGTCCATACTCTACTAAATAATTAGTCCATGTCGTTAGAATGTCCCAATATTTCTTAGCATAATCTGCATTACCTTCAATTTTCGAAATAGCTGCAGTTAGAATCACCATATTACCACTTTCTTCAATCGGCATGTCACCACCATAAACTTGTCCATTAGCTATTGGATAAGTGCCAAGGTCATGTGCTGCGAAAGGTTTATCCCAGCGACCGCTAGCACTATATTCAAAGATACTAGTCATCATTGCCTTTTGTAAATCAGGATTATAGACCAAAAACAGGGGAGCAGACGGATAGGTCAGGTCGACTGTATTGATACAACCATTACTGTTATTCTCTTTAGAGAACCACATCAGATTGCCTTCTTTGTCTGTAAATAGTTTGTGAGCAGAAATAACTTGACGATAGGCTGCAGAGCATATTTCTGCATATTTTTTACCACCTGCTTTTTCTGCATCGCTATAAATAAGCTCATCAAGTGCACGACAACGCTCCATGATGGATTGATAGTTATCTCTTAGTTTTTCGAAAGCATCAAAAATCGTTACTTTACCATCATGCTTCCAATATCCCATACGTTTCTCATACATATATTCAATGGAATAAATGTCATCATAACCGATCATCAAGAAACCATCTTTACCATCTTTGGTAACAGTTCCAAAATTATGTACATAAGCCATTGCAGGAGTATTTTCTTCCCGACGAGTAATCCATTTGGTTTTACTTGAAGCTAAAGTCCCATTTTTAACAAAAGCTTCCTTCATTCCGCTATAGTCACCCAAACTTATAGATTTTCCTGCTCCATTTACACTACCAAGATATACATATCCCCAGTCAGCACAAATCAAATCACCTTTACGATCACATATCGGCTGGTTGATGGTGCCAGCTTCTACATAACTAATACCATTTTTCGATAATGTACGTGCAATAGTAGGCTGAGTAGTCTCATTCACTGCTAATACCGGAGTCGTTTCTATATAGAATTGTACATCATGCTCTTTTTTATCAAGAGGACGCACACGATAGGAGATGTAGTTAATCGGAGTTGACAACAAATCCAAGTCATCTATCAATTGAGGCGCTGTAAATACAACATCTAATTCGACAGGTCCGCAGGTGAATGTATAGTAACTGGAAGTGGCTAGTACATCTACCGATTTCTGTACAGCCTCATTTTCAAATGTTACTGCATTTTTCTTTTCACGATATAAACCAAAATCCACATAAGATCCTCCAGTTGTGTTATGACAATGCGCTGCAATCACATTTTTGCCATTACGAAGTTTTTTCTTGGCTTCATCTGAAAGTTTTAGGTTTACATTATTCTTCCATACGAGATCTGTAGCAACCAGTTTTTCTCCATTTAAATATAATTCGAATACATCGTCATGAGAATAAATAAGAAAAATATTCTCTGTTAAATCCAAATCATTTATTTCAAATGTACGTCGGATATAAATATCTGTATTATCTCCTTTCCATTCTGTGCGAACACGTGGCATATCACGGCTACCGAAAGCTGCTTTACCTTTTTTCCAACTACTATCATCAAACTGGAATTCTTGCCATCCATTTGCTGGTTGACTATTAGTATATGCAGCCTCCCAACGTTCCACATTTGTCATGGGAGCAATAGGTATTAGAGCTACTTGATCTTTACCCAAGAAACGATACACTTTACCATCTACGCGTAAAGCCCCTACTAATGGCTTCTTAGCTGTAGTCCAGTGTTCTGTACTTCCTTCCATTAATTTATCATAAGGAGACCAGATAGAGAAGTGAGGATCTGAAACAACGATAGGTACCGACGGAGTACGTAGCGCTACCTCTTTTACTGGTTTAAATAAGTTGCCGGTTTGAGCATTTGCGAATAAACCGACCGAAAAGGCCATTACTGTTAGTAGTTTCTTCATAAATATTTTCTAATTAATCTACAATTTTAAGGTTACCCATCTACAATCTTGTTTACCTATAAAGAAAAACAAACCCTACGTTTTCTTTTATTTCTCTTTTTACCTTCTTACTATTACCTTTTAAATGCAATCTTACCTTTCTTATCGCTATACCTAAATAATATATTAAAATCAGTACTGTCGAATATTTATAAATGCTAGAGGAAAAGTTTATATAGAATTGTGTGTTTCAGGTAGGACCCAGGAATCATACAAATCCATTTGTTTTTCCATAGCATTTTATTTGTAACGCTACAAAATAATGGAATTAATGCTAAAGATTAGGAAAATCTGTGTTCAAGAAAGGACAAAATCTATTCTTTTTTCATGTTTCGAATGTTTTTAAAGTGTAACATTAGTCTCCTACAGTGTGATTTGAGTAGTTTTTTTCCTTTTTGAGCAATATTTATCCACTTTTTTTAAGATAGTACAATGTTTTTGGAGGTTCTAGCTTTTAACGATGAGATATTGCTCATTTCGGATAGCTTTTGTAACTTTGCAATACGAAAGCAATACAGATTTTACTATCGCAAAATATACTCCATATATTAAACCTAGGTACGTCACTCGAGAAGGGACTACTGTCCTTTATGTTCGATATAACTACAATCGAACTAAGCGTACGCTCATCTCTACCGGATACAGTATTAAACCGGAACACTGGGATTCTAAAAAGAGATGGATTAAGCGCGCTTGTCCAAACTATGATGAGATTGATGCCTGCCTGATTAGAATAACGTCCAAGCTTGGAGAAATTCTTACATATGCTAAGATAAACGGAATAAGTCCAACCGTAGATTTTGTTTTACTTGAATTAAAAAAGAATAGAGAATATGAGTTACGTCCTAATCGGGTAGATATATTTGACGCATTAGAAAGATATATTACAGAAAAGGCTCCTGTTGTTTCTGCAGACCAAATAAAAGACTACCGAACACTTCGCAAACATCTGATTGCTTTCAAAGAACATTCATCGCAACCAATTACTTTTCATAACCTGAATCTTATATTTTATAATGAATTCATGGACTATTTATTTTATAAGGTTATAAAGCCCGATGGGAGTGTTGGCTTGCTCACTAATTCTGCAGGAAAAATTATACGTTTGTTAAAGGGATTTGTTAATTATCAAATAGATAAAGGAGTTATTCCTCCAATTGACTTGAAGCATTTTAAGGTCGTAGAAGAAGAAACTGATGCTATTTATTTAAGTGAAAAGGAACTTTCAACAATACACGAGTTAGACTTGTCAGATGATAAGCAATTGGAAGAGATTAGAGATGTTTTTATTACTGGGTGTTTTACAGGACTACGATATAGTGATCTCTCAACATTAAGTCCCGAACATATTGACTTAGATAATGAGATTATAAATCTCAAACAGAGAAAAGTGCATAAAGCTGTCATAATCCCTATGATCGATTATGTACCGGAAATACTCAAGAAGTACAACTATGATTTACCTAAAATTCCTAGATATATATTCAACGAAAGGGTTAAAGAATTAGGGCGAAGGGCAAAACTAAAACAGAAGATCGAAGTTGTTCGCAAGAAAGGGAAAGAACGGGAAAAGAGAGTCTATGAAAAATGGGAGATGATCTCTTCTCATACTTGCCGACGATCGTTTTGCACAAATATGTACTTATCCGGCTTTCCTGCCGGAGAACTTATGCGCATATCCGGGCATAAGAGTCCATCTGCATTCATGAGATATATAAAGGTGGATAATCTACAGGCTGCAAAAAGACTAAAAGAACTTCGAGCTAAACTTGCCAGGTAAAGATTGAAATATTTCATCTTAGTTATTTCAAATTATGTTCTATTTTTCATATATGCAGAAGAATTAAGATTCTATTGAGTTGCTAAATAGAAAAAAGAAAGTCACATTTACATCATATATATTCTTTTTATTGAATATATATAGCATAATTCTTTATAAATATGTACTTTTTCCTACTATCGAAAAGATGTTTTGATATAATGAAACAAGTCGTTGGTTTAAAAGGAACATCGCCTACCTTTAAAAGAAACTACTTATTGGTTTAAAATAAACCACACTATGGACTCCTGAATGGGGTTCTAACATCTACTTTCCTTATAACCTTAAGCTATCACACAATAACATTTCTCTGCAAAATAGCATAAAAAGATAGATAAATCATTCCAGAAAGCTTTATTTACGTCGAATTCATTCAACAAGAGTAATTATTCAATCTATTTGATTTTTAATATCTTAAAATGTTGCTAGTTTTTATGTCATAAAAGAAATTACATGGATAAATGAAAAAAGAGAGAGGAAAAATATTCATTTTTTCAGATTAGTCCATTTCTCATCTTAGACTACCACTACATTTATCCATTAACTTTTTATTTATTAAAAGTCTGCTCATAAGTTAGAATTTTGTACTTCATTTAATAGCCATAACAACACAAAGACAATACAGAGCAAAGATAATCATCTGTATTTCAAACAATTGATAAATGGCAGTTTAGTCTGGACAGGACCCAGAGAACCAACTTTGTACAGATGATTTTGCAGGCCATTGGGCCCATAATGCCAATCTTTCTGTAAAAGCTATCATGGGAGTAGCTGGGTACAGCGAGATGGCTCGTATGCTTGGAATGAGTGATGTAGCCGAAAAATATGCAGCAATAGCTAAGAAAATGGCGGTGAAATGGGAGGAAATGGCAAATGAGGGCGACCACTATCGCTTGGCTTTCGACCGTAAGAATACCTGGAGCCAGAAGTATAATATGGTTTGGGACAAATTGTGGAACCTGAATTTATTTCCTAATAATGTAATTGGAAAAGAGCTCAATTATTATCTAACAAAACAGAATCCTTATGGACTCCCTTTGGATTCTCGTAAAGAATACACAAAATCCGACTGGATCATGTGGACGGCAGCTATGTCATCAGATAAGGAAACTTTCCAGAAATTCTCTGATCCTGTCTATAAATATATTAATGAAACAGTATCACGTGTACCTATCAGTGACTGGCACCATACAGACAGCGGTAAATGGGTAGGATTCAGAGCACGTTCAGTAATCGGAGGATACTGGATGAAGGTATTAATGGATAAAGTTCAGAATAATCAATAATTTAAATCTAGTGTATTATGAAATGTAAAACTATGAGACATGAGATCATTGAATTTCAATGGATGACTCTATTATTACTCTTTACGATTTGCTTCAGTAGCTGTAAAGATGATAAAGATGCGTCTGCGGAACCTTATGATCCCAGCCAACCGGTGACTGTGACGGATTTTGCTCCCAAAGCAGGAGGAGCAAACACTCGAATGATTATTTACGGTAGTAATTTCGGTACTGATTCCTCTATTGTCTTTGTGAAAATAGGCGGGAAAGAAGCAAAAGTAATTAATGCGAAAGGTAATAGTTTGTACTGTATTACCCCGCAACAATGTTACGAAGGAACTATTGAAGTAAAAGTCGGTGAACAGGATGTTATAGTATCATCAAAATATAAATATGTTCCACAAAAGGTCGTATCAACTTTATGTGGATATGTAGATGAGAAGGGTAATGGAGAAATTATAAAGGAAGGTCCTTTTAGCGACTGTGGTAAAATAGATTTTCCTGCATGGTTCGAGTTTGACCCGAAAAATCACGATATCCTGTATTTAACTCAGGATGCAGAAAATAATGGTAATGGTAAGCCGATGCGTATATTGGATTTGAAAAATGAAAGAATATACACTGGAATAACCGGTAGTTCGGAAGGAGCCGACCGCTTGCGTAGCATGTCATGGACTTTAAGTAAAGATACTATGATTATAGCATGCTCAAAAGGAGCTGATAATGCTGCAAGTAATATTATGTTAATCCGTAACCAAGACAATGATATGGTTGATGTTACAGATTTCCAGAATCCTGTAGTAAAACGTCTGACCACAAGTAGAGGGTGTCAGAACTCAATGATACACCCAGAAAATGGTGAATTATACTATAATTTCTTTGGTTCAGGGGCTGTGCTCAGATATGATTTTTACCAATGGGGGGCAAATGATAATAAAGCTCATGCAGAAGAACTGTTTACGATTCAGGATGCCAACTGGGAATTTAACTTTATCGTTCATCCATCTGGTGATTATGTTTATATGATGGTACAGAATCAGCACTATATTCTCCGTTCAAATTATGACAGAGTTAACAAGCGGCTTACAACTCCGTATATCGTTTGTGGACAACCCGGACAAGCGGATTATAAAGATTTGGCAGGAACAAAAGCACGCTTGAATAAACCCGGACAGGGAGTCTTCGTATTTAACAAAGAGTATGAGGATGCGAATAAAGAGGATTGTTATGACTTCTATTTTACGGATCGTAATAATCACTGTATACGTAAATTGACTCCGGATGGAGTAGTCTCTACTTTTGCCGGAAGAGGAAGCACAGGAATGAATGTACATGCTAATGGATATGTGGATGGCCATTTACGTGATGAAGCACGTTTTAATTATCCTTATGCTTTAGCTTATGATGAAGATACAGAAACTTTTTATGTGGGTGATGTGAACAATCATCGTATCCGGAAGATAGCATTAGAAAAGATTCCTGAAGCGACAGAAGAACATCTGGAAGAGAGTCAACCGGAAGAGGGAGAACAATAACCGAATAAAAGAAAAAACACATGAAAATAAAGAATTTTATCACCATTTGTTTGTTACTGGTTTCTGTTGCCACTTTTGCGCAGAAAAAAATTGAAGTAACGGGAGTAGTGACGGATACGAATAAAGAGCCACTGGTCGGTGTCAATGTAACAGTAAAAGATCAGGCTGGCTTAGGAGCAATTACGGATATTAACGGACGTTATAAAATTAGTATTGAAGAGTTTTCAAGACTAGTATTCTCGTACATAGGTTTTGATAAACAGGAAGTATTAGTGAAAAGGCAGCAGGTAGTCAATGTAATTATGAAGGAATCTGAAGCAAGTGAGCTTGATGAAGTCGTTATTACAGGAACCGGTGCACAAAAGAAGTTAACAGTGACTGGAGCGGTGACTACCGTTAATGTAAATGATCTGAAAGCAAATCCGACAGCAAATCTTTCAAATGCTTTGGCTGGTAATGTGGCAGGTGTTCTAGCTATGCAGACATCCGGTCAGCCTGGAAAAAATACTTCGGAATTCTGGATTCGTGGTATTTCTACTTTCGGAGCTGATAACTCGGCTTTAGTGTTAGTAGATGGATTTGAGCGTAGTCTCGATGAAATTAATATTGAGGATGTTGAATCGTTTACTGTTTTAAAGGATGCTTCTACTACAGCAATTTACGGTCCTCGTGGTGCTAATGGTGTAGTATTGATTACAACAAAACATGGTAAAGCTGGTAAAATCAATATCAGTGCTAAAGTGGAAACATCTTATAACACACGGACTATCACACCGGAATTTGTAGATGGGTACACTCATGCTAGAATGATGAATGAAGCACGTATTACTCGTAATCAAGAACCGATCTATCAGAATGACGAATTGGAAATTCTACGTTTAGGACTTGATCCTGATCTTTATCCAAATGTAGATTGGAAAGATGTATTATTGAAAGATGGAGCAATGACTTATCGTGCTAATGTGAATATGAACGGTGGTGGTAGTACAGCACGTTATTTTGTTTCGCTTAGCTATATTAGTGAAGAAGGTATGTATAAGACAGATGAAGCAGTTCGTAAAGATTATAATACCAATCCCGGAAGTCAACGATGGAATTATCGTTTGAATACCGATATTGACATCACAAAAACAACTCTTGTGAAAGTCGGTGTTTCCGGTTCTTTAAAGAAACGTAATGCTCCTGGACAAGGTGGAAATGTATGGGCATCGTTAATAAATCAAAGTCCGATTAGTATTCCAGTAATGTATTCCAATGGTTATGTACCAGCATTTGGAAAAGAAGATGATCGTTCCAATCCATGGGTATTGGCAACACAAACTGGATATTTTGAAATCTGGGAAAATAAGGTTCAGACTAATATTTCTTTAGAACAGAAGCTGGATTTTATTACTAAAGGATTGCGTTTTGAAGGTCGTTTTGGTTTCGACACTAACAACACAAACGAAATTAGCCGTAAAAAAATGCCTCAAACATGGCGCGCAGAACGTTTTCGAAATACTGATGGGGAAATTACTTTTAAAGAACAGCGAACCGAAGAAAAAATGACTCAAAGCTCTATTTCAACAGGTAACCGGACTGAATTTTTAGAAGCAATTTTACACTACAATCGTGCATTCAAAGCGCATCACGTAGGTGGTACTTTAAAATATAGCCAAGATGCTTATCGGACTACAGTAGATATTGGTACAGATATAAAGAATGGCATTGCCAAACGTCATATGGGCTTGGCAGGACGTGCTAGTTATAACTGGAATTATCGTTACTTCATAGATTTTAACTTCGGTTATAACGGATCAGAAAACTTTGCCGATGGACATCGATTCGGATTCTTCCCCGCTTTTTCTCTGGCTTGGAACATTGCAGAAGAGAAATTAATTAAGAAACATCTGGAATGGATGAATATGTTCAAGCTGCGTTACTCTTATGGTAAAGTAGGTAATGATAAATTGGGTGAACGTTTTCCTTATCTATATACAATTGCTAAGTCATATAAAGAAAATGATAAGGACGTAACCTTTCCTGGTTGGAATTGGGGTGATTATGGTTATGGCAATTCTTATGATGGTATGGCATATACTCAATTAGCTTCTGAAAACGTTACTTGGGAAATTGCAACAAAGCACGATATAGGTGTAGACCTTTCTTTGTTTAATGATAAGTTTACGGCCACTGTAGACTATTTCCATGAACAACGCGATGGTATTTATATGGAACGTAAATATCTACCTGGTATAGTAGGAATTGTGAGAAGTAATCCTAAAGCAAATGTGGGTAGTGTACGTTCGCAAGGTTTTGATGGCCATTTTGCCTATAAACAGAAAATAAACAGAGTGAACCTCACGGTTCGTGGTAATTTTACTTATAGTAAAAATGAGATATTGGAGAAGGATGAAGAAAATACTGTTTATCCTTACCAGACAGAAGCGGGTTACCGTGTAAACCAAGCTAAAGGTTTGATTGCATTAGGTCTTTTTAAAGATTATGATGATATTCGTAACAGTCCTCAACAGACAGCATGGGGAAAAGTACAACCGGGTGATATTAAATATAAAGATGTTAATGGAGATGGTGTAATCAATGATGGTGACAAAGTAGCTATCGGTGCGACTACCAAACCGAATCTGATTTACGGATTTGGTATCTCTGCACAATGGAAAGGATTTGATTTCAATGTCCATTTTCAAGGAGCAGGAAAGTCTTCATTCTTCATTAATGGTTCTACGGTATTTGCCTTCAAGGATAGTCAGTGGGGAAATGTTTTGGGAAATTTAGTAGCTAATCGTTGGGTTGATGCAGACACAGCAGCTAAACTTGGAATTCCTGCTAATGAAGATCCGAATGCTTCTTATCCACGCCTTAGCTATGGTGGAAATGATAATAATCAACAAAAGTCCACTTTCTGGCTAAAAAATGGTTCATATTTACGTTTGAAGACTTTAGAAGTAGGGTATACATTGCCTAAATCAATTGTAAATAAGATTAAGTTCAATAATATACGTGTATTCTTTATTGGTACCAATTTATTGACATTCGCTAAATTTAAAGAATGGGATCCGGAATTAGGAAGTTCCACAGGGGCGGAATACCCACTGTCTAGGGTAATGACTTTAGGATTGACTGTTAATATCTAATCAATATGTGTGAAATGAAAAAGATATATAAGTTTTGTATAGGTGCCCTGTTAGGGACAATCACCGTTTCGTGTGTAGACCAGCTGGATTCGGATAAAAATTTTAAAGACCGTATGACGCTGGAAGATGTATTTACTAATGAAAAATACTCGGAAGAATGGTTAGCTCATGCTTATTCCTATCTTAAAGGAGAGAATATGGATGTTGGAACCAAAGATAATATACTGTGGTGTTTTGCCGATGATATTTATTTTGGTGACCGTGATATTTATAACACCTTTAAAACAGGGACTTATAGTGAAGGAGACCGACAATCATGGGGAGCCAGTTATAAAGGCATTCGTCAGGCATCCATTTTCATTCAAAATATCGACATGAATATGGAGTTTACAGAAGCTGAAAGAGCTGACCTGAAAGCACAAGCCCGTTTTGTACGCGCTTACTATTATTGGTTATTACTCCGTAAATATGGCCCTGTTCCTTTATTGCCGGAGGAAGGACTCGATTATACAGCCAGCTATGATGATTTGGCTTGTCAACGCAATTCCTATGATGAATGCGTAGAATATATCGAATCAGAAATGCGCTTGGCGGCTAAGGACTTACCTTTGGACAGGGGAGCGAATCATACCTCTCGTCCTACTAGAGGAGCCGCATTAGCAGCACGCGCAAAAGTTCTATTATACGCGGCGAGTCCTATTAATAACCCTCGTCCTGAAGATACCGAAAGATTTACAGATTTGGTAGATCATGACGGAAGATGTTTGTTAGCACAGGAATATAATGAATACAAATGGGCCAAAGCCGCTGCAGCAGCAAGAGACGTTATGGAACTCCCGGGAAGCAATTATGGACACCGTTATGTGTTACACACTGTGAAGAAAAGAGATGAAGCCGCTGCAGGTTATCCGAAGACACTTCCTCCTTATTCTGATAATGATTTTGAAAATGCTGATTGGCCAAATGGATATCGGGACATTGACCCCTTTGAATCCTATCGACAAGTTTTTAATGGAGCCCTGTCTATGTTTGATAATCCTGAACTTATTTTTAGTCGTGGACAAAATCAGGGTGACCGCAATCTTGCAGATATGGTATTACATCAATTGCCTACCAGTGCCAATGGCTGGAATACACATGGTATGACACAAAAGATGTGTGATGCTTACTATATGTATAATGGCTCTGAGTTTAACAGACAGACATTTTTGGACACTTGCCAAGTTGAGAACCGTTTTGTGTCTGAAAAGGAAGGGAAGGCAGGAACATATCCTTATTTAAAGAAAGGAGTATGGAAAGAGTATGCATGGCGTGAACCACGCTTCTATGCTTCAGTTGCTTTTAATGGTTGCGTATGGCCTCTATTGAATAATTCAACGCTTAAAGATCCTAAACCCGTAGAGCAACAGGTATTTTATTATCGTGGTAATGGTAATGGATATACTAACTCCAATTTTTGGCTTCGCACTGGTATTGGAATCATGAAATTTGTTCATCCGGACGATACCTCTGCGGCAAAAGGTAATAAGGACTATGTCAAACTAAAAACGGAACCTGCTATTCGTTTTGCTGAAATCTTATTGATTTACGCTGAAGCTTTGAATGAGTTGGAAGATGGCTCTTCATACGACATTCCATCTTGGGATGGCTCTGCCAGTTATTCTGTCAAACGTGACATAAATGAAATGAAAAAAGGTATTCGTCCTGTTCGTTGCCGTGCAGGGGTTCCCGATTATACATTGCCAGAGTATCAAGACCGGAATGTATTCCGTAAGAAATTGAAGCATGAGCGACAGATAGAGCTCATGGGAGAAGGACATCGTTATTTTGATCTCCGCAGATGGAAAGACGCTCCGATTGAAGAGTCAATGGAAATATATGGTTGTGATGCTCTTATGACTGAAGAAAATAGAGCAGCGTTTCATTCACCAATTGTAGTCAATGAACTTCCAACTGCTTTTTCTCGCAAATTATATTTCTGGCCTATCAGTCATGAGGAGTTGAAACGCAATAAGCTGTTGACACAAAATCCGGGTTGGACATACAATGATTAATTTTAAAATGATATAAGTATGAAAATTATATATAATTGTTGGTTTGCATTATGTATGTTGCTCTTGATCACTTCTTGTAATGATGAGTGGAAAGATGAGCAGTATCGGCAATATATTTCTTTTAAAGCACCTATAAAAGATAAAGATAATGGGGTAACTCCAATATATGTGAGATACAACCCTGATGGAAAAGTACGCTATCAGTTACCGGTTATAGTTAGTGGGTCAACTACGAACGAACAAGATATAGATGTCCATGTAGCACTATATGAGGATACCTTGGAAATATTAAATAGAGAACGTTTCAGCGGGCGTACAGATTTATGGTATACGCTATTGGAGGAAGATAAATATGAATTCCCGGAAATAGTTCATATTCCTGCAGGAACATGTGTGGAACAACTAAATATTGATTTTGATTTGAGAGGAATCAATATGACAGATAAATGGGTGTTGCCTCTAACTATCGTTGATGATGCTTCTTATAATTATCAAGGTCATCCACGTAAAAACTATGCAAAAGCATTATTGCGTGTAATTCCTTTTAACGATTATTCCGGTTCATATAGTACAAGTACAATGGAAGTGTATATTCGAAATGCAAATGGAAGTACTGATAATAAACCGATGGTAACCAATAATCGTACAGCATATGTGGTAGATAATAATACTATTTTCTTTTATGCCGGTTTAATGAGCGAAGATTTATCAAGAGATGAACGGGAACTTTATAAAATATATATACGCTTCAATGAAGACAAATCATTGAGTATGTGGGCAGATGACGAAGAAAAGATTGGATTTAAGCTATACGGTACTCCTGCTTACAGCGTAACGGAAACTATGGATGCTACACGACCTTATCTAAAACATCGCTATGTTTCATTTACTATTGAATATGATTTTAAAGATGTAACTTCTCGAAATCAAGAAGTTCTTTATAAAGTTAAAGGAACAATGCTACTGGAACGAAATCTCAATACTCAGATTCCAGACGAAGATCAGCAGATTGAATGGTAAATAATGAAAAATTAAGAACTAGTCTGATAATCTAATTATATTTTATGGATTAGCAGATAAATACCATAAAATAAGAGAATAAGTTAGGCGTGATTCTGTAAACGACTTACGTGATTGAATCACGACAATAATTTAATAT
>ENA-UEYL01002272-UEYL01002272.1-human-gut-metagenome-genome-assembly--contig:-NODE-2272-length-14584-cov-5.534294_pt1 | contig 14584 bp, 16 predicted proteins | sample MGYA00242941_ERZ507946 | MGnify/ENA primary metagenome ERZ507946 (study PRJEB26167, sample SAMN06115482) | human gut metagenome | host: Homo sapiens | place: China:Guizhou | collected 2015-03-11...
AAAGCACGGCCCTCTATATGAAAATGGCTGCCGAGCAGGACAAGTTCCGGGACTGGCTGAAAAGCCAGCCCCCGGAGGAAATTTTGAACCATGCCTACGAGTACACCGTCCGGGAGGATATTCTGATGGCGATGGAGGAACTGGAACTGTCCGGCGCACAGGCCCAGGCACTTTTGGATTCTCCTACCCCGCTGGCGGACGTGTACCGTTATTTTGAGCAACTGGAAACTGGGTACATGGATATAATCCGGGATAGCATTGAGAACCGTGCGGATGATGTCTGCAAGGCTCAGGAGGAACTGCGTGCCGCACCAATCTATCTCCACTCCGCCGCCTATGCCTCTGAGCATGGGGAGATGGCGGAGTATCGAGCTTCCGATCAGGCAAACTTCGCCTGCAAGGAAGCCATCGAGCAGACCATCAATTCCCACTATGGGGATAAACGGCTGGACACTGGCTTGGCTGTGAAGGAAGTGGTGGAGAAATTCGGGCAGGAGCGTGTGGAATTTATCCTGGCAAACACCATCCGTCACAAAGACGGGGACGGACGGATTTCCCGTGACAATAAAGCCTGGGCAAAGACGATTCCCATGCCGGAGGACAGCGGTACTTCCCATCGCTATGCCTATCTGGTGGTGGATGAGGTCAATCCCGGCTTGACCGATCTGTTCACCAGACAGGTCAGAAAAGTCGTTCAAGAACCGCAGAAAAGCTCTGTCTTGCAAAAGCTCAAGCAAGAACCGCCAGCCCGCAAGCCTGCCGTTCCAAAGAAACAGGAGCCAGAGCGGTGAGCGCCCCCAAGCGCAAGCGGGACGTGCAGCTGAACTTCCGGGTCTCGCCGGAGGAGCTGACGCTGATCGAGCAGAAGATGGCCCAGCTGGGGACAAAGAACCGGGAAGCCTACCTGCGCAAGATGGCCCTGGACGGCTATGTGGTGCGGCTGGAACTGCCGGAGCTGAAGGAGCTGGTGTCCCTGATGCGCTATTCCAGCAACAACCTGAACCAGCTGACCCGCCGCGTGCATGAGACCGGGCGCATTTACGACGCCGATCTGGAGGATATATCCCGGCGGCAGGAGGCTTTGTGGGATGAGGTGCATCAGGTATTGACCCAGCTGGCAAAACTGTCGTGACAGGGGCATACGCCCCGGCTGTGAGGGAGGCCCAGCGTGTGCGTGCAGCTGCGCCGGGCCTCCCTCTTTTTTTCTTTGCCCGTATCGTTGCAGACTCTCTTGCAATGCGAGTACAATGGGTACAGAAATATAGGAGATGCCATGCCAACGAAGGAGCTGAGTTGTATGTTGACAAATGAAAATGTGCTGGACATTTTCGCGGATTACTTGAAGAAGGATCAGTCACTGGAGGTCGTACCGACCCGTCATGGCTACGCGGTCATGCTTTGGGACAACGCAGGGCAGGATTGGTCAGAGGTAACGTGCTGCCCAACGCCGGAGGAACTGTTTGACAAACTTTTGGACGCGGCCATCGGCTATCAGGAGTATTTGATTTTACGAAAGAATGAAATGGACGATCTGGATGACGCGGACAGGCAAAAAATTGAGCAGCTGCGTCAGGAGTATCTGAAGCAGAGGGAGGCGATGGAATGAGATTTTTATGGAAGCTGTTGGCGGCCCCTGTTGTGCTGGCGTTGACCTTTTTCGTATGGTTCTGTATGGGAGTTTTATACCTGTCAAGCCTTGTGCTGGGGATCATCAGTACCATCGTGGGATTGCTGGGACTGGCGGTTCTGATTACTTACTCCGTTCAAAACGGCATCATCCTGCTGGTAATCGCTTTTTTAGTCAGTCCGGCAGGCTTGCCAACCGCAGCGGTCTGGCTGCTGGGCAAAGTGCAGGACCTTCGCTTTGCGATCCAGGACGCGGTGTACGGCTGAACAGGAAACGCAGAAATGCCGGGAGGGAGCGTCCGGCATTTTTGACTTTACTTTCGCGCTAATTTCGCGTATAATATTAGCATGAAAGGAAGGTGAAGAACGTGAGCCAATTTCAACAGCTGGACCAGCTGATGGAACGTCAGGACGGGATGCTGCGCACTGGGCAGGTCCTCGCAGCCGGGATTTCAAAACCTGTTTTTTATCAGTTTGTACGCTCCCGTGGGTTGGAGCAGGCGGCACATGGGATTTATCTTTCCAAAGACGCCTGGGTGGACGCCATGTATCTGCTGCATCTCCGCTGCCCGCAGGCGGTTTTTTCCCATGAAACGGCGCTGTTCTTCCATGATCTGACCGACCGGGAGCCGCTGGCCTATTCCATTACGGTCAAGACGGGGTACAACCCCACCCGGCTTAAAAGCGAGGGCGTCCAGGTTTTTACCATTAAGGCAGAGCTGCATGAGATCGGACTGACAACCGCGCAGACCCCCTTCGGTCACGATGTGCCGGTCTACGACAAGGAGAGGACGATCTGTGACGTGCTGCGCAGCCGGAGCCACATCGAGATGCAGACATTCCAGGACGCTTTGAAAGCGTATGCCCGCCGGAAAGACAAGGACCTGCGGACGCTGGTGCGCTATGCCAAGCTGTTCCGGGTCGAGAAGATTTTACGCCAGTATTTGGAGGTACTGCTATGATAAAGACAGCCAGACAGCTGAAGGATTTGATCCGCAACCTGTCCAGGAAAAACGCTGCGGACGCGCAGATTTTGATGCGCAACTATATGATGGAGCGTTTTCTGGAACGCATTTCTCTTTCGTCCTACCGGGACAAATTTATCCTCAAGGGCGGGATGCTGGTGGCCGCGATGGTCGGCCTGGACGCCCGCTCCACGATGGACCTGGATGCAACGGTCAAGGGGGCCAACGTCAGCGTGGAGGATGTGGAGAACATGATGGCCGAGATCATCGCAGTTCCCATTGATGACGGCGTTACCTTCCAGGTGAAAAGCATTTCGGAGATCATGGATGAAGCGGAATATCCCGGCATCCGGGTGACGATGACAACGCTCTTTGACGGGGTGCGCACCCCACTGAAAATCGACATTTCCACCGGCGACGCCATCACCCCTAAAGAGGTGCGGTACAGCTTCAAGCTCATGCTGGAAGATCGCTCCATCGACGTTTGGGCCTATAACCTGGAGACCGTGCTGGCCGAAAAGCTGGAAACCATCATCACCCGGACTACGACCAACACCCGCATGAGAGATTTTTACGACATCGCCATCCTGCAACAACTCTATGGCAGCACTCTGAACCCGCGCGTTCTCCATGACGCACTGCTGGCGACAGCCCACAAGCGCGGCACCGAGCGCCATCTGGCCGAGGCCGCCGAAGTCTTTGAGGAAGTGGAGAACAGCCCGGTTATGCAGGACCTGTGGGCGGCCTACCAAAAGAAATTTTCCTATGCGTCCGACCTCGACTGGAATACGGTCATGGCTGCGGTGCGGCAGCTGTTCGCTCGTTGCGAGGGCGCGGTATGAAAAAACGTGGACACTACTGCAAGGTCTGTGGCGAGTACAAGGCAAACGAAAAGTTTTCCGGCAAAGGCCATGCCGCGCACATCTGTAAAATCTGCGCCGCTCTCCCTCCAGAACGGCAGGCAGAAGAAATGACGCTTACCCGGCTTGTCAACCTTCCCTGGCGGTTATCCAAAGAACAGCTTTCGTGGCTGAAGAAGCGGATGAAAGACAGACGGGATGCCGTGCGGGCCTTGGCGACGGAACAATATGAAATGCGGTTCCCGCCCAGGATGGAACTGGATGAAGAGGAAACAGATATAGAGTAACCCGATGCGGTCTGTGAGGAGCAGGCCGCTTATTTTTTGGAAAGGAGGCGGACCCCCACATGGCCACCACCCGCATCATGCCGCTGCACGCCGGCAAGGGCCGCACGGTCGGCAAGGCAATTAGCGACATCATCGACTATGTAAAAAATCCAGACAAAACCGACCACGGCAGGCTCATCACCAGCTACCAGTGCGACAGCCGCGTGGCCGACGCGCAGTTCCTGCTGGACAAGCAGACCTACGCTGCCCGCACCGGCCGGGTGCGCGGCAAAGACGATGTAATCGCCTACCACCTGCGGCAGTCCTTTGTGCCGGGCGAGATCACGCCGGAGGAAGCCAACCGGCTGGGCATGGAGCTGGCCCGGCGCTTCACCAAGGGCAAGCACGCCTTCATCGTCTGTACCCACATCGACAAGGCTCACGTCCACAACCATATTATATGGAACTCCACCACGCTGGAGTGTGACCGCAAGTTCCGCAACTTTTGGGGCAGCACCCGCGCCGTCCACCGACTGAGCGACACCATCTGCATCGAAAACGGCTACTCCATTGTGGAGACCCCCAGGCGGCGCGGCCAGAGCTACAACAAGTGGCTGGGCGATGCGGCCAAGCCCTCTCACAAAGAGCAGCTGCACCAGGCCATTGACCGGGCGCTGGCACAGAAACCGTCCAGCCTGGAGGAGCTGCTGCGCCTGCTGGAACAGGACGGTTTCACCATTCACCGGCGCGGCAAGACCATCTCCATCAGCGCAGAAGGCTGGGGCAACAACGTCCGCTTTGACCGGCTGGGGGACGGCTACACGCTGGACGAACTGTTGGCGGTCCTCTCCGGCCGGAAAGAGCATACACCCCGTAAGCAGACTGTCCCGCAGGGCGCTCCGCCCAAGGTCAATCTGCTGGTGGACATCCAGGCAAAATTGCAGGCCGGTAAAGGCGCCGGGTATGCCCGTTGGGCAAAGGTGTTCAACCTCAAACAGATGGCGCAGACCCTCAATTATTTGTCCGAACACGGACTGCTGGATTATGCCGATCTGGAAGCAAAAACAGCAGAGGCGACGGCCCGTTACCACGCGCTGTCCGGCCAGATCAAGGCCGCCGAGAAACGCATGGCCGAGATTGCCGTGCTGCGCACCCACATCGTCAACTACGCCAAGACCCGCGATACCTATGTGGCCTACCGCAAAGCCGGGTATGCAAGGAAATTCCGGCAGGAGCATGAGGAAGAAATCTTGCTGCACCAGGCCGCCAAGGAAGCCTTCAACGAGCTGAACGTGAAGAAGCTGCCCACCGTCAAGGAGCTTCAGGCTGAGTATGCCCAGCTGCTGGCGGATAAGAAGGCGGCCTACGCCGAGTACCGGCAGGCCCGCGCCGCCATGCGGGAGCTGCTGACGGTCAAGAACAACGTGGATCGGGTCCTGGCGATGGAGCAGACCGAGCCGCAACAGAAAGAAAAAGACCACGGCCAGCGGTGAGCCGGTCGCGGTCAAAAGCGTTCGCAAGAACGCGCAGCCACAGATTGTAAAATCTGTGTTCAAAGGGGGCTTGGGGGCGCGGCCCTTAACAAGCGCGTGGGGCTATCTGGATAGCCACAGGCATCGCTTGCCGGTATTATCCCGAATTTGAAATATACAGCTGCTTTCCAATCGAACTTTTTACCGATAAGTAAGCTGAGAACATCTATTGAACAATATTGATAGCACCAGCGTGATACACTCCGCCGCCAGCGGCGAGAGCCAGATCACGCCCTCTCCCAGCAGCGCCGGCATCAGGAAAATACACGCCGCTTTAACCACGATCCCCCGGCTGACGGCGATTACATCCGCCTGAACCGTGCGCTTGGTGGAGTAAAAATAGGCGGTAAAAATCAGGTTCAGCGCCATAGGGATGAAGGAGAGGGCAAACAGGGGCAGGGCCTGGGATGCGGCATCCACCAGCGCCGGTTCCTGGTTGAAGATGCGGATCACCGGGGCAGAGAGCAGGAACAGGAACCCATATACCAGCACCGACAGCGCCGCGTTGATGGTGATCCCATCCCGCAGCAGGGATTTCAGACCACCCGTATCCTTCTGCCCGTAGTGATTGCCCCACAGAGGCTGTAATCCCTGGGCCACGCCGGAGAGGATCGCATTTGCCAGCGAATAGATAAAGCTGAGGACGCTGAAAGTGGAAACGCCCATATCGCCCACCAGATGGGCCAGCACAAGGTTATAGCAAAACGCCGTGACCGGCGTGTTGAGCTGGGAGACCGCCTCCGGCACGCCGCGCTTGCAGATTTTCCCCATGAGCGGAGCAGACAGGTGGAACCCGCCCAACCGCAGGCTGCCCCGCTTGCGGATGAAATGGGTGAGCAGAACCAAAACAGCGGAGATCTGCCCCAGGCCGGAGGCGACCGCCGCGCCGATCACTCCCATCTGGAAGGGGAAAATGAACAGCCAGTCCAGAAAGATGTTTGCCACCGCACCCACCGCCATGCCCAGGAAGGAGATGGCCGGCGAACCATCGTTCCGCACGAAGGTGGACAGGCAGGTACTCATGAGCATGGGGATGGAAAAGGCGGAGTAATAAAACAGATAGTCCACCGCCATATCTCGCATCTCCCGGCTGAGCTGTGCGCCGCCGCTGAGATTCACGATTGGCCCGGCAAATACCATTCCCACAACCGTCAGGACGGCCGATACCAGCAACGTCAGCACCACCGAGGTCATAAACGCCTGGTTGGCTCCTTTTTCATCCCCCCGCCCCATACGGATGGCGACCACCGTAGCGCCGCCCATCGGGAACATGGCGGCAATGGCCACCACCGAAGTGATAAACGGCACGCCGATGTTGACCGCGCCCAGGGCGGCGGCCCCCACCCCCTGGCCCACGAAAATCCCATCCACCACATTGTAAAGATAGGTCATGAACAGGCCGCCCACCGCGGGAAACACATACCGGGGGATCTCTTTTCTCTGTGTGTTTGTCATTGTGAAAAGCACCTCCATCGTTTGATTGATTGCGGCGCTGTCCCCAACGGCATAAAAAAGAAGCGGGACAGGCCCCAACGGGCTTATCCCACTTCAACAATCTCATTGGATTGCAAGTCCTCTGACAAGCAGTTTCAGCTTAACATGGATGCCCCGCAATGTCAAGGAAGGGTTTTCCTGTTTCAAATTTTCTTCAGCAGCCCCATCATATAATCCACCATTTCTTCCGGCGTCTCCACAAAGCCGGTGGAGCCCCATTTATGGATGATCCCTTCGATCATGGACAGCTTGGCTGCTGTGTCATATTTTTCATGAAGTGTGGCAGTCCCTCTGTTTCGCTCTAACTGTGCAATTTTTGCGTGGAGGCTGCTCGTGATAAATTCCTGGTTAAATTTGTTTTCCGGGCAAAAGCTGCGGAAATGTTTTTGAAAGCCATACAGATAGCCAAACAGGAACTCCCGCGCTTTCCGCTCATTCGGATGAGCCAGCAGCTCCCGCAGGTCCTCCAGAAAGGTGTCTGCCATTTTGTCCGTCAGGCTTTCGATCACATCCGCTGTGGAGGAAAAGTTGCGGTAAAACGAAACTCTGGCCACCTCCGCTTTTTGGATCAGATCGGTTACAGTGATTTCCGGGAATGGCTTTTCTTCCATCAAATGAACCAGCGCGACCTCAATGCGCTCCTTTACGGTTTTCCCCTCTGATACTGTCATGATACAACATTCCCCCTTTTTGTACCATTTGTGCGAGGCTTATTGATTAGCCAAGGCTAACGGTATATGATATAACTCAAATGAAACAATATGTTTCATCTCTGGTGAAAGAATATCACAGAGGGGAGAAGAAATCAAGGGCAAACCCGGAAAGGAGTTCTTTTTTATGCTTAGGCTACTGCGATACCTGACAAAGCGGGAATGGGCGCTGGTGGCTGTCTCCATTTTGTTTATCGTGGCGCAGGTCTGGATGGAGTTGACCATGCCGGATTATATGTCAGAGATCACAACGCTTTTGCAGCGCGGCGGCAGCACACCGGGAGAGATCCTGCGCTCCGGCGGGATGATGCTGCTGTGCGCCTTGGGCAGCCTTTTTGCCGCTATGGTCACGGCAGTCTGCGCCGCCGGCATTTCCGCAAGCTGCGGCCGCATTTTGCGCGGAAAATTATTTGCGAAGGTACAGTCCTTTTCTATGGAGGAGATCGGTCGATTTTCAACTGCCAGCCTGATTACACGCTCCACTAACGATGTGACCCAGGTACAGACCCTGTTGGTCATGGGGTTGCAGACCATCGCAAAGGCTCCCATTATGGCGGTGTGGGCCATCTGGAAAATTGCCGGAAAGGGCTGGGAGTGGACGCTGGCCACCGGGATCGCTGTCCTGCTCCTGTTGGCGGTGCTTCTGGTCTGCCTGGGGCTGGCGGTCCCTAAGTATCGGAACATCCAGGTTTTCACGGATGAAATAAACCGGGTCACGAGGGAAAATCTGACCGGTCTGAAGGTCATCCGGGCTTATAACGCTGAGGAATACCAGGAGCAGAAATTTGAACATTGCAATGAAAAACTGACCCACGACCAGCTTTTTGCCATGCGGGCGATGGCTTTTGTTATGCCCACCATGTATTTTGTCATGAGCGCCCTGACCCTGGCGGTCTACTGGATCGGCGCAGTGTTGATCAATCAGGCGGGCATGACAGAAAAAATCACCCTGTTTTCGGACATGGTGGTGTTTTCCCAATATGCCATGCAGGTCATCATGTCCTTTATGATCCTGGTTTCTATCTCGATGAGCCTGCCCCGCGCTGCGGTATCTGCGAAGCGCATCCTGGAGGTGCTGGAAACAAAGCCCGCGATCCTGGACGGCAGCAGAACACAGGGAGTAAGCGGGAAGGCAGGCGAGGTGGAATTTCGGGATGTTACCTTTCAATACCCGGACGCCGAGCAGCCCGTTTTGTCCCACATTTCGTTTACGGCAAAGCCTGGGGAAACGGTGGCGATCATCGGTTCCACCGGCTGCGGCAAGAGTACCATTGTCAATCTGATCCCCCGGTTTTATGAGGCTACGCAGGGCCAGGTGCTGGTGGATGGGATCAACGTGAAGGACTACTCCCAGCGTGCCCTGCGGAACAAGATCGGCTATGTTTCTCAGACCGCCGCCCTGTTCACGGGAACCATACGCTCCAATATTGCCTTTGGGGAGAACGGGAAGGAAGCCGCTGATGATGCTACGATCCGCAATGCCGCCGAAACTGCCCAGGCATCGGAATTTATCGAAACAATGGACGGCGGCTACAACGGCTTTGTTGCCCAGGGCGGAGCAAACCTGTCTGGCGGGCAGAAGCAGCGGCTCTCCATTGCCCGCGCCATTGCCAGAAAGCCGGAGATCCTTATCTTCGATGATTCCTTCTCCGCACTGGATTACAAGACGGACAAGATTCTCCGCCGCGCGCTGGAACGGGAGTGCAGAGACACCACCCGCATCATCGTGGCCCAGCGGATCGGCACCATCCGAGACGCTGACAAAATTTTGGTTCTGGACAAAGGCAGGCTGGTCGGCACAGGCACCCATGAGGAGTTGATGAAAAGCTGTGCCGTTTATCAGCAAATTGCCCTCTCCCAGCTTTCCAAGGAGGAGTTGGCATGAGTACATGGAATAATAAAACCGCTCACCGGCCATTGAGCTGGAAAGAACAGAAAAAAATATATAGCCACTTATTCTCCCTTTGCAGGCGCTACCTTTGGCTGATTGCGTCTGCCGTCATTCTGGAGGCCGCCGGTTCGGTCCTGACCCTGTTGGGGCCGGATCAGCTCTCCCGCCTTACAGACTGTATCACGGACGGGATCTCGTCCCAAATCGATCTGCATCAGGTCTCCTCCATCGGGTTGACCCTGGTGTGCTTTTACTGCGGCAGCTACCTGTTGACCGCAGCCCAGGGCTGGATCATGGCTACGGTGACCCAGAGGCTGTCCCGCGGGCTGCGCTCGGACATTTCCCACAAAATCAACCGCCTGCCCATGCAGTATTACAACCGTACCACGGTTGGGGACATCCTCTCCAGGGTTACCAACGATGTGGATATGGTGGGGCAGTCGCTGAACCAGAGTGTCAGCAATTTGGTACTGGCGGTGATCCTGTTCGTCGGCAGCCTCATCATGATGGCCTATACCAATCTTCTGATGGCGGTGACCGCCGTAGCGGCCAGCAGCGTCGGCTTTGTAGCCATGACATTTTTGACCGGCAGGAGCCAGAAATATTTTCGGATGCAGCAGCAGAACCTGGGAAAGCTCAACGGCCACATTGAGGAAATCTACACCGGGCACACGGTCGTGAAGGCATACAACGGTGAGGCGGCGGCTCAGCGGACATTTGACGATTACAACGACCGCCTCGCAGGCAGTCATTTCCGGGCGCAATGCCTGTCAGGGCTGATGACGCCTATCATGAATTTTGTCGGCAATTTTGCCTATGTGGCGGTCTGCGTAGTGGGCAGCGTACTGGCGTTGACCGGACGCGCCAGCCTTGGCACTATTGTGGCATTTATGATGTATGTCCGCTACTTTACCCAGCAGCTTTCCCAGGTTTCCCTATCCTTTCAGACGCTCCAATCGGCTGCTGCCGCAGGAGGCCGGGTGTTTGAGTTTCTGGATGCCGAAGAAATGCCAGATGAAGCCGGAAAGAAAGCGGAGATCGGCCCTGTGCGGGGCAGCGTGGAATTTGACCATGTGAAGTTCGGCTATGGGGATGATCGAAAAGGCAAATGTGTCATTCACGATTTTTCCGCACAGGCAGAGCCAGGTCAGAAAATCGCCATCGTCGGGCCAACCGGGGCAGGCAAAACCACATTGGTCAATCTTTTGATGCGGTTCTATGAGCTGTGGAGCGGCGACATTCGCATTGACGGCGTGTCCACAAAGGATATGACCCGCGGCGCGGTCCACGCTCAATTCTGTATGGTGCTTCAAGATACCTGGATATTTGAGGGAACGGTGCGGGAGAACCTGATCTACTGCACACAAGGGGTCAGCGATGAAAAGATGGAGGCTGCCTGCAAGCTGGTCGGTCTGGATCACTTCATCCGCACCCTGCCAAATGGGTATGACACCGTACTGAACGACCAGGTGAATTTGTCCCAAGGCCAGAAACAGCAGCTTACCATTGCCAGGGCCATGATTGCCGACCGCCCCATGCTGATCCTGGATGAAGCCACGTCCTCGGTAGATACCCGTACAGAGCAGCTGATCCAGACGGCTATGGACCGGCTCATGAAAGGCAGGACTTCTTTTGTGATTGCCCACCGCCTGTCCACCATTAAGAACGCAGATTTGATTTTGGTTCTGAAAGATGGGGACATCGTGGAAAGCGGCAGCCATGAAGCATTGCTGAAGCAGAACGGTTTTTACGCAGAGTTGTATAACAGCCAATTTGAAAATGTTTCATAAGGGACTTTCCATTCGGCTGTGGTGCAATAAAAATCAAAAATCAATGGAGGTAATTTATGAACGTAGAAGAACGACTCAGGACGGAGCGGATCAGTAAGCTGTTGCTTACCTTTTCCGTTCCCAGCATTATTTCCTTAGTGATCACCGCAGTCTACAACATGGTAGACCAGATTTTCATCGGCCAGGGCGTCGGCTACCTTGGGAATGGCGCAACCAATGTCATTTACCCGCTGACCCAGGTGGCGCTGGCACTTGGCCTGATGATTGGGGAAGGCGGCGCCAACTACATCAGCCTGCATTTGGGGGCGGGAGAGCGGGATAAGGTTTCCCGTGCCGCAGCGGCGTCCATTGCCGCCCTGCTGGGGTGCGGCATCGTGCTTGCCGCCGTCTATTTGGCGTTTCTGGAACCGCTCTGTATGCTGTTCGGCGCTACGGAACAGACGCTGCCCTATGCGCTGGAGTATGGGCGGATCATTTCCCTGGGCATGATCTGGAATGTTTTTTCCATTGGCTCTACCTCCCTGGTTCGGGCAGATGGACAGCCAGGTATGGCAATGGGCGGTATGATTGCCGGCTTTGTCGTGAATATCATTGGCGATCCGGTTGCCATCTTCCTGCTGGGTATGGGCGTACAGGGAGCCGCCTGGGCCACTATTTTGGGGCAGATGGCAACGGCTGTTGTCAATATCATCGCCCTGCGCCGCTGCCGCACGATTCCGTTGAACCGCGGTTCCTTCTCCGGCTGCGTGGGGCTGATCCCCGCCGTGGCAAAAGGCGGGCTGTCCAGCTTTATGAGCCAGTTCACCATTGTCATTGTGTCCGCTGTTCAGAATAACCTGTATGTCTACTATGGCGCACAGAGCATCTACGGCAGCGATATTCCTATGACCACAATGGGCGTTACGGTTAAGATTTTTGTAGTGGTACAGTGCTTTGCACTGGGGCTCTCCAGCGGCAGCCAGCCCATCATTGGCTACAACTATGGCCGGGGACTGTATCAGCGGGTCAAAGATACCTACAAGACAATTTTGGTAGCGTCTTCCATCTTTTTGCTGGCGGCCACGCTTTGGTTCCAGCTTGCGCCCATGAGCATTGTCCGGCTATTTGGCGAAAGCGACCCGCTCTATCTGGAATTTGCGGTGAAATGCCTGCGGATCTATCTGCTGCTGATCGTTGTGGACGTGTTCCAAATGACGGGAAGTATCTTCCTGCAATCCCTGGGTCAGCCGGTGCGGGCCGCCGTTCTCACCCTGATCCGGCAGATCATCATTGTGTTGCCTGCCATGTTCCTGCTTGGCCGGTGGTTTGGTGTGGAAGGCTTGCTCTGGTCCGGCCCGGTGTCTATGGGACTGACCGCTATCGTGGCCGTTGCGTTTTTGAGAAAAGCATGGAAAGGCTTATCGGAGGGAGGAAAGAAAGCAGGCGGATCGCATGAGGCATGATCCGGTGATCCGTTCTTCTGGCGAGGACTACCTGGAGGCTATCCTTGTTCTCCAAAAGGAAAAAGGAGTTGTGCGCTCCATTGATGTGGCACGCTTTTTAGGGGTATCAAAGCCCAGCGTCAGCAACGCAGTCGATATATTGCAAAAAGGCGGCTTTCTGATTAAGGACAGCGACCATCTCTTATCTTTAACGGACCTTGGCCGTGAAATCGCAGAACGGACTTACGAAAAGCACCGCTTTTTCACGGAACTGCTCACAAGTGCCGGCGTTGATCCGGCATTGGCGGAACAAGATGCCTGCCGGATGGAACACATGATCAGCCAGCAGTCTTTCGAGCGTCTGCGGGATGCTTACAATGCACATAAAGAATAGGGTATCTGTACGAAAGGCGAAAAACGCTTTAGATCGGCTCACCCAACATCAAAAAGGAGAATTTTTATGAACCGTATTATAACAATCAGCCGTGAATTTGGAAGTGGAGGCCGGGAAATCGGACGCCGCTTAGCGGAGAAAATGGGGATCGCCTATTACGACCAGGAGATCATCACGGAGTTAATGAAACGGACGGATTTTGCTGAGGAGTACGTCCGGCACATGGAGGAAACGGCTCCGATCCCGCTTCTTCCCATCACAACGGCGCACACCTTTGGCTCACCGACAAATTATGTCGTGGAACAGAATTTGAAGTTTTATATGGAGGAAAGCAAGGTGATTCGGGATTTTGCCGAGAAATCCGATTGTGTGATCGTTGGCCGCTGTGCGGACTACACATTAAGAGAGATGAACCCTGTTCGGATTTTTATTTATGCGGATATGGAGAGCAAAATTGCCCGTTGCCGGAGCAAAAATAGCGATGTAGACGATCTGGATGACCGAGAGCTTCGACAGAGGATCATCTCTGTGGATAAAAAACGGGCGCGATATTATAAATTTTATGTTGAGCAGGTATGGGGTGATAAAGCGAATTATGACCTCTGTATCAATACATCACGGTTTCCAGAGGTAAAGACGATCATTCCAGGATTGGAACAGTTGGTAACAGGTTTCGGCCATTGATCTGGTTCGGTGGAACAGGATGCCTGCCGGACTGGAAAGAACCAACTATTTCATGTTCACAGAACCAGACATACCATGCAGAGTCGTAATATGAAATAAGGCAAGCAAAATGAACCATAGGAAAGAGTCACGATGGATACACTGCCCGATTTGCGGCGGTAAAACGCGAACAAAGGTGTATGAAGATACCGTTTTGATCAAATTCCCGCTCTATTGCCCAAAGTGCAAACGGGAAATTTTGATCGATGTAGTAAAACTGAAAATGGTGCCCAGCAAAGAGCCGGACGCTTAAAGCGCAGAGCCTGCTGCCCGATGAAATAACCGGGAGCAGGCTCTGTTTTTACTTATATGGCCTTATTTAATTTTAACCCCTTTATGGGAACGCAGGGCGGTCAGAACCGCCTCGATCACGGGAAGTAAGGTTGCCACCTCGTCCTCGCTGCACTCGTTGATAAGGGATTTTACCTGACGCACAATGGAACTTTCGTTTCCCGGATCGTCATCGAATAAGAGACGCGCATCCATCTTGAGTGCGCGAATGACGGCATACAAGGTCTTTAATTTTGGATTTCCGCGCCCCATTTCCATGTTAATAATGGTGCGCACATCGGTTCCGCTTCTTTCGGCCACTTCCTCTTGCGTCAGGCCGAGTTCCAAACGGGTATTTTTAATGGCTTCAGCCAATCGCTGAGAATATTCCGGCATTCTGCTTCACCTCAGATATATTCTACAATACACCTCGTTCCGTTTTAATTCATCGCGTTTCATCTTTGAACTGTATTGTGTTTCACTAAAAAGAGGAAAGAGGATGCACTTGAACCAGAGTATATGGGATAAAACTGACCTGTCGAATGTGAATTTCAGTGTTTGGCACGAGACCGGTATGCCTATGTACCTGAACTACAATACAGATTAAAAAGAACCGGCAGCTTTCCCGGCTGCCATTCCCCA
>ENA-UEYL01002277-UEYL01002277.1-human-gut-metagenome-genome-assembly--contig:-NODE-2277-length-14572-cov-16.384201_pt1 | contig 14572 bp, 14 predicted proteins | sample MGYA00242941_ERZ507946 | MGnify/ENA primary metagenome ERZ507946 (study PRJEB26167, sample SAMN06115482) | human gut metagenome | host: Homo sapiens | place: China:Guizhou | collected 2015-03-11...
GAGGACTGAACTATGATTAAACTGATTGTTGGTACCAAGGGCTCCGGCAAGACCAAGGCTATGATCGACCAGATCAACGACGCGGTCAAGACCTCCAAAGGCAACGTGGTCGTCGTGGAAAAGGGCATGAAGCTCACCTACGACATCGCTCCTGCAGCACGTCTGATCGATCTGGACGAGTACAAGATCTTCGGCGGCGAAATGCTGTACGGCTTTGTGGCCGGCCTGATGGCAAGCAACTACGACATCACCGACCTGTACATTGACGGCATCCTGAAGGTGCTGGATCACGATATCAACCGTCTGGGCGTTGTGCTGGACGAGATGGCAGCCATTGCCGGCGACAGCGTCAAGGTCACCGTGACTGTCAGCGCAGACGAGGCCGCACTGCCCCATGATGTGAAGAAGTACCTGTGATCTGATAAAAGAACAGGGCTAAAAGCTTTTCCAACAGGCAGAAGACCGGAGAAAAATAAATTTTTTCGGTTTTCTGCCTGTTTTGGTGTTGACAAAGGGTTGCTTTGGCGCTATACTAACAAAGCAGCCTTTTCAGAGGTGTACTATGCAATTTGACCTGAGAAAGTTTATCACAGTCGGCGCAAAACCGTACCATGCAGAGTTTCAGTGTGATTTATCTGCGTATGATTATGCCGGCGCAAGGATCCCGCAGCCGGTCACAGCCGTCTTTGACGCGCAGACCGATGGCGACGAGGTCCAGATAACGTTGCGGGCAAAGGCATCGGTGCACGGAGAGTGCGCCCGCTGTCTGGACCCGGTCACCCGGGAAGAGACAGTCGATACGGAGTGGATCGTCAAGGAGCGGGATCTGGATGACCCGGATTTCGATCTTCCGCTGGACGAAAAAGGACACTTGGACGTAGACGAATGGCTCAATCAGGAGTTCATGTTCCAGATCCCCACGGTGCTGCTTTGCAGCCCCGACTGCGCCGGGCTTTGCCCGCAGTGCGGTAAGAAAAAGGCGGAATGCACCTGCCCACCGGCAGAGCAGACCGATGACCCCGTAGACACTAGGCTCGCGATCCTTAAATCACTGCTGAACAGATAAACCCATCAAGGAGGTGCAAAAATATGGCAGTACCTAAGAGACATCTTTCCAAGGCCCGCCGCGACAAGCGTCGCAGCAATGTTTGGAAGCTGGAGGCCCCCGCACTGGTCAAGTGCAGCAACTGCGGCTCTCTGAAGCTCCCCCACCAGGCATGTGGCAACTGCGGTTACTACAAGGGCGAGGAAGTCATCAAGAAGGCCTAATTTGCGCGTAATTGGTGGCATAATGGTGTTATGTACAGAAGGGGAGGGCGCAAAGCCTTCCCCTTCTTGTGCTTTCAAGGAGGTGGATGCAGATGGCGATACGGATCGAGCAGGTGGATGTCGGCAGCGAGGCCGAGGCTCTTGGCCTTGCCCCCGGCGACGAACTGCTGAGCGTGGACGATAACGAGTTGAACGACTCGCTGGACTACGATTTTTATACCGACAGCAGCAGCTTCCACCTGAAGGCCCGCGTGGCAGACGGCATCCGGGAGTGGGAGGTGCAGCGGCCGCAGCGCGGCCCCTTTGGCTGCGGGTTCAAGACCTATCTGGGCGATGAAAAACATACCTGCTCCAACCACTGTATGTTCTGCTTCATTGACCAGATGCCCCCGGGTATGCGCGAGAGCCTGTATTTTAAGGATGATGACGAGCGGCTGAGCTTTTTGTTCGGCAACTACATCACCATGACCAATATGCAGGATCACGAGATCGACCGCATCATCAAGATGCACATCTCGCCCATCAATATCTCGGTGCACACCACCAACCCCCAGCTGCGGGTGCGAATGCTGGCCAATAAGCGCGGCGGCGAGGTGCTCAAGTACCTGCCCCGTCTGGTGGAGGGCGGCATTGCCGTCAACTGCCAGCTGGTGCTCTGCCGCGGCATCAACGACGGCGACGAGCTGCGCCGCACCCTTGCCGACCTGCTGGAACTGACCCCTATGGTGCAAAGCATTGCAGCCGTGCCCTGCGGCATTACGGATTATCGCAAAAATCTGTACCCGCAGGTGCCCTACGATGCAAAGACCAGCGCCGAGGTCATCGACATTATGGAAGAATTCGGCGATGAATGCAAGCGCCGCCACGGCAAGCGTATCATTTACCCCAGCGATGAATGGTACCTCAAGGCGGGCCGCCCCATCCCTGCGGCGGCGTTCTACGAGGACTACGACCAGCTGGAAAACGGCGTGGGCATGATGCGCTTGTTTGAGGAAGAATTTCTGGCAGAACTGGACAAGCCCCACCGCATCTACGGCACCAAGGAGCTGGACGTGGTCACCGGCACCATGGCAGCGCCCCTCATCACCCGCATGATGGAGGAGCTGCACCGGCAGTACCCCATGATCACCGTGCACGTCCACACCATCCAGAACCGCTTTTTCGGCGGCAATGTGGGTGTGGCTGGCCTGATCACCGCTACCGATATTATTGCCCAGTGTGCTGGCAAACTTGCCACAAAGACGTTAGGCATCCCGGCTGTGATGCTGCGGGAGGAAAAGGATACCTTCCTTGACGATATCACGGTAGAGCAGCTGGGGCAGCAGCTGGGCGTAAAGGTGGAGGTGCTGCCCACGGCAGGCGGGGACGAAGCCCGCGCTTTGCTGCGCAGCGGCCTGCACATTGCCCGCAGAAGAAAGAGCGGCAGCTGATAACGCCATTTTTATAGTATTTTACCCCTTTTAAGAAAGGAGGAGACCCCATGAGCAAACCGATCGTAGCAGTGGTGGGCCGCCCCAACGTGGGCAAATCCACCCTGTTCAATAAGCTGTGCGGCCAGCGCCTTGCCATTGTGGAGGATACCCCGGGCATTACCCGCGACCGCATTTTTGCCAACTGCGAGTGGAACGGCCACGAGTTTTTGCTGGTGGATACCGGCGGCATCGAGCCCAAGGCCACCGAGGGCATTCTGGCCCACATGCGCGAGCAGGCGCAGATCGCTATTGACACCGCCGACTGCATCATCATGGTCACGGACGTGCGCAACGGCCTGACCGCAGCCGACGAGGACGTGGCGCACATGCTGCGCCGCAGCCACAAGCCTATCATTCTTGCCGTGAACAAGTGCGACAAGGTGGGCGAGGCTCCCATGGAGCTGTACGAGTTCTACAACCTCGGCTTTGACGAGGTGATGCCCATTTCTTCCGTGCACGGTCACGGCACGGGTGATCTGCTGGATGCCGTGTGTGCCCATCTGGACTTCAGCGAGACCGTGGTGGAAGAGGATCGCATCCCTGTTGCGATCATCGGCCGCCCCAACGTGGGCAAGTCCAGCCTGACCAACCGCATTCTGGGCGAGAACCGCATGATCGTGGCCAACGAGGCTGGCACCACCCGTGATGCCATCGACACCCCGGTGGACAACGCTTACGGCAAGTTCATCTTTACCGATACCGCCGGTCTGCGCAAACGCAGCAACATCAGCGATGGTCTGGAGCGCTACATGGTGGTGCGTGCTCTGGCTGCTGTGGAGCGCAGCCGCGTGGCGCTGATCCTTGTGGATGCTACCGTCGGCTTTACCGAGCAGGACAGCAAGGTGGCTGGCTACGCCCACGAGCAGGGCAAGGCCTGCATCATCGTGGTAAACAAGTGGGATGCCGTGGAAGGCAAGGAGACCAACACCATGGAGCTGCAGCGCCGCGGCTATGCCGAGTGCTTCAGCTTTATGGGCTACGCACCCATCATCTTCATCTCTGCCCAGACCGGCTACAACGTGAACAAGCTGATGCAGCTCATCCGGGATGTGGACGCCGAGAACGGTGCCCGCGTGCCCACCGGCGTGCTGAACGAGATGCTGGCCCGCGCTACCGCCCGGATGCAGCCCCCCAGCGACAAGGGCCGCCGCCTGAAGATCTACTACCTGACGCAGGCCTCTACCCGTCCCCCCACGTTCGTGGCCTTCGTGAACGCAAAGCACCTGTTCCACTTCAGCTATCAGCGGTACCTCATCAACCAGATCCGCGAAAACTTTGGTCTGGAGCATACGCCCATCCGTCTGGTCGTGCGGGAGCGCGGCTCCGGCGAAGTGGGTGCCAAGGACGTATAACACGTCAGGGAGGCTCAGATGATGAAATCTGTTCTCATCGCTGCGGTGTCCGCCGTGCAGGCATACCTGCTGGGCAGCATCGACACCGGTATCCTCGTCAGCAAGTTTTTGTACCACGATGATGTGCGCAAGTACGGCAGCGGCGCTGCCGGCATGACCAATATGCTGCGCACCTTCGGCAAAAAGGCGGCAGCGCTTACCGCTTTCGGTGATGTGCTCAAGGGCGTGCTGGCGGTGTGCATCGGTCGTTGGCTGTTCACCCTGATGCCGGAGAGCACTACGCTTTCGCCGTATCTTGCGGTGTATCTTGCTGCCATCTTTGCCATTATCGGCCACTTGAAGCCCCTGTATTTCGGCTTCAAGGGCGGCAAGGGCGTGCTAGTGGCGGGCGGCACCATTCTGGCCATTCAGCCGGTGCTGATCCCTTTTCTGGCGGTCATCTTTCTGGCCTGCCTGCTGCCCACCGGCATGGTGTCGCTGGGCAGCGTGACCATGGCAGCACTTTACCCGGTGCTCACCATTCTGTACGGCGTGTTCCGGGGCTATTCTGCCGCCGACCTTACTGTGTGCGCCATCGGCTCGGTGATCATGGGCGCAATGGTCATTTATATGCACCGCTCCAACATCCAGCGCATCCGCGAGGGCAAGGAGTACCGCTTTGGCCGTCACGGCAAAAAGTAACAGAAAATAGTAAACCACCCCGCAACAGCCGTTCACCGGCCGCTGCGGGGTGGTTTTTGTATATGCTTATTCCTTTGTCTCGGTCTCTTCCTCAGGCTTTGCTTCGGAATGCCGCCGACGGAACCAGTCGGCGGGGATGCCGCTCTGGGCGGGGGTAAGATCCGGCGCAGGATTACCGTCCGGCAGGTGCGCACCAAAGGCCGGGACAAAGAAGAACTTGCGCACAATGAAGATCAGCGCGATGGCCCCCACGCTGAGCAGGTTCTCCACGGCGGAATCGTGTCCCACCACCAGATGGCGGGCAATGGCGTACAGCAGCACTTCAAGGCTGCTGCCGGGGCTGTGCTTGGCCAGCATCTTGATGAATTCAATGCCGATCACAATATCCAGACTGCGCTCCAGAAAGGTGCGGATCTCTGCCTCGTTGCCATCGAACAGCAGACCGGGCATCCAGCGGATGAGCGGCACAACGCTGAGCAGCAGACCGATCAGCACCAGCCCGGACAACAGCACTTCCAACAGACTGGAAGCCTGAATAATGCGGTTGCGCAGGGAGGTGCGCCAGTGGCTTTCTACCGGGTGAGAGGGATGTTCCATAGTAAGACCTTCCTTTCAGCATTCTGCTGCATAAAGATCGACAAAATCCTACCTTTATTGTAGCAGACGAGAGAAGGTCTGTCAATTTCAATCCACGATGGTGACGGTGGTCTGCGGGCCGACGGCCACATAGCCGGACTTTTTGATGCAGTCCTGCCCGGCGGCGGTGTCCAGCCAGTCATACAGACGGCGCTCCGGGCTGTCGGCGGCGGCATCCGGGTGGATGACGGCGTAAAAATCGTTGCACAGGGGGTAGCTGCCGTCGGCAAGGGTGTCGTTGCCGGGGGTCACACCGTCCACCGCCAGCAGCCGCAGCCCGGGCTTAGAGTACATCTGGTCGATGTAGTAATACACGGAGAAACCGATGGCGTTGGCGCTGTTGTTGTAATCGGCAATGCTGTCCACCAGCTCACCCATGGCGGCGGGAGCCAGTTCAGAGGGCGGGGTCATCAACTCACCGCCCTGAATGAGCAGCTTTTTGAACAGGGTCTGGCTGCCAGAGTCCTCGCCGCGCTGGAAGGCAACGATTTCCTGATCCTTGCCGCCCACATCCTTCCAGTTGGTGATCTTTCCGGCGTAGATATCCCGCAGCTGCTGCTGGGTAAGCGCCTGCACAGGGTTATCCTCGTTGACGATGAACACCAGCGCGTCCACCCCGATGGGCTTCTGTTCCAGCTGCACATTGGCCTCCTGCAGTTCTTCCTTTACATAGTCCGGCGCTTCGTACACCACCAGCATCCGGGTGGTGGTGTCGTACAGGCCAAAGTTCTCCCATGCGTAGGCGGTGGTGCTTACTGTAATGCTGCTGCGGGCTTCTTCCAAGTCCATGCCGGTGGTATCGGCCAGCATCTGCGCCATCAGCGGGATGCAGGCGGTGCTGCCGTCCAGCGGGGGAAACTCCTCCACGGTCAGAAAAGGCTCCGGCTGCTGCACAGTCGGGGAAGCAGCAGAGGATGCGGGCTGCTCTGCGGCAGAGGAAGCGGTGCTGCCGGAGGGCGCATCCGTGCCCTTGCAGGCGGTCAGTACCCCGGCAGCGGAGCAGGCAGCCAGCCCCAGCAGAAAGCTGCGGCGGGAAATTTTAGCGTTTTTCATAAGAAAGCCCTCCTGAATCAATAGCCGTAACTCGGTTCATCGTCCGCAGTGGCAGACGAGAAAATACTCTGGCAATACAGCCAGTTGCCGCTCGTGTCCATCCAGCCCACATAGAAGCCCCGCTGTGCGGCAAACACATGGTCGGGCAGGGCATTCAGGCTGTTGGAATAGTACCCGGCGCAGCTGGAAAGCCCCTGTAATACTACCTTGCCGTCTGCGTCCAGCACATCACATACGTTGCCGTAGGCGCTGCCCGCAGCGGCGCGGCTGCCGCAGAACATGGGTCTGCCGTCAGGGTCGGTGGTCAGGTAGTTGATGTAACTGTACTTACCTTGCAGGGTGGTCAGGTCGCTGACAAGCCCCTGCGGGCCGTACAGCCGGGTGGCGGTGGTCTCGTAGCGGTCATTATCCTGCAATTCCAGCCAGACATAGCCGCTGCCGCAGTTGCTCATCCGTACCCGCTGCTGGTGCTCCACCGGCTCTACGGTGGTGTCGGTCAGCAGCTTGCCGTTGTCCTTGCTGTACACCCGCAGGCTGCCGTCCAGCGCGTAGACGGCTATGGTGCTGTCGGTGGCGTCTACATCGTACAGCGGGGTCTTTGCGCCGGTCTCCAGATCATAGAGCTCGTAGCCGTGATCCTCGCCGCTGTGCCATGTTATCACATAGCCCGGGAAATACTGGCTGGGCTGCTCGTCAAAAGTGGCGATCAGTCCACGATCCTCTGTGGTCATATCCCGCAGCTCGTACCGGCCATCGCCGGTGGAAAAGCTGGCAAGTCCGCCCGGGTAGACCTGCAAAAAGCCCGTGCACTGCTCGCCGGTCAGGCTGTTGTACAAAATCTGGTCGGTGGTCTCAGCCCCAGCGGCAATGTCCAGTTCCACCCAGTCGCTCAGGGTGTCGCTGTCATAGAAAAGGCGGTATGCCGAGGCGGCATCGGCGCGGTAGACGGTGGTGCCGTCCTTTTCCTGCACCACCACCCAGCTGTTCTGCTGGTAGTCGGTATCCCAGTCGTAATCGTCCAGCCCCTCCGGGCGGGCGTAGCAGCTGAATACCAGCTTATCGCCGCATACGGTGCAGCTGTATGCGCCCTCCGGCACCGGCAGTGCTGCGCCGGTGGAAAGGTCGATGACCTGACAGGTGCCGTAGCCGGACTCCGGGACGTATCCACCATCGATCAGGCGGCTTTCCTGCAGCACCAGCAGGCCGTTTTGCAGGGTGGCGCTCTGCTCGCCTTCAAAGGACAGCACTTCGGTGCCGGTCTTGTCGTACAGGGCGGTGCGGCGCCCGCCCCGGCCGGTGGGGTCAGACCAGCTGCGCAGCCAGTAGTCTGCGATGCCGGTGGCACTGTCCTGCACCAGTGAGACGTTCTCGCTGCGGGTAGACTGATGCAGCGGGGTGCTGCCGCACAGGATGGTGGTGCTGCTCTCGGAACGGCCGTAGCAGTACAGCGCCCGCAGACGGCCATCGTTCAGCACGGCGGGGTCGTACAGGGGCTTGCCGCTGTCGTCCGTGGGTACAGAAACGGCAGAGCTTGCAGCGCCCGGCACGCCGGTAGCGGACGGCAGCAGGGCGCAGCCGCAGCCTAAAGTAAGGGCAAGGGCGGCGCAGACTGCCCCACAGCCGATACGCAAGACAACACGCTTCATAAAAACCACTCCTTTGCAAAAACAGGGAGGAAAATTTTACCGTTCACTCAGAATACGAAACAGCCGCATTTTTCATTGCAGCTCTTGCAGAAAAATGCGGCTAAAAACGGTTACAATTGCATTACAGCTGCGCCGGGGCATGAGACGCTTCTGCCTTGTCCATCTGCTCCAGCTGCCGCAGAAAGGCCAGCAAAAAGGGCAGAGAAATGAAGAAGGTGAGCGCATCCGCAATGGGCTGGCAGAGCTCCACGCCCACAAGACCCAGCACCCGGGGCAATACTAAAATCAGCGGGATAAAGCACACGCCCTGCCGGCAGCAGGCCAGAAAGGTGGCGCGCCCGGCCTTGCCCACGCTCTGGAAGGTCATGTTGGTCACCACGATCACCGGCTGCAAAAGGATGGCAAAGCACTGGTAACGGAAGGCAGGCAGCGCCACGGCGGTGACTTCCGGGTCATCCCGGAACAGGCGGATTAAAGCCTCATCGTTCCACCAGCATACCGCGATCAGCACCACCAGCAGCGCAAAGGCGGCTTTCAGGGTAAAGACGGCGGCCTGCCGCACCCGGTGGTATTTGCGTGCGCCGTAGTTAAAGGACGCCACCGGCTGCAAGCCCTGTCCCACGCCGATGGCCACCGAGAGGATGAACATAAAAATGCGGGACACGATGCTCATGCCCGCCACGGCGGCATCGCCGTAGCTGCGGGCGGCAATGTTCAGCAGCATCCCACCGATGCTGTTCAGCCCCTGACGGCCAAAGCTGGGCGCGCCGCCTGCAAGGATCTGCAAAAACTCACGCGGCTCCCGGGTGACGGCGGAAAGCCGGAACTGGCTGACCGTTTTGCCCCGCAGGAACATATACAGCAGAATGCCAAAGCTGATGGTCTGACTAAGGGCGGTGGCAATGCCGGCACCGGCAGTGCCCCGCCCTAAAACGAACATGAACAGCGGGTCCAGTGCAATGTTCAGCAGTCCGCCGGTGACCAGCCCGATCATGGCAAGGTTTGCTTTGCCCTCATACCGCAGGATGTTGTTCATCACCAGACTGGAGATCATCAGCGGGGCGGCAAGCAGGATGGGGCGGGCGTAGGCGCAGGCATGGGGCAAAATGGTTTCGGTGCTGCCCAGCAGCATCATAAAGTCCGGCAGGGTGGCAAGGCCGGCCACCGCCAGCACTACGCCAAAGGCCAGCGCTGTAAAAAAGCTGGTGGAGGCAAAGCGGGTGGCGGCGTGGGTATCCTGACTGCCCAGGCGGCGGCTGATGATGGTGCCGGAGCCGTGCCCCAGCATAAAGCCCAGCGCCTGAATGATGGCCATCAGGCTGGAAACAACGCCCACCGCACCGGAAGCGCTGGTGGAAATGCGCCCCACAAAAAAGGTATCTGCCAAGTTGTAGATGCTGGTGATCAGCATACTTAAAATGGTGGGCGCGGCCAGACTGAGGATCAGCCGGGGGATAGGGGTCTCGGTCATTTTGTGATATTGCACCGCAGTGCGGTCCTGCTGGGTCATGGGAAAATATCCTCCTTCAAAAAACGAGAAAACCGCCCCTTTCAGAGCGGCAGATAAGCTTTGTAAAAACAGTATAACGCAGTTGCGGCAAAATGTCGAGAGGGAGAAAAACGGCCCTTTCTCCCCTGCGAAGGGGCGAAAAAGAGGGCGAAAACAGGATGGTTTCTATATAAAGTGCTAAAGAATTGTCGAATTGCTTGTGAAAAATCACGATATGTGGTATTCTTTATAAGAAGGAATTGGAAAAATCTGTGCATTTTATGATTGGGAGGGATTTGTACATGAAATCCGTAGCACAAACTGTGATCGAGGCCGACCGCTTTTATACCATTGCCGCCCACACCGGCAACGTCATTCAGGCAGTGGAGGGCAGCAAGGACGGCGGCACTGTCCGTCTGGGTAAGTACGACCACAAGCCCGAACAGGAGTGGAGCTTTGTCCGCGAGGGCGATGGTGTGTACCGCATTCGCAACCGCGCTTCCGGCAAGCTGCTGGATCTGACCATGACCGGCACCGCCAACGGCACATGGCTGCACCTGTGGGAGGACGTGGGCGGCACGTCCCAGATGTGGAAGGTGGAGCACACCCCGGAGGGTACCGTGCGTCTGCGCTCCTCTTGGGCGGGCGGCAAGTGCGTGGACACCGTGGGCATCGGTGCCGAGGTGGGCGCAGTGCTGCAGATCTGGCAGGAAGTGCCCGGCGGTGGCGACCAGCTGTGGGTCATCTCTGAGGTAAAGGACCGCGTAAAGCGCGCCGCTAAGGTTGAGCAAGCAGCACCCGCTGCCGAGACTACGGCCGCACCGGCCAAGGAAGGGGCTCCCGCCAAGAAGCCCGCAGCCCGCAAGCCCCGCACCACCAAGAAGGTGGAGGAGAAGCCCGCTGCGCCCGCCGCAAAGGCCGCAGAGCCGGTCAAGGCAGAAAAGCCCGCCGCGAAGAAAGTTGCTAAGGCAAAGGCAGAACCTGCTGCCCCCGCCGCAGAGGTGAAGGCTGCGCCTGCTGTGGAGACTAAGGCCGAGCCTGTTACTAAGGCTGAACCTGCTGCCAAGGCTGCTCCCGCTGCGGAAGCTAAAACTGCCCCTGCCGCCGCAAAGCCCAAGGCAAAGCGTGCACCCTGCAAAAAGACCGTAAAGAAGTAAAAACAGAATCATTGTTCTGCTTTTTAGAAATTTCCCCCGCAGCGCAAATGTTTCCGAAGGAAACAGGCACTGCAAATGCCGTTTTCTGTTACGACCCCATCTGTGAACATAAAAAATCGGACAGACCGCAGTCTGTCCGATTTTTTGCTTTTTAAAATAATTTTTCCGCTGAAGATGGTCAGAGCGAAGCGGAGACCATTCAAAATAGTCCTGCTTTATGCAGCAGGGGAGGTGGCATCGCTCTGGGCGGCGGTCTGCACGAACTGAATGATGCTCTCGATGGTCTGGCGCAGCTGCACAAGGCTTTCCACGTCAGAATCCTGCATCCGGGAGGTGGGTGCGGTCACCACGGTCTGGGCGGCAGTCACCGTGCCGGTCAGCTCTGCATGGATGTGGTGGGCGGGCACATCCAGCAGGATGTGCACCTTGGGGGACAGGGTCTTGAGCAGTCCCTGCTTTTCAATGCCCAGAATCAGCTGCGGCGTGTCCTCCCCGGCGGCGAGGTTTGGCAGCTGGAGGTAGAGGTAACCCTCCTTGGCGTTGGCGGGCTGTACGGTTTTGAGCTGCTTGAGGTCCAGCTGAAAGTCGTTTACCTGCTGCAAGCCGGTAGCGGCGGGGTCTACCCCCAGCAGGGCGGCCAGCTGGTCTTGGGAGATATAGCTGCCCAGCGACCAGCCCGGCAGCAGCAGGCTTGCCAGCGGATACTCGGCTACAACGGTGCTGCGCAGCTTGTTGTACAGCTGTCCGGCGTCGTACAGGGTCTCTTCCTCGCTGATGTACATCCGGGTCAGAGGGGCATCGTTGACGGTGCTGGTGCCCGTCGGGTACAGTGCCAGCTGCACCGCACGGGGGGTGTACTGGCCGGTCAGACTGCCGGTGGTGCCGCCGAACTTATCCAGCAGGGCGTAAAGGGCGGGGGGCTCGGCCTCGGTGGAGGTGATGGTGTAGTCCAGCGCGAAGCTGGCACCGCTCTGGAATGCCTTGATCTTGCGGCTGACTAAGCTGTACAGCACTGCCGCAGCCACCACACACACCAGAACCAGACACAGCAGAACGATCAGCGCCGCACGCAGGCCGGTGCGCTTTTTGTGGGAAGATGCCATGGGAAAACCTCTCCTTCCGGTAAAACGTATTTGCTTCAGCATAACGGAACTGCACGCAAATGTCAAGCGGTGCAAACTGCGGACAAAACAAAAAACCTGAAACATTTCTGTTTCAGGTTTCTGGCGGAAAGATGGGGATTCGAACCCCAGAACGCTTTTGACACGTTACACGATTTCCAGTCGTGCGCCTTAGACCAACTCAGCCATCTTTCCACATCTTCTGTTCTGCCTTTGGGCGGGTGCCCTTGGCGCTCCACTATAATACCTGAAAGCAGGCTTTTTGTCAAGGATTTTTTTGAAAAAAATCAGACTTTTTTAAAAATGACGAAAAAACGCGAGAAAGCATTCTGCCGCATGGACGGAAAGCACAAAAAGCCCTTGACGCACCTTTAAAATGGGTCTATATTGAGGGCAAAGAGCGCTGCGGCGGGTCATTTTGTGCCGCAGCGGCGGGAAATATAAGGAGGATGTTTTTATGACTTATCCTGAAGTGCTTGCCAATGCCCGTACCTGCATTGGTCAATACTGCAAGGCATGCCCGGTGTGCAACGGCGTGGCCTGTAAAAACCAGATCCCCGGCCCGGGTGCCAAGGGCGTGGGCGATACCGCCATCCGCAATTATAATAAGTGGGCAGACATCCGGGTGAACATGGACACTCTGTGCCCCGGCGGTGCACCGGACACCACACTGGAACTGTTTGGCAAAAGCTTCCGCTATCCCTTCTTTGCGGGCCCTGTGGGTGCAGTGAACCTGCACTACTCCGATACCTACACCGATATGACCTATAACGATGTGCTGGTGCGCGCCTGTGCCGAAAACGGCATTGCGGCCTTTACCGGCGACGGCACCAACCCCACCGTGATGGAGATGGCTACCCGTGCCATCGGCGCTGCGGGCGGCTGCGGCGTGCCCACCATCAAGCCGTGGAACATTGACACCATCCGCGAGAAGATGGCACAGGCCAAGGCCAGCGGCTGCTTTGCTGTGGCCATGGACGTGGACGCAGCGGGTCTGCCCTTCCTGAAGAACATGACCCCGCCCGCCGGCAGCAAGAGCGTGGAGGAGCTGGCCGAGATCGTGCAGCTGGCCGAACGCCCCTTCATCGTCAAGGGCGTGATGACCGTCAAGGGCGCACTGAAGGCAAAGCAGGCCGGTGCCGCTGCTATCGTGGTGTCCAACCACGGCGGCCGTGTGCTGGATCAGTGCCCTGCCACCGCCGAGGTGCTGCCGGAGATCGCCGCAGCCCTCAAGGGTACCGGCGTGAAGGTGCTGGTGGACGGCGGCATCCGCACCGGCGTGGATGTGTTCAAGGCGCTGGCATTGGGCGCAGACGGCGTGCTGATCTGCCGCCCCTTCGTGACTGCTGTCTACGGCGGCGGCGCAGAGGGCGTGAAGTGCTACATCGATAAGCTTGCCGGAGAACTGGCCGACACCATGCAGATGTGCGGTGCCCATACGCTGGCCGAGATCACCCCGGATATGGTGCGGGTCTGATTTTTCTGCGTAGAGAACGATTTTAATGGCCTCCGCCTTGCTCTGGCCATATTCAGCGGAAAGAATCTTATTTATAGAACAATGCCGGGCAGACTGCGGTCTGCCCGGCATTGTATTTTCACGAGAGGGGTCGAAGTGGAGAACGGCAGCTGCTGAAAATCGTCTTACTTCAAAGTGCCGTCCAGCACCTGCTGGTAATACCACGGCTTCGGGGCGTGGAAGGTCTTGCCGCTGAGGAAGGCAAAGTCCGGCTGGGTGAAGCGGGGCATGGTCAGCTCCCATGCGCACAGTGCCTGATACTTCAGCTTCAGCTCCCGGTTGGCGCTGTTGTTGCCGTACTTGCTGTCGCCAAGGATGGGGCAGCCGATGCTGGCCATATGGGCGCGGATCTGGTGGGTGCGTCCGGTGATCAGCTGCACCTTCAGCAGGGCCAGACGGCCGGAGACGGCGATGGTCTCGTACCGGGTCTCCACCTCCTTGGCACCGGGCTGCTTGTCCTCCACGATCTTCACGATGCCGCGGTCGGCGTCCTTCAGCAGGTAGCCGCCCAAGGTGGCGTCCGGCGGCATGGGACGGCCAAAGGTGACGCAGAGGTAGGTCTTTTGCACCTCGCGGTTCTTGATGGCAGAAAGGAACAGCTCCTCGGCCTCCGGGGTCTTGGCAATGATCACAAGGCCGCTGGTGCCGGTGTCCAGCCGGTGGCACAAGGCGGGGGTGTACAGGTCGTTCTCCTTGTACTCGCCCTGCTTGTTCAGGTACAGCAGCGCGCGGTTCAGCAGGGTGTCGTCCTCTGGGCCGTCCACCGCAACACCGGCGGGCTTGTTCACGATCAGGATCTGCGGGCAGTCGTACACCACCTGCGCCGGGGTGCGGGCGTTCTTCCACGCGGGGCCTTCCACCCGGCGGTCGGCGTCCAGCACATCGTCCAGAATGAACAGCTTGATCTCATCGCCTGCCATCACGCGGGTGGAAAGCGGCTGCTTTTTGCCGTTCAGCTTGATCTTGTTCTCCCGCAGCGCCTTGTTCAGTCGGCCGGGGGTCAGGGCGGGGTACTGTTGGGTCAGATAATTGTCCAGCCGGGTGGGGGCAAGACATTTTACTTTTAAAATTTTCACGGGAAATTCCTCTCTATCTTAAAATCGGTTGCAATAGAATGGGTTCTTGATTCGTTTTTATTGTAGCGGAATAAATCTACCGCGTCAAGAAAGAAGGTATTTTT
>ENA-UEYL01002282-UEYL01002282.1-human-gut-metagenome-genome-assembly--contig:-NODE-2282-length-14529-cov-5.254082_pt1 | contig 14529 bp, 10 predicted proteins | sample MGYA00242941_ERZ507946 | MGnify/ENA primary metagenome ERZ507946 (study PRJEB26167, sample SAMN06115482) | human gut metagenome | host: Homo sapiens | place: China:Guizhou | collected 2015-03-11...
GATATGCTGGGCACCACCGGCTACGGCCTGTGGGATACCGGCCGCGCAAAGCTGGAGCAGATTTTTGCCGAGGTGATGGGCGCAGAGGATGCCCTCGTGCGCAGCCAGTTCCAGAGCGGCACCCACACGCTGGCTGTGGCGCTGTTCGGCCTGCTGCGGGCAGGGGACACCCTGCTGGCTGCCACCGGCCGCCCCTACGATACGCTGGAAGGCGTGATCGGTCTGGACGGCAAGGGCAGGGGCACAGGCACCCTGATGGATTACGGCATCCGGTACGATGAAGCTCCGCTGAAAGCCGACTTCACCCCGGATTATGACCTGATCGCCCAAAAGGCCCCCGGTGCAAAGGTGTGCCACATCCAGCGCAGCCGCGGCTATCTGCAGCGCAATGCCTTTGATCTGGAAACGATCCGAAAAATTGCGGATACCGCCCGCGCCGCAAACCCGGACATCATTATTTTTGTGGATAACTGCTACGGCGAGTTCACCCAGACGCAGGAACCCTGTCAGATGGGCGCAGACCTTGTGGTGGGCAGCCTGATCAAGAACCCCGGCGGCGGCATCGCTCCCACCGGCGGCTACATTGCGGGCCGCAAAGACCTTGTGGAGCTGTGCGCTTACCGCCTGAATGCGCCCGGTCTCGGCAAGGATCTGGGCTGCACGCTGGAAACGCCCCGTGATATGTATCTGGGCTTCTACTATGCGCCCGGCGTGGTGTGCGAGGCCATCAAGACCGCCATTTACGCCCAGTGTATGCTGGAGCTGCTGGGCAAGAATCCAGTGCCGCGCTACTGCGACGACCACAACGACATCGTCACCTGCTTTGATGCAGGCACTGCGGATGCGCTCATCGGCTTCTGTCAGGGCATTCAGGCTGCAAGTCCCGTGGACAGCTATGCCGCCCCGGAACCTTCTCCGGAGCCGGGCTATACTGATGAGGTGGTCATGGCAAGCGGCAGCTTTACACAGGGCAGCACCATCGAGCTTTCATGCGACGGCCCGCTGCGTGAGCCGTACACCTGCTACCTGCAGGGCGGTCTGAACTTTGCTGCCAGCCGTGCGGGCGTGCTGCTGGCCATCCAGAAGGCTTATTTTAAGGGCTGAAAAGGGGAGAGCGCATGCCTGTTTTAAGTGACCGTGTGGGTACCTTCACGGATTCTGTCATCCGCCGCATGACCCGCATCAACAATCAGTACGACTCCATCAACCTTTCGCAGGGTTTCCCGGATTTTGACCCGCCGAAGCAGTTGCTGGACGCTCTGGCCGAAACAGCTTACAAAGGCCCGCACCAGTACGCTGTGACCTTTGGCGCGCAAAACTTCCGCGAGGCGCTGGCAAAAAAGACCAGCCCTGCCCTTCACCACGAAGTAGACCCCAACACCGAGATCTGCGTGACCTGCGGCGGCACTGAGGCCATGATGGCCGCCATGATGACCATCTGCAACCCCGGCGACAAGGTGATGATCTTCTCACCGTTCTACGAGAACTACGGTGCCGATGCCATTCTTTCAGGCGCGGAACCCATCTATATCCCGCTGGTGCCGCCCACCTATGAGTTTGACATCAGCCTGATCGAAAAGGGCTTTGCCGAGGGTGCCAAGGCGCTGATCCTGTGCAATCCTTCCAATCCCTGCGGCAAGGTGTTCCGCCGCGACGAGCTGGAAGCCATTGCAAAGCTGGCCATCCAGTACGATGCCTTTGTGGTGACAGATGAGGTGTACGAGCATATCATCTATGCGCCGGCAGAGCATATCTGCATGGCAAGCCTGCCCGGCATGTTTGAGCACACCATCACCTGCAACTCGCTCTCCAAGACTTACTCCATCACGGGCTGGCGTCTGGGCTATCTGATCGGACCCGCAGAGGTCATTGAGGGCGCGCGCAAGGTGCACGACTTTCTCACTGTGGGTGCGGCTGCACCCCTGCAGGAGGCCGCTGTGGCCGGTTTGGAGATGCCCGCCAGCTATTACGAAGAGCTGCAGGCCCTTTACACCGAAAAGCGCGATCATTTTCTGGCCGGACTGGACCGTGTGGGGCTGAAGCACAATGTTCCGCAGGGCACCTATTTTGTGATGATCGATATTTCCGATTTTCTGGCGCTGCCCCAGTTCAAGGGCTGGACCGACCTGCAGTTCTGTGAGTGGATGATCCGGGAAGTGGGCGTGGCCGCTGTGCCTGGCTCCAGCTTCTTCCGGGAGCCGGTGAACCACCTGATCCGGATGCACTTTGCCCGCGGCACCGATGTGCTGAACGAAGCCGTCCGCCGGCTGGAAAAGCTGCAGGCTTTACTGAAATAAAAGCAAAACAAAAAACAACAGCGCCGCAGGAAGTTTCCTGCGGCGCTGTCTCTTTCCCGATACTCTATACACGATTCATCACACGGCGTGGCGCTGCACGGTGGGCATTGGCTCCACAAGAGCGGGATGCATCCCCTCGCGGTAGTCCAGGTCGCCCTGATCCATACCGCGCAGCAAGACCTCGGCGGTGGCAATGTTGGTGGCAATGGGTACGCTGTGCATATCGCACAGGCGGAGCAGATTCTGCTCGGTGATGCTGGCGGCATCCGCTTTCAGCGGGTCACGGAAGAACAACACCAGATCCACTTCGTCGCACGCAATGCGGGAAGTGATCTGTTGCACACCGCCCAAGCGTCCGGAGAGATAACAGTGCACGGGCAGGCCGGTAGTCTGCGCCAGCATCCGTCCGGTGGTACCGGTAGCAATGACTGTGTTTTTGGACAAAATGGCGCTGTAAGCAGTGCAGAACTGCAGTGCAAGCTCTTTGCGGGAATCGTGTGCAAGAATGGCGATCGTCATAGTGCTCTCTCCTTTGTTCCAAGTATAGTGTTGTGTGTGACGAACAACTTTCTCATTGGAAAGTGAAATGAAGTGAAATCGTTATCAAGCTTTTCAATATAGTTTTACCGCATCGAAATAGGGGTTGTCAAGGGGTTCTTGTACTTTTTACAAAACAAAATGGAGAAAGTAAGACTATATCTTTGTGAGAAGTGCAGAAAACTGGGATACAATCATCCATATCAGTGAGCGAACAGGAAAGGCAGATTGAAAACATAATTCAGTTTTTGTCTTTACTGAAAGAACATTTCATGGGAATAAAACAAAAATACAGGCTGGCGCAAATCGCACCAGCCTGTTTCGGAAAAAGCTTTTCAGTTTCGTTTCTAAATTATGAATATTATGGAGAAAACGCTCACTCCCGATTTCCGCACTGGAAAGGTGGGTTCAGCGGGCTTTAGCGGATCTGACCATTGCCGTGGATGATATACTTGTAGCTGCACAGCTCGGCCAGTCCCATGGGGCCACGGGCGTGGAGTTTCTGGGTGGAGATGCCCATTTCGCACCCAAGGCCGAATTCACCGCCATCCGTAAAGCGGGTGGAACAGTTCACATACACGGCGGCGCTGTCCACTGCGGCAGTGAACAGATCAGCATGGGCCTGTGTCTGGGTCAGGATGGCCTCGCTGTGGCCGGTGGAGTGCTCGGCAATATGCCCGATGGCCTCCTCTACGCTGTCCACGACCTTGACCGCGAGGATGTAGTCCAGAAATTCGGTGTCAAAGTCCTTTTCTCCGGCAGGGGTGCCGGAGATGATGGAGGCTGCGCGCTTATCAAGACGAAGCTCTACCGGATGCAGACCCTTTGCAATGCGGTCCGGGCCAAGGCGCTGGGCCAGACGGGGCAGGAACTCCCCGGCAATGGCAGAGTGCACAAGGCACACTTCCTCGGCGTTGCAGACGCTGGGGCGGCTGGCTTTTGCGTTCTCGATGATGTCCAGCGCTTTGGAAAGGTCGGCAGTGTCGTCTACGTACACATGGCAGATGCCGGTGCCGGTCTGGATGCAGGGAACCTTGGCGTTCTGAACGCAGGCACGGATCAACCCGGCACCGCCGCGCGGGATCAGCAGATCCACATAGCCTACAGCGGTCATCAGAGCGTTGGCAGAAGCGTGGGTGGTATCCTCGATCAGGCAGACCGCTGTCTCGGGCAGACCGGCCTTTTTCAGGCCCTGCCGCAGAACGGTGACGATGGCGTTGGCACTGCGCCATGCTTCCTTGCCGCAGCGCAGGATACAGGCATTGCCGCTCTTGATGGCAAGGGCAGCGGCATCGCTGGTCACATTGGGGCGGCTCTCGTAGATAATGGCGATCACGCCCATGGGCACAGCCGTCTTTTCAATGACAAGCCCGTTGGGGCGCTCCACCCGGTTCAGCACCCGGCCCACCGGGTCGGGCAGAGCGGCAACCTCGCGGATGCCCTGCGCCATGGCTTCAATGCGCGGTGCGGTCAAGGCCAAACGATCCAGCATCACATCGCTGATGTGCCCTTTGGCAGCAGCCATGTCCTCAGCGTTGGCGGCAAGGATGGCCGCCTGATCGTCTGCGCTGCACAGCGCATCTGCCATGCCCAGCAGGGCCGCGTTGCGGGCGGTGTTATCGGCCAGCGCAAGGGCACTTTTGGCGCTGCGGGCGGCTTCCAGAATTTCCTGTGTGGTCATGTGTTCAGTCCTCCTTGCGGGCCGCAAAGCGGGTGCCTGCGGATTTGCCTGCGGCAATGTCGTACAAAAGCTCCGGGTGTGCGCCGTTGGCAATGACCATATCGGCACCGCTGCCCGTTACCATGCGGGCAGCGCGCAGCTTGGTGGCCATGCCGCCGGTGCCAAGGGCCGAACCGGCACCATCGGCCAGAGCCATCACCTCGGGGGTGATCTCCTCCACCAGCGGGATGAGTTTTGCATCCGTGTGGGTGTGGGGATTGGCGGTGTACAGGCCGTCGATGTCACTCAGTAGCACCAACAGGTCAGCCTTGGCGCAGCAGGCCACGATGGCCGCCAGCGTGTCGTTGTCGCCAATGGAGGTGATCTCATCGGTGGCAACGGTGTCGTTTTCGTTGATGATGGGCAGGGCACCCAGCTCCAGCAGGCGGGACAGGGTGTTCTGAAAGTTCACGCGGCGTTCGGTGTGCTCCACGTCCACGCCGGTGAGCAGGATCTGCGCCACGGTGTGATTGTAGGCGTTGAACAGCCGGTCGTAGGTGTACATCAGCTCACACTGGCCCACAGCGGCGCAGGCCTGCTTGGTGGTGGTGTCCTTTGGGCGGGTTGGCAGTGAGAGCTTGCCCACGCCCATGCCAATGGCACCGGAGGACACCAGAATGACCTCATGGCCCTCGTTTTTCAGGTCGCTGAGCACCTTGACCAGCTGTTCCGTGTGGCGGATGTTCAGCCGTCCGGTGGCGTATGCCAGAGTAGAAGTGCCTACTTTTACAACGATGCGCATGATATCCTTAACCCTTTCCCATTTCCTTTGTCTTATTGTACGAGGCGATCACGGCATCCATCACCGCACCGCGCAGGCCGTGCTCTTCCAGCACGCGCACGCCCTGAATGGTGCTGCCGCCGGGGCTGCATACAGCATCCTTGAGTTCGCCGGGATGCTTTCCGCTTTCCAGCACCAGCTTTGCGCTGCCCAGAACCATCTGCGCGGCATATTCCTGCGCTTTGGCGCGGGGCAGGCCGCAGGCCACGCCGCCATCGGCCAGAGCCTCAATAAACTGGTACACCCATGCCGGGCCGCAGCCGGAAACGCAGCTGGCAGCATCGATCAGACTTTCCGGCACGGCGTCCAGACGGCCCGCAGGAGCCATGATCTTGAGGAAGGCTTCTTCTTCCTCAGCGGTGACATTGCTGGAACAGTACTGGATCATACCCTCGCCCACCGAAGCCGGGGTGTTAGGCATGATGCGGATCACAGGAAAGTCCTCACCGGCCATCTCCTGAATACGGGCGATCGAAAGGCCCGCTGCCATGCTGCACAGCACAAAACGGCTGGGGCGCTCGTCCAGCGTGAATCTGAGCGGCTCCAGCAGTGCTTCCATCATCTGGGGCTTTACCGCCAGAAAGATCAGGTCGCAGTCACCGGCCACCTCGGCATTGGTGGCTGTTTTGCAGCCCAGTTCTTTGGCCAGTGCCTGTGCCTTGGCCGCAGTGCGGTTTGCCAGAAAAACCTTCTTAGGGTCAACAGCTTTGCAGACGGCACGGGCGATAGCTCCACCCATGTTGCCGCAGCCCAGAAAACCAATGGTATCCATCATAGTTTGTACCCTCCCTCAAAACGGCACTTCAATCACAGCCGTCTGCTCCCATTCTAAGCGTAGAGGAATATAAAATCAAGGGCCTTTTCCGCTTTTTTGCCGGAAGAAGCCGCTTTTGCAGGCATTTCACACCGCCGGAAGGGGTTTGGGGGATGAGAAACGGCTCTTGAAGCGAGAAACTGCCGGAGTGAAAACGCAGGAAGGCATTCTTTGTTTACAAAATGGACAGAATCAATGCTTGCAATCGGAACGACTTTTGCGGTATTATAATGTACGAAGCTGCCAATCGCCGTACGCAGCGGGAAAAATTTCTACGGTTGGGAAAGGAAGGTTTTTGTGTCACAAACAACGAAGCGGGCACTGGAAGCATCGCTGAAAAAGCTGCTGCTGGAAAAGCCCCTCAATAAGATCACGATCAACGATATCACCGAGGACTGCGGCGTGAACCGCATGACCTTTTACTACCACTTCAAGGATATTTACGATCTGGTGGACTGGATCCTGACGGAAGATGCAATCAAGGCGATGGAAGGCTGCCAGAGCTTTGATACATGGACCGAAGCATTTCTGGACATCCTGCACCAGATCCGGGATAACAAAACACTGGTGCTGAACGTATACCGCTCTGTGGGGCGTGAACAGGTGGAGCAGTATCTGTACAAGCTTCTGGACCCCATGCTGAAGGAATTTGCGGATCGCGAATGCCGCGACATCACCGTGCAGGACGATGACAAGCAGTTTGTGGTGGATTTTTACAAATATGCGCTGGTGGGCGTGGTGCTGGAATGGATCCGCCGGGATATGAAGACCGAGCCCGCTGTGATGGTAGAACGTATGGGACGGATGCTGCAGGGCGATCTGCGCCGCGCGTTATGCCGCCTTGCCAGCAATAAGATCCATCTGGAACAGGACGGTTGAACCGGAAGAACGACAAAATTTTATCATAATCCGCGCCGTGATGGGTTTTCTATCACGGCGCTTTTTCTGTTTATGGAAACTTGTGGGATAGAATGGTAGAGTAATGGCATAGAAATAGAAAAAGAGATTTCCGAAAAATACCGTTTGGAGGAAAAGGATAATGAATACTTCTATTGAGAGCCTGACTCATAAAATGCAGCGTGCTGCCGTTGGTAAAATGGTGGACGTGGTGCTTTCTCATGCCGATAAAGACCGTCAGAAAACCGTGGGACAGCTGGTGGATATTGCAAAGCAGTTCTATGGCAGTTCGTTCAGCGATGAAGCCTACGAACACGCCAGACAGACCCTGACCGACCCCGACAGCAAGTGGTCCAAGCTCATCAACTGTGTGCTGGATCAGACCGACCCCAACGTGGCCCGCACCATGGCGCTGAATCTGGGCTACGAGGCTTTCTTCCGCGGCACCAAGACCATCCGCGAGAACCGCGTGAAGTATCAGTGCAACATTCCGTGGCTGATCCTGTTCGACCCCACTTCTGCCTGCAACATGCATTGCGTGGGCTGCTGGGCTGGCGAGTATGGCAACAAGAACAACCTCAGCTTTGAGGATATGGACAAGATCGTTACCGAGGGCAAGGAGCTGGGCGTGTACCTGTACATGCTGACCGGCGGCGAGCCGCTGGTGCGTAAGGCTGATATCCTCAAGCTGGCCGAGAAGCACAACGATGTGCAGTTTGCCATCTACACCAATTCCACCCTCATCGATGAGCCGTTCTGCAAAGAGGTGGTGCGTCTGGGCAACATTGCCTTCATGCTGTCCATCGAGGGCACCCCGGAGACCAACGATGCCCGCCGCGGTAAGGGGCACTATGCCGCTGTTATGCATGCTATGGATCTGCTCAAGGAGCACGGCATCGTGTTCGGCACGTCCATCTGCTACACCCGCGATAATATCGAAGCTGTCACCAACGATGAGTTCATGCGTTTCCTGTGCGAGAAGGGGGCACACTTCGGCTTCTACTTCCACTACATGCCCGTGGGCAACGAGGCAGCACCGGAACTGATGCCTACCCCGGAGCAGCGCAAATATATGATCGACCGCATCCGCTATCTGCGCTCGGAAGAGTGCGATATCCCATTCTACCCGATGGATTTCCAGAACGATGGCGAGTTCGTGGGCGGCTGCATTGCCGGCGGACGCAACTACTTCCACATCAACTCTGCCGGTGACGCAGAGCCGTGCGTGTTCATCCACTACTCCAATGCAAACATCCACGACCAGAGCATTCTGGAAATTCTGCACAGCCCGCTGTTCATGGCTTATCACAACGGCCAGCCCTTCAACAAGAACCATCTGCGTCCCTGCCCGATGCTGGAAAACCCCGAACTGCTGCAGAAGATGGTGCACGAGACCGGTGCCCACAGCACCGACCTGCAGTCGCCGGAGAGCGTGGAGCACCTGTGCGAGAAGTGCAAGAACTATGCGGCCAACTGGCAGCCCACGGCGGACGAGATCTGGTCCCACACCAAGATCCGCGAGAGCCGCTACGAGAACTACAAGGACTGGAAGCCCTCGCAGCCCATTGAAAAGTAACGAAGGCAGACATCATAATGCAAACAAAGCCCAGGCGTTCCATTGAAGTGCGCTCCGTCAAGTAGACAGAGAAATAATATAAGTTTTTGTTCGCCGTTTCCACAAGGAGACGGCGAATTTTTTGTGCAAAAGTGATTGTTCTTTCTTGACATAAAAATACCCCCAGAGTACGCAGAGTTTTTGTTTTACTCTGTCTACTCTAGGGGGAGCATATCACACGCAGAGAGGGTCTTACTGTTTCATGAAAGAGTGGTTTTGAAAATTACCAGAACCAGTAGCGCTTTTTCAGCACAACATATGCAATGCCGATCAGAACCACTACAACACCACCGGCAATGAAGAAGGTCCAGTTGATATTGGCAAATTTCAGGTTCTGGTTGGTCAGCAGATAACGGCCTGCAGTATCGGCAGTGATGATGCCGTCGGTGTAGCTGTTCAGGTACTGCCACTTGTTGGAGACGGCGTTGTACAGATACAGGCGGGTATAGGTGCTCACATCCAGATCGATGCGCACCGAGCAGGGAAGAGCCTTGCCCTTGTCCAGCTCAAACTCGATGCCCTGATCGGACTCAGTCAGGATGAGCATGGTGTCCAGCTCACTGGTGGTGCTCTTGACACCGCTGCCTGCAATCTGCATGGTGTAGCCATCACCCACCACGCACAGGGTCTTGCCGGTGGTGCGCAGCGCATTGAGGATATCACCGGTCACGGTAGGCACCTCGGCCTGTGTGAAAACGATCTCGTTGTCCTCACTGTCCTGAATGGCCTGCACAACGGGATCGATCTCGATGGGAGTATCGTTATCCGATTCGGTGGAGCTGCTGTCCGAAGAATTATCGGAAGAAGATGCAGCCGAACGGTTGACGATGACCGTGACCATGGCGGATGCAGTGCCGTTGGAAACGGTAATGGAAGTAGCGCCGGTGCCCACAGCCGTGATCACGCCGCTGGGGCTGACCGTGGCAATGTTGCTGTTGGCGGACTTATAGGTGAACTTCTGGGAAGCGGAAGAAGGCTTGACACTGGCGGTCAGGGTGCGGGTGGCACCGGGCTTGAGCACAACGTAGGAAGGATTCACCGTGACGACCTGACCGCTGTTGGAAGAACCAGTGCTGGCGGTGCCAGTGCTGGAGTTGGGAATACTCATGACCGTGACATTGGTGGTAGCAGTCACCGAACCGCAGGTAGCGGTAATGGTGGCGGTGCCGGGGGCAATGCCGGTAACACGGCCGAAATTGTTCACCGTGGCGACCTTCTCATTGGAAGAGGTCAGGGCGACGTTGGCATAGTTGGAAGCCGAAGTAGGCCGCACCTGCAGCTGTGCCGAGACCGAGTTGCCAACATAGATGGTGTTGGAGGAAAGGGAAAGGTCCATCTCGGTAACGATCATGGAAGAATCCATGGAGACAACGATGGTGTAGGCACAGATCTGGTTGCCTGCGGCAGCGGTGATGCGGGTGGTGCCTACGCCCACAGCCTGCACGACACCGGAGTTGCTCACAGTCAGAATGGAAGTATCGTCCGAGATAAAGACAACCGAGTCGGTAGAGTTGCGCGGACGCACCACAGGAGACAGCTGCTGAGAGGAACCCAGCAGCATGTTGGCTGTATAGCTGCCGGCCTCAATGCTTTCGGCAGGCACGTCCTGATCCCACGGCATGGCAACGCCGCTCAGGGCAAGGCCGGAGACAGGGCTTGCTGCGGCCGCAGACACAGCTGTGCCGCAGGCCAGCAGGCAGAGCGCTGCCGCACAGACGGCCAGTTTTTTTGCGGTTGATTTCATAGTAAGTGTACCTCTTTGGGTGATATAACGGCGGCTGGCAGTCAGCACAGCTCCGGTTTAGCGGAACAGAACGCCCAGGGCTTCCATTGCGTACTCGAAATAGGTGACCTGATCGTACTCCACGCGGGCAGTAACGCTCATGCCGTTGGAAAGATCCACCTTGTCGCCGCTGCGGCTCACCACATAAGTGGCATCGGGCTTAATGGTCATCTTATAGTAGGAAGCGTTGGAGCTGGCCGTCACGTCACTGTCAATGGCCGTTACAGTGCCGGTCAGGGTGCCATAGGAATACTCCGAAAGGCCGGTAATGGCAATCTTGCACGGGTCACCCACATGAAGCAGCGGGCGGTCATTCACGGTGACCATGGCAACGATCTCCAGATCGTCGTTCTCGCTGGCAACAGTGGCCAGCGGGGAGCCTGCGCTCAGCACCATGCCCTCTTTGTAAGGAGTATCCATGTGGATCACACCGGAGGTGGGGGCGTAGATGTAGTAATCGTTGGCACCGGTGTTCAAGGCATCGAGCTGAGCCTGAACGTTGTCCACGTTGCTCTGTGCGCTGGTAATGCTCTGGGAGATGGACTGCATGGTGGAGTAGTACAGAGCTTCTACTTCGCTCTGGCTCTGCTCCATCATGGTCTTGATCTGAGCATCGGAGTAACCGGCAGCCTGATAGGCCGTGGCATCAAAGGTCTTCTGAGAGACCTGGCTCTTGTAGGTCTCGTACTGATAGTAGTAGGGCTGATCTTCGGGGTTTGTCTCGCTGAAGTAGTTGGTATCATCCTGCACGCACTGCAGCAGCTTGTTGTACTGGTCCAGCTGGGTCTGGTAGATCTTGAGCTGGCTTTCCAGGTTATCCTGCTGCATGTCGATATCCGTGCTCTTGATGTGGGCCACGAGGTCGCCCTCGTTCACATAGCTGCCCTCCGAAATATACATCTCGGTAATGGAGCCGGAATAACTGGACATGATATAGGTTTTATTGCTGGCCTGCACGGTGCCTGCGTTCTGGCTGACATAAATGCGGTTGGTATGGGTGCTCCACACCACCAGAAACAGCATGAAGATGCCCACCAGAATGACAAAAGCGTAGCCATAAGGCGGCAGCTTTTTTTCCATCATGATGCGGCGATCCTGCAGATCCGAAAGGTTCTGAACTTTAATCGTCATAATTACTTGGTCTCCATAAAGACATCGACCACGGCATCATCCTCGTCCTGATTGACATAGATGGTATAGGAGGTGCCGGTCAGTTTCTGCTCATTCTCAAAAGCGTGGACCTGCAGCTTGTAGGAAGCCAGCTGGCTTTCGGGCATGGGGCCGGTGTAGTGGGCATACAGGCAGTTCTTCACGCGCAGAACAGCATCCATATGGTAGTCCTGCTCCATCTGGCCGATGAACTGGGTAGCCTGCTGCATCATGTACAGGTGCATCTGACGGTCCTCACCAACCACCATGGCCTGCACAATGGGGCCAATGGGCTGTGCGTTGTTGCTCTTGATAAAGTTGTGCATCTGGGTCAGCACCACGGGCAGACTGGCCATCTCTTCCGGATGGATCTCACGGGAGAGCACATTGGTGAGCTTCAGGGTCTTGTTCTCGGCTACTTTGATCTCTTTCATGTTGAATACCTCGGTTCCTTTTCAGATTTACCTCAGAAGAGGCAGTAATAGGCAATCGAGAAAGGGGAGAAAACCGCTGCAGAGAGCAGCTTCCTCTCCGCTCCCGATCGCCTACTACTTATAAAAGTAATAGGGATCTTGCAAATAAAATGTGCCCGGAGGCATTTTGCCTCCGGGCACACCATAGTGAGGCATAGTTACCTGAGCAGGCGGGGCCTGTTCAGGATAACACCATCTACTTCTACTAAACAGAAAGTCTTTCTAGCTCTTTTTATCTGACACAGCAAAACTATGTCAAATCAAGCTATCCATCATGAATGACTCCCTTTCATATGTAACCGGGTACGCACCCGGCTGCAACACATCAATAGGTGATCGACTCACCGTCGTCATCCTCTTCCACCACGGCCTGCATGACAGACTGCTTGGGCTCTGCCTTTTTGCTGCGGTAGATACCCTGCTGCATGTTCCACAGCTCGTAGTACTTGCCTTCCTTGGCAAGCAGCTCATCGTGCGTGCCGCGTTCCACGATCTTGCCGTGATCCATCACAAGGATCAGATCACAGTCACGAACAGTGGACAGGCGGTGAGCTACGATCAGCATGGAACGATCTGCAAGCTGATCGTAGATCATGTTGAAGATCAGATTTTCCGTAGCAAAGTCCAGATTACTGGTGGATTCATCCAGAATGTAGAGGTTGGAATCTTTCAGGAAAGCGCGTGCCAGCGCAATGCGCTGCTTTTCACCGCCGGACAGGCCGTTGCCTGCTTCTTCCAGATAGGTGTTATACTGCAGGGGCAGATGACGGATAAAGTCGTGAGCATCTGCCTTCTTGGCAGCTTCCTTAACTTCGTCCATCGTAGCGTCCATACGGGAAACGCGGATGTTATCATAAATGGTCTTGCTGAACAGCTCAACGTTCTGCGGCACATAAGAAATTGCGCGGCGGACAGAATCATTGGTGTATTCAGCCAGATTCACACCGTTCAAGTCGATCTCGCCATCTTCCGGTTCATAATACTTGAGCAGAAGCTTGGTGATCGTGGATTTGCCGCTGCCGCTGCTGCCCACCAGCGCGACCTTTTTACCGGCCGGAATGGTAAAGCTGATGTGATCCAGTGCAGGGGCACGGTTGCCATAACGGAAAGTGACATCCTTGAACTCGATATCGCCCTCCACCTTGTCCAGATCGGTGCGGTCTTCGTCGCCGACCGTCTCGGAGGGATAATCCATGATCTCGCCCAGACGCTTCATGGAAATGCTGGCCTCCTGAATCTGCATCTGCAGACCAATCAGGTTGCTCAGCGGAGAAGTAAAGTAAGAGGACAGCGTGCTGAAGGCCATGAATCCGCCCAGTGTCATCTCCCCCTTCAGAACCTGACTGATACCCACATAGGTGGTCAGCATGCTGAAACCGGTGGAAATGAAGGAGGAAATCAGGCCCTGCGTGGTGCTGATCTTGCTGGAGCGCAGGCTGATCTTCAGGCTCTTGATGTACTCACGCTCGAGGTTCTCCATTTCGGTATCCTCGTTGGCGTTGCACTTGACCGTCTCAATGCCGCGCAGGCTTTCGATCATCTGGCTGTTCAGTGCAGCGGACTGCACCATGGTCTCTTCGTTGATCTTTTTGTAAGGCTGCTTGTAAATCAGCACCAGCAGAATGCTGACCAGAGCCATGAACAGCGAGATCGAGAAGAGCATCGCATTCATGCGGAACAGAATGATACCGGTAATAATGGCCATCGAGATATCCATGATCAGGCTCAGCGCAATGCTGGTGAAGATGGATTTGATGGTGTTTGCATCCGAATAACGGGTGGTGATATCACCAGTCTTGCGGGTGGCAAAGAACTTCATGGGCAGACGGAAGATATGCCCGAAGTAACCCAGCATCAGCGGAATATCGATCTTGATGGATAGGTGGATCAGAACCCACTGCCGGACAAAGCCCACCAGCGTATTGGTGATGCTGACCATGCTGAACACAAGGATCAGCGTGACCAGCAGATTGTCTAGGCCATATGGCAAGACCTCGTCCATCAGAATCTTGTTGAACATGGAGGAGGCAATGCCCAGGATCGTAACGATCAGAGAACTCAGGATCGCATAGGCAAAGAGCTTTTTCTGGGGCAGCAACAGGTCGACGTAACGCTTGAACATGCCGCCCTTTTCGATCTTGCCGCCCTTGAACTCCGAGGTGGGGTTCATCAGCAGCAGAACACCGGTAAAGTTCTTGTAGAACTCATCCAGACTGATCTTTTTCAGCTCACTGCCAGGGTCGCCGATCACGACATAATCCTTGCACTTGTGTTTTTTGCCGTTCTTCTCATCTTCCTTGGCGGCTTCGGCTTCTTTCAGCATGTGCCGACGACGCTCACCGTCGTCTTTGATGGTGGTCTTTTTAAAGACGACCACAAAGTGGGCCAGACCCTGATCGGTGATGACCTGCGCAATGCAGGGCAGCGAGAAATCGCTGAGGAAATTTTCACGGTCTACGCGAA
>ENA-UEYL01002283-UEYL01002283.1-human-gut-metagenome-genome-assembly--contig:-NODE-2283-length-14517-cov-4.983795_pt1 | contig 14517 bp, 10 predicted proteins | sample MGYA00242941_ERZ507946 | MGnify/ENA primary metagenome ERZ507946 (study PRJEB26167, sample SAMN06115482) | human gut metagenome | host: Homo sapiens | place: China:Guizhou | collected 2015-03-11...
CGTTGTGCTTTCAATTCTCCAAGAGCCTCCTTATATTTATCTTTCAGGTAATAGGAACTCGCCAGATATCCATGTACCATGAGTTTGTCCCCGAAAGTCGTTCCTTCAATCTCAAGTGCCTTCAGATACTGTTCGATTGCTTTTTCCGTATTTCGCGCGAAAACATACGACTTTCCCTCCGTGATATATGACAAAAACACTCCACGGTCGGCATGCAAACGCACAGCTTCTTCACGCATCTTTCTCGATTCAAGAATGGCATACTCCGTGTCCCCCTCCGATCCCTTCAACTGGAGCACATAATGCAAAGCCAGAAAATAGTTGTCATATTTCTTATAACGATAACACGCTTCCCTCAGGGTGGCACACGTTTTTTCCATTTTCTCACCGTCCATCCTGAACGTATAGTAACGAAAAATCCCGTATTGGAGTTCCAACTCACCCTCCACATCTTTTATCTCCCGGGCAAACACCAATGCCGAATCCAGTAATTCCAACGCCCAGCTTTCTTTAACGTGTCCCATTGCAGCCTCTTTCGCAAAAACGGTCCGAGTGGTGTCGGCAGGCATCGACCGATAGACATGAAAGATACTGTCACGCAGTACACGATCACCCGAATTGGCAGCCGACATAAACAAGGCGGCACCGACCAAACCAAACAATAGAACAACCAGTCTCTTCATCGGTTTTCCTCCTGTTTCAAAGGGTGAGTAAAAATAAAACGGGCCCCTTTGCTATAAGTGGAGTCAACCCGGATGTCTCCTCCCATACGATTAATGATCAGCTTACAGATAGACAACCCCAGACCTGTACCCTGGATGCCTTCATTGAGTTTTTCGAACCGACCGAATACAGCCTCTTGATTTTCAAGGGGAATTCCACACCCGGTATCCGTTACCATAAACTCAGGTACCCCGGCTTCATTTATCCGCAGTGTCAATGTGATATATCCCTCCTTCGTAAATTTTGTGGCATTGACCAGTAGGTTGATCAATACTTGCTGGAGCCTGCACGGATCAGTTTCCATTTCCAAAGCAGACAATTCTGTCTCAAAAATCATCTCCGCAGAAGTCTGTTTGATATTTCTCAGCATCTCCACCACATTCCGGCATAAAGCCACCACCTCATGCGGAACCACGGAGAATCTCATATTTGCCACATCCAGACACGAAACATCGACTACGTCATTTACCAAATGCAACAATAAATCGGAGTTTAACCTAATCACATCATTACACTGCGCACGAACTTCATCGTCAATTCCCGGAGTAATCAAAATTTCAGAGAAACCTGCCAACGCATTTAAGGGAGTTTTTATCTCATGGCTCATATTGGAAAGAAATACGCTCTTATTACGGACAGACTCTTCGGCCAGCCTTTTTGCCTTTTGCAACTCTTCTCTGGAAAATAGAAGTTTTCTCTCCGCTCTCCTCAAATAGAGAAGTCCTACGAATAACAAAACGACCAGACATAGAATGGTGATAAACACCAATTTCCATATTTTCTTTTGCTGCATTCCGTTTTGTAAATCCAACTCGTCGATGGAATATTGTTCACGCATATCCTCAACATGCCGGCCGGCATAATCCACAAACAAAGAATCTCCTTTCGTAATCAATTCCTTATATGTCAGTGCTGCATCCTGAAAATCCTTCTCTTGCATTTTCTGCTCTGCACGATGCCAGTTTATGCTATCCACAGCCCACTTTTCAGAAGCAAGGGATACGGACAATCCACATACAACGAACATCCCTGACAATATAAGCTGTTTCATCTTTATATTTTGTGTAAGGTTAGCAAAGATAACTTATTAAATATGAAGCAACAAGCATTTAGATAAAAAAGAAGTGTCTTCAAGAGGTGTAAGCCTCCCGAAAACACTTCATTTTATGCTGATAGCTATTGTAGTAAAAAGCTATTAATTATTTAATCAAATTGCAACCTGTCATCTCAGCCGGTTGAACCATATCCAAAATATGCAGGATGGTAGGCGCCACATCTGCCAAACGTCCGTCTGCCACTTTCGCTTCTTTATTCTCTGTCACGTATACACAAGGTACAGGATTCAAAGAGTGAGCCGTATTCGGGGTACCGTCTTCATTCAAAGCATGGTCAGCGTTACCATGATCGGCAATGATGATAGCTTCGTAACCTTGAGCTTTGGCTGCTTCAATGGTATCTTTCACACATGCGTCTACGGCAACTACCGCTTTCTCGATAGCTTCGTAAATACCGGTATGACCTACCATATCACCATTGGCATAGTTCACCACGATAAAGTCATATTTATTCTCGTTGATGGCAGCCACCAGTTTATCTTTCACTTCATAGGCACTCATCTCCGGTTTCAAGTCGTAAGTCGCAACTTTCGGAGACGGAACCAGGATGCGGTCTTCGTTATCATACGGAGTTTCACGACCACCGTTAAAGAAGAATGTTACGTGAGCATATTTCTCTGTTTCGGCAATGTGAAGCTGTTTCTTTCCGTTAGCAGCCAGATACTCGCCCAACGTATTAGCCACGTTTTCCTTATCGAACAAGATATGCACACCCTTGAACGAAGCATCGTACGGAGTCATACAGTAGTACTGCAATCCCGGTATTGTGTGCATGCCTGCTTCCGGCATATCCTGTTGGGTCAAAACTACAGTCAGCTCTTTGGCACGGTCGTTACGGTAGTTGAAGAAGATCACCACGTCACCTTCTTTGATAGTACCGTCTACACCGGCATTCACAATCGGTTTGATAAACTCGTCCGTTACCCCTTCATCATAAGATTCCTGCATAGCCTGCACCATGTCGGTAGCTTTCTTACCAATGCCGTTTACCAGCAGGTCATACGCTTCTTTCACACGTTCCCAGCGTTTGTCACGGTCCATAGCATAATAACGGCCAATGATGGAAGCCACTTTACCGGCAGACTTGGCGCAATGCGCTTCCAGTTGTTCGATAAAGCCTTTACCGCTCTTCGGGTCTGTGTCACGTCCATCCATAAAGCAATGAACGAAAGTGTTCTCAATATTATATTCTTTAGCAATATCGCAAAGTTTGAACAGATGGTCCAGAGAGCTATGTACACCACCATCCGAAGTCAGTCCCATAAAATGAACATTCTTTCCGTTTTCTTTTGCGTAAGAGAAAGCTGAAACGATCTCCGGGTTCTTCAGGATGCTGTTGTCACGACAAGAGAGGTTGATTTTCACCAAATCCTGATAAACTACGCGTCCTGCGCCGATATTGAGGTGACCCACTTCCGAGTTACCCATCTGTCCGTCGGGCAAACCTACGTTTTCACCGCTGGCCTGTAACTGAGAGTGAGGATAGGTCTCCATCAGATAATCCCAGTAAGGAGTAGCAGTGTTGAAGATTACGTCATCTTTCCCGTGGTCGCCTAATCCCCAACCATCAAGAATCATTAAAAGGGCTTTCTTACTCATAATATTCTAAAATTAAATTGTCGTTCTATTTTTCGGGTGCAAAGGTACAAAAAAGTTAATTACGAACACGTTTAATCTATGTTAAGCAATCTCCCCGCCGGACAAAAAGGAAGAAAAAATGCCGCAGATTTGAAATGATTTCCTTATTTTTGCGCTGCTTTAAAAATAAAACAGAATATGGACGATTCAAACCCGCGAACGTACAACAGTATTAACTAACACGAACAGAGTCATTCTGCGGTAATGCCTCTGCTCGGACATTAACAAACGAAAGGAGGCAATAAGATGAGAACATATCTTTATTGTGAGGCCGGCTTTGTGGAAAAAGCACAATGGCTTCCTAACAGCTGGGTCAATGTAGTATGCCCGGACAGCAGTGATTTCAAATTCCTGACCGAAACCCTGAAAGTTCCCGAATCTTTTTTAAATGACATTGCCGATACCGACGAACGTCCGCGTACGGAAACGGAAGGCAACTGGTTGCTGACCATACTGCGTATACCGGTCCAGAACGCTCAAAGCAGTATCCCTTATACCACCGTACCCATCGGCATCATCACCAACAATGAAATCATTGTTTCTGTGTGCTACCATCAGACGGATATGATTCCCGATTTCATCGAACATACCCGCCGGAAAGGCATCGAAGTACGCAATAAGCTCGACTTGATTTTCCGACTGATCTACTCTTCGGCTGTCTGGTTCCTGAAGTATCTGAAACAGATAAATATAGACATCACCGCTGCCGAGAAGGAACTGGAGCGAAGCATCCGAAACGAGGACCTGCTGCGATTGATGAAGTTACAGAAGACACTGGTCTATTTTAATACTTCCATTCGTGGCAATGAAGTGATGATCGGCAAGTTGAAAACTATCTTCCAGGATACCGATTATCTGGATGAAGAGTTAGTGGAGGACGTGATCATTGAACTGAAGCAGGCATTCAATACGGTCAACATCTACAGTGACATTCTCACCGGAACCATGGACGCCTTTGCATCCATCATCTCCAATAATGTGAATGCGATCATGAAACGTATGACAAGTCTTTCCATTACATTGATGATCCCCACGTTAATAGCCAGTTTCTATGGCATGAACGTAGACATACATCTTGAGGAGATGCCTCATGCCTTCCTGCTGATCATCCTGGTATCCGTATTCCTGTCTGCCCTCTCCTTTGTGATCTTCAGGAAGATAAAGTGGTTTTAAGGAAAGTTTATTTTGAAAACAATTCCAACTGTCCGTCGCCCAACAGATTGAAAGTCATGCGATGATACGGAGTAGTACCGTGCCCGGCAATAGCCGCACGGTGCTTTTTCGTAGGATAACCTTTGTTATGCTCCCAGTCATAACATGGGAATTCCTGATGCAGCCTGTTCATGTAGTCATCACGATAAGTTTTGGCAAGGATAGAAGCAGCAGCTATCGAAAGATATTTGCCATCTCCCTTTATAACAGTAGTATGAGGTATGTCAGGGTACTTCTTGAAACGGTTTCCATCGATCAGCAGATGCTGAGGACGGGTTTTCAGCCGGTCTACCGCCCGGTGCATGGCGAGAAACGATGCATTCAGGATGTTTATCTTATCAATCTCTTCGGGCGAAACAATGCCGACGGCCCAGGCAACCGCATCCCGCTCAATCACTTCGCGCAAAGCATATCGCTGCTTCTCCGACAACTGCTTGGAGTCATTCAACAATTCATTCTCAAAATCTTTCGGTAAGATAACGGCAGCAGCATAAACCGCACCTGCCAGACAACCGCGTCCGGCTTCATCACAACCGGCTTCTATCAGTTCTTCGTTTAACCAGGGTAAGAGCATCGTTTCTTTTATTTAACACGGCAAATGTAATCAATTAAACGGAAATGAACAAAAGAGTGAACCGAATCTCATCTTACTATCCAGAATAAGCAGATCTCCCTTTTCAGCCAAAAGATGAAGAAGGCAAGCATCCGTCATCCCATCTATAACACATGAAGAATAAGAGAATAAACGTCCGTCATAATAACTTTATCTCAGCCCGCATGCCTGTGCTCATAAGCCCGCGTACGCGGCCTCATGGGCACAGGCATGCGGGACGGAGCAGGAGTCAAGCCATAATCGCTAAAGATATAAAGGAAAACAAAATGCTATTAACCACATTTATCCTGAAAGAAGGAACAACATCCATCTCACCATCAACCGTTTAACATTGAATCCGCCTTAAAAACAGAGGGTGGAAGATGGAAGATCAAAGTATATTTTCTGTAGGAAAGGAATAAGATACTTCATTCCCGATTAATCAGATGCAGTTCGGTACGACTAAAGTCGGACAATCGCACCTCATAAACTCCGGCATCTCCTAACTTGCCATCGATCCCTTCACTATATCCACCCACTATAATCAATTTATCATCAGTGCAATACAGTCCCCCCTCCCGTAACTTCAGATCAATTTGATATGCTTTTATCTCGTTGGTATATAAGTTATACACTTGTATCACCCCATTTTCTAAAATATAAACCTTATCTCCACCACGAGCCAGAGCTGCCTTACCGACCGAGAACCATAATTTTCCTCTTTTCCTCCACAAACCGGTAATCAAATCATAAGTAAGTATATCTGATAGAGTCCTTTGTCTATATCCTCCGAATAAAAAAACAGTATGTCCCACAAGAATCCCGTTTGTTTCCATCCCCAAAGGCATTTTTCCTGCCTCATACCAAACACCCTCCTTCAAATCAAGCATGTGTATCTTATCTGAATATTTTTGCCATCCGTTCTCAATCCGATAAGTAGATCCTCCCATAACAATCAACTTATCATCGTAAACAAATGCAGCTGCCGAAGCAGCTTGATGTGGATTTACCGGATCTGTCAATAATGTATCCCGATGGATATCATATATCTCCACTGTTTCATCAAGATACTCAATCTTCCGATTCGTTGAAAAACGTTTTCCACCCATAACATAGATTTTACCATCATTGTAAAGAGCCGAATGGTAAGCACGTTCTCTTAACTTTTTATTTATGATAGTCCAAGTATTTGATATAATATCATAGACATATATTTTATTACTATACTTTTCATAAACAAACCCTGATGGCAATCCTCCGGATCCTGTTAAACTAAAACCCATTGGAGGTTTTATCTGAGATCTATCTCCACCTGTAAGATAAAGCTTCTTCTCCAATGAAATCATTGCAAACGAATATAGCGGTACAGGCATCGATGATATTTGTGTATATGGTAAACGTAAATAAGATTTCTTTATGCCATAAACCGTCACTTCTCCCAAAGCAAAAGGTTCTTCTTGCAATAGAATCACATTTTTCTTTTGCAACAAAGAGGTTACGGAAAAACGTTTTGTACAATATCCGACAAAAGAAAAACAAAGAGTATCTGCATCTCGTAGTAACTCTCCATTATTTATCATAAACTCACCCTTTTTATCCGCAACAGATACTCCTACCCCCAAATCAGTATAAATATTTGCTCCAACTAAAGGCTGCTTCGTTTTTGCATCGACAATTCTACCTCCAACTTGAGAGAATAAGCTGGAACTGTCAAAAAAAGTAAGGAATATAACCAAGGTCAAGTACTTCCCCATTTCTATAAATTTTTGAAGAAGGTATTCCAAAAGTTTCCTTTTCTTCCATACCTTCTTCAATTAAATACTCTACTAAGAAACTGTTTTGAATGTATCATCTATGTTTTGAACGACTTTCCGGTCTATTTCAAAACTCTCGGGATTCACTTCAAAACTCGTATTTACCACAGATTAATATCGCCAGCTATCAATAGATTAAGCTCGTTCGATGAAACTCCGTGTTACTCTGTGGTGAATGATGTCCCTTCTCAGAACAGGCTCCAGGCAACAGTTAATCCTGCCATAACAATAGCAACCATGCTCATCAGTTTAATCAGGATATTCAGACTCGGGCCGGACGTATCTTTAAATGGATCCCCTACCGTATCACCTACCACAGTAGCCTTGTGCACCTCGCTACCTTTACCTCCAAAATTGCCTTCTTCCACATACTTCTTCGCATTGTCCCATGCTCCACCGGCATTGGCCATGAAGATAGCAAGTACAAAACCACTACTCAGTCCGCCAATCAACAGTCCCAATACACCGGGAACACCAAATATCAGTCCGGTAAGGATTGGAGCAATGATGGCAATCAGAGAAGGCACTACCATTTCCCGCTGTGCTCCTTTTGTAGAAATAGCAACGCAACGTTCGTAGTCCGGTTCGGTTTCCCCGGTCAGGATACCTTTCATTTCACGGAACTGGCGGCGTACTTCATCTACCATATGTCCGGCAGCACGTCCGACTGCATTCATAGTCAGACCACAGAACAGGAATGCCATCATCGAACCGAGAAACATACCGGAAAGTACCTTCGGATTCATCAAATTTACCTCATAATAGTTCATAAAATCCACAAAGGTAGCATTGGCCGTACTGATCGTGTCTCCATTCGGAAAAGTAAGTACCAAATTACCAAGACGAGTCAACCCAATGCGGATCTCCTCAATATAAGAAGCCAGCAATGCCAGCCCCGTAAGAGCAGCCGAGCCAATGGCAAAACCTTTTCCGGTAGCAGCCGTTGTATTTCCCAACGAATCGAGCGCATCGGTGCGTTTACGCACCTCCTTACCCAAAGAGGACATCTCCGCATTGCCACCGGCATTGTCGGCTATCGGACCGTAAGCATCCGTAGCAAGCGTAATGCCCAATGTAGAAAGCATACCGACAGCAGCAATACCGATGCCGTAAAGTCCCATTCCCACATTATTGAAATCAAAACCGGAAGCCAACAGATAGGAAGCAATAATACCGATTACCACTGCCACCACAGGAATAGCTGTGGACAACATGCCGAGTCCTATACCCGAAATGATGACTGTGGCAGGACCCGTTTTGCCACTTTCACTCAATTTCTGAGTAGGCCGGTAAGATTGGGAAGTATAATATTCCGTCGAACGGCCGATAACAATACCCACAACCAATCCTACAACTACCGCACAAGAAATCCACATCCAATTGTCCAATTGTAATAACCACAAGATAAAAAAAGTGACTGCTACAATCAAAGCCGAACTCAGGTTTGTCCCCCAAGCCAGCGAACCAAGCAGATCTTTCATGGTAGCATTCTCTTTGGTACGTACTGAAAAAATACCGATTATAGAAAGAATGATGCCGATAGCGGCAATCAACATCGGAGCAATTACAGCTTTAAACTGCATAACCGTATCGCCCGTATGAATAAAGGCGGCCGCACCCAAAGCAGCCGTTGCCAAAATGGAACCGCAATATGACTCGTATAAATCGGCACCCATTCCTGCCACGTCACCCACATTATCACCTACATTATCAGCAATGGTGGCAGGATTACGCGGATCGTCCTCGGGAATACCGGCCTCAACTTTCCCCACAAGATCGGCTCCCACATCGGCAGCCTTTGTATAAATGCCACCTCCCACACGGGCAAAAAGCGCCTGCGTACTGGCGCCCATACCAAAAGTCAGCATTGTAGTAGTGATGATACAGAGTTTATGAGTGGGTGTCAGCACATCGGCAGGTATCGCCCAATTGAGCAACAGATACCAAAAAGAGATGTCGAGCAGTCCCAGGCCGACCACTACCAGTCCCATCACAGCTCCGCTTCGGAAGGCTATTCGCAATCCGGCATTCAATGACGTACGAGCAGCATTAGCCGTACGCGCCGATGCGTAAGTAGCTGTTTTCATTCCCAAAAAGCCGGAAAGACCGGAAAAGAAACCTCCGGTCAGGAAAGCTATCGGTACCCAGGCATTCTGCACCTGAAAACCATAAGCCATTACAGAGAACAGAATCACCAGTCCGAGAAATACCCAGCCAACGATTTTATACTGCTGTTTCAGATAAGACATAGCGCCCCGACGCACGGCAGCGGCAATCTTAATCATTTGTGGAGTACCTTCACTCTCCTTCATCATTTGTTTATGAAAATAGAGCGCAAAACAGAGAGCCAGAACAGAGGCAAACGGAACAAGCCAAAAAAGAATGCTATCCATAGACGTACAATATTTAGAGGTTTAACGAAAGTCTAAAAGTATTGAATCTAAACGAGATAACCAAACATTTTCGACTTTTGCTGATCTCCCGCCTCTAAAAAACGAATACAGGCACTATGCACTTTATTTCTCTTCCTTCTTCACATAGAATGCCGGACAACGACTATTCAGGAAAATGATTTTACCTTCGCGGAAAGTCAGTCTGCCATAACGTTTATAAAGTAATTTTCGGTGTTGTTCATCGGAAGCCCCTTTTCGCTCCACCAATGAGTCGGACATCACAAACCCGGTACTACTTAATTTTAGGGTATACCAGATACGAGGATTCTTATCACGGGTCACCCGACGTCTATTCACCCGATAAGTTTCGGTACCACTCGTAACGCGCTTTGTGAAGATATGCACCGTATCCCGATAATGGAAACGCAATCCATCGTAATATACCTTTTCCGGAGATTCTGAAGAACTCTTCCTCTCCCACAATTTTATATCATACACCGAATCGTTGACCGGACTAATTGACAAACGATAATCCTGTGTCATGAATCCGTCCGCCCGGTGAATTCTGTGTTCTCCTATCATTTCGTCGGGAATCGGGCGCCTGTGGGGTGTGCAGGCGACAAACAAAAAAAGAAGCACAAACAAAGCTCCCTGAATTAGCTTCATACCTGTTTTCATCCTGTTTTATTTTAAGATCCTCAAAATTACATATTTTTATTTATGTAACAACAAAGTACCGGAATGATATTCCCACTACCCCGGAAGCTCTTTTAAAAGCCACTATCTGCCGGAGAACGCTTAAGCAACAGAGCTCTGAACCACAAACATCCATTTGTTTCTTCCCGTTTCATTTGTAAATATAATGAAGTTTATCTTACTTTGCACACACAATGCATATTTCATAACATCAACAACAATACCATGAAAAAATTACTTGCAACATTACTGATTCTTGTAGCTTGTATTCATGTCAATGCACAAGAGTCCAGACAGATTCGCATCTCGACAGATCGGACGGACCTTATCCTGGAAGTTGCTCCGGACGGACGTCTGTATCAATCTTATCTAGGTGACAGACTACTGAACGAACAAGACCTGAAAAACCTTTCCGGTTCCTCACGAGGATGGGAAGTCTATCCGGGTTCGGGTGGAGAAGATTATTTCGAACCGGCCGTAGCCATTACGAACAACGATGGCAATCTCAGCACGATCCTGCGTTATGTATCTTCGGAACAGAAAGCTGTGGAAGGTGGAACAGAAACCATCATCCGGATGAAAGATGACCAATATCCGGTGGACGTCACACTGCACTATGTAGCCTATCCTAAACAAAATGTCATCAAAACATGGAGCGAGATCAAGCATCAACAAAAGAAGCCGGTCGTGTTATGGCGTTATGCTTCGACAATGCTTTACTTCTCAAACCAAAAATATTATCTCACCGAATTCAGCAGTGACTGGGCTAAAGAGGTGCAGATGAGTACACAGCAATTGCAACCCGGCAAAAAGATTCTCGATACGAAGTTAGGTAGCCGTGCTGCCATGCACATGCAACCTTTTTTTGAACTCGGACTGGAACAGCCCGCTCAGGAGCATCAGGGACAAGTAGTATTGGGCACCATCGGATGGACAGGCAACTACCAGTTTACTTTCGAAGTGGACAATGAAGGCGACTTACGAATCATCCCTTCTATCAATCCATACGCCTCGGACTATCAATTGAAAGCAAACGAAACATTTACCACCCCGGAGTTTATCTTTACGTTGAGTAACAACGGTACGGGTGAAGCCAGCCGTAATCTGCACAATTGGGCACGCAACTACCAACTGAAAGACGGCAAGGGAGACCGAATGACTCTGCTTAATAATTGGGAAAATACTTACTTCACCTTCGATGAAGAATTACTGGGCAAACTGATGAAAGAGGCCAAACACCTGGGCGTAGATATGTTCCTGCTCGACGACGGATGGTTTGGCAACAAACATCCGCGCAACGATGACCATGCCGGCCTGGGCGATTGGGAAGCGATGAAAAGTAAGCTTCCCGGAGGAATCCCTGCATTAGTAGAGAAAGCGAAAGAAGCCGGTGTCAAATTCGGTATCTGGATTGAACCGGAGATGGTGAATCCCAAAAGTGACCTGTTCGAAACACATCCGGAATGGGCTATCCATTACCCGAACCGGGAAACTTATTATTTCCGTAATCAGTTGGTACTTGACCTGAGCAATCCTAAAGTACAAGACTTCGTGTTTGGTGTCGTAGATAAGATTATGACGGAGAATCCCGATGTAGCCTTCTTTAAATGGGATTGCAACAGTCCGATTACTAATATTTATTCGCCTTACCTGAAAGATAAACAAGGACAGCTCTACATCGACCACGTGCGCGGTATATATAATGTATTGAAACGGGTAAAAGAGAAATATCCTAATGTGCCCATGATGCTTTGCTCCGGTGGAGGTGCACGTTGTGATTATGAAGCACTGAAGTACTTCACCGAATTTTGGTGTTCGGATAATACTGATCCGGTAGAACGCTTATTCATTCAGTGGGGCTTCTCACAGTTCTTCCCGGCCAAAGCGATGTGTGCACACGTAACAAGCTGGAACAGCAAAACAAGTGTGAAATTCCGCACCGATGTTGCCAGTATGTGTAAACTCGGTTTCGACATCGGACTGAAAGACATGAAAGCAGATGAACTTACTTATTGCCAGGAAGCAGTAGCCAATTATAAACGCTTGAAACCTGTCATTCTAGATGGTGATCAATATCGTCTCGTATCTCCATATGATGGCAACCACATGGCAGTGATGTATACTGCCCCCGATGCTTCGAAAGCCGTCCTCTTTACCTACGACATCCATCCGCGTTTCGGCGAGAAACTACTACCGGTAAAGCTCCGGGGGCTTGATGCCCAAAAGATGTACCGGGTGAAGGAAATTAATCTGATGCCGGGTCGGAAATCCAATTTGTCGGGTAATGAAAAAATCTTCTCCGGTGACTATCTGATGAAAATAGGATTGAATGCATTTACAACTTCACAAACCAATAGCCGGGTAATAGAGTTGGTAGCAGAGTAATCTTACTACGATAAACCTACAAACAGATACCAAAGGCGGGACACCTGACAGTGTTCCGCCTTTCATTTATGCTCGATTTAGAACTGATATATAAAAGCAAAGAAAGATCATTAAGACCTTAATTACCACTTATTATTATATTAAAGAACGAAACAATGTAATAAATATTAAGAAAAGAAGTTTATATTTTATATTTTTGCAGCGTACATACAGTAACCATTACTCTATATATGAACAACAACATAGAATATATCAGCAAGATAAAGAAAGGAGAAGAGGCTTCTTTCCGTCATTTTGTTAATAGCTATTCGAAAGACTTGTTCTACTATGCACAGTGTTTCGTAAGAACCAAAGAAACCGCTGAAGAAGTAGTCAGCGACGTCTTTCTAGACGTATGGAGACACTGGGAAGAAATAGATGGTATCAAAAATATAAAAGCTTGGTTGCTTACATTGACTCATAACAAAGCCGTCTCCTATCTACGAAAAGTGGAAAACTCAGCATACATTTCGTCTTGGGAGGAGATGGACGATTTCCAAATAACCGGTAATCTGCAAACACCCGACGAAGAGATTATCAGTCGGGAAGAGATCGCTCAAATCAATCGCCTCATCCAAACCCTCCCGCCCAAATGTAAAATGGTCTTTATCCTCGCAAAAATAGAACGTTTGCCTTACAAAGAAATTGCTAAAATGCTGAACATCTCTGTAAAGACTGTTAATATACACATTGCCAAGGCATTAGAAATAATTTCAGAAGCTCTTAAAAAATAAAGCAGAAAATAATTAAAAAAAAGCAGAATTTAAATAGGAGATTCTTAAAAAAGTTGCGTCTTTATTTATATAACCCTATTAAAGTAATGAGAAAGAATAAGTTTAAATTATTTGCTTCCTTCCTGAATAAGAATGGCGATCATTCGGAAAAGAAATTATTCGCATCTCCGGAGGAACAAGCTGAATATGATAAACTTGACTTTCTCTGGAATCAATGTTTTCCCCCAGAAACAGAGGCTACGGATATATGGGAAAAAGTACAAGACAAAATAAATGCCGACAGTACATCTGTCAGCCACATCAAGAAAAGCGGCAAGTCCATACAATGGTTCAGCATCATGAGGTATTCATTGGCAGCTGCATCTGTAGCTATGTTAATAGGGATTACTTGCTTTCTTTTGATGAATGATGAAGAAAGGCACGATTTAAATAAGATAGCGCAAAGCCTGCAAACAGAAATACCTCAAGATATAAAAGAGGTTACACTGGTTGTTTCGGACCAGAAGAAAATAGAATTGGATAATAATGCCCAAGTCACTTATTCTGCTACCGGACAAGTACAAGTCAACTCCAATAAACTTACAGAGGATGACGGCAAAGAGGCATACAACCAGATTATCGTCCCTAAGGGCAAACGTTCACAAATTGTTTTGGCCGATAACAGCAAGATATGGATTAACTCCGGGAGTAAAGTCATTTACCCTCGTACATTTGAAGGAAAGTACAGAGAAATCTATGTGGAAGGAGAAGTGTATTTGAAAGTAGCACATGATACTTCGAAACCCTTTATCGTAAACACCTCCGGATTTGAGGTAAGCGTATTGGGGACATCTTTCAATATATCAGCCTATAAAAATCAAGAAAAAGCTACTGTTGTATTGGTAGAAGGTTCGGTAAATGTGAAGGACCAGCAGAACCGCCATATCAAAATGGTGCCTAATGAAAAGGTAGAGCTCAACCAGGCAGGCATAACAGGAAAAGCGAAAGTAGATGCACGCGATTATATCAGCTGGATTGACGGAACATGGACTCTGCAAGGAGAAAGCCTAAAGCAAGTTTTGCAACGGTTACAAGATTATTATGGTCAGAATATCCGATGCGACACCTTAGTAGAAAACGAGCAAATGTTTGGCAAACTCTATTTAAATGATGATTTAAATCAGGTAATAAAATCGA
>ENA-UEYL01002284-UEYL01002284.1-human-gut-metagenome-genome-assembly--contig:-NODE-2284-length-14514-cov-4.638498_pt1 | contig 14514 bp, 10 predicted proteins | sample MGYA00242941_ERZ507946 | MGnify/ENA primary metagenome ERZ507946 (study PRJEB26167, sample SAMN06115482) | human gut metagenome | host: Homo sapiens | place: China:Guizhou | collected 2015-03-11...
GGATATAGCCCAAGAGCTTGGGGTTTCTGTACGGTACTTGTCAGAAGCATACAAACATGCAGGTACTACAGCTTCGAAGGCATTGATGCAATATCGCCTTCAAAGGGCAAATGTGATGCTCCGGGAAGGGCATTGTCAGGGAATGAGCGTCGGGGAGATTTGTTCGAGGACAGGCTTCGCATGTTTATCCCATTTTTCCAGAGTATTTAAGGAAGAATATGGGCTTACACCCACTGAGGCCAGAACTGAAGAAGTTCTGGTTTGATTCCGTTACAGATAACAACGTTTTCCGTCTCGAATAAATTCAAGTTGATTACCCTAATTTACCTGATATTTGTCAGTTTTAGACTGAAATGATGCAGCCCCAACTGCAGTCTTCAATATCAGGAGAATAGTATGGCAACTCCCCAAATTAGTCGCCGTGATTTTTTGGCATTGGCTGGACTGACTTCTGCTTCTGCAGGATGTCCAGCGATGGCTCAGGCTTTAAAAGCTAAAGATCCTGACGCAGGCCTTAAAACCTTCCAGGCAACATGCTCTATGGAATGTTTGCATTGCAACCTCAAAGCCTTTGTAAAAGACGGCAAAGTCGTAAAAATCGGCAATGCAAACGCTTTCGACGGCAAACCCTGCGCAAGAGGTTTGTCCCGTATTAAATGGCTTTACGCTGAGAATCGCGTCCTTCACCCGATGAAACGCGTTGGCGAAAGAGGCGAAGGAAAATTTGTCGCAATCACATGGGATGAGGCACTCGATACAATCGCCGGAAAAATTAAGGAAGCGATTGCTAAAGACGGAAGCCAATCTCTGCTGTTTACCAGCGCCTCCGGAAATATGGACAATCTTCACAACCCGGCCCAGGTGGCATTCGGTAATTATCTCGGCGGAACAACCCGCACTCTGGGGTCTTTGTGCTGCTCTGCCGTGACCGCAGCTATGATGCCGATCGTCGGAATGCGCTACGTAGATACGCGAGACACAATTGATCAAGCTAAATATATTCTTTGCTGGGGCAACAATCCTTTGGTAACGATGCAGGCATATTGGCACCTTTATCTCAAGGCAAAGGAAAGAGGAGCAAAGATCGTCGTTATTGATCCTCGCAAGAGCGAGACCGCAGTTAGAGCAGACAAATGGGTTTCCATCATCCCGGGTACGGATACTGCCCTTGGACTCGGAATGATTCGCTGGATCGCCGCGAACGGGAAGTTAGACAAACCCTTCCTGAAACAGCATACCGGTGCGGTTTACCTCGTCGATAAAGACGGAAAACTGATGAGGGAAGACGCCAAAGATCCGAATTCTTATTTGGTCTTTGATGAAAAATCTCAAAAACTCGTCCGTCATGATGCCAAGAATATTGATCCCGCATTGGAGGTCAAAGCAGGATCTCCTTATAGAACAGTCCTGTCTATGGTTTTGGAACAGGCTGAGCCGTGGACGCCGGAAGCAGTTGCGGATACGACAGGTGTCCCGGCAGCGACGGTCGTCGAGTTGGCCAAGGATTACTCGACGAATAAACCGTCAATGATTGTCAACAACATGGGCTCTTTCCAGCGGACGCAATACGGTACTCAGGCTGTCGGCGCTCAGTATTATTTAGCTCTTCTGACCGGGAATATCGGCAAGGCAGGCACAGGCATATGTGACGCCGGCGGCGTCACTCAAATGGCTAAATTCGGCAGCGCATTCCCGCCGCCTCCGAATAAACCTAAGAAAGTCGCTCCTATTCCGACCGCGAAACTGGGCGAATACGTTCTGGCAGGCAAGCCGAACAAGATCAATTTCTGGTATACACAGACATGCGGAATTGTCGGACAGTGGCCGAATGCAAATAAGGTTATCGAAGCAGTGAAGAGCGTACCGTTCTTCGTGGTCGCTGAAAGCGTGATGACTCCGACTGCTCGCTACGCCGATATCCTCTTGCCTGCAACAACAGTCTTTGAATATGACTCTGTGATGGCCGGTGCAAGAAACCATTACATCCAGCTGATCGAAAAGGCAGTTGAACCGCAAGGCGAGGCCAAACCCGATTATTGGATTATGGGACAACTAGCTAAGCGCATGGGCTTCGGTGAAGCGTTCAATATTCCGGTTGAGCAACTGATCAAAAACGTGCTGAAACCGTCCGGTATTACGTATGAACAGATTAAGAAAGGTCCGGTTTGCCCGGTTAAAGGTCCTTGGATTCCGTTCAAAGACGGAATTTTCAAGACACCTAACGGAAAGGCAAACTTCTACTGCGAACCTTGGGCAGCTAAAGGATTCCTACCGGTCGTGACCTATCTGCAAGTAGATGAGAGTCCGAAGGGAAATCCTGAATTAGCGCAGAAATATCCGCTGCAAGCTATCCAGCGCAAAGTCATCAGAAACATTCATACAAGTTTCCAAGACAATGAATGGATCAACCAGCTCTTTGAAGATGAACCGACTGTACTTATGCATACAAAGGATGCAGAGGCTCGCGGGATTAAACAAGGAGACAAGGTTGTCGTATTTAATGACCGAGGAGAACATCCGACGATCGCGGTGGTGAATAACAACATTCGTCCCGGTGTTGTGTGCTTGGAAAACGGATGGTGGATGGGCCAGTTCGGCTTCAACTCTTCCTCTGTACTGACCAATGACACCGTGCAGATTCTTGGCACGGGAACTTCAATTTGCTCAACACTTGTCAACGTTAGAAAGGCCTGATCATGAAGAAAATGGGATTTTTATTTGATGCTCGCCGTTGTAACGGTTGTAGAGCTGGTGCAGTTGCATGCAAGGAACAACACAATACTCCTGACGGTGTTTGGCTTCGTCGGGTCAAAGAGACCCCGGATCAAATGGTCTGGTTCTCGCAATCCTGCAATCATTGCGAAAAACCGGCATGCTTTGCTGTCTGTCCCGTAAAGGCTTACTCCATTGAGCCGGATGGATTAGTCGTCCAGGACCATTCCAAGTGCATCGGATGTCAGGCTTGTATTGCTGCCTGTCCGTTTAAGGCTCCGGTTTTCGATGGGAAGAGCAAAAAGGTCTTCAAGTGCGACGGCTGCGTCCAGCTGTTGGCACAGGGCAAACGTCCTGCCTGCGTACAGGCTTGTACACAGGGCGCACTCCAATTTGGTCCGATTGAAGAACTTAGGAAGAAATATCCTGAAGCTGTCGTTGCCGGATTTGAATGGGCGGCGAAGAATTTCGGATATGCAAGTCCGAAAGAAACCGGTGCGAGACTTGTGATCGTTCCACTTAACTAATTGGGTTAGGAACTCAACGAAAGCGCCTCGGGTTTTCTAAGAAACCCGGGGCGTTCTGCAAGCGGATTGGATCGGATAGTTCGGATGTCGAAGCGTTTCCGTCTTATTCGCTTATTTTGTTCAGTCTTTCTAACGCTAAGTAGCTAAAGAAAGCACCTGCTGGAATCAGTACTTTGTCATTGAAATCAAAGTAAGGGCTGTGCAGAGCCTCTTTGTGCTCCGCATCTTTTACGCCAATAAAGAAGAAACAGCCCGGCAAAACCTTTTGATAGGAACTGAAGTCCTCACTGATCATGTAAGGCTCGGCAAGTTCAATGACATTTTGAGCACCGAAACAACGATCTGCTGCTTTCTTTGCCTCTTTTGTGAGTTCGGGATCATTATTGACGGCAGAAACACGGTGTTCATAGACAGTTTCTGCTTTGATGCCGTAGGCCGCGGCGATGCCTTGAGAGCGCCGTGTCAGCTCTTCCTCAATTGTGTCTCGAATGGATTCGTCAAAGGTTCGAACCGTGCCGATCATTTTTACAGAGTCGGAAATGATGTTGTAAGCGCGTGATCCTTCGGTATTAAAACTGCAAACAGAAACAACAGCGGATTTAAGCGGATCCAATGTGCGCGAAACTAAGCTCTGCAGAGCGTTATAAATTTCTGTGGCAACCGGCAGCGGGTCTTTGCCGAAATTCGGACGTGCACCGTGTGTCCCTACACCGACGACGCGAATGGAAAACAGATCGCAGGCAGCCATGGTCGGACCGGCTTTGAAAGCGATCGTTCCGACATCTAAGGAAGGTTCGTTGTGCGCGCCGTAGATCTCTTTAACGCCGTATTTTTGGAAAACGCCGGAGTCAATGACGCTTTGAGCGCCGGCAACATTTTCTTCGTCTGCTTGGAAGATGCAAAGAATTCTTCCGGGGAAATCACGATGTTTGATCAGATAGATAATGGCAGCGATCAGCCAAGTCTGGTGGCCGTCGTGTCCGCATGAGTGGGCATTTCCGTTTTTGGAAGCCCATTCGCATCCGGATTTTTCTTCGATCGGGAGGGCATCGATATCGGCTCTAAGAGCCACCGTTGCTCCGGGCCTATTGCCTTCGATCAAAAGGAATCCGCTTCCGGGAGAGGTTTCTGTATCTAATCCCGAAATTCCGAATTGTTCAAGAATGGATTTGATGCGGGCAAGCGTGCCTCGTGTGTTGAAACCGACTTCGGGATTTTCGTGGACGGTTTTGCGGAAGGAGATCAAACGAGATTCGTACTGTTGAAGCTCCTGACGAATGCTTTCTGGATCTATTGTGTTTTTCATTTTCAGCTGAGATAGCTTTATTAAATAAAGCGTCATTCTCGGAAGGTCGAGGCCGATAGTCAAGAGCACGACTAATTGTTGAATTAAAAGAGCTGATGAAAATGTCTAACTTCAATGTTTCTGTGCAGAAGTTGTGTGTTGATTGCCTATCACTTTTGGTTTGATGTTTCTGGAGAGAAAAAGTGAAAAGGGAAAAAAACGCCGTGAAATCAGATCAATTTGGAAGAAAAAACTAATCGAAAATACTCATTCGCTTGTTGTTTCAAAAAAGAAATTCTTCAACTTGTGAAAGATAAAATCAAAGAAGAAGAAAAACTTTATTGCCTTGAGCCTGATGAGGACGAGTCTTTTGTAGAGGGTGTAGTTGGAACATTCGAGAAGTTTTTCCTCCTTCATAGGTTTTGCCTGTGAGGCTAATTGATGAAACAAACCTTAAATCTCAAATAAAGGAGGGTGCCTTTAGAGCGCCGGAATGATGTTTACTTCGATGTATTGGTATCTTTTCATCTGCCTTTTATTCTTCGGAATAGGCGACTTCCTTGGCGTTGCCACAAAAGCCAAGGTTTCTGCAGTGTTCGTGAGCTTAATGCTCTTTTTAATCGCTTTCATGGCCGGGTGGATTCCTCCCGACATCATTAAGAAAGCCGGCTTGGATCAGATCGCTAAATGGTCTGTGATTCTGCTCGTGTTCTCCATGGGAACTACCATTAACATGCGTGAGCTGATTGCCGAATGGCGCACGGTTGTGACGGCCCTTTTGGCAATGGGCGTCATTATGCTCGGCGCATTTTTGATGATGCCGTTTATCGGTTACGAAAACACTATGGTCAGCGTGCCTATCGTGACCGGCGGTATCGTTGCAACTCAGATCATGACAAGCGGAGCGATGGAACATGGTTTTGCTCTGGCGGCAGCATTGGGTACGATCGTTTTCGCAGTGCAGAAATTCATCGGTACTCCGTTAGCCAGTTACTTCGGACTCAAAGAAGCTCGTTTCTTAATCGATGAATACCGCAAAACCGGTGTCGTACCACAAGATACTTATGCACCTAAGAAAGAATCGGCTGCCGGTCCCACTTTCTTTGAAGGTCACAAGAAGTACTACGGCCAGTTCACTTGTTTAGCGATTACAGCGCTTTTCTCTTGGATCGCCTTTGTAATCGGCAAATGGACAGGCCTTTCTGCAACAATTTGGGCCTTGATCTTGGGCGCTGCTGTCGGCAGTACCGGTTATCTGCCTCGCAATATTCTGAAGCACGCCAATGCCGGCGGTTTACTGAACTGCGCTGTTTTCTGTGCCATTATCCCGTCGCTTGCCACGATTAAACCGGAAAATCTCTTGACCCTGTCTTACTCAATCTGCGTGATTTTCGCGATTTCGATCTTCTGCATCATCGTGTTCTTCAAGTACCTTCCCTTGTGGAAGATCATCGGTTCCAAGAACGTTGCCGTCGGCGTTGCTGCCTGCCAGTTAATTGGTTTCCCAGCTACCTACTTGGTCGTTAATGAAATTATTAACGCCGTTGCCGAAACTGAGGAAGAAAAGAAGATTATTCATGAACGCTTAATGGCGAAATACCTCGTTGCAGGCTTCGTGACCGTGACAACCTTCTCCGTGATCGTTGCCGGCATCTTTGTGAAGTTCATCTGATCCCGATTTCAAGGTTAGGAAAGAAAACATGATTAAATTTGATCCTCAAAATTATCCCTATCCGTCCAAACGCAACGTGGTCTATGCTCGCAACGGCATGTGCAACGCTGGGAATCCGCACGCTGCATCCGCTGGTCTTCAGACTCTTCTGAAAGGCGGCAATGCAGTGGACGCAGCTATCGCAATGGCCAGCGCTATGCCGGTTGTGGAGCCAACCGGCAACGGTTTGGGTGCCGACTGCTTCGTAATCCTTTGGTATGAAGGAAAAATGTACGGCCTGAACGCTTCGGGTCCCGCTCCTAAGTCTCTTTCCGTTGCTGCACTAAAGGACAGAGGATTTGAAAAAATTCCTTCTTACGGCGTTGAACCGATTGATGTTCCGGGTGCGGTTGCAGGCTGGATGACGCTTCATGAACGCTTCGGCAAACTTCCTTTGGAAGAAGTGATGGCACCTGCCATTCGCTACGCAGAGAAAGGCTATCCGGTGACTCCGAATATTTCTCGTCTCTGGCAGGAAGCTTTCGAAAACTATTCCAAATATCGTGAGCGTCCTGAATTCCAGGGCTGGTTTGATACATTTGCACCCAACAACACTTGGCTCAAACCCGGCGAGATGTTTCGCTGCCCGGATATGGCTAAGACATTGAAAGAAATCGCTGCTACCAAGGGCGAAGCTTTCTACCGCGGAGCCATTGCCGAAAAGATTGATGCTTTCTTTAAGAAGCACAACGGCTTCTTAATCAAGGAAGACCTGGCTGCTTTCAAACCTGAGTGGGTTGATCCGATCAGCGTGAACTATCACGGGGTGGATGTATGGGAGCTGCCGCCTAACGGGCACGGTATTACCGTTCTGATGGCCTTGCAGATTCTTAAAGATATGAATCTTGCTGAAAGAGATTGTGCCGACACAATGCACAAGCAGATCGAAGCAATGAAACTCGCGATGGTAGATACAGCTGAATACGTCGCGGAACCTTCTTTCATGAGAGTTTCTGTTGATCAGCTTTTAAGCGAAGACTATGCTGCTAAACGCCGCGCATTGATCAACGACAAAGCCATCATGCCGGAACCGGGCGATCCCGGATGCCCGTCTACGGTTTACTTCTGCTGCGCGGACAGTGAAGGAAATATGGTTAGCTTCATTCAATCTAATTTCCGCGGGTTTGGCTCTGGCATCGTTGTTCCGGGTACCGGCATTTCTTTGAATGACCGAGCAGAGAACTTCAAGTTTGATGAAAACCATGCCAATGCCTTAGCCGGCGGCAAACGTCCGTACCACACCATTATTCCGGGATTTTTGACTCAAGACGGAAAACCATTAGGACCGTTCGGAATTATGGGCGGATGGATGCAGCCTCAGGCTCATGTTCAGGTGGTTATGAATATGATTGATTGGCACCTGAACCCTCAGCAAGCGCTTGATGCGCCACGCTGGCAGTGGGTCGGCGGTAAGAAAGTCGAAGTGGAGCAAGAAACTCCCAACTACATCATTCGCCAGCTTCAGCGAATGGGACACCAAATCATCGTCCAACCTGATCCTTATCATATGGGTCGTGGTCAGGTCATTCTCAGAGATGAAAACGGCGTGCTTTGCGGCGCAACCGAGAAGCGTACCGACGGACAGATCATGTCCTACTAATCAACAAAGGTCTCGATGCCAAGGCGTCGGGACCATTGATTCAGGATCCGGTTCTTTAGCGAGGCCCGGTTGCTGTTTGAAGATTAGATAATTAATTTAACGTGACCGTGTGCGTTTAAACGATATCGGCGCTCGGTTCCGTCAGACAGGTTTGACACCTTGAATACATAGGCTTCTGGATCTTTCGCTTCCGGCAGCTGCTGAAGGGCTTTTTCGATAGCAGCTTCAATTGAACGGACACCGGAGACTTTAACGGTTCCGATGATATCTCCGTTTTCCTTGAAAACTTCAACCTGATCGATACTTTCGAAATCTAATCTATTGTTTGGCATGACTCTCACTCCCAGCCGAGTATTTAGCAGGAGAATTATCAGGCTCTGCGGACAACAATCTGAGTAATCTAACCAATTGTGAGCAGGAAGCTGTCAGGACGGCTTTCTTATGAGAAGTGATTACCGAGAATATAAGTGAAAAGGCCGCCTGATGAAACCGGCGGCCTATAACTCATAAGCCTACTTATTGCTCAGAAGCGGCGCCTTCACCGGCGATTCTTCCGAATGTGAAGATATCTGCAATAGCATTTCCGCCAATACGGTTGCTTCCGTGGATACCGCCTGTGACTTCACCGGCAGCATACAGACCCGGAATCACATTTCCGTCGCGGTCCAGTACTTGAGCTTTCGTATTGATCTTGGCCCCGCCCATTGTGTGATGACGGCACATACCGATCGGACCCGCATAGAACGGGGCTTTTACGATCTTGTGACTCAGCATAATCGGGGTACGGCCGAGAGGATCTTTTTTGGAATCAACCATTGCGTTGTATTCATTGATGGTCGCGACCATAACTTCCGGCGGTACTTTGATGAGTTTGGCGAGTTCTTCAATCGTGTCTGCTTTGAACAAGGTGCCGTTTTCCAGAGCACGATGGTTCATCTCGTTGTAATACTCGTTGTTCTTATCGAAGCCGTCTGTATCGCATACCGGGAAGACCGTTTGATCGGTTTGAGCCAAAGTGGCGTCACGAATTACGTCACGGCGAGCATCTTCGGCAACATATCTCTTTCCTTCCTTGTTGAGGAAGATGGTGTATTCGATAGCTTGGAAAATATCAGCGGTGTGTTTGTAGCCGGGAGCAGTCCACGGAATGCACTGGATGTAATCCAAACCAACGGCTAAACCTCCGATACCTTGGATATATTTGAGTACTTCACCGGTAGAGCCTGGCTGGTTCGTTGTGTTGAGTTTTGTCAGACGCGGGTCAAAGTAAGAGCACATTGTCGGGTTTGCAGCGAAACCGCCTGCTGCGGCAACGACAGCCTTGTTGGCTTTCCAAAACTCTTTCTTGCCGTCTTTGAATTCAACTTCAACGCCTAAGACACGGCCGGAGTCTGGTTTTTCACGAATGATCCCGACGACTTTGTGGTTAGTCAGAACCGGAAGGCCGATCCTGTTGGCGTAGTTCATGCAGGCTTTGATGTAGTCTCCGCCGCTCTGACCGACAGGATTGCGGCAACGAGGCCACAGGCCGCCATAGATTTGGTAGATGCCGGGTTTGAACTGCACGCCGACTTTCTTAAGCCATTCGACGCTTTGAGGAACGTTTTCGCACAATGTGGCGACAAGAGCAGGGTCGGCGCGGAAATCGCCCGCAGCCATCGTTTGTTTGGTATGGAGCTGAGGAGAGTCCTCAATGCCTGCTTTCTTGTAATCTGCTTCTACGGCCGCATTCAAGCCGCCTCCGCTAACCATAGTATTGCCGCCTGGAATGGAAAGTTTTTCCAGAACGACAGCATTTGCGCCTTTTTCCTTGGCGACGATGCCGGCAGAAAGACCGGCACCGCCGGAGCCGATGACAATGACGTCATAGGTTTTATCCCAAGTGGTGGGCGTCGAGCAGGGATTTGCTGCATGAGCGAATGTGGAAATGGAGGCGGCAGCAGAGGCTGCACCCCCAACAAGAAATGATCTTCTGTTGAGTGTCATCCTATTCTCCTCGGAAGTAGGTGATTTCAGTCTACGCTTTCATACAAAAGAGACAATTAGGGTTAAGTCCCTTGCGTGCTAACGAATTTGGGTATTTATTTTTTGAACAAAAATAGATAATTAAGACAAATTGTTAGTCAAAATTTCATTTGACGGTGAAATAGCCCTGTAAAAGCATTTACTTTTGCTTCAATAAAGAAAAAAGTGAGTTTTGATGGTTGAATTTTTAAATCCCCCTAATTTTCTTTTTAGGACTAGATAAAAACACGGAGATCTCAGATTTTTTAGTCAGTTTTAAAATGACTGAGCAATCAACCTCATTATTTCTACTAAAAATTAAGGCTCAAATGTCCAAGGCACTCCACATTCATTCAAAAGACAACACCGCTGTCTGTACCTCAGAAGTCAAAGCTGGAGAAGAAGTCGAAGTCATTGATTCCGATGGTTCCAGAAGCTTCATCAATGCAGTAAGTTCCATTCCTTTTTGCAACAAGATCGCGTTAATCGATATCCAAGAAGGAGAAGAAATTTTTAAATATGGCGAAGTTATCGGCAAAGCGATTGCGTTCATTCCTAAAGGAACTTTGGTGAATCATCTCAATATCGCGAGCCAGCCGCGTTCCTACGCTGAAGAGTACGTATTAAAAGGAAAATACAAATGAAATTTTTAGGCTTCAAACGAAAAGACGGCTCTGTCGGTGTACGTAATCACGTTCTCATTCTTCCTTCCTGCGCGTGCGCGTCAGAAACTTGCCGTGTGGTTGCTTCTCAAGTTCTAGGGACTAAAAACGTCATTATCAATGTCGGCTGCTCTGATGTCACAGCAAATACAGAAATGACTCAGCGAGTGCTGACAGGATTTGCGCTAAACGCTAATGTTTTCGGAGTTGTCGTTATTGGACTTGGATGTGAAACTGTCGGGCATCGAGAGCTCGCAGAAAAAATCCGCATGTTGTCCGATAAACCGGTCGTTTCTTTCGGAATTCAAGAAGAAGGCGGAACCATCAAAACAGCAGCTCTTGCCGTTGAGGCGGCTCGGAAAATGGTTGAAGAGGCAAGCAAGCTGCAAAAAGTAGAGTGTGATGCTTCAGATCTTTTTGTTGCGATCGAATGCGGCGGATCGGATGCAACCAGTGGGATTGCGTCCAATCCGGCAGTCGGGAGTATGGCCGACAAAATCTATGATCTTGGCGGCACAACGATGATGAGCGAAACCGTTGAGTTCATAGGCGCTGAGCATGTTCTCGCCAAACGCGGGGAAACACCCGAGATTCATGATCAGATTATTCGTATCTGTGAAGAGTATGAAAAACATCTCGCCCTAGCTGGGCAAGATTGCCGATCCGGCCAGCCTACGCCCGGTAACAAAGTTGGCGGTTTGTCGACAATCGAAGAAAAAAGTCTCGGTTGTATCCATAAGGGAGGAACTCGTCCGGTTTCCGAGGTTCTCCAAGAAGCAGCGAGGCCAACTAAGAAAGGTGCTCTCATTATGGATACGCCAGGGTATGACATTTCTTCTGTCACGAGTATGGTCGCCGGGGGCGCGACGATTGTGGTCTTCACAACCGGCCGAGGCACTCCGACCGGCCATGCGCTAGCTCCAGTAATTAAAGTTACTGGAAATCCATTGACTGCGGAAAGAATGAAAGACAATATGGATATTGATGTTTCCGGTATTTTGGAGGGAGAAGAAACGATTAACCAGGCCGGGGAGAGAATCCTGAAAGAAGTGTTGGAAGTCGCCGGCGGCAAGGTAACAAAAGCAGAGGCTTTAGGCTTTTCTGATATCGCTGTTGATCATGTTTGCCGTTATATCTAATTTTGCAAAAAACATGGACGACTAAAAAATGCGCCCGGCAAGTTGCCGGGCGTCTGATTAGTAAATGAGGTTATTGATTGACAGTTTCAGGCTGATCCCAGACTTTGATTTCCGACAGTTTTCCTGTGTATTTAGTTACGCTGACAAGACCTGAAGAGGCAACATTGCCGCAAGCTAAATCAGATGTAGGAATATCCATAGTCAATGTATTGGAGTTGCCATGAATGTCCAATAAAGTGCCGTCAGTCATCTTGACGGGCTCATACCAGGCACCGTGATGAACAACAACCGTATCTTTTCTGATTCTGTCCGTGACATAAGCACCGGCTAGTAGCGCACCGCGGTCATTTTTAACCAGAACGATATCTCCGTCTTCAATACCGAGTGATTTTGCGTTTTCCGGATTGATCCAGATCGGTTCGCGCTTCAAAATATTTGCAAAATCATGGCTGGAAGTACCGTCAAGCTGGCTGTGCATACGATAGCGACTCTTACAGGCCATATATGCAAGCGGATATTTCTTGTTAGGTGTATTGAGGCCTTCGGTCGGCTCTAAATAACTCGGATGACCTAAACAGCTCTTGTAACCGTAACTTGCTATCTTGGGACTGTAAATCTGAATTAAGCCGCTTTCCGTACCAAGAGAATTTCTCTTCGGGTCCTTGCGGAAATTAGCGAATGCAACATAGTCTCTTTCCTGCGGACGCACGTCATAGAGGAAGTAGCCTTTCTTCCAGAAGTTTTCAAAGGATGGCAGCTTGACTCCCATCTGTGCTCCGAACTTCCTGGACTGCTCGTAAATGAACTTAATCCAATCCATTTCGCTTCTTCCCTCTGTGAATTGGTCTCCGCACCCCATTCGTTTGGCTAATTCACTGAAGATCCAATAGTCGGGCTTAGATTCATATTGAGGCTCGATTGCCTGCTGCATCGCAACGATACCGTCATTGGAATAAGTTCCGATATTGGTAATATCGTTGTGTTCGAACTGGGTTGCAGCGGGTAAGACAATGTCCGCATGGCGAGCAGTAGCAGTCCAGCACGTGTCTGTTACTACGACAGTCTCAGGAATCTTCCATGCTTCCAGCAGTTGATTTGTCGAAGGCTGATGAGCGAAGGGGTTGCCGCCGGCCCACATTACCATCTTAACTTCAGGATAAGTGACCTTTGTTCCGTTGAAGTCGATCGTTTTTCCTGGATGCAGGAAGCAGTCTACAAAGCGGGCGACAGGGATTACCTTGCTGCCTTTCCAGGCCTTGTTGTAAGGAAGGACAGGTTCGACCGAAGCAGGCACGCCTCCGACAAAAGGACCGTAAGCAGCAGGGGATCCTCCGCTTGAATATTGATAATTTGTCCCTATCCCGCCTCCAGGCAATCCGATCTGTCCTAAGGCTGATGCTAAGGCAAAACCCATCCAATGGGGCTGTTCGCCGTATTGAATGCGCTGAATCCCCCAGCCCATCATGATCATAGTGCGGTTTTCTTGAAGCTCGTGTGCTAAAGATTTGATTCTTGATTCAGGGACACCTGTCACTTTGGATGCCCAAGCAGGAGTTTTCTCAATACCGTCAGTTTTACCCATGACGTACGCATTGAATTCTTTCCAACCGGAGGTGTACTTATTGATGAAGTTGTGATCACATTTCCCGGTCTTTTCCAGCTCGTGGATCATGCCTAGCATCAATGCACAGTCAGTACCCGGAATCGGTGCAATCCATTCACTGTTGAGATATTCTGCGGTGTCTGTAGCAATAGGGTTGATGGAGATGGTTTTGATGCCGGAATCTTTGAGGGCTCTAAAGTAACCGGCAGCGTTATGCAGAGTAGTTACCCAATCAATATCATCTGTGACGAGGGGGTCTGCTCCCCAAAGGACAACACGTTTACTGTTTTTAAGAACATTATCCCAGCTCGTGGAGGTGGGGTCCGACATGCCGACCACATAGGGCAAGATACGGCCAATGGCTGCCGTTGAATAGCTGTTAGTGGTTTGGATGAATCCGCCGCAAAGGTTGAGTAAGCGCTGCTGCAAATTTATGGCCGCATTGACCTTACCGCTGGACATCCAACCGTAAGAACGACCGAACATCGCGCTCGGGCCGAAATCAGCGTAAATACGTTTCATCTCATTGGCGACCAAATCTAACGCTTGATCCCAAGAAACTCTTACCCAGCGGTCAGTGCCGCGTTTTTCTCGAGAGGCGGGACCATCTTTTAAGTAACTTTCCCTGACCATCGGATAATGGATTCTTGAGGCAGAATAAGGCAAATTGCAAAGACCGTTAATATTCGGAGAAGGCGCGTAGTCGTACTCAAACGGGTGAAGTGCCACCATTTTTCCGCCGCGAATCTGAGGACGGACGATGCCCCAGTGGCATGCCGTAATGCATGATCCTTCGTTTAGCGGAGATTTTCCGAGAGAGAAAGTCTCTGTTAGGCTAAGGTCAGGAAGCGGCTCCGGCAATGCTGGGTATTTGGCAGCGCTTTTAGCTCCAGCAGGATAATCTTTAAATTTTTCTGAAACACTGGGTTTTTCTTGTGCCGACACAGTGTTGGAAAGGGCTGCGGCACCTGAAGCCGCGGCTATGGCAAGAAAAGAACGTCTAGAAATAGAAGTCATAAATTGTGTCCTCTAAAGGGAGAGGTCTCATTTTTTGGGGAGAGACTTCCGTAAATGATAAAGATTCTTAACTAAAGTTGCTGTCAAACGACAAGTTTAAGTACCCCACAAACGACAAGAATTCAGACCCAGGGTTAATTTAAATAACTATCGATTTCTCGTTCTTTTCGCGCGTTGGAATTGTCTTCGTAGGGAACCGGAGAAGGCAATTCCAACGCGCGAGGCGCTTTCGGCGTTCGATCCTATGCAATCTT
>ENA-UEYL01002285-UEYL01002285.1-human-gut-metagenome-genome-assembly--contig:-NODE-2285-length-14513-cov-3.315946_pt1 | contig 14513 bp, 18 predicted proteins | sample MGYA00242941_ERZ507946 | MGnify/ENA primary metagenome ERZ507946 (study PRJEB26167, sample SAMN06115482) | human gut metagenome | host: Homo sapiens | place: China:Guizhou | collected 2015-03-11...
CCCGCTCCCCGTCCGCGTGGCCTCCCAGCCAGGTCCAGGCGTGAAAAATATTATGGTATGCCAGAAGCACCTTTTGTCGGTCCGGACTCACTACCCAGGCCGAGGCGGTCAGATGAGCGGAGGCGTTTTCCCGGGTGTAGAGCTGCTCGCCGCTATATAGCCGCCGGAGGAGCTCCCGGCGGTCCGCCTCTTCCTGCTCGTTCCAGGGGACGTAGCGCTCCAATTGTTCCAAAAGTTCCATAATTTCACCTCTTGTCACCACTTTACCACAAATTCCGCGGGGAAAAAAGGGACAGTTTACCACTCTGGAGATAAAATGTGAAAAGCGTCGAATGATTTTTGGAATTTATTTACAGTTTCCCGTTGCAAAACGTGTCCGTTTATGGTAATTTATAGAAAACGTGATTTGAAGCTTCATGAATCCGTCGCAGCGGAAGGTACGCCGGGGGCGGCCTCCGGTGCCCAAAAACTTTGGAAAAGGAAAAGGGAAAACATGGACAGCAGGAGAACTGTATTGCTGGCAGATGCCAATGAAGAATTCCGCGGCATGCTGCGGAATGTGATCGACGGAACCGAGGGTTTCACCGTGGTTGGCTCCGCGGGGGACGGCGCGGAGGCGCTGCGCCTTTGTGACGAGCTGCACCCAAACCTCATTTTGATGGACGTGGTGCTGCCCGGAATGGACGGCTTTGCCCTCATGAAGCGGCTTCGACTGCAGGAGACGGGAGCACCGAAGGTCATCGTACTCTCTGCCCTGTGCACGGAGCAGGCGGTAGGCGAGGCGGTGGGCCTGGGCGCGAGCTTTTTCTTCTCCAAGCCCTGCGAGATGGAGGCGCTGCTGGAGCGGATGGGCGCTGTGTGCACGCCGGCCGTGCCGGAGCCTCAGATGTCTGCCCCGGAGCTGAAGACCCTGGTGACCGCTGTGATCCACGAGATCGGCGTGCCCGCCCACATCAAAGGCTATCAGTACCTGCGGGAGGCCATTATGATCGCCGTGGACGACATGGATGTGATCAACGCTGTGACGAAGGTACTCTATCCCGAGGTGGCCAAGCGGTTTGGCACCACGGCTTCCCGGGTGGAGCGGGCCATCCGCCACGCCATCGAGGTGGCCTGGGACCGGGGCGATCTGGAGACGCTGCAAAAGTACTTCGGCTACACCGTTTCCAATGCCAAGGGAAAGCCCACCAACTCCGAGTTCATTGCCATGATCGCGGACCGGCTGGTGCTGGAACAGAAAAACCGCAGCATGCTGCATGCATAAAAAAGAGAGGCTGATGCCTCTCTTTTTTGCTGTATGGGATTCGCCGCCGTTCAGGGAAGCTCCAATGCCTCCGGGCACAGGGCGGCTGCCGTCAGCTCCAATTGGGCCTGGGTAGGACCGTCGCCCCAGTAGTGCACTTCCGCCAGGCGGCCATCCCAGCAGAAGACGTACCGGTTCCAGGGCTCGGTGCCGGTATAGTGGCGGTAGAGGGCACTTACCCCGTCGGGGGCCCAGACCTGGAGTACCGCATGGTCCATGTATTCCTCCGGCACCTCCGGAGAGCGGCGGGCGTACTGTTCCAGCAGGTAGTCCCGGCAAAGACCGTACAAAAGGGGCAGCTTCACGTCTATCACCGTATAGGAAAGGTCCGGCAGCTCCTCGTCGCAGTCCAGCCGCAGGTCCTGGCTGTAGTCTGCCTGGGTCAGCAGGGGGGAGGACTGGATGCGGACCTCTGTGGAGTAGCGGTTATCCTCCGGCATGCCGGTCAGATCCTCTGCCCGCAATGGGATGGGGTCGGCATAGACCTCCCAGGTGATGCCGTAGACGGTGTAGGTATCCACCGGGGCGGAGCTGCCCAGCAGCCCGCGATGGCTCAGGGAGATCACCCCGGCTACCAGCGCCGACATGCCCGCCAGGGTGACGGCCACGCAGATGCCGATGGATACGGCCCGGTTCACCCGCCGGGAGACCCCCAGGCCCCGGAGGGCGCGGGTCACGGCGGCGGAGAGGGCGCACACCAGCACCACCAGCCCCGCGCCGAAGAGAAAATATACCAGCTCCCGCCGGGAGGTGGTCAGCAGGAATAAGATCTCCACCGCAAACAGGATGCTCACAAAGGCAAAGCTGGCGTAGCGCCAGGTGCGCAGGTGGAGCATGCGGCCCTCCCGGGCCGCCCGGCGGGCCCGGGGCAGCCACCGGACGTAGGCGAACAGCTCCAACAGGGCCATAAGGGCGATGGGCAGCCAGATGGCCGACGAGAGCAGGGAGATGGGGGAGCCGAGTACGTCCAGGGGGTCGGTGTACATCCGCCAGAAGAAAAACACCATCTGAAATATGGCCAGCGCCAGCATGGCAAGCATCCCCGGCAGAAAGTTGCGGCGCATGGCGGCGCGGATGTTTTCCACCTGAGTCACCGGTTCCGTCTCCAGAGGGATGGGGTCGCGCTGGTCTGTACAGAAGATCTGCATCTGTCCCCACCGGACCGCCGGTTCCCACCCCACCTGGGCGCAGTAGTCCGCAAAGACCTGCTGGCCCTCTGTGGGGCCCGGATCAAAGGCGGACGCCTTGGGAAAGTAGGTGACGGCAAAATGGAGCGGCGCCGGCTCCATGGCCCGGTAGCGCCAAAGCGCACCGGAGAGGGAGTCGATCATCCAGCCCCGCGCCGCCATGCGCTCTAAGTGGGCGGCGATGCCCTGGGCGTCATAAAAGGAGTAAAAGGCCGGCCGGTAGATCCGCTTCTTTTTCATGTCTGCGCTCCTTCCTCCGGCATGACGCGCCGGTAGTCCTCTGCCAGCGTGATAAGACGCCGGTACTCCTCCGCCAGGGCCTGCCGTCCTGCCGCCGTGATACGGTAGCTGCGGCGGCGGCCCTCCACCTTCGTCTCCTCGATCATGCCGGCGGTCTGGAACTGCTCCAGAAGATTGTAGAGCGTGCCGGGCCCCACGATCACCCGCCCGTTCGTCACAGCCGACACGGCGGCCATGAGATCCGTGCCGCACTGCTCCTTGGTCAGGCACAGCAGGATATAGAACATCTGCTCCGTCAGGGTGTGGAACTTTTCACGGGCCATGGAGCGCCTCCTCTCTAAATATCGAATATCGTTATTTCTGATTTCACTATAATACCGATATTCGATATTGTCAAGGGGCAAGTGAGACTTGCCTTTTGCCGTCCGGCGTGCTATCCTGTTGAAAGATTAAAAAAAGAGGAGAAAAAGGCATATGAAGTATTCCTTCCGTCCCCAGGGCGTGTGCTCTCGGGAAATGAGTGTGGAGCTGAACGACCAGGGCGTCATCGAGAAGCTGGAGGTCGTGGGCGGATGCAGCGGCAACCTGCAGGGCATCAGCGCCCTGGTCAAGGGCATGTCCGCCCAGGAGGCCATTGAGCGCATGAAGGGCATCCACTGCGGTGCCAAGTCCACCTCCTGCCCGGACCAGCTGGCCCGCGGCCTGGAGCAGATCCTGGCCAGCAAGGCGCAGTAAGCGGAAAAAGCCATGCAGCGGCATGGCTTTTTTCTTTTGTTTTGCCAGCCTTTTGTGGACAATCGAATAGAAAGATGATACACTGACACATATTGTAAAACAAATCTGTGTTGAGGGAGAACAGACCATTTATGAAGATCGTTTTGGTCATTGACCAGTTCGACGACGCAAACAACGGCACCACCATCAGCGCCCGGCGCTTCGCCATGGCGCTGCGCCAGCACGGCAACGAGGTGCGTGTCATCGCCACGGGAAAACCGGCGGACTACAAATATGCCGTGCGGCAGATGCGCTTTTTCCCCATTGTGGAGCATCTGATCACCAGCCAGGGCATGCGCCTGGCCATTCCAAATAAGCACGTATTTGAAAAGGCGGCCGCCTGGGCGGACGTGGTGCATTTCATGATGCCCTCGCCCCTGGGCGTCTCGGGCCTCAGGCATGTGGAAAAGCTGGGGATCCCCCATACGGCGGCGTTCCACTGCCAGCCGGAAAACATCACCTTCACGCTGCATATGGGCAACAGCAAGCGAGTGAACGACTTTGTCTACAACCGCTTCCGGGACAGCTTCTTTAACCGCTTTACCCATATCCACTGTCCCAGCGCCATGATCGCCGATCAGCTCCGCCGCCATGGCTACACCGCCAAGCTTCATGTGATCTCCAACGGCATCAGCCCTCAGTACCAGTATGGAAAGCGGCCCAAGGAGCCGTGGATGGAGGGCTTTTTCAACGTGCTGATGGTGGGCCGCTATGCCGGTGAAAAGCGCCAGGACGTGCTCATCGACGCCTGCGCCAAGAGCCGCTACGCCGACCGCATCCAGGTGATCCTGGCGGGCAAGGGCCCTCTGGAGGGCAAGTACCGCCGTCTGGCCAAAAAGCTCCATAATCCCATCGTCATGGAGTTTTACGAGCCGGAGCGGCTGCTGGAGATCCTCCATATGGCGGACCTGTATGTGCATACTTCCGACGCGGAGATCGAGGCCATGAGCTGCATGGAGGCGTTTGCCTGCGGCCTGGTGCCGGTCATCGCAAACTCCCCCCGTTCCGCCACGCCCCAGTTTGCCCTGGACAGCCAGAGCCTGTTCCCCGCCGGGGACAGCGACGCCCTGGCTGCGCGCATCGACTGGTGGATCGAGCATCCCCAGGAGCGGGTGGAGATGGAAAAGCGCTATGCCGAGCATGCCAAGCGCTACGCCCTGGATCTTTCCATCCAGCAGACGGAGGATATGTTCCGCCAGGCCATTGAAGAGCAAAAAGCGGGCTCTGCCCAATAAAAAAACAGCAAAGGACCGCCGCGGGAAGCACCCGCGGCGGCCTTTTTGCATACAATGGGGCAGCAGAGGAAGTGAGGTAAGGAACCATGGCATATTCCGACCGGGAACTGCTGGCCCGGCTGATCCAGTGCGAGGCGGGCGGAGAAGGAGAAAACGGCATGAAGGCAGTGGCGGGCGTGGTCATGAACCGGGTGAATGCCCGGGGCGGAGAATACGCCCGGGTGGGGCAGGGCAGCATCCGCAAGATCATTTTCCAGCCCTACCAGTTCGTCTGCGCCAGTGAGACGGAAAACGGCGCGTACAATCCGCAAAACATCTACAATATGCGGCCCGAACAGATTCATTACGATATTGCCGACTGGGCCATCGCAGGCAACCGGCTGCCGGACGTGGCGGAATCCTTGTGGTTCTATAATCCCTTCGGCCCCAACTGCCGCCCCTTCTTCCCATCGGAGGTGGGGTACTGGCAGACCCGGATCGGCGATCACTGCTTCTACAATCCAACCGACGCGTATTACAAGACTTGAGAGGTGCGCTATGACCCAATATCAAACCACAAACATGACACCCGGCGGCGTCAACTGGAGCGGAGAGATTACCCGCAATGCGCCCGCGGCGGTGCCCGACGGCATGCCCGGCACCATGTCCGGCCCCATGCCCGGCAACGCATCCGGCCAGCCCTTCAACACCGTTCCCATGCAGACGGGGATGGCCTCCACCGCCAAGCTCATGACCGGCGGCGCCCACCTGGACATGAAAAACGACCTGCCCCAGGAGGTGCTGGAGTCTCCCACCACGGTCCAGGAGGCCTACAAGGGGTCCCTGCGGGCCATGCTGGCGCGCAATGTGGGCAACTACATCGTGGCCACGTTCCTGGTGGGGACGCAGAATACCGTTTCCTTTGAGGGCGTGCTGTACGACGTGGGCAACGACTATGTGACCATCTATCAGTCCGGCCGGGACCGCTACATTGTCAGTGACATCTACTCCCTCAAGTACATGGAGTTTTACGATACCCAGCGGCGGGAGCTGTGCGACGCGCTGCTGCGCCAGAACGGCTGGGAGAGCCAGAATCCGTAAAGTGGGGATTGCACCGGCGGGACAACTGTGCTAAAATCCGGGTATTCAAAAACACTGCAAAGGAGAAGATTTCCATGGATTTTGCCCAATTGTCCCAGGCGCGGTATTCCCTGCGCAAGTTCAGTGACCGGCCTGTGGAGCCGGAGAAGCTCTCGGCGGTGCTGGAGGCGGGCCGCAATGCCCCCACGGCCCACAATCTCCAGCCCCAGCGCATTTTCGTGCTCCAGACCCCGGAGGCCCTGGAGAAGGCCGACGCCTGCACGGCGGCTCACTTCCATCCCCCGGTGATGCTGGTGGTGGCCTATGACCCGGAGGCAGCCTGGAAGCGGGAGACCGACGGGAAAAACCACGGCGAGATCGACGCCGCCATCGCGGTGACGCAGATGATGCTCCAGGCGGCAGACCTGGGCCTTGGCACCACCTATGTGGGCATGTTCGAGCCGGAGAAGCTCCTGGCCGCCTTCCCGGAGATGCAGGGCCTGGTGCCCATCGCCCTGCTGCCCATGGGCTATGGCGCCGAGGGCGCCCATCCCTCCCGGCTCCACGCCGACCGCAAGCCCATGGAAGAGCTGGTGCGGTATCTCTAAAAGAAAAAAGACTGCCCATCGGGCAGTCTTTTTTTATCTGTGCAGTGCCTTATCTTCTGCGGCCCCGGTATCCCCGGCGGCTGCGGAAGTTCACGCTGCGGCCGTAGCGGTAACGGCGGCGGCCGAATACCAGCTTCCACAAGAGCAGCGCCACGACCGCCACCAGCAGGATGATGCCGATCACCTTCACGGCCGTCTGGGAGAAAAACTCCTTCACGTCCCGCCAGAAGGTCAGGATGCGGGAGGCCTCCACGTCGTTGAGGGCCAGCAGGTCTACGGTGGCGTAGTCCGTGCCGTCATAGGAGAGGGTCACGGTACCCAGCACGTCGCCGGCGGAGATGGGGGCCTCCACCGGGTCGGACTTGAGGGTGATGGTCCGCTCCAGATCCTCGGCGGCCAGACCCTTGGGCAGCAGCACCTCCACATCCTCGGCAGGGTGCACGGTCACATGATCGATCTTGGAAAGGGACACGGCCACCTCCTTGAGGATCTCGTCGGAGGTAAGTACCGTCTGATAGGCGAAGTTGTCAAAGGCCCAGTTGAACAGGCGGTTGGTCTCGTAGAAGCTCATGGTGCGGATCTCGTTGCCCTCCAGGTGCAGCTGCTCGCAGCCCAGCATCACGCTGATGAAGCTCAGGCTGCCCTTGGAGGCGGAGGAGACCAGGCAGTGTCCGGCGGCGTCGGTGGAGCCGGTCTTGATGCCGTGGGCGTCCGTATTGTAGTAGCCCCGGGAGCGCCAGACGGAGATGAGGTAGTTGGTGGAGTGGAGGGAGCGGGCCTCGGAGAGGTTGGTGGCGGGCAGGGTGATGTCGCCCGTGTCGCAGATGCGCATGAAATCCTCGTGCTTCATGGCCTCTTTCGTGATGAGGTACAGATCCCAGGCGGAGGTATAGTGCTGGCTGTCGTGAAGGCCGGTGGGGTTGACGAAGTGGGTGTTCTCACAGCCCAGAGCCTGGGCCTTGGCGTTCATGGCGTCCACAAAGGTGTCCACATCGCCGCTGACGGCCTCGGCCAGAATGACGCAGGCCTCGTTGGCGGAGACCACCAGCATGCAGTACAGAAGCTGCTCCACCGTCATGATCTCGCCCACCTGGATGCCGGCGGAGCTGCCGTCGCTGTCCAGCTGCGTGATGGAATCAGAAGCGGTGAGCTGCTGATCCAGGGAGAGCTTGCCGCTGTCCACCGCCTCCAGCACCAAAAGTGCCGTCATGATCTTGGTGAGGCTGGCGGGATAGAGCTCCTCGTGCTCGTTTTTGGCGTAAACGATATTGCCGGTGTTGGCGTCCACCAGCAGTGCCGCCTTGGCCTGGATGTCCGGGTCAGCGGGAAGAGAGGCCTCTTCGGCGGAGACGGGAAATGCCAGCAGATTGACCAGCAGGGCCATGAGGAAAAAAACAGAGAAAAAACGCTTTGCTTTCATATCCAACTCCTGTAATCTATGCTATACTAACCGTGTGTGGAAAAAACGGCCGCCGAAGCGGCGCGATTCGTCATATAATAACAGTATAGCAAAAAATACCCGGGAGTTCAACCACCATGAAGCTGGGAAACGTGACCAAAACCGAAAAATGTCTGCTGGGTGCCGCGGCGGTATTTTTGTGTCTGGTGACGGCGCTTTACGTCCATGATACGGCTGCTCCGGACCAGAGCGGCACCGTGGCCGTGGAGACGGAGCGCCAGGTGGACGCCGAGGAGCTGGGGCCTGTCTGGGAGCCGGTGGATATCAACACGGCCGACGCCGAGACCCTGGACACGCTGCCGGGGATCGGGCCTGCGCTGGCGGAGCGGATCATCACATACCGGGAGGAGCACGGGCCGTTTGATAGCGGGGAAGAACTCATGGAAGTCAAGGGGATCGGGGAAGCCACCTATGAGGGTCTGGCGGACTGGATCACAGTGGAAGGAAAGGACAAAGAATGAAGATATTGGTCGTGGATGATGAGAAGCTGCTGGTCAAGGGCATGAAGTTCAACCTGGAGAACGAGGGCTACACAGTGGAGTGTGCCTATGACGGCGCCGCAGCGGTGGAGCTGGCCAGGACGGGACAGTTCGACCTTTTGATCCTGGACGTGATGATGCCGGAGCTGGACGGCCTGGAGGCATGCATGCGCATCCGGGAGTTTTCCAACGTGCCCATCATCATGCTCACCGCCAAAAGCGAGGACGCCGACAAGCTCATGGGCTTTGAGTGCGGTGCGGACGACTATCTCACCAAGCCCTTCAACATTTTGGAGCTCAAGGCCCGGGTGCGGGCGCTGCTGCGGCGGGCCGCCGGGGTCCAGCGCAGCCAGGGGGCGGTGCTCACCGTGGGGGACCTGAGCCTGAACACGGAGGAGCGTGTGGCCATCCGGGACGGGAAAACCGTGGACCTGACCGCCAAGGAGTATGACCTCATTGAGCTTTTGATGCGCAACCCCCGGCGGGTGTACAGCCGGGAGAACCTGATGAACGTGGTGTGGGGCTACACCTACGCCGGGGACTACCGGACGGTGGACGTGCACATCCGCCGCCTGCGGGAGAAGCTGGAAAAGAATCCGGCCGAGCCGGATCACATCATGACCAAGTGGGGAGTGGGGTACTATTTCAAAGGGTAAGCGCTGGTTTTTCAACAGCCTGCAGATCAAGTTCGGCCTGAGCTATATTCTCATCATCACGGCGGTACTGCTGCTGCTCAATACCTACCCGCTGCTGGTATCGGAGGATCTGGTGTTCCGCTCCAAGGCCACCACGCTCCAGTCCAGCGTGTCCGTGATGGTCAATTCCCTCAGCGGGCTGGATGAGCTGACGGAGGAGAACGTGGCCCAGGCCATGGCCGTGGTGGAGGAGACGGGCCTTTCCCGGATCCTGGTGACGGACAGTGCCGGCAAGATCCTCTACGATACCCGGGAGACCGGCAGCGCTGTGGGCCAGTACACTTTCTACACGGAGGTGGTGCAGGCCCTGCTGGGCAACGACGCTTTCACCTGCCAGTACAAGGACGAGGCGTTCCGCAGCCGGGCCTCCTCGCCGGTGATGTATCAAAGCCAGATCATCGGCGCGGTATACGCCTATGAATACGACACGGAGCAGGCCTCTTTGCTGGAGGGGCTCCGGTCCAACCTGCTGCGCTTGTCCGGCATCATCGCCGTGGCGGTGGTGTGCCTGAGCGTGTTTTTGTCCCGGGCGCTGACCCACAAGATCAGCCAGCTGCTCACGGCCATCCGCCAGGTGCGGGAGGGCGCGTACAGCCACCGGGCCAACATCCGGGGCAGGGATGAGATCGCCCAGATCGCCCAGGAGTTCAACAGCCTCACCGACCGGCTCCAGACCACGGAAAACGCCCGGCGGCGGTTCGTCTCCGACGCGTCCCACGAGCTCAAGACGCCTTTGGCGGCCATCCGCCTGCTGACGGACTCCATTTTGCAGACGGAGAACATCGACCCGGACACCACCCGGGAGTTCGTGACGGACATCGGCGCGGAGGCTGAGCGCCTCAGCCGCATCACGGAGGACCTGCTCCGGCTGACCCGGCTGGACAACAGCGTGCTGGAGGCGCCGATACGGGTGGACGTGCTGCCGGTTTTGGAGCAGGTCATGCGCATGATGAGTCTGGTGGCCCAGGAAAAGCAGGTGGACCTGACCTATGAGGCCTCCGGGGAGTGTACCGTGCTGGCAAGCCCCGACGAGATCCACCAGGTCATCTACAACCTGACGGAAAACGGCGTGAAATACACCGGCAGCGGCGGCGCCGTGCAGGTGTCGCTGCGGCGGGAGGGCGAGTGGGTGGAGCTCTCCGTGGCGGACAACGGTCCGGGCATCCCCGAGGAGGACCTGGACCGGATCTTCGAGCGGTTTTACCGGGTGGACAAGGCCCGTTCCCGGGCCGCCGGCGGCACGGGCCTGGGCCTGAGCATCGTCAGCGACATGGTGAAAAAGCGGGGCGGTACGGCCCAGGCGGCCAACCGCCCCGGCGGAGGCGCGGTGTTCACCGTGCGCTGGCCGTGGAAAGGGGAGGATACGCTATGAGGAAAAAGAGCGTGTGCTTCCTCCTTGCCGCGTTGCTTATGTGTCTGCTGGCGGGCTGCACTTATGCGGTGGTGTCCGGGGCAGGCGCGCAGGCGGACACCTACCTGCTGTACTTCCGGGAGGAGGATCTGGACAGCGCCGCCGGCGGCGACGCCCTGCGTGCGGAGTCCGTGCATCTGCCGGGACTTTCGGAGATGGAGCCCCAGCAGGCGGCCGAGACACTGATGGAGGCGCTGCTGGATGGTCCCAGGGATGAGACGCTGCGCTCTGCCATTCCCGCGGGTACGGCCCTGGTGTCGCTGACCCTGGACGGACGGCGGGCCGTTGTGGACATGACCTCCGGCTATGGAGGGCTGTCCGGTGTGTCGCTGACTATGGCGGACTACGCCGTGGCGCTGACGCTGACCCAACTGCCGGAGATCTCCACCGTCAGTGTGACGGTGCGGGGCAGAGAGCTGGGGTATCGGGGCAGCCAGGTCTTTTCGCCGGACGATGTGCTGCTGTCCTCCACGGAGGACGTGGTGGACACGGTGACGGCCACACTGTACCTGCTGGACGAGACCGGTGAGCTGACGCCTTATGAGGCCGTGCTGGAGCTGTATGAGGGCGATACCCAGGTGCTCTCTGTGGCGGCGGCGCTGGAGGAGGGCGCACCGGATCAGGGCCTTTCTTCTCCGCTGCCGGAGGGATTTGCGGTCCGGTCTTTGTGGCTGGACCAGCCGGTGTGCTACGTGAACCTTTCCTCTGCTGTGCTGCAGGACCTGGAGGAGCCCGAGGCGGTGTTCCGGGCGCTGGAGGCGCTGGCGCGTTCGCTGTGCTCACTGGACTCTGTGGAGGAGGTGCAGTTCCTGGTGGACGGCGAGTATGCGGACCTGTATGGAACGGCACCGGTGCGGGAGCCGTATGTGTATCCGGAATAAAAAAGAGAGGGCCGAAAGGCCCTCTCTTTTTCATCTTATCCGCCCAGCAGCAGCCGCACAGCCAGCGCGGAGGCGGCAAAGCCGGTCAGATCCGCCACCAGGGCGGCGGGCACCGCGTGACGGGTGCGGAAAATGCCCGCGGAGCCGAAGTAGACGGCGATGGTGTAGAACGTGGTCTCCGTGCTGCCCAGCATGACGGCGGCCACACGTCCCACATAGCTGTCCGGCCCATAGGTTTGCAGCAGGTCGGTCGCCACCGCCAGGGCGCCGCTGCCGGATACGGGCCGGATCAAAAGCAGCGGTGCCGTCTCTGCCGGGATGCCCAGCAGCTCCAAAACAGGGGAGAACAGCTGGGAAAACCACTCCATGGCGCCGGAGGCGCGGAACATGCTCACGGCTGTCAATAATCCCACCAAAGCCGGCACGATCCGCAGCAGCACGGTCAAGCCCTCTTCCGCGCCGTGGGTCAGAGCGTTGTATACATCCACCCGCTTGCCGGTGCCGTACACAGCCAGCACCGCCAGCAGCATGGGAACCACCAGGGAGGAAAGACTCATGCCCGCCTCCTTCCCAAGGCGGAGAACAGCCGGGCCGCGGCCAGCCCCGCCGCCACGGACAGCGCCGAGGACATCCACACGGCCGGCAGGATATCAAACGGCGTCTCGCATCCGGCCGCCGCCCGGACAGAGGCGATGGTGGCCGGCAGCAGCTGAATGGAGGCGGTGTTCTCGCCCCCCACAATCACCGCCAGCTCACAGCTTGTCCCGTACTTCATCTCCAGGTCGGAGCGCACCGTGCGGATGGCGCTGTTGAGCTGCTCATAGCCGGGGGATTTTTCCGGCAGCTTGTAGAGATCGTCCGGCGGCCGAAACAGACAGCCGGTCAGCAGCAGCATCGCCGCCGCGGGCAGCAGCAGCTTTTTCCACTTTCTTCTCATGCCGTCCACTTCCTTTCCGTCCCAGGCACTGCCGGGCCCATCCCATAGAAATCCTGTTTATCATCATACCACAATTCCCGCAAAAAGCCAGATGCTTTTTGCAAAAAACCTTGACAGGCAGCTTCACCCGTGCTATGGTTAATTACACAAGTAACGAACCAACAAACATGCGGCCATATTCGGAGGTGATTGTGTGCATGGAACGCTGAATGATCAGTCCCTGATTTATCTGCAGATTGCCCGCATGCTGGAGGACGATATTCTCCGAGGGGTCTACCGGGAGGAGGAACAGGTTCCCTCCACCAACGAGCTGGCCCGGGGCTACAACATCAACCCGGCCACCGCCGCCAAGGGCATCAACCTGCTGGTGGCCGACGGCATTCTGTATAAGAAGAGAGGAATCGGTATGTTTGTCTCCCCGGGCGCGGGGGAAGCCGTGCGAAACAAGCGAAAGGCCGCCTTCTACGACGGCTTTGTCAAACCCCTGGTAAAGGAGGGGGCCTCCCTGGCCCTGAGCGGGGAGGAGCTGATGGCCATGGTAAGCCGGGCCATTGAGGAAGGAGATGCAAAATGAGCGCTGAGGCATTGAAGGCCCAGGGGCTGTGTAAGTCCTACGGAGCCAATCAGGTGTTATTCAATCTGGACCTGGACATTGAGCCGGGCAAAATTTACGGCCTTATCGGCCGCAACGGGGCGGGCAAGACCACCCTGCTGGGCATTCTCACCGGGCAGAACACCAAGGACAGCGGCACGGTGACCTACGGGGATCAGCCCGTGTGGGAAAATCAGGCGGTATTGGACCAGCTCTGTTTCTCCCGGGAGCTGCAGCCCACCCTGTTTTCCGGTGCCAACAATCTGAAAATCAGCTACTACCTCCGTTCGGCAGCCATCTACTACCCCGGCTGGGACAAGGAATACGCGCAGAAGCTGCTGGAGGAGTTCGGCCTCAATCCCAAGAAGAAAATTTCCCAGCTCTCCAAGGGCCAGATGTCCATGGTGACCATCCTCATCGCCCTGGCCAGCCGCGCACCGGTGACCATTCTGGATGACATCGGTTTTTTATAATTTCCTTTCTTTGTGGCAGTTCTCACAAACTCAATATAGGCGGAAAACCCAACCGTCATTGTCTCGTTTACGGTTTCCGGCTTAAGCATTTTCAGCGGTCTCACACACTGTGGACCTACACAATAAACCAAACCATCCAATGCTCCTCTCGTTTTCACGAGTTCACTGACAAACCCATCAATTTTTTTTATCTCAGACACATCAAAACAAAATCCTTCCTGTTCCTCCCCCTCTAATATAGGTATTATCTCCTTCACTTTCTCACTTCTTGCCACTAAAGAAAGCCTGGCCCCCCGTCTGGCACATTCAAGAGCTGTCTCCTTCCCAATTCCCTCTGACGCACCAACAACTAAAATGTGTTTGCCTTTCCAGTTTTCCATCAATTTTCCCCTCTCTAACATCTATGACACATCACATAATCGTAAGCATCAAAATCCGGATAGTGATTTTTCTTGAGAGCCTGCCGGTTATTGATACGTATCCAGCCATAATAATAAGCTATGTTATACTCTTCTACTGCCTTTAACAAAACCTTCTTTTGTATACTATACAACACATCAGCAGTTGAGTCATTAAACGATATATTGGAATAAAATTTTTTCCCTTCTATCTTATACACAAATATCGTAGTAATTTGGTTATCCTCACACTGAATCCACACCTGGTTATTCACAATCAATTCTTCCATTTCTTCATCGGAATAGAGATGGTCCGCATACCTGTCAAAACGTTCTCTCAAAATCTTTTGAATCTCCTCTAACTGTTCCTTTTTGGCAAGCCTCCCATACTCTTCCCGATAAAAACGATCCAATGGATTGTGTGAAAAACGCTCTCTTTCTTCCTTCGCACCCACAATGGAATGCCCTACTCTGCCATACACTGCATACACAGGGAATCCAGTGACAGATTCCCATTTAACCTTTTCTCCAGGCTTTCTTGAAAGAATATCAAGAACAGCATCCTGTGGTGCCATTTTCAAAAGTTCTTTTATCTCAGGCTCATTGAACGAATAAAAATACACCCGGCAAACAACAGTATCCAAGTACCAGAATACAATTGTCTGATTCGTCTGCACCACCTGAAATTTTTGATTTACTAATTCCTTTTGACCATAAAAATTGGTAACCGGTCTACCGGCTCTCACAATTTTTGAAATCCTTTTCTGAAGTTCGCAAAAGTT
>ENA-UEYL01002289-UEYL01002289.1-human-gut-metagenome-genome-assembly--contig:-NODE-2289-length-14507-cov-4.153846_pt1 | contig 14507 bp, 13 predicted proteins | sample MGYA00242941_ERZ507946 | MGnify/ENA primary metagenome ERZ507946 (study PRJEB26167, sample SAMN06115482) | human gut metagenome | host: Homo sapiens | place: China:Guizhou | collected 2015-03-11...
ATGTTCGCCGAGCGCGTCTCCGACATTTTCGCCTCGAACGGATTCACCGTTTTTCTGTTCGACGCACTGCGTCCGACGCCCGAACTGAGCTTCGCCATCCGCGAGCTGAAATGCCATTCGGGCGTGGTCGTTACCGCTTCGCACAACCCCAAGGAGTACAACGGCTACAAGGCTTACTGGACCGACGGCGCGCAGGTGACCGAGCCGCACGACAAGAACATCATCGCCGAGGTCGCCAAGATTACCGACGTGAACATGATCCAGCTGGGCAAGAACCCGCAGAACATTACGATCCTCGACGAGAAGTTCGACGAAATCTATTTAAATAAGGTGCACGAGCTGTCGCTGTCGCCCGAAAGCGTCAAAAAGCACCACGATATGAAAATCATCTACACCCCGCTGCACGGTTCGGGTGTGCGTCTGGTGCCGGAGTCGCTCAAGAAGTTCGGCTTCACGAACGTGAAGCTCGTGCCGGAGCAGGCCGTTATCGACGGCAACTTCCCCACCGTCGAGTCGCCGAATCCCGAAGAGCGCAAGACCATGTCGATGGCCATCGACCTCGCGGCCAAGGAGGGCGCCGATCTGGTGCTGGCCACGGACCCCGATTCGGACCGCATCGGCGTGGCGCTGCGCAACAAGAAGGGCGAATACGTGCTGCTGAACGGTAATCAGACCCTCGTGCTGCTGCTGAGCTACCAGCTGACCCGCTGGGCCGAGCGCGGCGAGCTGGACGGCAACCAGTATGTCGTGAAGACCATCGTGACATCGCAGATGGCGAACGCCGTGGCCGACTACTTCAAAGTGAAGTGCTACGACTGCCTGACGGGCTTCAAGTATATCGCCAAGATTATCCGCGAGAACGAGGGCAAGGCCAAATACATCGGCGGCGGCGAGGAGAGCTTCGGCTATCTGGCCGGCGATTACGTACGCGACAAGGACGCCGTGTCGGCCTGCTCGCTGGCGGCCGAGGCGGCGGCTTGGGCCATGGATACGATGGGCCTGACGCTCTACGAGTGGCTGCAGGAGCTTTATGTGAAGTACGGCTTCTTCCGCGAGGGCCTCGTGTCGGTCGTACGCAAGGGCAAGGAGGGCGCCGAGCTGATTCAGAAGATGATGGTCGAATTCCGGGAAAACCCGCCCAAGACCATCGTGGGATCGCCCGTGGTGAAGATCAACGACTTCCTGTCGCTCGAAACTACCGACGTGAAGAGCGGTTCGAAGAGCCCTATCGAACAGGATAAGAGCAATGTGCTTCAGTGGTTCACCGAGGACGGTTCGATCGTCTCGGTGCGTCCTTCGGGAACGGAGCCTAAGATCAAGTTCTACTTCGGAGTAAAGGCTCCGCTCGAATCGGTCGCCGATTTCGAGCGGGTGCAGGCCGAACTCGACGCCAAGATCGAAGCCATTAAGAAAGACCTCAAACTGGAGTAGCCGCAGCTGCCCAGTCCGGCAAAAGCGCCCCGGTCCTCAGGCCGGGGCGCTTTTTGTCGTATTACCCCGGTTGGAATTTGCACTTCTAAAAATTTAGTATTACTTTTACTAAAATTTTAGTAGCTTTTGAAATGAAAAATATGTTTATCCGTACGGCGGCTTTGGCTGCGGCATGTATATATATGGGGAGTGCGGCGGCGCAGGAACCTCTCAGACCCGAAGCGCAGCTGCGCTTCGACGAGGCGCGGCAGGAAGCGATCGCCGATCTGCCCTCCCCCGCTTTTGCGGCCGATTCCCTTGCTGCCGTCCGCCCGTTCGCTTATAAACTCAACCGGCGGCGTACGACCGAAGCCGCGGCATACGACGCGGTAACATTGTGGAACGTGCGTAAGGTGAAGGCTAAAAACCGTCGGATGCGGTTGTCGGACACTACCCGGCGCGAGAAGGTGCGTTTGCTGAAATTCTTTACCGAACGCAACCGGAAAAAAGGCGTACGTCCGCACCTGCTGGGCAACGTTGCGGGATATACGTGGGCCGACGGCGTATACGATGAGTCCGGACACAAGTGGCGCAGTACCCCAAAGCATATCGCCGCCTACACGCTGCGCGACGAATACGATTCGGTGCGCAGGGCCGGAGGCGAGGTCTCCATGTTCAAGGTTCCCAAGGAACTTTGGCGTACGTTGCCGTCCGATGCCGTTTACCTGCTCGACGGGGAGCGGGTGCCGGGCAGTATCTTCCAGTTTATCGACGGGCTGATCCTGCGCACGCTCGAAATATACACCGACACTGCGACGATGGCGCGCTGCGGTGCCGGCAGGGGCGTCGTTATCGGGGACATTTATCCCGACCGGGTGCCGCTCGTGGTTTTCAACGGTGCTTTTTCCTCGATCGAATCGTGGCTGAAGATGTGCCGGGCCGATGCCTTCTCGGTGTCGGCCGACGTGCCGATGCACTATTTCTACATGCTTCCCGTCGAAGCCGTGCAGACCTATGGCGTGCGGGGGAAATACGGTGCGATCTGCATCGACATCGTGGAGTGATTTCGGCCCGAAGGACTGCCGACGACGAAGAACTGCTGCCCCACGTACGAAAGCTCGCACCAAATGCGCTGTACCGTGCCGGGCACGTTCCGCGACAACAGCGGAGCGGGCCTTCGGGAGGTTTTAATCCGCATTGCCGCTCCGCTTGTGTGAAAATGCGCTCCGTCAGAGTTTCGGATTGCTGCGGTGCCGCTCTTTGTCGCGCGAGGTTTTCTTGGCGAAGTTGGCTTCCATGGCCGCCGTGAGGTCCACGCCCGTCTGGTTGGCCAGACACGTCAGCACCCATAATACGTCGGCCATCTCGTCCGCGAGATTGCATTTCTCACCCTCCTTGAACGACTGGTCGCCGTATTTGCGGGCCATGATGCGGGCCAGCTCCCCCACTTCTTCGGTGAGCACGGCCATGTTGGTCAGTTCGCTGAAATAGCGCACTCCGTACTCTTTGATCCACGCATCGACCCGCCGCTGTAATTCGCTTAGTTCCATTTGTCCGTTGATTTTTCCGAAAGGTACGAAAAATCGGCTTTCCCTCGTTCGGAGAAAGGGGGAAATGTCATTTTTCAATATCCCAATCAGTTGTCCCCGGCTTACTTTATCCGAATCAGGTTCAGGCCGTCCCGCAGCGGTACGATCACGTTTTCGACGCGCGGATCTTCCCGGACCATGCGGTTGAACTCCACCAGCGCCTGCGTGTGGCGGTCGTTATGCGCGACGGGCTGCACGACTTTTCCCGACCAGAGGATGTTGTCGGCGATCAGCACCGAGCCGCTGCGCACCAGCGGACAGCCGTCGTCGTCGCCCATCAGCATCCGGTAGTAGTCCGGGTATTCGCGCTTGTCGCCGTCGATGAATACGAGGTCGAACACACCGCCCAGTCCGGGAGCTATATCCAGCGCCGAACCGATGTGGAGCCGGATGCGGGAGCCGTGCGCGCTGCGGTCGAAGAACGACTGCGCCAGCTCCTCCAGCTCGTCTTCCACCTCGACGGTATGCAGTTCGGCCTCCCCTTCCAGCCCTGCGGCCATGCAGAGGGCCGAGTAACCCGTGAAAGTCCCGATTTCGAGCACCCGCCGCGGGCGGAGCATCCGCACGAGCATTTCCAGCAGGCGGCCCTGAATATGGCCCGACAGCATGCGGGGCTGTATGACCCGCAGGTTGGTCTCGCGGTCCAGTTCGTGCAGCAACTCCTCTTCGGGCGAGGTGTGGTCGCGGATATATTGTTCGAGCGCGTCCATTACAGCCTGCAGAATCCGTATTTGTTGAACTTGTACGATGCCTCGATCCGGTCGGGCGTGTCGGCCTTGAGCGCGAGCAGGCATTCGCGGGTGAATTCGAGATATCCCGTGCCGTTTGCCGTCACGACGTTGCCGTCGCGCACGGCCTGCCGCTCCTCGTAGAGCGCTTCGCCCGTGTAGTCCGCTCCGCCCCACCGCTTCAGCATTTCGACCGTGTTGCCCGTATGCCGCACGCTGTTCAGCAGGCCGTTGGCGGCCATGAACGAAACCGCGTTGCAGATGGCGCCGACGAGAATCCCGCGCTTCAGCGCTTCGCCTGCGAGCGGCGCGATCCGCCGGGCGGCGGCCGACTCCCACTGCATGCCGCCGACCAGAATCAGTCCGGCGCAACTTTCCGGCAGCGTCGAAGCGTCGTAATCGGGCGTTGCGCGCAATCCGCCGATCGACCGGACGGACTCTCCGTCGGGAGACATGTATTTTGCGGCGTACGAACCCGGACGGCCCGGCATGACGCCCGAACAAAGGGCCGGGGCGAGGAATGCCGCCTCCCAGTCTGCAAATTCGTCGAGCAGGACGAATACGATCTCTTTTTCCATAACCTTATTTATAAATCAGTCTCGACATGCCGGAGAATACCTCTTCGGCGACTTCGGTCAGCTGCACGGCGGTCAGCGAACGCACCTTGGCGTAGACCTGTTCCATCGTGTCCACGTCGTCGTGCGTCAGGAAACTTTTTCCGGCGCCGAGCATGTAGCCCTCGTTGCTCTCGCTCGAAATGGCGAGCTGGGCGATGAACTGTTTCTTGGCCATCGACAGTTGGCGGCCCGTCAGCGGCGTGGTGCGCAGTTTGCGCAGCTCCCCTTCAATCAGGTCGATGCACTGCGCCGTGTTGCCGTTTTCCGAACTGAAGTAGATGGCCACGATCCCCGTGTCGCTGTAGGGCGTGTAGCTGGCTTCGATGTTGTACGACAGTCCGTTTTTCTCGCGCACCACGACGTTCAGCAGCGAATTGGCGCACGGCCCGCCCAAAATATTGGTCACGAGGGCCAGCGGCAGGCGTTTCTCTTCGCCGATGCCGTACGCGCGGCCGCCGATGATGCAGTGGGTCTGGTGGGTATGCTTCACCACGGTCTTCTCGAACGGCGGCCGGGGTGCGGTCGCGGCCCGGACGAATCCGCGCGTCGTGGCCGCCTGTTGTGCGAAATAGCGCGCCGCGACGGTCTCGGCCGTCTTGGCCGAGAAGTTGCCGATCGAAGAGAAGACCATCTGGTCGGTCGTGTGCGTGCGGCCGGTGAAGGCGCGGATCGCGTCGCCGTCGTAGCGCATGAGCGCGGCTTTGCGGCCCAGAATGTTGTGGCCCAGCTCCGAGCCGGCGAACAGCATCTCTTCGAACGTGTCGTATATCAGGTCGGCGGGCGAGTCCTTGTAGGTGTTGATCTCGTCGGCGATCACCTCCTTTTCGCGCTCCAGCTCCCGGTCGGGGAACGTCGAGCGGAAGGCGATGTCGGCGATCAGCTCGACGGCCTTCGGGAAGTCGCCCCGCAGGGTCGTGGCGTGAATGGTCGTGTCCTCCTTGGTCGTGAAAGCGTTCAGTTCGCCGCCGAGGTTTTCCAGCCGGCAGTTCACCTGCCATGCGCGGCGGCGCCGGGTGCCCTTGAAGAAGGCGTGTTCCGTAAAATGCGCCAGCCCGTACTGGTCGGGGTGTTCGTCGCGGCTTCCGGCATTGACGACCAGCGCGCAGTGCGCCACGTTGCTTTTCACCTGACGGTGGATACCCCGGATGCCGTTGGGTAATCTGTATGTGAAGAATTCCATGATTATAATTTCGTGCGCAGGCTGAGAAATTTGCCCGTATAGCTCTCCGGGCACTGTTCCAATGCGCGCGGAGTGCCTTCGAATACGACTCCGCCGCCGCCCGTACCCGCTTCGGGACCGAGATCCACGACCCAGTCGGCGCATTTGATGACGTCCATGTTATGTTCCACGATGACGATCGTGTGTCCCCGTTCGATCAGCGCGTTGAATGCCGCCAGCAGCTTGTTGATGTCGTGGAAATGAAGTCCCGTCGTCGGTTCGTCGAAGATGAACATCACGCCGCCCTGTGCGCTGTCCTTGGTCAGGAACGACGCCAGCTTCACGCGCTGGCTCTCGCCGCCCGACAGGGTCGAAGAGGACTGGCCCAGCTTGATGTAGCCCAACCCCACGTCCTGCAGCGGTTTGAGCCGCTCGACGATCCGTTTGCAGGTCGAATCCTTTTTCTCCTCGCCGAAGAATGCGATCGCGTCGTCCACGGTCATCTCCAGCACGTCGTAGATCGACTTGCCGCGGTATTTGACTTCGAGTATCTCGTCGCGGAAGCGTTTGCCCCCGCAGGCTTCGCAGACCAGTTCGACGTCGGCCATGAACTGCATCGAGACCTTGATGACCCCTTCGCCCTGACACTCCTCGCAGCGGCCGCCCGCGATGTTGAACGAGAATGCCGAAGCCCCCAGCCCCGTATGCTGGGCGTAGGGCTGGTCGGCGAACAGCCGCCGGATTTCGTCGTAGGCCTTGATGTAGGTCACGGGATTCGAACGCGACGACTTGCCGATGGGGTTCTGGTCGATCATCTCGACCGATTTGAGCAGCTGCACGTCGCCGACGATGCCGTCGAAGTCGCCGGGCTTGACGCCCGTGTCGAAGAGCATGCGCCGCAGCGCCGGATAGAGTATTCCCTTGGCCAGCGACGATTTGCCGCTGCCGCTGACTCCCGTGATGCAGGTCATCACGCCCAGCGGAATCCGCACGTCGATATTGCGCAGGTTGTTCTCGCGGGCGCCTTTTATGACGATCGAACTGCTCCATCCGCGTTCCGCGGCGGGCGGGGCGATCGCGCGGCGGCCCGTCAGGTAATCCGCCGTCAGGCTTTTTTTGTTTTTCAGAAGCTGCGGCAGCGTACCGCTGAAAACCACTTCGCCGCCGTTGTAACCCGCCTTGGGACCTATGTCCACGATGTAGTCGGCGGCGCGGATCACCTCTTCCTCGTGCTCGACGACGATCACCGTGTTGCCCAGATCGCGCAGTTGCCTGAGCACCTTGATAAGCCGGTTCGTGTCGCGCGGATGCAGGCCGATCGAGGGTTCGTCGAGGATGTAGAGCGAGCCGGTGAGGTTGCTGCCCAGCGAGGTCGAGAGGTTGATGCGCTGGCTCTCGCCGCCCGACAGGGTCGATGAAAGCCGGTCGAGCGTCAGATAGCCCAGTCCCACGTCGGCGAGGTATTGCAGGCGGCTGCGGATTTCGATCAGGATTCGGGCCGCGGTTTTCGTGTCGTGTTCGTCGAGCTGCAGTCCGTTGAAGAATACGATCAGCTCATCCACCGGCATCACCACGAGGTCGGCGATGTTCCGGCCGCCGATGCGGACATAAAGCGCCTCTTTGCGCAGGCGGCTGCCCCCGCATTCGGGACAGGTCGTCTTGCCCGTATAGCGCGCCTTCATCACGCGGAACTGGATTTTCCGCCGCTCCGAGTCGATGTAGGCGAAGAACTCGTCCAGACCGTGGAAATATTGGTTGCCGCGCCACAACAGCCGTTTCTGCTCCTGCGTCAGCTCGTGAAACGGCGTATGGATCGGGAAATCGAACTTATAGGCGTTCTCCACCAGCTTTTCCTTCCATTTGCGCATGGTCTCGCCCCGCCAGCAGGCGATGGCGTCCTCGTAGATGGTCTTGCCCTTGTCGGGAATCACCAGATCCTCGTCGATGCCGATCACCTTGCCGTATCCCTCGCAGCGGGGACATGCCCCCAGCGGGTTGTTGAAGCTGAAAAGGTGTTCCGACGGATGTTCGAATTCGATGCCGTCCGCCTCGAAGCGCGACGAGAATTCGGCCGCGCCCTTGTCCGAGATGACGGTGCAGATGCCGTCGCCGTAGGAGAAGGCGCGCGCCACGGAGTCGCGGATGCGGGTTTGCGTGTCGTCGTCCGGCGCGATGCGCATGCGGTCGATCACGACCTGAATATCCGCGGCTCCGGTCGTTTCGTCGATCGAGGGGAGTATCTCCTCGATCAGGCGCGTCTGACCGTCGGTGTAGACTCTCATCAGGCCGTCGGAGAGCAGCAGCGTCAGTTTTTCGATGATCCCCTGCCCTTCGGCCAGCACGAGCGGCGCGGCGATGACGGCGCGGCTCCCCTCGCCCAGTTCCTGAATGTATGTCGCCACGTCGTCCACGCTGTAGCAGCGCACCTCCTGTCCCGATACGGGCGAAAAGGTGTGCCCGATGCGGGCGAACAGCAGTTTCAGGTAGTCGTATATCTCGGTCGTCGTGCCCACCGTCGAACGGGGGTTGCGCGTATTGACCTTCTGTTCGATGGCGATGGCCGGCGCGATGCCCGTGATGATGTCCACGTCAGGTTTGTTGATTTTGCCCAGAAACTGCCGGGCATAGGCCGAAAGGCTCTCGACGTAGCGGCGCTGTCCCTCGGCGAAGATGGTGTCGAAGGCCAGCGTCGATTTTCCCGAACCCGAAAGGCCCGTTACGACGACCAGTTTGTCGTGCGGAATCTCGACCTCGATGTTCTTGAGGTTGTGGACCCGCGCGCCTTTGATATAGATGGATTTTTCGTGTGTCATTTCGTATCGCTGAAACCACGGAATGCGGCGGACCGCATTTCCGGTTTTCGATTTTTAACTTTCGATTCTCAAATGTCCTCGCCGGCGATGCTTCCTCCGGCTTTTTTCAGTTTTTCGGTCAGCTCCCCGGCGCGGCTTTCGCGGATGGTGAGCACCATCGTGCAGAGGTTGTCGAACTCCTGCAATGCGATTTTAGGCTGCTGCTCCTTGATGACGCGCATGATGTCGTTCATGGCGATGTAGGGGAAATCGACGCGGATCGTGCGGTCTACGGTGCGTTCGACGATTCGGGCCGCCGCGATCGCTTCCGCCGCCGATTCCCTGTATGCGGCGATCAGCCCCGGAACCCCCAGTTTCGTGCCGCCGAAGTAGCGGACCACGACGATCAGGCAGTCCGTCAGGTTGTTCGAAAGCAACTGTCCCAGAATCGGCTTCCCGGCCGTTCCCGAAGGTTCTCCGTCGTCGTTGGCCCGGAATGCGGCGCCTCCCGGCCCCAGCCGCCATGCGTAGCAATGGTGCGTCGCGTCGTAGTATTTCTTGCGCAGTCCGTCGAGGATTTCGCGTATCTGCTCCTCCTGCTGCACGGGGTAGGCATAGGCGAGGAACTTGCTGCTTCGCTCCCTCGACGACGCCTCGGCGGGCGCCGCAATGGTCAGATAGCTGTCCTCCGGTTCCACCCTACCGCACCTTTGTAAACAGACGGTTCCAGCGGATGTTCGCCGGGAACGATTTGTTCGCGTCGAGCGACAGCCAGACGAACGAAGCCTTGCCGACGATATGGTCTTCGGGAACGAAGCCCCAGAACCGCGAGTCGGCCGAATTGTGGCGGTTGTCGCCCATCATCCAGTAATAATCCATGCCGAACGTGTAGCTGTCAGCCTCCGCTCCGTCGATGAATATTTTGCCGTCGCGCTCTTCGAGCGAGTGGCCCTCGTATGTCTCGATGATGCGGCGAAACAGCGGCAGGTTCTCGGCGGTCAGCTCCACCGTCGCGCCTTTCTTGGGCACCCAGATCGGTCCGTAGTTGTCCTGACTCCAGTGCGGCTCCTTCCGCTGCGGGAACACCTCCGTATTGGGGGAGAAGATGTAGCGGCGGACGGAGATCACGTTGTTCAGGGCTTCGATTTTCCCGGCGGCCTCTTCGGTCAGGAACATGTCGTATACCGAGCCGTTGCCCCGGTACTCCGTAATGCCGAGATTCTCGATGGCGTACTGCGAAAGGGGCGACGACACCTGTACGGCGTACTGGTACTGGATGCCCGGAATCCCCTCCTGCGGCGCGCCGTTCACCCACACCTGCCCGTTGCGTATTTCGAGCGAGTCGCCCGGAACGGCCACGCAGCGTTTGATGTAATTCTCCCGTTTGTCCACGGGGCGGCTGATGATGGTGTATTTTTCGGCCAGACGCTTGCGTCCCTCCTCTTTGCCGAACGAATCCTCGTAGCTGCGCAGCACGTCGTAATAGGTGGCGTTCTGATTCTCCAGAAGGACGGTGTCGCCCGCCGGGAAGTTGAAGACCACCACGTCGTTGCGTTTGATTTTGCGCAACCCCTTGAGCCGGTGGTACGGCCACTTGACGGCTTCGGAGAACGATTTTTTGGTCTGCGAGAAGGGCATCGTGTGATGCACGAACGGGAACGACAGCGGCGTGTTGGGCATCTGCGGTCCGTAGGTCACTTTGCTCACATAGAGATAGTCGCCGATCAGCAGCGACTTTTCCATCGACGAAGTCGGGATGACGTACATCTGGAAGACGAAGATATGCACCAGCGAAGCCACGACCGTGGCGAAGATGATGGCGTTTACCCATTCGTATACGGTCTTGTAGACCTTGCTCTGCTGGCACATACGTGCGTTGTGGCACCAGACGTAGCGGTAGAAGAACTTCGTGATGTAGAGGTCGAAGATCACCGCCAGCCCCAGCAGCATCCAGAGATTGCCGGTCCATACGACGAACCAGAGCGTGTAAAGCAGCGAGGCGAGCGCGAAGCCGACCCATTTGTTGTGGAAGAATGCCTTGATTTTTCCCATATTCGTAAATTTATTTCAGCAGGTCGTCCATCGAGTAGACGCCCTGCCTGCCGCATAAGAACTCGGCGGCTATGACAGCCCCCATTGCTAACGTACGGCGGTTCTTAATCGTATGTTTCAGTTCCAGAATATCGTCTGCCGATTCGTAGGTCACGGTGTGTATGCCCGGAACCATGCCTTCGCGCACGGAGCGGATTTCGAGCTGGTCCGCGGCGGCGTCCGCCGGAGTTTCGATCCGGTTCGTCGCGTGTTCGATCCCCGGCGCGTAGTTCACCCACGCGGTCTTGTCGTGCAGCTCCGAGATGACGCCTTCGGCCAGCGTGATGGCCGTGCCGCTCGGAGCGTCCTTCTTCTGGGTGTGATGTACCTCTTCGATCTTCGCGTCATAGCCGCCGACGCGGTCGATCATCGCCGCCAGCTGACGGTTGAGGCGGAACATCAGGTTTACGCCCAGACAATAATTCGAAGTATAGAACAGCGCCCCGCCCTTCTCGCGGCACAATTGCTGCAACTCGCCCAAGCGGTCGGTCCAGCCCGTGGTGCCGCTCACCACGGGAGTCGCGTTTTCGATGCAGGTGCGGATATTGGCGTAGGCCGTCGAGGGCATGGTGAATTCCAGCGCCACGTCCACTCCGGCGAGATTCGCGGCGTTGAGGTCCGCGGCGTTGTCGGTGTCGATCACGAGCGTCACGTCGTGACCGCGTTCGATGAGTATTTTTTCGATCTCGCGGCCCATTTTGCCGTAACCTATGATAGCTGCTTTCATGCTTTCCGTCTTTATTGTCGTGCAAATTCGTACAAAGATAATACAACCCGGCCGCACTGCCAAATTTTTCAACTGCCGCCGCGGGCGCGTTTATCTTTCCAATGGACGCTGAACGGACGAAGAACGGGAAAATATTTTTCTGTTCGGGAAATATTTATTAACTTTAAATGGTTGTTCGATTTTAATTCGAAATGAAAGAAGGCTTTAATCTTTATAGTTTGTAATGAGTATGGAAAAAGAACAGAAAAAGACACGCACCGAGTGCGACCTGCTTGGGTGTGTTGAGGTGCCGGAAAACGTATTGTACGGCGTGCAGACCATGCGCGGGCTGGAGAATTTCCCGATCAGCAAGTTCCGGTTGTGCGAGTATCCCCTCTTTATCCGGGGGCTGGCGATCGTGAAACTGGGCGCCGCCGTCGCCAATCACGACATGGGGCTGCTTTCGGACGAGCTTTTCAACGCCATTTCGCAGGCCTGCCGTGAAATCATGGAGGGCAAATTCCACGAATTCTTCCCCGTGGACATGATTCAGGGCGGTGCGGGCACCACCACCAACATGAACGCCAACGAGGTGATCGCCAACCGTGCGCTGGAGATCATGGGGCACGCGCGCGGCGAATACCAGTACTGCTCGCCCAACGACCATGTCAACTGCTCGCAGTCTACCAACGACGCCTACCCTTCGGCGATCCACCTCGGACTTTATGCCACGCACCTCGAACTGCGCAAACATCTCATGGAGCTGATCGCCTCCTTTGCCCGCAAGGGCGAAGAGTTCGCCCACGTGCTCAAGATGGGCCGCACGCAGTTGCAGGACGCCGTACCGATGACCCTCGGCCAGACTTTCCACGGCTTTGCGAGCGTCCTGCAGGGCGAAGTCGAGAACCTCGACCATGCGGCTTCGGAGTTTCTGTCTATCAACATGGGCGCCACGGCCATCGGTACCGGCATCTGCGCCGAACCGGGCTATGCCGAGCGCTGTACGGCCGCCATCCGGGAGATTACGGGGTGGGACGTGAAACAGGCCGAGGATCTCGTGGGGGCCACTTCGGACACGGTCTGCATGGTCGGCTACTCTTCGGCCATGAAGCGCATCGCCTCGAAGATGAACAAAATCTGCAACGACCTGCGGCTGCTCTCGTCGGGTCCCCGCTGCGGGCTGGGCGAATTCAACCTGCCGGCCCGCCAGCCCGGCTCGTCGATCATGCCCGGCAAGGTCAATCCGGTGATTCCCGAAGTGATGAACCAGATCGCCTTCAAGGTCATCGGCAACGAACTCTGCGTGACGATGGCCGACGAAGCGGCGCAGATGGAGCTGAACGCCATGGAGCCGGTGATGGCCCAGTGCTGTTTCGAGTCCGCCGAACTGCTTGTCAACGGCTTCGACACGCTGCGCATCCGCTGTGTCGAGGGCATCACGGCCAACGAGGAGAGGTGCCTGCAGTACGTGCATAACAGTATCGGCGTGGTGACGGCGCTCAATCCGATCATCGGGTACAAGAATTCGACGAAAATCGCCAAGGAGGCGCTGGAAACCGGGCGCGGCGTTTACGAGCTGGTACTCGAACACGGCATCCTGAGCCGCGAGGAGCTGGACGAGGTGCTGAAACCCGAAAACATGATCCGTCCCGTAAAACTGAATATCAGGCCGCGGCGTTAGAAAATTTTTTGTAATTTTGCGGAAACCTCATTGATCGCCATGCGTTATTTTCTCGAACTTCGGTACAACGGAGCCGCCTACTGCGGCTGGCAGCGCCAGCCCGACATGCCGTCGGTGCAGCAGACGCTGGAGCGGGCGCTCACTACCCTGCTGCGCGAAAAAATCGAGGTGACGGGGGCGGGCCGCACCGATACGGGCGTCAACGCTTCCTATTACGTGGCGCATTTCGACTGTGAGGAACCGGTGCCCGATCCGGCGCAGGTCGTCTACAAACTGAATTTCCTGCTTCCGGGCGATATCGCCGTCGGGAGCATGACGCCCGTCGGAGCGGATGCGCACGCGCGTTTCGCGGCCCGCGAACGCGAATACCGTTACTATATCGAACCGCGCAAGAATCCCTTTACGCGGGATGCGACGTGGCAGTATTACGTGCCGCTGGACATGGAACGGATGAACGAGGCGGCGGCTTCGCTGTTGGAATACGACGACTTCACCTCGTTCGCCAAGCTCAATTCGAACAACAAGACCAATATCTGCCGCATCATGCACGCCGCATGGACGGCCGACGAGCGTGGCGTGCTTTGCTTCACGATCCGCGCCGACCGTTTTCTGCGCAACATGGTCCGGTCGCTGGTCGGGACGCTGGTCGATGTGGGACGCGGGCGCTATACGCCCGACGGCTTCCGCGAGATCGTCGGGAGCCGCGACCTTTCGCGGTCGAGCGGCGGCGCTCCGGCGCAGGGATTGTTTCTGAGCGACGTGGTCTACCCGCCCGGCGTATTCGAACGAAAAACGTTTTACTAAACTCTAATACTTTAAAATTATGATCGGAACTATCATTTGGCTGATCGGTGTCGCCTGCGCAATCTGGTGCGTCATGGACATCTTCAAGAAAAACATTTCGACCGCCGGCAAAGTCATTGCCGCGATCGTGGTACTGCTGACCAGCTGGCTGGGACTTGCGGTCTATTATTTTTACGGCCGCAACCATCTGGAAGAGTGGTTCAGATAAGCTGCGGAGAGTCTCGGAAACGAGACTCTTTTTTTTGTTCCGGGGCGGGGGATGCGTCTCGTGGTTGCGCTTTAAGGCGAGGCCGGTCGCCGCGGATACGAAAACCGCCCCTTCCGGCAGGAGAGGGGCGGTTCTTTTGTTTATCGGCTTGATCTGTTTCGGCCTTACAAATGGATCGCGGCGCCCAGAGCCGCTTCGGCAGCTTCCATGACGCCCTCGTTCATCGTCGGGTGGGCATGGATCGTGCGGGCTATCCGGTGCCCCGTCGCGCCCAGCATCCGTGCCAGCGTCGGCTCGGCGATCATCTCCGTTACGTTCATGCCGACCATGTGGGCGCCCAGCAGCGTGTCGTCCTCGCCGAAGAGGAGTTTCACGAAGCCGTCGCGGTCGCCTGCGGCCGTGGCTTTGCCCGACGCCGTGAAGGGGAAACGCCCCGTCTTGTAGGCGATGCCCCGTTCCTGCGCCTGCTGCTCGGTCATGCCGACCGACGCCACTTCGGGCGAGGTGAAGACGCACGACGGAATGGTCGAATAGTCCACCGGAGCCGGATTGAGGCCGCATATGGCCTCCACGCAGCAGATTCCCTCCGCCGAGGCGACGTGCGCCAGCGCGGGGCCGCCCACGATGTCGCCGATGGCGTAAACGCCCGGAACGTTGGTGCGGTAGAACTGGTCTACGACTACCTTGTCCCGCTCGACGGCGACGCCCAGCTCTTCGAGACC
>ENA-UEYL01002294-UEYL01002294.1-human-gut-metagenome-genome-assembly--contig:-NODE-2294-length-14486-cov-2.937400_pt1 | contig 14486 bp, 14 predicted proteins | sample MGYA00242941_ERZ507946 | MGnify/ENA primary metagenome ERZ507946 (study PRJEB26167, sample SAMN06115482) | human gut metagenome | host: Homo sapiens | place: China:Guizhou | collected 2015-03-11...
GGCCGTATGGCCGTGGTGGAGGGCCGGCTCCAGCTCCGGGACTGGACCGACCGGGACGGCAACAAGCGCCGCACCGCGGAGGTGATCGCCGACAACGTGTACTTCGGCGACTCCAAGCGGGACGCGGAGGCGGGCGGCTATGCCGCGCCCTCCGGCGGGTTCGGCGCTCCGGCCGGCGGCTACGCGCCGCCTCCCGCCGCGCCCAGCGGCGGCTACTCCGCCCCCATGGGCGGCGGCGATCAGTTCGCCGAGCTCTCTGACGACGACGGGGAGCTGCCCTTCTAACACATTTTGCGCACGACAGTCGGTGCGCAGCAATAAAACAAGACGGGCTGAAGGCCCGTGAAAAAGGAGGTTCCCTGTTATGGCTATGGATAGAGAGCGCCCCCGCGGCCGCAAGCGCCGCAAGGTCTGCACCTTCTGTGTGGACAAGGTGGAGCACATCGACTACAAGGACGCGGTCAAGCTGCGCCGGTTCCTGTCTGAGCGGAGCAAGATCCTGCCCCGCCGCACCACCGGCACCTGCGCCATGCACCAGCGTCAGCTCACTGAGGCCATCAAGCGCGCCCGTCAGATCGCGCTGCTGCCCTTCGTGACCGACTAATTGCAGAAGCAAACGAGAGGCCAGCCCTTCGGGGCTGGCCTCTCGTTGTTTGCATTGGGGGACGGCGGGCGACCACAAGGGCCGTCCCTCCGGCTGCGCCGGCGACGTAGGGGCGGGTGCCCACACCCGCCCGTCCGCCGTGTTGCCGGAGCTCGCAGGTCTACCCAGCCCCTGCGGCCGGGGCGATGTGGGCAGAAGGTGAATTGCCCCGCAGGGGCAAGAGAAGCCGCCCTTGGGCGTCGCCCCCTACACGACGCCGGGAACGGCGGGCGGCCACAAGGGCCGCCCCTACAAACTGGTAGGGGACTTTGTAGGGGCGGGGTTTATCCCCGCCCGCCTCCTATGCGTTCGCGGGCAGCTCCGGTCCGGCGGCCTCCGGGAAGGAGACCACGGCCTTGAAGAGGTCTCCGTCGATGTCCAGACGGAAGGCGCCGCCCTGGAGCTCGGTGAGGCTGCGGGCAATGGACAGGCCCAGGCCGGAGCCCTCGGTGGTGCGGGACTCCTCCCCCCGGACGAACCGCTCCATGAGCCGCTCGGCGGGGATGTTGAGGGGCTGGCGGGAGATGTTCTTGATGGACAGGACCACCTTGCCCTCCCAGCGGCACACCTCCACATAGATGCGGGTGCCCTCCAGGGCGTACTTGTTGCAGTTGGAGAGCAGGTTGTCGATGACCCGCCACAGGTGGCGGCCGTCGGCCAGGATGGAGCACTCCTCCTCCGGGAAGGCGGGCACCACGGTGAGGCGGCTCTGGGCAAATTTCTCCTCAAACTCCCCCAGGGCCTGCTGGACGAGCTGCACCATGCCCAGCCGGTCCAGGTGCACCGACAGGCTTCCGGTGGACGCCTTGGACGCCTCCACCAGATCCTCCGTCAGCTTCTTGAGGCGCTGGCTCTTGCGGTCCAGCACCTCAATATATTCCTGGGCCTTGGGATTGTCGATGTCCTGCTTTTTCAGCAGATCCACATAGTTGATGATGCTGGTCAGAGGGGTCTTGAGATCGTGGGAGACGTTGGTGATCAGCTCGGCCTTGAAGCGCTCGCTCTGGATGCGCTCGTCCACGGCATTTCCGATGGCGGCGCCCAGATCGTTGAGCTGCCCGGCGTGCCGGGCCAGGTCACTGTACATTTTGTGGGTGTCGATCTTGAAGTCCGGGTCGCCCCCCACGATGCGGCCGGTGCCCTCCCGCACCCGCTTCCATTGGATGGTCCAGCGGCAAAGGCAGTAGAGCACAAAGCTCTGAAACACGGGGATGAGGAAGATGGTCAGCGTGGTGAACAGGGTGCCGGCCAGGTAGAGCAGAAAGAGCACCACCACCCGGCCCGTCATGGGCCAGCTCCGGGCCGCCGCCCGGCAGCCCCGGGCGATCAGCTTGCACAGCATATAGATGAGGGTATTGCTCCACAGGGTGCGGGTCTTGATGCGGGTGGCCACGGTAAGGCAGAAGGCCAGGACACAGCCCAGAATGGCTACGGTGATGACACACATGCCGACCAGCAGGTCGGTGGCCAGTTGGGATACGTTGAGGCCGAAGGCGATCGCGTCCCCCGCGTTGAGAAGGAGAGCGATGGCCCAAAACGCGCCGAAGGCCAGCAGATCCAGCGGGATGCGGTCGAACCAGTTGCACCTCGGGCGGCTCTCCTCCTTCCGCCAGCCGGCGGCCCGGAGCAGAAACACCAGCAGGAGTATCCCTGCGATGTCCAGCACCAGGGCCAGCACCGCCAGGGCGGGGAGGTAGCTGGCGTACTGCTGGTAGTCCTGGTAACTGTCCCAGAACTCGTCCTGGACGGTGAGCGGGTCGGTTGCGCCGTATTCCAGGGCCAGCACGGAGGTGGTCACCCGGCTGTCCATCTGCTCGTCATAGTTCCAGGTATAGCCGTCAAAGGTGTAGCCGTATTGGGCGGCGAGCCCGGCATCCTCCGGGGTGACGAGCTGCTTGGTGCCAGCGGCGTCGGGAAGGGCGATATAGAGGAGGTAGTACTGCTCCTTACCGTTCCAGACCACATAATCCTGCTCGCGGGCGGCCCCGTTCTGGGTGAGGGAGAGCTCCTCCTGCTCCACGGCGTGAACGCTCTCGTCCAGGGAGGCCGCCCCCTCCAGGTTGGAGTAGACGAGGGTGCCGGTGTCGTTGCGCCGGATGGCAAAGCGGAAGTTGGTCCGCTCCGGGGAGAGGGCCTCCTCCAGCATGTCCAGCCGCCGCTGATCCAGGTAGGGCAGGGCGCCGTTCCACTCCTGGTTTTGGAGCAGCCGGGCCAGCTCGTGCACCTGACTGGAGCGGTTATACAGGTCGGAGTAATAGTCGTTGCTGTCGTAATACCCGCTGCCCAGCCACAGGGTATCCCACTGGTAGAGGATAAAGACAGTGGACCAGAAGCCGCCGGCGCCCACGGCCAGGGCCAGAAGGACGGCGGCCGTCTTGGCCGCCAGACTGGTTCGGAATCGTTTCATGGCATTACCTCCTGGAATATGGGCGGGGTGCGGCCGGAGCGAGCGCCCCCTAGACCTTTTCCATCTTGTACCCCAGCCCCCAGACCACCTTGATGTACCGGGGGTTGGCCGGGTCGATCTCCAGCTTCTCCCGCAGGTGGCGGATGTGGACCGCCACCGTGTTTTCCGAGCCGAGGGAGGGGTCGTTCCACACCAGCTCATAGATCTGGCTGGTGGAGAACACCCGGCCGGGGTTCTTCATCAGCAGGAGAAGGATGTTGTACTCGATGGGGGTGAGGCTGACCCCCTCCCCGTCCACGGTGACCGATTTGGCCCCGTCATCCAGCGCGATGCCGCCGTTGGTGAGCAGGGCGGGATTGGGCTCCCCGCCGCCCTGCTTGCCGCCCAGGCTGGTGTAGCGCCGGAGCTGGCTCTTGACCCGTGCGATGACCTCGATGGGATTGAAGGGCTTGGTGATATAGTCGTCCGCCCCGATGTTCAGCCCCAGGATTTTGTCGCTGTCCTCGCTCTTGGCGGTGAGCAGGATGATGGGCACGTTGCAGCTCTCCCGCAGCTTGGCCGTGGTGCGGATGCCGTCCAGGCCGGGCATCATCACGTCCAGCAGGATCAGATCCACCGGCTCGCGCTCCGCCAGGCGCAGGCATTCCTGCCCGTCGTAGGCCTTCACGGTGGCATAGCCCTCGCTGGTCAGGTAGAGGTCCAGGGCCGAGACGATGTCCTTGTCGTCGTCGCAGATCAGGATGGTATTCATACAGTCACCTCAGATTGTAAAGTCAGTATAGCAGACGAAGCTTAAGGGGCGAGGGGGAAAATCTTTAAAAAGCGTTTAAGACCCCGGAACATTTTACCCCAGAACCCGTCTAAAAAGCAAACCATATTATAAAAGGAGGGGGTTCCATGAAGAAACGAAAGCTGCTGGCCCTGTGCCTTGTGCCGGCCCTGCTGGCCGGGTGCGCCGCCCCGGCGGGGGTGACCGACCTGTCCCGGCAGTTCGAGGCGGGCGACCCCGCGCCCCCGGAGGCCGACCCGGCGGCGGACGCCGCCATCGGCAGCCTGGGGGCGGAGCTGCTGCGGGCGGCCCGCGAATCGGGGGAGAACACCCTGCTCTCTCCACTGTCTGTGGCCCTGGCCCTGTCCATGACGGCCAACGGAGCTGCGGAGGACACCCTGGCGGAGTTCGAGGCTCTGCTGGGGGCGGACGTGGAGGCCCTCAATGCCAACGCCGCCTCTCTGCTGGCTGATTACGCCGCCCTGGGGGGCTCCACGGAGTGCTCCATCGCCGACAGCCTGTGGCTGGACGGGCGGCTGGAGGCCAACGAATTATTCCTCTCCCGGTGTACGGCGTTCTATGGGGCACAGCTCTATCAGGCCGATCTGGACACCGACGGGGCCCGCCGGGCGGTGAACAACTGGGTAGGGGAGGTCACCCGCGGGCTGATCCCGGAGGTGCTGGCCGAAACGCCCGCCCCCGAGACCGTCCTGCTGCTGGTCAACGCCCTCTACCTGAAAAACGCCTGGGCCAGCGAATTTGATCCGCTGGACACCCGCCCCGGGGACTTCACCGCCGCCGACGGGAGCGAAGCCGAGACGGATTTCCTCTCCAACGGCCTGCGTGCCGAGCAATACTTCGCCGCGGAGGGAGCCGCCGGGGTGGTGCTCCCCTATGACGACGGGCGGCTGGGCTTCCTGGCCATGCTCCCCGACGGGGAGCTGGACGCCTGGCTGGAGACGCTGGACGGGGATACCCTGCCCGCCCTGCTGGCGGCCGCGGAGGAGGAGCGGGTGCTTCTCCGGCTGCCCAAGTTCGAGGCGGAGTGGGGCGGAGAGCTGTCCGACGCCCTGGCCGCCATGGGGCTGGAGACCGCCTTCGATCCCGACCGGGCCGACTTCTCCGCCCTGGGCACTGCGCCGGACGGGCCGCTGTACGTCAGTTCCGTCGTCCACAAGGCCCGCATCGAGGTCAACGAGAAGGGCACCGAGGCCGCGGCGGCTACCGTGGTGGGGGTATACGGCGCGGCCGCGCCCACAGACTACCGGGAGCTGGTGCTCGACCGGCCCTTCTGCTACGCTGTGGTGGATTTGGAGCGGGGCGTACCCCTGTTTCTGGGTACCTTTGAGCGGCCCTAGCGGGCGGGGATAAACCCCGCCCCTACATGCCGGAGGAGGGTAAGCCTGCCCGTAGGGGCGGCCCTTGTGGCCGCCCGCCCCTTCGCGCCGGGTGGTGTGCGCGGCCTTGTCGAATACGGGCGGGTGTGGGCACCCGCCCCTACGTTTCCGGCACAGGCACAAACTCGTCCGCCGCCCCTGGCAGTCCGTAGAGGGCGCCGCCCCAGGGCGGCTTCTCTTGCCCTGCGGGGCCATTCCCCTTCTGCCTACATCGCTCCGCCCCTACCAAATGGCCCCGTTTTGTGGTATCCTAGGAAAAAAGGAGGCGGTGGACATGGTGCTCTGGCTGGGGGAGGGGGACGCCTATGCCCTGCTGGGGGAGCTTCTGCGGGCGGAGTACGGACTGGGGGTTCTCCCGGCGATGGCGCGGGGGGCGGACGGCAAGCCTTACTTTCCGGGGGAGCCGGAGCTGCACTTCAATGTGAGCCACAGCGGGGGCCTGGCCCTCTGCGGCGCGGGGGAGGCCCCCCTGGGGGTGGACGTGGAGGTGCTGCGCCCCCGCCGCCCCGGGCTGGCGCGGTATGTGTGCTCGGAGGCGGAATCCGCCTGGCTGGAGCGGCAGGGCGGGGACTGGGGGGCGTTTTACACCCTCTGGACGTTGAAGGAGGCCAGGGTCAAATGCACCGGGGAGGGTCTGCGGCGGCCCCCGCGGGACATTGCCGTTCCTCTCCTCCGGCCGGGGGAGACGGGAGAGCTGGACGGGCTGGCCTTTTCCGCCTTTTTCGGCGAAACCTGGCGGGCGGCGGCCTGCTGCCCAACCCCTCAGGGCCCGTTGGAGCTCTTTGTTAGAAATTCTTAATGGCTTTTTAAGAATTCGAGCGAGGTTTTCTAAAGAATCCTCCTTTATACTGATATATGAAAAGGAGGGAACACCGTGAATATTCTGATTCTCACCGGAAAATTCGGCATGGGCCACTGGTCGGCCTCCCAGTCCCTGCGCCAGCAGCTGCTGCGGGCGTTCCCCGGGGCGGAGGTGGAGGTGCTGGACTTCGTGGCGGAGGCTATGCCCAACGCCTCCGAGGCCATGTATAAGTGCTTCAATCTGCTGGTGACCCGTGGCAGCGGGCTGTTCAACCTCTACTACAAGCTGACTCAGGATCTGCCTGCCGACGCCCGCCTCCTGTTTGAGACTTTGTTCCTGGACAAACTGGAGGAGCTTGTCGCTGCCCGGCGGCCCGACGCGGTGATCGCCACCCACCCCCTCTGCGCCCGGATGGTGTCCCGCTGGAAGGGGGAGACGGGGAGCGCCCTGCCCCTCATCACCTGCGTCACCGACCTGTCCAGCCATTCCGAGTGGATTCACAAATACACCGACTGCTATCTGGTGGGCTCCAACGACATCCGCAGCCGCCTGGCCGCCAAGGGGGTAGACCGGGACATCATCTGCGTCACCGGCATCCCCGTCCGCTGCGAGTTCAAGCGGCCGGTGCGCCGCCGCCCGGGCCGGGAGCGCAACCTGCTCATCATGGGGGGCGGGCTGGGCCTGCTGCCCAAGCGGGACAGCTTTTATGAGGCGCTGGACGCCCTGCCCGGCGTCCACACCACCATCATCACCGGCAACAACCGCAAGCTCTACGACCGCCTGGCGGGCAAGTATGCCCACATCGAGGTGCTGGGCTTCACCGACCGGGTATACGACTACATGGCCCGGGCGGATCTGGTGCTCACCAAGCCCGGCGGCATTACCCTGTTTGAGACCATCTTCTCCGAGCTGCCCATCCTGGCGTGGGAGCCCTTTCTGGAGCAGGAGAAGAACAACGCCCGCTTCCTGGTGAAGCGGGGCCTTGGCCGCGTAGCGGCCAAGGAGCCCGAGGAGTGCCTGTCCGCCATTCGCGCGCTGATCTACGACGACGAGACGCTGGAGTGGATGGCGGGCAACATGCGGGCCATGAAGGGACAGTTGGAGGAGGAGAGCCTCAACCGCATGCTGGCGGGCCTGGAGGCCGAGAAGGGGGTACGCGTCGGATGAACCGGAAAAAGTCCTTGGTGGGGATCGGCCTGATCGCGGCGCTGATGGCCCTCACCGGCTGGCTGCTGTTCAGGGACCAGCCCGTCACCCGGCTGCTCCACACCCTGGGCCAGCTCAGGCCCGGCTGGCTGCTGCTGGGGCTGGCTCTCATGCTGGCCTTCGTGGGGTGTGAGGCCACGTGCTCCCACCTGATCCTGGGACGGCTGGGCCACCGGGCCCCCCTCCGCCGCTGCCTGGGCTACTCCTTCGTGGGCTTCTATGTCAGCTCCATCACCCCGTCGGCCACCGGCGGACAGCCCGCCCAGATCTACTACATGTCCAGGGACGGCGTGCCCGCCGCCCACGGGGCCCTCAACATGATGCTCATCGCCGCGTGTTATCAGGTGGTGGTCATCGGCTACGCCCTGGCGGTGGCGTTGCTCCGCTTTGATCTGGTGGCCAACCTGGGGGGCGGGCTGGGCCTGCTCCTGCTGTTCGGCGCGGTGGTCAACGGCGCGCTGACGGCGGGGATGCTCTGCCTCATGTTCCTGCCCAATGCGGCCAGAAGGCTCACTGGCGGCGTACTGAGCCTGCTGGTGCGCGTCCGTCTGGTCCGCCGCCCGGAGGAGGCCAGGGAGAAGCTGGAGAAGCAGATGGAGGAGTACCGCCGGGGGGCGGACTGCGTCAGGCGCAACCCCGCCCTGGTGCCTGCTCTGCTGGGCCTCACCTTCTGCCAGCTCACCGCCCTGTTTTCCGTCCCGCTGGTGGTGTACTACGCTTTCGGCCTGACCGGCAGCGGGGCGCTGGACATCATCGGCACCCAGGCCCTGGTCACCCTGGCGGTGGCCTCCCTGCCCCTGCCCGGGGCGGTGGGCGCCTCCGAGGGCGGCTTTGTGGCAGCCATGAAGCTCTTCTTCGGCGCCGGACTGGTGACCCCGGCGGTGCTGGTCTCCCGGGGCATCAGCTTCTATTCCTTCCTGCTGCTCAGCGGCTGCGTCACGCTGCTGGTGCACCTGCGCACCCGGAACCGGCAGCCTGTGGCGGTGTCCCCCCGGCTCCCTAAGACCGCCCGGGGCACAGTTGTCACCTGAGCGCCGTTTTCCCTCTTGTGCGGCGGCCCGTCCTGCATTATAATGTGAATACGTTTCACGCAGGAGGGGCAAGCTATGAAGTATTTGGGAATTGATTTGGGCGGCACCAACGTGGCCGCCGCTGTGGTGGACAGCGAGGGGACCATCCTGGGCAAGGTGAGCCTGCCCACCCCGAGAGGGGCGGAGGCGGTGGCCGACCAGATGGCCGCGGCCGCCCGCGGGGCGGCGGAGGCCGCCGGTACGGCGCTGGACGAGGTGGTATCGGTGGGCATCGGCGCTCCCGGCGCCATTGAGCCGGACACCGGCGTGATCAAATACTGGTCCAATCTGGACTTCACCAATGTGCCCATCACCGCCCTGATGAAGGCGCGGCTGGACAAGGAGATCCTGCTGGAGAACGACGCCAACGCCGCCGCCCTGGGGGAGTACGCCGCGGGCGCTGGCAAGGGAAGCCAGTCCATGGTGGCCGTCACCCTGGGTACCGGCGTGGGGGGCGGCGCAATCCTCAACGGGAAGCTCTACACCGGCTTCAATTACGCGGGCATGGAGATCGGCCACTTCGTCATCGAGCACGGCGGGCGGCTGTGCACCTGCGGACGCCGGGGCTGCTTCGAGGCCTACTGCTCCGCCACCGCCCTCATCAAGCGCACCCGCCAGGCGATGGAGGAGGACCGCACCTCCAGGCTGTGGGAGCTGGCGGGGAGTCTGGAGGGGGTCAACGGCCGCACTCCTTTTGACGCCGCCGCCCAGGGCGATCCCGCTGCGGGCAAGGTCATCGACGAGTATGTGGACTACCTGGGCTGCGGGGTGGCCAGCCTGGTCAACATCTTCCAGCCGGAGGTCATCTGCATCGGCGGCGGCCCCTCCGCCCAGGGGGAGACCCTGATGGCCCCGGTGCGCTACATCCTCAACCGGGAGGACTACGCGCGCAACAACCTCCACCGCACCCGGCTGGTACGGGCGGCCCTGGGCAACGACGCGGGCCTCATTGGCGCGGCGCTGCTGCCGCTGTTCCGGTAGAGCTCCAGGGCTGAACTCCGCTCCGGCGCCGCAACGTCAACGGAGGACCTCCCTTACGGCAGGTCCTCCGTTCTTTCGTACCCGGCGCAGGGGCCCTCTTCCGGGGCCGCTGGCTCTGCCCCGCCCTCCTCCGGCGGGAAAAGGAGCAGGGAGAGCCCGAACAGAATGGCCGCCGTGATGGCGATGGCCTGTACCTTGTGCTCCTCCAGCCAGGGACGGTAGGGCTCCAGGGGCGGGACTTTCCCGGCCGCCGCGTAGAGCGCCACCGCAACCACCACGCACAGGGCCAGCCGGGTGACGGTCTGTTGTTTGTCCGGTTTGGTTTCCATAGGCGCCGCCTCCTTCTCTCCATGTATAGCGGGGGACAGGGCTGGGTAGACCAGCAGGCTGCTTCGGATGTGAAAAAACGGTAAATTTTGAGGGGGCGTACTTGTCCCACCCGGCGCGATCCACTATACTACAGAGGTATCGGACCGAATTTTGAGGAAATCAGAGGCGGAAGCATGAAACGCAAGCACACAAAGCAGCCGGCCGCGCAGGTCCCGGCCCCCCAGCCCCGGCGGGAGGTGGCCCGGCTCAGCCCCGATCCGGAGCAGGGGCTCACCCTGCACCAGGTAAAAGAGCGGCAGCAGAACGGCTGGGCAAACGACCCGGTGGACTCCCCCACCAAGACGGTGGGGCAGATCGTGCGCGAAAACGTCTTTACCTTCTTCAACTTCATCTTTGTGGTGCTGGCGGCCCTGCTGGTGGCGGTGGGCTCCTTCGACGACATGCTCTTTCTGCTCATCGCCGTGGCCAATACCGGCATTGGCATCGTTCAGCAGCTCCGCTCCAAGCAGACCGTGGACAAGCTCAACCTGCTGGCCGCCCCCCGGGCCAACGTAGTGCGGGAGGGGAACCTGATCTCCGTGCCCGCCGCCCAACTGGTGCGGGATGACGTGGCGGAGCTGGCCTCCGGCGACCAGATCCCCGCCGACGCCACCGTCCTCTCCGGCCAGGTGCAGGTCAACGAGGCCCTCATCACCGGCGAGGCCGACGCCATCACCAAGGCCCCCGGCGACGAGCTGCTCTCCGGCGCCTTCGTGGTGTCCGGCCGCTGCCGGGCCCGGCTGGACCGGGTGGGGGCGGAGTCCTACGCCGCCCGCCTCACCCTGGAGGCCAAGAAGGATGTCACCGTGGGCAAGAGCGAGATGATGTCCTCCCTGGACAAGCTCATCCGCATCATCGGCATCCTGCTCATCCCCATCGGCGTGGCCCTGTTCGTCAAGGAGTTCGTCTTCCTGGAGCGCACCGCCCAGGAGGCGGTGGTGTCCATGGTGGCCGCCCTCATCGGCATGATCCCCGAGGGGCTCTACCTGCTGACCAGCGTGGCCCTGGCGGTGAGCATGATTCGCCTGGCCCAGGGCAAGGTGCTGGCCCAGGATATGAACTGCATCGAGACGCTGGCCCATGTGGACGTGCTCTGCGTGGATAAGACCGGCACGATCACGGAGCCGACCATGGAGGTCACGGACGTCTATCCGCTGAACTCCGAGCGCTTCAGCTACGACGATATCGAGAAAATTCTCGCAGCGTTCTACCACGGCGAAGAGCCGGATAACGAGACGGCCCGCGCCGATGCCCGCGCCCAGTTGGCATGGTTCGAGCAGCAGTTGAAGCGATTCCGTAAATGCAACCACATCTTTGTCTTCACGCACCATCCGCTCACCGTCAGTCCCGACAGCAAGGTCGAGCACAAGTCGGCCTTCGACGAACCGTTCCGTACGGAGTACGCCGAACTGATGAAAAAATACGGCGTGCGGGCAATCTTCGCCGGCCATACCCATATCACGGGGCTGACCGAGGCGGCCGGCATCCCGATGATTATCGCCGGAGCGTCGAGCTATCCGCTTTACGGGGCCTACACGGGGATCAACGTGGTCGATGTCACCCCGACCGATTTCCGCAGCGAATTCATCGCCGACGATCCCTCCGACGCCAATATCCGGCTGCGCTGACAAGGAAGCGGCTGCGCGCAGCTCTTTCGGAAGGAGTGGCCGGAACACCTTGTTGCGGCGGATTCTGCGGTAGGCGCAGTTCGGCCGGCCGCTGTCGGACCATCGCCGGCGATTCGAATATCTGTCGTTTCCGCTTTCCCGAGTGATTCGGGACATCCTGTTCTCTCGGCTCCGCTCATCAAGGGCGGAGCCGCTGCTTTGGACCGGTGCCGAGCGGTCGAAAATAGGTATTTATACTGTTTCGAATCCGGTGTGTTACCGGTAACTTTGCCTGATGCAAAGTTGTCGGTTATGAGTCATTATTTCGAACTGCTGATGGAGGACGTCCGCTTCCGCGAGGGGCTGAAGTCGTGCATGAACTGCGGAATCTGTACGGGTGTCTGCCCTGCGGCCGAGTTCTACGACTACGACCCGCGCCAGATCGTCGCCATTGTCCAGACCCGTGACGAGGAGCAGATCGAACGCCTGCTGAAGGGCGATACGATCTGGTTCTGCGGCGAGTGTATGTCGTGTCGTCCGCGCTGTCCGCGCGGCAATACGCCCGGGTATGTCATTCAGGCGCTGCGCACGCTGTCGCAGAAGCTGGGTTTCTTCGTCGAGAGCGAGAAGGGGCGTCAGCAGCTGGCGCTCAAACGCACCATCGGCGAGAATATCCTGCGCACGGGGTATTGCGTGACGCCCAAGCTCGTCGCGCCCGAACTGCATCCCGAGCAGGGACCGGTCTGGAGTTGGATCTATCGCAACGACCGCGAAATCTACTGTCAGTTCAATCCTACCTACGACCGGCCGGGGGCGGGTGCCGTGCGCCGTATCGACGACGCGACGCTCGGCGAGCTGCACCGCATCTTCGAGGTGACGGGCGGCAAGGCGTTCTTCGACCATATCGAGAGCTGCTCCGAGCGCAAGGCGCGCGAGATGGGGTACGACGGTGCCGACGAGCACTATTTCATGGATGTATTTACCCGCAATTCGCAGAATCAAGATGAATAGAAGCTGGCAAGAGTATCAGAAGGAGATCGCCGACGACCGGTATTACTACGTGCGCAGCTGCATCCGGCAGAATTTTTTCCCGGGCAGCGAGAAGGCTTTTCTGGACATTATGCAGAACGATCTGGGGCGCGACTGCTTCGACGATCCGATCCACACCTCCTGCACGGGCATCGGCTATCATGCCGACATCGTGCCGCTGGAGACGATCATGGCGGTCGTGGCGCGGCAGTTCGCGCTGATGGGCGAAGCGGGGTACGAGAATTTCATCTCGTCGTGCATCACCTCGTTCGGCATCTACACCGAAATATTGGCTACGTGGGAGGAGTTTCCCGAAACCGAGGAGCGGGCGCGCGAAGCGCTCTACAAGGCGACGGGCCGCACGCTGGTCAAACCCAAGAATCTGTCCCATACGTCGGACATCGTCTTTCACCATCGCGAGGCCATTGCCGCGCGGGCCAAGCACCGGCTGGTGAACGCGCTCACGGGCGAGCCGCTACGCGTGGTGGAGCATATCGGCTGACACTATGCCAAGCTCTTTCCCAAGCTGGGCATCGGCGGTTCGGAGATTCCCGATGTGCTGGCCGGCATGGTCGAGTCGTGGGGCGGCGAGTGCGTCGACTATCCCGAACGGCGCCACTGCTGCGGCTTCGGCTTCCGCAACTATCTGGTGCAGGCCAATCGGGGTTATTCGGTGGCCAATACGCAGAAGAAACTCGAAAGCATGGCCCCCTACAAACCCGATTTCATCGTAGCCAACTGTCCGGGCTGCGCGATGTTTATCGACAAATGGCAGTACACCATCGCCGAAATGGAGGGTACGACTTACGGCGAAAACGGCCACGGCATACCGGTGCTCACCTACGAGGAGATGGCCGGTCTGGTGCTCGGCTACGATCCGTGGGCGCTGGGGATGCAGATGCATCAGGTCGACGTAGAACCGCTGCTGGACAAGATGGGCGTCGAGTAAGATCCGGCGGCCAAGTATCTGGGTATAAACGGAAAATATATCGGACAACCTGCCTCTACCATTGTCAATTGCGGTTCGCAGGATACGGTCTACAATATCAAACAGTGATGGGAAAACGCGTAATCATCGTTGGCGGAGGTATCGCCGGTATGCAGACGGCATTGAAACTCTCCGCCGAAGGCGTCTCGGCGCTCCTGTTGGAGCGCGAGTCCGACTTGGGCGGAAAGCTCACGGGCTGGCACAAACTGTTTCCTTCGTTTACGCCGGCGCACGAGGTGCTCGACGAACTGCGCCGGCAGCTTGCCGACAGCAGGGTCGAGGTACGCACACGCTGCGAGGTCGCGGGCGTAGCACGTGACGGCGTGACGCTGGCCTCCGGCGAGCGGTTGGCGGCCGACGCCGTGGTGGTCGCTACGGGGTTCACCCTCTTCGACGCCCGTATCAAGGAGGAGTACGGTTACGGCATCTACGACAATGTCTATACGACCGTCGACATCGAGCGGATGCTCAACGAAGGGCGCGTAACGCTGAAGGACGGCTCCGCGCCGCGCCGCATCGCCTTCCTGCACTGCGTCGGCTCGCGCGACGAGAAGGTCTGCCAGCATCACTGTTCGAAGGTGTGCTGCATCACGGGCGTCAAGCAGGCCATCGAGCTGAAGGAGATGTTTCCCGCCGCCGACGTCTTTAATTTCTATATGGACATCCGTATGTTCGGGCCGGGGTACGAGGAGATGTACCGCGAGGCCCAGCAGCGGTTGAACATCCACTTCGTGCGCGGCCGCATCTCGGAGGCCAGCCCGACGCTCGACGGCCGCGTGCAGATCAAAGCCGAGGATACGCTCACGGGACGCCCGCTCAAGATGTCGGTCGATATGCTGGTGCTCATTGTGGGAATGCGCAGCAATGACTCGAATGCCGACTTTGCTGCCGGAGCCGGTCTCGGCGTGCAGCCGAGCGGTTTTCTGGCGCCGCGCGATGCGTTCCTTCACAACGTCGAGAGTGGTGTCGACGGGATTTTCTACGCCGGAGCGCTCACCGCGCCCAAGAATATCGGCGAATCGCTGTCGGAAGCGGCCGTGGCGGCCGACCGTGCGGCGGAATACCTGAAGCGTGCATAAGACGATGGCGACGGTGAATTTCGGATTCGGCATCAACAAGCCGCGTGTGATCGATCTGGATCGCAACAATCTGCGCAAGAGCGACGAGATCCTGCGCGAGATGCCCGAGTTGCAGACCTGCATCGGCTGCGGTGCCTGC
>ENA-UEYL01002295-UEYL01002295.1-human-gut-metagenome-genome-assembly--contig:-NODE-2295-length-14483-cov-4.912328_pt1 | contig 14483 bp, 16 predicted proteins | sample MGYA00242941_ERZ507946 | MGnify/ENA primary metagenome ERZ507946 (study PRJEB26167, sample SAMN06115482) | human gut metagenome | host: Homo sapiens | place: China:Guizhou | collected 2015-03-11...
TACCTCACAGTTCGGAAGAAAGCTCGACAACTAAGCCATTGCACACAATGTCGGCAGACGGCGCATTTGCAGCTGTTACAACAATCAGGTCGGAATTTGATGCCTTTGCGGATTCCGGCCGTGGCTGTGCTTGGACCGATAAATTAACCGATACAGTGCCCCAGTTATTTGGATTGTAAACACTTGGAGTCCCGATGATGCTACACGCAGGAGCAACACGCATCCCCTGTACCGGGATTCCCGCCCTTGCATTCGTTCCATCATAATGAGCAAACCTTAAATACGTTAGATATATTCTACGGTAGTACTGTTGACACTGCGCCAGCGTCTCTCTGTAATCAGCATTTTCAAATAGATGAACATTCCCGGTATCGTCCTTCCAGCCAAGTGTCTGGACCGGTCCATGTTCCAGCTTCTGATCCGCGATAGTAATTGCACTCCCGGGGGGCAGCAGATAAAAACATTTCCATCCACCACTAGATACATGTGGAAGTGCGTCAATAGTTGTGGAAACAATGTCATTTGCTTTGGGGGACACTATGCAAGGACTTTGGTATGGAGGGTCTGTCATACCAACCTGGAAAAGCACATCACCCGTTATACTTTTTACGTAAGCACTCAGCGTATACCTTTCCCCAGCCTCTAGCACATTATCAGGAAGTAACTGTTTAAATTGAAGGGTTCGATCTGAACTAGTGTTAGTAAGCGTCACAAACCCGTCTTTGATCTCAATTTTGATTTCCTGATTCGCTTCAACACACCACATATCCAAAGAGTATTTGAGCCAGTCAGGAGTATATATTTTTTGTCCCCTCTGGTTAATAGGGAAGTCGCCAGGGTCTCCAGTCCCAATCATCCGGTGGTTGATAATAATATTTTTGTTCGGCCTTCCCCCAATATTGTGCAGCGCACGCTGGTAGTCCGTTAGGTTGGACAGATCCAGATTCGCAGCGCCGCCGCTGATGGACGTAAGCAGCTTGTCAATGGTCTCGCCTGTGTACCGGCTGGAATAATATCTGTTGGGCGGCACAGTCAAGGCATCTACCCGGGCGCTGAGCGCGGCGATCTGCGCCTGCAGTTCTTCAATCGTTGCCATAAACTCCTCCTTACACGATGAACCAACGGCCCAAACTGTCCAAAAACCACGCGGGGTCTGCCGTTACCAGCGGACCGCTGCCGCTTTTGGATACTGGCCGGCGGTAAAACACGATGATGCAGCCGTCTGCCGCCGGACCGCCTTCGGATGGCTTTCCACCTACGCCCGGGGTGCCTGGTGTGGACTTTCGGCTGACTGTGCCGATTGGGGTACCGCCCTGACCTGTAAACGCATATCCCGGGGGGCTGCCGGCGCCGCCGCCGTATCCGCCCCGGCCACCCTTGCCATACGCTGCCGGCTTTTTGGGGACCAGCAGCGCGTCGGCACCATTTACGCCGTTTGCTCCGTAAGCATTGGCAATGATTTCTGTACACTCCAGCGTATCAGGAATGCGCTGGAGCGTGTACCGGCCCATCCCGGTCCCCGGGGTACCGGGATTACCTGCAGCTGCGCCGCCGCCCAAAGCGCCGGATGCGTACACTTGCACATCGCCATCCCGGCTTGATCCGTTGAATGTGGCCGAGTCTCCGGTGGATTTCAACTGACCGGCATCGTCAACATTGCTGGCGCCGCCGGACCACGTATTCCCGTCTTCGTCTGTCACCTGTCCGGCAGTCACCGGCGTGGCCCACTGGGTTGTACCGACTTCCGCCGCCTCATCCAGGCCGGCACTGTCGCCGCCGGCAATGCCGGTGTCACCTGGCTCCGCGAACCGTTCGCCGGTGATTGGATCTGTATAGCCGGTTTCCAGCACGTCGCCATCTGCAGACGTGTAGCTGCCAAAGATGGTATCCGTTCCAAGGCTCCCTTCGGCGTCTGGTGAGTCAGCATTGTACGGAGCGCCCAGGCCGCCCACGCCGCACTGATAGGAAAACGTCCGGCCCTGGGTCAGATCCAGGCGGATCTGCAGCACTTTGCCGCCCTGGCCCGGCTCTCCGCCGTCTCCGCCTTTGCTGGGGGCGCCGTAGGCATAGCCGGAGTTGTTGATCTTAATGCTCAGAACAGTATCCGTCCAGGACACTGTGACAGATGTACCGTCCTGGCCCTTTTTTCCGCACTTGCCGCCCTGGCCCGCGCCGATCAGGACGGCCTCGCCGTTTTCGGCATCTTCGGGAAACGAAAACTGACCGCTCCCGGTGAGGACCACGCGCTCGTCAAAATATTCCGCGTCTTCCGGCTGAGGGGGCCGAAATCCCACCAGAGCCACCACATCAGAGCGCAGCGTCTTGGATATGGTGTCGTCCATGGTGGAAATGCAGGCATCTACATACCGCTTTTCATAGGGGTGGTATATGGAGACGACGTAGCCGGGCTTTTCTGCCTGGGCCACAATGGGATTTTGGATGGTTTGCACACAGCGGTAGTATTCGGCCAGCCGGTTGGTCACTGCTACGGCGTTGACCAGGGTTACCAGCGTGGCATCGGTGATGGTCTTAACGTTTTCCGCAGCACCTTCCGTCACTGTCTGGCGCACCTGCCGGGTGGAGTGGATGTAGGCGCGCCCCGTCAGGGTCCCGGTACCGGCGGAAAGCTTGGCGTAGTTTGCGCCGCTTTCCAGGATTGCAAAGCCGGTGGCGGTCAAATCGTGCATGGGATTGTCAAAGGTAATGATGTCGCCGGACTGGGCGGTACCGGAGAACAGCTCCGTCTCCTCACCGCCCTGGATGTATTGATGCTCCGTTACGATGACCGCGCTGACCGGCGCGCCGTACTCCGCGCTGCCGCCCTGGTACATCCGGCTGGATGTGACGGTAGAGGAAACGCCGTCCCACAGAGGCTCAATGCGCAGCACGCCGTCCAGGTCTGTTCCGGCGCTGGCGCCGATGGCAAAGAGGACCTCCGCCAGATTGTCCCGGGCAGACCGTTGGGGCGGTTTGGCATACGGCAGCCAGCCGTACAGCCGGATGGAGGCCATCCGCTCGTTGACGATCACCGGTACCGGCCCGCAAATGGATGCGACGATCTCCTGTACCGTCTGCCCGGTATAGATCCCACCGGGATGGATCTGTGTGGACAGCAGCCCCATGGCGGTGAGGCCATACAGGGTGTAATGGGTGGGGCTGACTCGGGTAATGGACTGCAGGTAGTAAATTCCCCGCTGGGTTCCCCGGTGGATGTAGGTCAAAGGGGCATTTTTGTCAAAGGTGGTAATGGTGGGGTCTGAAGTCCGGACGGTGGCGGACAGGCTGTCCGCGCTCAGCGACGCGGATGTCAGATCCTGTTCCCGGGCCATGCTGCCATCCTTTACCTCACGGTCTACAAAGATCCGTTCCCCGTAAATCAGTTGGTTCCACATAGGGCTGCGGTGTCCGAATCGGACACCGCTTGTCACCTCCTTTTACGTTGCCGGCCGCTGAGGTTCGATGGGGATAAAGTTTACCACCAAGCCGGACCAGCGGCGGCTCCCGCCCAGCATTGCGCCCATGACTCGCCGCCCGGACTGGATCATAGCTTGGAACGTCATGGTCCCCTGGCCGTTGGGCATTTCCACCTCGTGACTGTCCACCGGTGCGGAGATGGCCCAGAAAAAAGCGTCATAATCATCCGGATAAGCCGGATCGCGCTCCACGCCGAAGCTGTATTGATACGACGTCCCCAGCAAGTCCCGCTCGTGATAACCGGAGAGCATGTCCCCGGCATTGGGCCCCTCAATAAGGGAAAAGGACTGCTCCAGGGTGTTGAAAACTTTGCGGACGTGATAGATGGTGCCGTCCAGTTTGACTCCGTTCATATGGCCTCCTTACCGGTTGAGGATGTCAATGCCCAGGCGGACATTTTCACCCTTGAGATACGGCAAAAACAATCTGGCGAAGGTCTGGCCGTCCAGGATCAAGTTAAGCGTGGTGGGTGTGGCCGTCGATCCACCGCCGGAACCGCCGGAAAGGCCGCTTTGTGCCAGGGCGTCCAGGAACGTTTCCCGCAGCATGGACTCCGGAGCCGCAACCTCATATTCCGTCTTGTTGTCGCCCAGAACGCCCAGCATGGGATTGTTGGGTGCAAAAACGCCGCCGGTGGCAAAGCCCGGAATAGAACGGGTCACATCGGACATGACACCGCCGCCTTGCGGAACAGATGGGGTTCCGCCTCCACCGCTGATGGCATTGAATGTAGAGGTCACGTCATTGCCCTTGCCGATCAGAATGTTAATCATGGCAATCAGAGCCGCCAGCGCGGCTGCCACCGCCACGATAATCAGTGCCCACTTCGCAAACGTCAGGTACATGGTATTGCCTGAAGTAGAGCTGAAGAGAGCGGCCACTTGTGTTACACCTGCAATGGCACTGGATACAGCGGCTACCGCACTGGCAATGGGGCTGATAGAAGCCAGAAGGCCTAAAATGGTGACAATCGCCGTTTTCCCTCCGTCACTCAAGCCGTTGAACCAGTCCAGAAACGCAGTGGCCATCCGGGTTACGTCCGTAATGATAGGCTGGATGGTTTCCGCCAGGTGCGCCATGGACTCTTGGAGCTCCAGATTGGCGTCTTTGTTCTCGACAAGTGCCTGATTACCCTGTATCCAGCTGTCGTAATATGCCGTCATACCTGTACTGGCCAAGGTCTCCAGGACATATTGCTGCCGGGACGCTTCGTCCGTAATCTGGCTCAGCCCGGCGGAAAAGTTCTCCGCCCCTACGCCGAGCCGATCCAGCAGCTCGCCGAACTGGCCGGTAGCCTCGCCGGTGGCCAGCGTCTCCTGCAGGGAGTCGGCCAGGCTTTCTACTTTCATGGTATCCGGGAATGCCAGATAGGCGCCTGTCAAACCCTCCACAGCCTTTTGCAGGTTGGACTCCGTGAATCCTGCTTGCAGCAGGTTGGAGACTGCCTCCACGCTGGAGTCTGTCTCATCCGTAGCCACAGTAAATGCCTTGAACGCTTCCCGGGCGGCGTCCACGCCCACACCGGCTGTCCGGGCATTGTTGTCCAGCTTGGATAGATCCCCGCGCAGCTCCTCCGTGGCCGGCACAGTGGCCAGCGCCGCTGTACCCAGGGCCAGGATTCCGGTCGTCAGCGGTTTTGTGGCGTCCGCAACCTTTCCAGCGCGGCCGGACACGTCTTCTGCCGCTGCGCCGATGCGGCCCAAGGTAACGGAAGATCGTTCGGCCTGCTCTTCCAGATCTTCCAGATTGAGCTGGGTTTCTACCAACTCCCGCTGCAGAGCGTCATATTGCTCCTGGTTGAGTTTGGTACCCTCGAACTCCTTCTGCAGATCTTTTTGCGCTTGGATCAGCTGGTCATACTCCGCCTGGGTGGCCTCCAGCGTCTGGTTAAACTCCTGGTACTTCTCTTCCGACAGTTGACCGGTGGCAAACGCCTCGTCCATTTGATCTTGCTTGGCTTTGAGCTTTTCCAGCTTTCCACCCACATCCTCAAGAGAGGCTTTCAATGGGGCGTACTTTTCTTCATATGCCTGACCACGGGCCAAGGCTGCATCCGCACCCTCGGCGGCTTGCTGGAGCGTGCGGAGTTTTTGCGATGTAGTCTCCACCGCGGAGGCCAGCAGCCGCTGGCGCTGCTCCAGCAGCGTCACATTGCCCGGGTCCAGCTTCAAAAGGCGCTCCACGTCCCGGAGAGAGGACTGGGTGGAGCTTAGCTGCTTATTGGTACCCTTGAGGGCCTTGTCCAGCTTTGTGGTGTCGCCGCCGATTTCCACGGTGATACCGCGAATACGGTTTGCCATAGGGCACCTCCTTAAAATGCGTCAAAATGCTCCTGGGTCGCGACGATGGCGTAGGGCTCTTGGTCATTGAGAGCCTCCGTGTACATGTCCTGGATCATGCCGATGGTCAGTAGATCCATGTCCGCAACAGAGATGCCCAGCTGCACCGCCCGGAGCATGAGCAGCGGCGTGGACATCTCCCGCTCCGTCGCACCTATTTTTTTACCGGCACACTTTTGGTCTGGATGTTGGCCTCCCACATCTCTTGGATCACCGGAAACACTTGGTAGATCGAGAACGTTTCGAAGCCGTCCAGCCATTCCTCCGCGCTGGAAGGGACTGTAGGATCTGCGTGCTTGGCCATGAGATACGCCACGTTCTCAAACAGCGTCAGAGCCTCCATGGGAATATCGGACATCTCCAGCACCATCGCCTGCCCAGCAGCTTCGGGCTGGGCATCCGTCTCGGGTTTTGCCGGCTCCGCACGCTCCGCTGCGGCCGCTTTCCGTGCGCGCAGGGACTTATCCAGGGCCTTTGAGATAAAGGATATATCATGAATGATATCCCGCTGAAATTTGATGCGGTAAAGTCGGGGAATGGAGGCGGAGGCCCGCAAGCGGACCTCCTTGCCATCAATGATGATCGTACGCTCCATCAGGGTCCCTCCGAGGCGGTCGGCTGCCAGACCGTCTTGTACCAGTTGTTATATGTCTCCTGGGGCGTATCTGCTGTGGTCTTTGCCTTGACGCGGCCGTCCGCCAGCGGCGCTGCCGTCAGCGTCAGCGTCGCCGTGGTGGGCTCCTTGGTGTTGGTGATGGTAGAGCCGCCGACGGTGGGCCGGGCCGCCGTGCAGTTATACAGGACGTGCCGGATGCCGTGCTTATCGCCTTTGAACTCAAAGAGCAGTGCAAAGGCGGCAGGCTCCACAGTGGCGTTTTCCACCAAAACCTTGGCCGTTTCGTCCAGGGTCTCCTTGAGGATATCCTTGGCAAAGGACTCGGGGATCAGCGCGATCTCCAGGTCGCCCTGGTAGCCGTTGTTGGCCACGGCCACATAGTAGGCAATGTCGTCGGCATAAAAGGTGGTGGTGTCGCCCTGAGGCGGCAGATTGAGATTGACCGCGCCGGGGATGGCCACCGGCGTGCCAAAGGTCACGGCCCCGTCCTCTCCCACCGTCAGAGGGGCATAGTGGACATTGGACAGGCCGAATTTTACCTTGTTTGCGGGATTGGTCGGCATATTCACACCTCGATTTCAAAAATAGATTCATAGAGTCCCTCAGACTCCAGAAATGTGTAATCTGTGTCGTATGGGATCTCCGCAGCGTCCAGAGCGGCGCGCACTTTGTCATCCAGGGACGTGTCCCGTTCCAGTGAGTACACCTCCAGCCGAATACCGGCGGAAAAGGTATAGGTCCGGTTGTCCGCAAAAAACGGATTATCCCGGACGGAGAGATACACGCCGTAAGGCGGGGGAGGGGGCGTATCCCAGTGGTGATAGGTCCAGGGGAATCCGGTGGGCTCCAGAATCGCCACAAGCTCGGCAAAGGTCATCATGAGGATACCTCCCGCAAAAGCGATTCCACATCCGCCACCAGCGTCTGCTCGGCCTCTTCCGCCGCCGGGGCAATGTGCGGAAATCCTTCCACGCGGCCGCCGTCGGCCTTTGCATGGCCATTTTCCACCAGATGGGTGCGCCATCCATAGTCTTTGTTGTAGACTGTGGCGGCTGGCGCTTTTGGGGGCTTGGTTTCCGTTTTGGTCCAGCTCTTGGCGTACCGGCCGGTGCGCCGGGGGGATGTTTGCTTTAACCGTCGCACCAGCTGAGACGCCACACGGCTTACCACCTTTCGAACACCTTCGGATACTTCTTCGCCATACTCATCCAGCTCCAGCTCCACAGCCGCTGCCAGCTCATTGACTTTGACTTTCATCGGCCCACCCTCTTAAAATTCCGTCATCATCCTCCAGATCCAGATCCGTCACCAGCAGTCCGTCTTCATCGGTGGTCAGGGTAACTTTACGGATGCGGTAATACGTGCTGTCCACCAGGCAGACATCCCGGACTGTAATGCCCGGTACCCGCCAGATCCGCACGGCCCGGTCGATCTGCTGGCCTACTTTGGCCGCTGCGTAATAGCGGGTAGCGCCCACGGTTTTTTCGCCATAGTTGGCTGTGAGTTTCCGCACAAGGGAGTGCTTGACCGGAGGAGGTGCGGTGCCTTCGGTGGAAGACACCGCGTATACGGTCAGCATCCCGGAATCCAGGATCATGTTCCCGCCTCCCGTCCACGGGCCAGCAGCAGATCCTTCCGCAGCCGCTTGAGATATTCCGGCTCCGCTTCGCCGGAAATCCGCTTGCGATACATCCAGGCGGCTGTTCCCACCACGGTCTGGCCATAGTCTTGGGAGCCATCATCCTGGATACCCTGCCGGGCCAGATTGGCCCGGGCTGCCTGGAGGAGGAACGGGAGATACTCCGAATCACCTTGAAGATCTCCCGTGCGCTGGAGATCCAGCTTTAACAGCGTCAGCAGCGCCTCCTCATTCATACTTAGCCTCCGCTCTTGGTGACAGTCACGGTGTACACCTTGGAATTTTCGCCGTTGTTCACCGTGATCGTGACCACGTTCGAGCCCTCAGACCAGGTGGCGTTCCCGCCGTTCTGAACCTGGGTTTTGCCCACCTTGACAGTCACAGACGCGCCCATGGTGGGCACAGCGCTGATCGCGTCCTGGGCGTTGGTGGTATCGGCGGTGTAAGTGTCGGTACCGGGTGCAAACGCAGGGGAGAGGGAGAGACCGCCGATGGTCAGAGACTGCAGCGCTGCAACCACGGGGTTGGCCACATCCTGGGCAAAGGACATGGTGGTGACGGGAGCCTTACCGATACCGATGACCACAAATCCCTCAGCAATAGCCGGCTTTCCGTCGTATCGGGCAGTTCCCTTGACCACCGTCTGATCCTGGAGGTACAGGGGGATATCGCTGTATCCCACGGTGGTGCCGGAACGTTCCGCCAGCAGGTAGAGGTCCCCGTAGCCGCCGATGATGGTGTCGTTGGGCATGACGTCGTCAGAGAACACCACGCGGTCGCCGCCCACCACCGGCATGGTACCGTCTTTCATGGATACAATGGTGCCGCCGGCATCAATGTTGGCGGCCTCCGCCATCAGCTTCGTCTCGGTGGTCTCGTTCATGGCCCAGAACTTATCTCCGCGGGAGTAGCGGCCTTTGGCGGCACCACTGGCCAGGATGATCTGCTGGAACAGCGTCAGCCCGGAGGTGGAGCCGGAGGGGATGGTAATGACGTTGGAGGCGGAGAGGTTCACCCAAGGTCTGGCATTTTCGGGGTAGTTATCCGGCTGGCTGGACTGGGCCAGGCGGGTTGCGATGCCGAGAGGCATCTTGACGCCGGTGCCGAACAGGATGGCCTTGTCCAGGGCAATGCCGATGGCAGCACCCAGGGCTACGATAATCTCGCTGAGCAGCGCGTAATCCGTGTCCTCCAGGGTGGAGTTGCAGATCACGGCGTAGCCCGCCACCTTGTATCCGTCCACTTCTGCCTGATTGATCTGGAAGTTCAGAGCGTTGACGGCACCGCAGGCTTCCGTCCAAACAGCCTCGGGGATCGTGCCCATGATGGGTTGCCGGGCCTGTCCGGACACGGGGGCCAGGCGCACCCGGCGGATCAGCTTGGAGTAGTCTTCGATGTTCTGCCGGATCAGATCCAGCACAACCTCAGGGATCAGCAGTTCTCCGCCGGTGACGCTGCGTCCCTGGGGAGCGGTGCGGAAGGTGTCGCGGAAGCGCGTCAGGAAGCCCTGCACATCTTCTCGCTTGATAAAGGCCGCGCGCTGCTCCATGTTCATGGCGCCAAAGGCCCGAAGCTGTCTCTTGTTCATATGAGCGTCATCCTTTCGTTCATCCGCCATGGGCGGCGTATTGGGCTTAGGGGCGGGCTGCTTGGTTTCCAGGCCACGCAGCTCTTCCTGGGCGGTGTCGATCTCACGCTGGAGGGCATCCACTGTCTCTTGATGGGCACGCTGTTCAGCGGTGAACGTGTCCACCAGTTCCTCCACGGATCGCAGCTGCTCTTCAGTTTCCGCCTCATCCATAGCGGAGGTAAGTTCGGCTTCCCGGGTATTCAGCTCCGCCGTCTTTTGGGCAAGCTGCGCCATGCGCGCCTGCATCTCTTCCAATTTCTTTCTCAGCAGCAATGCTTTGATCGCCATTATGATTCTCCTTTCAGTTTTTTCCGCAGGGACTCTTTGTGCTCGGCAAACAGCCGCTTGCGGATGGTCTCCTCCTGCCGGGTCCGGGCGGAGACGGACGTCTCCTCATAGGCCGGGAAGGTCACGACGGACACCTCCAGCAGCCGAACCTTGAGAATGGTGTATCGGACGGTGCCATCCGCCAGGACCTCCCGGTCCTCCTTGTCGATAAAGAAGCCAAATGAACACTGGTCCACATCGCCCCGCTGAACCCGGCGGTAGAGGTTCATGGCGTCTCCGTCGTCCTGATTGATGCGGATCTTGCCCCACAGGCCGTGGCTGTCCTCCCGGAGCGTCAGGGTGCCGGCCTTGTTGCGGCCCAGCACCAGCGTGGTGTCGTGATTGGTCAGCGCCCGGATGTCCTCTCCCAGGGTGTCAGTAAAGGCGCCGGGAGAAATGACTTCCTCCAGGCCCGGACAGATCTCATAGGGAGAGTTAAACACCGAGAAATATCCCTCGATAAAGAGGTCGTTTTCCACTTCTCGCGTGGAAAAGCTGCCATTGATGGGGATCATGGTGCGTTGCTCAAGTGCCATCCTGATCACCTCCTGTCTGAATCAGTTTTTTCTGGTCTCCGATCATGCCCTGGGGGATAAAGTTCTCCAGGATCACCAGTTCGTCCAGGCCTTCCTTGGGCGGCAGGTGCAGCCATCCGCGCACCTCGTTGCCGGTCATCATGCCTCGGATGTAGAGGTTGGAGCCGATCTCGGAAAGGTCTTTGACGTCGTAGGCATACAGTGCCCAGGGATTCATGGAGATGTACCAGTCTGGGGAGATCAGGAGCTTGCGGGTCATCTCCTGCTCGATCCCCCGGACGATGGGCATGATCGTGGTTGCGATAAAGTGGTTCCATTCCTCCCGGTTAAAACTCCCGACGCCCACCACATAGGGCGGTACGCCCAGGATGGCTGCCACAGACTGCTTATCCAGCTTGACGCTGTCGGAGATCGCCAGGTCATTGAGGGAAAGCGGCTTGACCTGAACCACTTCCATCTGCTCCGCCGGGATGATCCACGGGGCACCTGGGGCAAAGGGATTGAGATACTGCTCCGCCAGCCGCCGGCGGCCATCCGTGGACGTCAGCTCGTCGCTGTTGCCGTCCACCTTGACGATGACGCTGGGTTTCCACTCGCTGGAGAGGAAGGCGTTTTTTGTGCGCCCGGCCTGCTGGAGGTTTTTGACCACGGTTTTGAGGGCAACCCGGTATCCGGTTCCCAGCCACGGCCGTTCGGTGGATGGATTGAGAACAAAGTGCAGCAGGCTGTCCGGGTCATAGGGGACGCTGCCGATTTGCACCCGGTACCCAAACCCGTCCGGCAGAAAGCTCACCTGGCTTGGCGGGATGGGTACCAACTCCTCCAGCAGTCCGTCCGTGGTCTTGGGCCATACCACCGCATTGCCGGAACCGTCCAGCAGCAGCGTTCCCAGAATAGCCGCCATCATGGTCTTGCGGGTCATGTAGCGGTTGGGGGTGATATCCAGCCGGCGGGACAGGCCGTTGTAGATCCGCACATCGCCGGACGCTGTGTTGGCCATGATGCGGATGGACATGGAGCTGATCAGCTCCGCGATCCGCCAGACCGCCATCAGCACTTCGGGATTGTCCGCCAGGCGGGTATAGCCGTCGCAGCACACGCTGTTCCAGTTGCTGCCCATGACAAATCCCACCGAGCTGCGGGCCTGTGTGGGCTTGTCTCTCGCCGCGTGGACTGCTTTCTTTCGTTTGTTCATTTGGATTCCTCCCCAAACCAGGTTTTTTCTTTCTGCACCGTCTCCAGATCTTCCAGGTACGCGCAGCATGCAAACACCGCTGCGTCGAAGACATCGATCCGGAGATTGGGCTGGATCTTGTCGTACATAACCATGTCGTCCGCTTTTTCCACACCGTGGACGTTTTGCACGCAGTATTCAAATGGCTCGGCGTGCAGGTAGTAGAGGGTTCCGCGCTTGGCGCTGGCCTCCAGATACCGGAAGCCCTCGCTCTTCCGGGTAAACAGCTGCGGCTGGTCTTTGATGGGGAAATGAGCCTTCTTCATCTCCAGGAAATACTCCCGACAGAACTTCCGGTCGTGGCCGATCCGCCGGAGCTTGAAGCCATCATCCCGCAGGCCCTTATACCACATCACCACTTCGGAGTGGTTGGTCACCTTGTCGTTGGACATGTCCAGCCAGCCGTCTTCTTCCCAGCCAAACAGGGGGATCTGGTCCTCGTGGGCTTTGACCACAGCCGCCGCCCTTGGGAACCAACAATGGGGGATAACGATGTCCACCCCGTTGTAATGGCCAAACAGCGCCGCAGCCGTCAGGTCGTGGAGCTTGGACAAGTCGCTGCCGCCGTACCACTTGATAGGCAGCCGGGACAGCTCCTCCAGGGTCCAGCTGTATTTGCTGTCACTGGCGCGGAACTCGTCCACGTTGAACCAGGCCCGCAGCGATGCGATAAACACATTGAGGGACTTCTGGAGAAACTCCGGCCGCAGCTGTGGGTCCTCCTTGGCCTGCATGGCGTCGTTGATCATTTCCTGTGGGCGGATGCTTTTGCCCCAGCCAGGATTGCAGCGTTCCATCACATCGGGATTGGTGTAGTCCACTTCGCCGGATTCAGATTTCGGCGCCGCCGCAATAAACACAAAAATAGAGTCCGCCTCCGGCCCCTTGATGGTGCCGTTCAAGATCTTGCGGCAGTATTCCACACGGTTTGCACAAAAGCCGGTAGCCAGGTCACCGCCGGAGCTGATCCCGATCACCAGCTTGTTGGTGTAAGCCTTGGTGGCATCCTTGAGGACCTGGTACTGCTTGGCCGACTTATAGGTGTGCATCTCGTCGGCAATGACGATGTTGCAGTTGAAAGAATCCTGCTTGTCCACGCTGGATGCCAGGGCGTTGATGGAGATGAAGCCGTCCTCACCGATGTCGCCGGTGATGCTACGCTCCATGTTGTTATTGATAATCCGCAGGCCGCCCACCGGGTCGTCGTCTACCGTCAGGTGTTCCCGCTTGAGGTTGTAGCGGAGAAAGTCAAATCCCTCCAGCGCCTGTTTGAGGGCACCGCCCACCTCGTAGACCTTGGAGCCGCTGCGCCGTTCATAGAGCGCCAGTGCCCAGGCCAGGGCCGCCGCGAAGGTGGTCTTAATATTTTTCCGGGGGACAAAGTCCAATGCCTCCTTGAAGCGCCGCTCCTTTGTCCCGGCCACATAGAAGCCCATGATGTTGTACACGATAAACTTGTGATATGGCAGGAGCAGGAACGGTGTTCCCCGCAGCGGTGTGGCGTCCAGAAACTCGCCCTGCTGGTGGCAGACTGTCGTCTCAATGATGGCGATGATCTCGTTGGCCGGCTCCGCTCGGAAGTCCCACCTCGGATTTTTCAGGTCGTCCATGTACCGCTGGCACGCCTGGACGATCTCCACGCAAGCATGAATCTCCCCGGACAGCACCCCGGAGACATAGCCGTCTACCTCCGCCATGTAGTCGGCAGCGTGCTCCACCGCATGGGTGGCCGCCTCCTCCAGAAGCAGCTCGATCCGGCTCTGCTTTTCCGCCGAATACTCCTCCCGCTTTTTCTGGGCCTTTGCAAAGCTGGATGGCGTCAGGCCAAGCTGAGACCGCAGCGCCAGGATGTCCTTGCGCAGCTGGTCCACCACCGCGTAGTTGGGATCTTTGGCGGTGTACTTTCCGCCAGTCTTGTTGACCAGCTCCGCTACCATCTGCCCGCCGGCGGCGCGCCAGGCCTTTTCCGCCTTGGACAGCTCCCGCTCAAGCTTAGCCAGCTGCTTGATGGTGCTGTCGAAGATCGGACTGTAAATGCCGACGGATTCCATGTCGGCCCGAATCATCGCCTCCCGTCCCATGATGCCTCCTCGCTATGGTTTTGGTGTCAGAATCGGACACCGCTCTCGCGTGGGCGCGTCGTTTGCGCCCGCGTTGCCCGTGCATGATGCGCATGCGCGGAATCTGGTCGCGCCCGAGCGGGTGCGAACCCCCTCCGGCGGTGATGTCCGCCGTCGGAAAGAGTTCCGCCCCCCGGTCCCTTAGCCGCCTGGATCAGCCGGAGGATGAGGGGGGGATACCCTTCGCCTCCAGGCCAGCCCCCGGTCTGTCAGGGCGCCGGTCTCCCGGTCGTGCATGGCGTTGTGACAGCCAGGGCAAAGGCTCAGCAGGTTCCAGTCGGCCCATGCCAGCTCCGGGAACTCGTCCGCAGGATACGCATGGTGGACCACTGTGGCGTTGACTGCCAGGCCGTAGCGCCGACACTCCCGGCATTGATACCGGTCTCTCCGCAAGATCGCCTGGCGTTTGATCAGCCAGCGCCGGCTCTTGTAATCCATGGGCTATCACCTCCGGGCAAAACAAAAAGCCTGCGCCGACACGTCCCGCAATTTGCGGTTCATGTGGCACAGGCACTCTGGCACAGGCACTGGTCAATATTCACGATGGCCTCCTTGCCACAGACCTTGC
>ENA-UEYL01002298-UEYL01002298.1-human-gut-metagenome-genome-assembly--contig:-NODE-2298-length-14465-cov-5.447734_pt1 | contig 14465 bp, 9 predicted proteins | sample MGYA00242941_ERZ507946 | MGnify/ENA primary metagenome ERZ507946 (study PRJEB26167, sample SAMN06115482) | human gut metagenome | host: Homo sapiens | place: China:Guizhou | collected 2015-03-11...
AACGCCGGACGAAAGCGAAAATTTCTTTGAAAAATCTTCTGTAAAATGCAAAATGCGCCCATCTGCAAGGCGCAGACAGACGCAAAGGAAACATAAAAAGTATTTAGATGATGTGATTGTTCATCTTTATGCCCGAAATACCCCGTTGCAGGGGATAGACTTTTTTTGATAATTGGGGGAATGTCGATTTGTGTCGATAAGTTGATAAGTGCATGGCGGCTACCTCCTAAAGCCGCCATGCCTTTACATGGTAGAGGGTCGTCGTTGGAATTTAGATGGATAAAAAGAAACGGCGGCTCTGATAATCAAAGCCGCCGAAATAGAGTAGGCGCGTGAAAATGTGTCTGCTCTGCGACGGCTTTTTTTCTTTTGCCGTCGTCCGGCAGATGAAATCATTTAGTTAAATAGTCAGATTCATCTATTGTTTTAAGAATATAATTCACATCATCATATCTTGAAGAATCCGATTGAGAGCCTAAACTACATATTAAAAATTCCTTTCCATGTTGTTGATAAAGAACAACTAAATTATAGTCATTAGATAAGGAACCTGTCTTGATACAGTCAAGCACAAAGCGGATATGTTCGCTGTTCAGCTTCATGAACTTTGACTTCACAAGCTCGGCGGGGTAATCGTCCCCGGCAATACGGATTTTCTTTCTTGCCGTACAGACGGTTTCAAGCATGAGGTCAACAATTTCATTCAGACGGTCGCGGTCAAGGCTTCTGTCCTGTAAGAGAATGTCATAGGCGATATTGTCTTTGATAATTTCCTCATACACTCTGTAAGCGTCGTTCCTTTCCGTTCTTTTCCGTTCCGGCGGCTGTGCCGTTTCGTCCTCGCCATAAGGCAAGGGATTTAGGGAATGGATAGGAATGGAATGGGTACTTGATAAATCCGTATTTGATTTTTCTTTTTTTGGTAAGTTAGTTCTTTGTATATCTTTATTTAATTGCGTTGGATTTTCCGACGTCGGATTATCCGTTGTCGGATTTTCCAATATCGGGTTATCCGCTGTTGGATTTTCCAATACCGGGCAATCCAATTCCGGCGGCTGCGGCTGTTCGTAAATGGTGTACTCGATAGCGGTCATTTTGCCTTTCTCGTCGCGTCCCTGCCGCCTTGTGATATATCCGGCTTTTTCAAGCTCCCATACAGCGGTGCGGATAGCGTCGATACTTTCCCGGTTGATATAGGACAGTCCTGCAAGGGTATAGTCCCAATCCTCCGGCAAGGACAGCATTTGAGATAACAGCCCCTTTGCCTTTAAGGAAAGCTCCTTATTGCGTAAGTGGTGGTTGCTCATTACGGTGTAGCCTGTGTTGCGTTCCACACGGAAAACTGCCATAGCTTCATCACTCCTTTGCTTTAGATTTGTTGCGCAGTAGAACGCGGATTTTGAGGGGTAAGGTATCTTTTCCTTGCTTCCTCTGTTTTGCGTTCTGTAAGCCCGATAAATCAAGGCTTTTTTTGCCCCTACTGCGTAACATGAGGGCATAAAAATAGCGGCGTTCCTGTTCTCCCAGTGAGAGAGTGAGAAACGCCGCTGTGCGGGTCGCTATTTCATTTCTTCTGCTATCAGTTCTTGCATGACTTCTCCAAAGTCTGCCATGAAAGAAAAGATGAAGTATTCCAAAACGTCGGGGTCTGCGTCCATAGGCTCGGCTTCCTCTGAAAAAGGCAAGCCCATTAGCCCATAAAGCAGTTTGATGATTTTGAACAGCTTGCCCCGGTCGGTGGGGTTGTTCATGGTTACAAGTACGTTGGTAAGGCGGTTGATTGTTTCCATGTCGCCGCCTGTCGTTACCCATACCATTTCCGCGAACGGCTGCGTGATTGCCCCGGCGACAAGGTTTATCTTATCCTTGCCGATTTCGCCGGACGGAAGTATAATACCCTTAGTCAAAAGTTCGTTTTTCATGTCGTCCTCCTTATATTCTGTGGTGCTAAAATGGTGCCCGGTCTTACAAAAACACCTTATGCGGAGATATGACAAGAAAAATGAAGATATGCGGAAAACCTTGATTTTAAGCCATTTTCACATTGGTTTATAAACATTTGTGAGGACTTATAAAAGGTTTGGCGTCTATCAAATCAATAAAAAATAAGAATGCAGAGATGTGGAGGGAAAATACATCGCGGCATTCTTTTGTTTTTTGGGGGAGACAAAAAGGCGCGTGATAAAGTGGAACTTGTAAGGGGCGATGCTGGCATCGTCCCTTAGGTGAATCTTGCCGTATATCTCATTATGGCATATACAGCGAAGCCCCGGAACGGTCAAGACCGTTCCCTACAGCTTATTTTATATTGCGGTGCAAACATACAAATGATCTGTAGGGCGGGATGCCCTCATCCCGCTGCGGAGAAGCCTTGCTGATTGCGGCAAACCTTGCGAATTTGTTCAAATTTTGTTTACAATTTGTCCAAGAATAGCCGGTCGAAACTGCGTGAAATTTATCCGCATCACCAAAAATGAGTTAAGCGCTTTGTACAGTGTTGACAAATGTGTGCCAAAAGGTTTATTGTAATAGCAATTCATCAGCCAAATGCAATGAACAGGAAATGACCTATCCGTATCACCGCTTACAGAAAGCCGTCGGTTGTGCAAGGCGGCAGCAAGGCGCGGTCTGGCCCTCACCTGCGAGCAGCTTGGGGGAAAGCGGGCAGAACCGCCCGCCGTGTAGTTCAAGCCGGGAACTCTCCGTTAATGGGGTGCGCAGTCCAGCACAGTGCGGTGTGGGGCTGCGGGTGAGCGGTCGGCATTGAGCCGGCAAAGCAAAGTGGTAACGCGGAAGTAAAAGTTGCAATGGTGCAGCGCATGATTGCAGTGTATGCCTTCGTCTTTGCGTTGGTCCAAATGGGCCAACAAAGAAAGACGAAGGCTTTTTTGTTTACCGCATTTGGCTGGATGGAGTGGAAAATTTTTATTATTAACGGAGAGAAGGATTATCATGAACACACTCGTCATCGTGTTGATCGCTGCTGTGGTTCTTGTCTGTGCTTATGCGTTTTATGGGCGCTGGGTGGCAAAAACCTGGGGCATTAACCCGAACGCACAGACCCCCGCTGTTAAGTATAACGACGGTAAGGATTACGTTCCCACCAACGGCTGGACCGTTTTCAGCCATCAGTTTTCTTCCATTGCCGGTGCAGGCCCTGTTACCGGTGCAATTCAGGCTGCAGCTTTCGGCTGGCTGCCGGTTCTGCTGTGGGTGCTCATCGGCGGCGTTTTCTTTGGCGCTATTACCGACTTCGGCGCTTTGTATGCTTCCGTTAAGAACGACGGCAAGTCCATGGGCATGCTGATCGAAAAGTACATCGGCAAGCTGGGCCGCAAGCTGTTCCTGCTGTTCTGCTGGCTGTTCTGCGGCATCGTTATTGCAGCTTTTGCTGATATGGTTGCCGGTACTTTTAATGCTTACACCACGGTTGACGGCGTTACCAGCCTGGCTGATGCAGCTACCACCAACGGCGCAGCCGGCATGGTTTCCATCATGTTCATGTTGTTCGCTGTTGTGTTTGGCCTGATCCAGAAGAAGTTCAACTTCTCCGGCTGGAAAGAGGCTGTTCTGGGCATCGTATTCATCGTGCTGTCCTTTGCTGTCGGCATGAAATTCCCCTTGATTTTTGACAAGACTACCTGGAGCTACATCACCTTTGTTTACATTTTCTTTGCTGCAGTTCTGCCCATGTGGCTGCTGAAGCAGCCCCGCGACTACATGACCACCTTCATGTTCATCTGCATGATTGCCGGTGCTGTTGTTGGCCTGCTGGTTGCACATCCCACCATGAACCTGCCTGTCTTTACCGGTTTCAATAACGAAAAACTGGGCACCATGTTCCCCATTCTGTTCGTTACCGTGGCTTGCGGTGCTGTTTCCGGCTTCCACAGTCTGGTTTCCTCCGGCACTTCTTCCAAGACGGTTGAAAGCGAAAAGGATATGCTGAAGGTTGGTTACGGTGCTATGGTGCTGGAAAGCCTGCTGGCTGTTCTGGCCCTCTGCGTTGCCGGTGCAGCCGCTGCTGCTGACGGTACCCCCGCTGCTGGTACCCCGTTCCAGATCTTCAGCCGCGGCGTTGCCGGTTTCTTTGAGATGTTCGGCGTGCCCGTTTATGTTGCTACCGTTTTTATGACCATGTGCGTTTCCGCTCTGGCCCTGACCAGCCTGGATGCTGTTGCCCGTATCGGCCGTATGAGCTTCCAGGAACTGTTCAGCGTGGACGATATGGAGCATGCAGAAGGCTGGCGTAAGCTGTTCTGCAACACCTACTTCTCCACCATCATCACCTTGGCATTTGGCTTCCTGCTGACCCAGGTCGGTTATGCCAACATCTGGCCGCTGTTCGGTTCCGCCAACCAGCTGCTGAGCGCTCTGGTTCTGGTTACCCTGTGCGTCTTCCTGAAGGTCACCGGCCGCAACAACAAGATGCTGTTCCCGCCGCTGATCATCATGCTGTGCGTCACCTTCACTGCTCTGGTTCAGCGCCTGATTGCTATGGTCAAGGCCATCCAGACCGCAGCTTCCACCACCATCCCCGCTGGCGAAACCACTTGGGGTGCTGTGTTCATCGCAAACGGCCTGCAGTTGATCATCGCTATCTTGCTGATCGTTCTGGGCATCACCATCGTGGTCAACTCTTTCAAGAGCTATGCCAAGAGCGAAAAGAACAGCGAAAAGGCTTCTGCCTGATTTATCCCTGACAGTTACTACCTTCCATAAATAACAGCCACCCCTGCAGTGTCATGCCATGCTGCGGGGGTGGCTGCTTTTATATTTGTATGTATCTTATAAAGAGTAAAATGGGCAAAGATCGGGTTTTTAACTGGCGGAGGATTTAGGCAACACCGCACAATTCCCGCCTTGCGGCTTAAGCACCGCTCCGGCAGCTGCCGCACCTCGCTCACCGTATCGGCACTTAGAATTATGCGGTATTGCCCTAATTATAAAGTGCTCTGCAGGGAACGGTCTTGACCGTTCCGAAACCTTGAGGTGGATGGTGTAACAAATTTATGAGAAATTTTGACGTCCCCTGAGGATAACTCCCCGCGCAGGGGCCGATGCCTTGCATCGAGCCACAGGCAGAACATCTCGTAAAAATGGCAAGCGGGCGCACAATGTGCGCCCCTATGGGGTTGGTGGCGGTACCCCGTTTTTATTTTTTCTTCCCCAGCAACTGCGTGCGGATATACCGGAAACATTCGTCCTCGCCTTCATCCCGCAAAATCAACAGGCAGGTTTCCAGCTGTTTGCGGGTTTCGGGGTGCAGGATGTAGTGGTCACGGCTGTGTTCGTAATACTCCCACGCGGCGGCGTCTGTGTAGCTGGCACCCTTGTAATTCTTGCTGGCGGCAATGCGGTCACACACCATTTCCGCCACATAGCGGTTGGGCATGCGCATCCCGGCCATGGCGTGGTCGCCGTTGGGGGCATAGTCAATCCAGTATTCCAGGTGGTGCTTGTTGCGCCCCTTGTGGTGCAGCCATGCGGCAGAGTAGCCTTCCGCCTTGCGCTGGGCGTTGTTGGGGCTGCAGGTGCCCTGCCAATATTTGGCACCGGCCCAGAATTCCACGGGGGACAGTTTGCTCAAATCATGGGTCAACCCCTGCCAGTACAGCCCGCAGCGGAAACACCCCTGCATGACCAGCATTTTGTGGTGATGGATGGTTTTATAATGTTTGATGGGATGCCACATGGCAGATTCCCCCTTTGCTACTCAATCAAAAACGCATTGCTGCCTTTGATTGTAATACAAACGCCGCCGGTGCGCAAGCCCGGCGGCGGGATTCCAATTATTCTTTTACCGCAGTGATGGCGGTTTTAACCAGCCACACCAGCAGCGCACAGCTGACCGGCACCAGTGCAAAATGCCACAGCATGGGCACCAGATGGACATGCACATAGGCGTGTGCTTTGGAAAGCACCATCCAGGATACCGGTGCCGCCAAGTTGAGCACCCACACCAGCGCAGGCCCGGCCAACACGGCCAGCGGCTTTTTGCGCAGGGCCAGCACCGCAAGGCACAGGGCAAAGCCCAGCAGGGTAACGGCGATCAGCGGCTTTAAGGTGATGGTCAAGGGGCCGAATTGCAGCAGGGGTTCATCCACCTCCACAAAATAGCGGGTCAGAACCTGTGCAACGCTGACATCGCTCACCATATCATCCGTCAGGCTGACACGGCTGGTAACAGCCCCGGTCAGGTTCTGCCAGCTGCCTGCGGCACTGCCAAAATAAATGACCCCCTGAATAAACCAGGCCCCCAGCGCCGCTGCCACGCCGCCCACAGCAGCAAAGCCGGTGCATATTATGCGGCGCAGCCAGGCGCGGCGGTCCCCGCCGGCCCAACAGTAGACAAGCGGGGCTTCGCACAGGATCAAAAAGGTGGAAATAAACTCAAACCCGCACATGCAGCGCACCATGCAGGCGGCGAACACCAGCAGGTAACACCACCAGGGCGTTTTGCCGCGCCGCCGGGTAACGGCACAGAGCAGCAGCCCCGCCAAAGCGGGCAGCAACCAGGTCCACAGGCACCAGTACAGGTCTTTCATGCCGCGCTGCGGCCAGGGGGCAAACACCACGGCGAACAGCCACGCCAGCGCGGAAAGCGGCCCCCACGCCCGCCATACGGCCAGGCAGACCAGCAGAGTAGCCGCATAGAACAACATACTGTTGATGTTGTACAGCATGATTTCCCGCGCTTCGCCGCGGTCCTCAAAAACAGAGAGCACTTTGTTCAGCACGCCGAACGCCCAGCCCTGCAGCCCGGTTTGGTGGGTGTAAGCCTGAAAATCCTGCGGGGAAACGGAGGTGTTGTCCTGGTACCAGTAGCGGTTTTGTTCATCGCTCCAGTCCTGGGTATATACCCCCATAAAGCCGCCGGGGCTGGTCTGGTTCTGCTGCATCTGCAGCATGCGGCCGAACACGAGAGTCTGGGAGCCATTGTCCCAAAAGCCGGTCAGATAGGTGCTGCCGTTGTGCCGCCAAACGGTCAAAACAACCGCCAGCACCACAACCACCACCGCCGTTACAGCCACCTGCACCGCCGCAGGCAAGGATCGAAATTTTTGCTTCAAAATAATAATTTCCTAACGTATAGAATCAATATCGTCTAAAAAGTTGAAAAAGCAGGAACAAAGAAAGGAAACCAGCGAGTTCTATGAGCCACACGCCCCCAACTCCTAACTCCTACCTGCCTACCTGTCCCACTTATCGCACAAGCTGGCGATCTGGCTGGCAAAGCGGGCAAGATCCTTGTTGGCACCGCCGCGGTTGTGCTCGATCACAACCAGCAGCCGCTTGCCCATGTTCAGCAGGCGTTCAAACGCCGGGCTGGTGCGCGGCTTGTCGGCAGGCTGGCTGGCCTTGGCCATCGGCACCATGGTGCCCTGCCGCAGTAGGGCAACGGCCCCGCCGGTCAGCTCATACACGGCACCGTTGTACGGCGCTTCTGCCGGGATGCCCTCCGCCGTCAGGGTGCGGGCAAAGTGATCGGCAACCAAGTCCTCGCCGTGGTTCACAAACACATGTTTGGGTTTGGGATCAAAGTGGCGGATCCAGGTCAACAGGCCGTCCCGGTCCGCATGGCCGGACAAGCCGCTCATCTGGCGGATCTGCGCATTGACCTGCACCGTTTCGCCAAATAGCCGTACTTCATCGGCACCCTCGATCAGTGCGCGCCCCAGCGTGCCGGGGGACTGGAACCCCACAAACAGGATGGTGCATTCCCCGCGCCACAGGTTGTGCTTGAGGTGGTGGCGGATGCGCCCGGCATCACACATGCCGGAAGCGGAGATGATGACCTTGGGGGTGGAGTCCAGGTTGATGGCAACAGAATCCTCTTTGGTTTCACTGATCTGCAAACCGGGGAACGCCAGCGGGTTTTCGCCCTTCGTCACCAGGGCTAGGGCTTCGGCGTCATAACATTCACTGAAGTTTTCCCGGAAAATGGTGGTGGATTTGCTGGCCAGCGGGCTGTCCACAAACACGGGGAAGTTATCGTGCCCGTGGATGCGGTGCTCCTCTTTGATCTGGCGGATAAAATAGAGCATTTCCTGCGTGCGCCCCACGGCGAAACTGGGAATGACCACATTGCCGCCGCGGTCGAACGTTTCCTGCAAAATCTGGGTCAGCTCGGCCACATAGTCCGGCTTGGGGCCGTGGGTGCGGTCACCATAGGTGGATTCCATCACCACAAAATCCGCTTTGGTCAGGTACTGCGGGTTACGGATCAGCGGCTGGTCCAGGTTGCCGATATCGCCGGAGAACACAATGGTCTGGCTTTCGCCGTTCTCCGTTACCTGCAAGGTGATGGAAGCGCTGCCCAGCAGGTGGCCTACATCGGTAAAGGCGGCCGTAATGCCGGGGAACACTTCCAGCGGCTTGCCGTAGCTTTGCGGTACAAACTGCTTCATCACGGCCATGGCGTCTTCTACTGTGTAGTCCGGCTCTACCAGCTCATTGCCGCTGCGCTGGGCTTTGCGGTTTTTCCACTCGGCTTCCTGCTCCTGAATGTGGGCGGAATCTTCCAGCATGATTTCGCACAGGTCCATGGTGGCATCTGTGCTGTAAATGGGGCCGCGGAATCCGTTCTTGTACAGATAGGGGATGCGTCCCGAATGGTCAATGTGGGCGTGGGTCAAAAGGATGGCTTCAATCTCACCGGGGGCGCAGGGCAGGTCCGCATTGGGGTAAACGTCTTTGCCCTGCTCCATGCCGCAGTCCACCAAAAAGCGGTGGCCGCCTGCTTCAATCAGGGTGCAGCTGCCGGTCACTTCACGGGCAGCGCCCAAAAAGGTCAGCTTCATAACAGCCTCACTTTCTCCCGGCACCGCGCTGCGGTGCTTCGGGCAACGTAAACGGGTTTGCAAAGTTATTGGTTACATCATTGATATTCATGCGGATATCCCAAAAGACATCCCCATAATCACGCAGAATCGTATAACTGCCGCCTGCCTGCTCCAGAGCTTCCAGCGTGGCGGTATCGGTCACCACAAGGGCGTCGCCGTCCGTCGGCTCAAAGGCAGTCAGGCTTTCCTCATAGGTGCGGGTCACGGTACCGGTGTCGATCAGGGCACCGATGGCGGCGGAGGTCGTCCGCGCCAGCACCAGCCGCTGCCCGGCGGGAACGGCATCACACAGCGCCCCGCGGGTAACATCGCCAAAGTCAAGCTCGGTAATGCCGCCTGCCAGCGCGGTTACGGTCAGGTCGGCGGCATCCTGCGGGCAGTTGGCGCGGTCACCGTCGGCATAGGCCAGGTAAAGTGCGGCGGCATAGTTGGCAAAGCTGATGGTTTTATCCGCACTTTCGTTGGCTTCAAAGGTGAACAGCGTCTGGCTGCGCACATCCTCGTCGCCGTCTGCCAGGCTCTGTAGGCTGGTAAAGGCGGAATCATAGGCAGTCTGCTGGGCGGTGGTGTAGCTGCCGCGGGCGGATTTCAGGTCGGCGGCGCTCATGCTGGCGGGTTCGGCTGTCATGCTGCCGTCCGCCGCAAAGGTCAGGTTCAGGCAGCCCACGCTGTCCCAGCCGGACCCGGCGGCAACAACGGCAATGCCGTTTGCCTTTGCGGTGCTGTTGGCTGTGGCGCCGGCATCCAAGACGGCGGTCACGCCAAGGTCTGCCAGGTCGGCATAAATGCCGCTGATGTCGGTATCCGGCCCGGCAATGCAAAGGATAGCGTCAGCCCCCTGGGCCTGCAAAGCAGCAACCTGTTCGGAAGCCGCCAGCGCCAGGTCCGCAGCGGTCAGTTCTTTCGTCTGGGCGGAATTGCCGATCGAGGCCAGCGAGAAGAAGCCGATCTTTTTGCCTGCTTCCTCCACAATGGTGTTCATGCCGTTGGAAATGCGGTTGCGGCTCCAGCTGGTGGAACGGGCCAGCAACGCTTCGTTTTCTGTCGTGTACAGGTTGGAAGCAATCGAAGGCCCAGTGGCGGTCATTACATCGCTGAGAAGGCGGTCAGTGCCATACGCCATATCGGAAGCATCAAAGGCCTGCAAATCATACCCGGCTGCGGCAAAGGCGCTGGTCATATCCATGCCGCCGGTCAGGCTGGCGCGGGCGGTGCCCTGCAAACTGCCGCCTGCATCCACCAGAATGGAGTCCTCGCTGCCCGCTTTCAGGGCAGCAATGTCCGCAAGGCTGACCTCTTCGCCCTCGGTCAAGCCCTGCAGATTACCGGTAACGTAAACGGGAATGGTGAATGCCCCCACCCGCACCGTCACATCGGCGCTCATGCGGCCATCCGCCAGGGTGGCGGTGATGGTGCAGGTGCCGTCCGCCTTGGCTTTTACCTCGCCGTGCTTATTCACGGTGGCAACGTCTTCATTATCGCTGGACCAGAAGATTTTCTGCCCGCCCTCGCTTTCGCTGGGCTCATCGGTCAGCAGGGTGGCGGTGGCTTTCGCCTTGGGCAGCCACAGCTCGTTTTTGTAGGTGTCGTTGGTCAGCGAGGGCAGGATGTCCTTGCTGGTTGCTTTGATGCCGGTAAAGGTCAGCTCTTCCATCACAAAGTCAACATCCACTGTGTCGCTCTGCACGCCGTACTTTTCGCCCGGCTCCGTATAGGTGGCCTGCCAGATGGAATACGGCCCGGTGTAGCCCAACGCGGAATTGAACCGCGCGATCCAGAAATTATCGCGCCAGCGGTCAAACGCGGGGTCCGTCAGGCGGCCGCGGGTCCAGTTGATGGAGGCGTAAATGCCTTCCTCGCCCTTGTAGCCCAGTTCTTTCAGGCGGTCGAAAAATACTTCGGTCAGGTGGGCCATCTCGTCCGGGTACAGGCCGGTGATGGATTTATCCTCCAGGTCATAATAGACCGGGTAACTGAGCTGGTAGGGGGTGGCGGTGTAATCGTCCAGCCCCTCGTGCGGGGGTGCCACAAGGCCCAGCAGGCGGGCAACGTGTTCGGCTTCCGATTTGGCCTGTTCCTCGGTGGTGGCGTAAGAGTACAGATAGGTGCCAAAGGGGATGCCAAGGCGGGTGCATTCGTCCGCGTTGCGGCGCCACTGTTCATCGTCCTGGGCGTAATCGCCGGTGCCGTTCCACTCGCTGCCAAAGCCGCAGCGGATCATGGCAAAATCGATCCCGGCAGCCTGGGCTTTCTCCCAGTCCACTTCACCCTGATACTTGCTTACGTCAATGCCTTTTTTGGTGGCGGCCAGAATCGGCTCTCCGTCACTGTTAAAGTAGTACCCGGCATCGTTCTTGGCCCACGCTCCGGCACTGGTGCCGGGGTCAATGGTCAGGGGGGCTTTCTGCCCGCTGTTGCAGGCGACCAGCCCGATCACTACCAGCGCCACAACGGCAACCAGCACGCACGCGGCCAGTGCAAGACGCAGGTTGGGCTGCTGCTTCTTTTTGGGCTGTGGGCGGCGGCCCTGCGGGGACTTGGGCTGGGACTGTTTGCGGTAGGTCTGGCGGGGCTGTTGTTCCGGCTTGCGGGGCTGCCCCGACGGCTGTTTGTTTTGTTCCATCGGCGGTTTCCTCTATGATCGCAGCTGCCCGGTGGGCAGCGGAATGTTGGCGTTAAAACTTTTATATTTATAAGAATATGGTAACATTTTGTCAAACAAAATACAATCCGGTAAAGCAGGCAGATTGTGTAATTTTGGACAGGAAATTTTGGCAGCCGGGCAAAGCAAACTGCCCCCTGCAGTTTTCCACACAGCAGAGGGCAGTTGGTTAAAAATGTTCAGCAGATGCAGGGCAGGCGGTTAAGCTCAGCCGATGGTAATGCTCCAGGCAAAGGTCTTGCTTGCGCCGGGGGCCAGCTCAATGTGGCGGCCGGCTTCGTTCACGCTGTTGGCCCAGCCGTTCCAGGGCTCCATGCAGACGAACGTCTCGGCATCCTGCTGCCACAGCACGCCGTTGGTGAACACGCTTTCATCAAAGGCAACTTCCACCGTGTGGCCGTTGCCGGAATCGGTCAGGCGCATCGGGCTCTTTACGCCGGTCATCAGGCGGATGGAATCTGCGGAGCCTTCCTTGCGGGTCAAGGTGATGGTTTCCGGTGCGGCGGGCTGCTCGCCCTTGGCGTTCTCGGAGCAGGTGGCGGCGTTGATGTCAAAGTGGACGTTCTCCAGCTTGGAAGCTGCGAAATACGGGTGGAAGCCGATGCTGAACGGCAGGGCTTTGTCGCTGGTGTTGTGCACGGTCAGTTCCAACCCGGCCTTGGCACCGGACAGGGTATAGCGCATTTCCAGCAGAAAATCAAAGGGGTAAACAAACTTGGTCAGGCCGTTGGGGGTCAGGGTCAGCACGATCTCATCATCCGCAGCGGTCTTGACCTGCCAGGGCAGCAAATCGGCAAAGCCGTGGACCTCAATGGGATAATCGGAGCCGTTAAAGTGGTGCACACCGCCGTCCGGCTTGCCGCAGCTGGGGAACAGGATGGGCACGCCGCAGCGGGGGCGGTCCGAGGATTCATAGTTCTTATCGCGCAGCCAGAGGTATTCCTCACCGCTTTTGGTGAAGGAGGTTGCCATGCCGCCCTTTTCCGGTGTAACGGTCAGGGCGTACTCCCCATCGGTCAGGGTAAGGGTGGAATATTTGGCATTGTACTTTTCGTAAGTACCGGCAGTCAGCTTGGACATTGTTACAGTCCCCTTTCTTCAGTTACAAAAACGGCCCGACCGCACCGGGATTCTTGGAGCAGCGCACAGCGCCTTGATCCCAGAGCACCCGGAACGCCCGGAGCCGTTCCACTTTGTGCACCGCAGGCAGACACAGCTCCCGGCGGGCACTTCTTAATTCTATTATACTCTCAAAATGTTCCCGGCTCTACCCTTTTGGGTAAAAAATGCGGCGGGAGCCAGAGCATCAGTGCAAAAATTACAGCACAACGCCATCCTTGAAGATGGAAATTTCGCGGAAGCCCTTCTTCTCGGCGCAGGTCTGCTTGCCGGAAGCAACGTCCAGCACCAGCTGGTACAGGTCAGCACCGGCTTCATCCAGCGTCTTTTCGCCGTCAGCAACAACACCGGCGTTAAAATCGATCCAGGTGGATTTTTTGGCAGCCAGCTGGCTGTTGGTAGCAATTTTCAGGGTGGGAGCGGGGGCACCGAACGGAGTGCCGCGGCCCGTGCTGAACAAGATCATGTGGGCGCCGGCGGCGGTCAGGGCGGTGGCGGAAACAAGATCGTTGCCGGGGCCGTACAGCATGTTCAGGCCCTTGGTGGTCACAGCATCGCCATAGCCGATAACGTCCATGATGGGGGCGCTGCCGCCCTTCTGCACACAGCCGCAGGATTTATCCTCCAGCGTGGTGATGCCGCCCTGCTTGTTGCCGGGGCTGGGGTTGTCGTACACAACTTCGTTGTGGCTGATGAAGTATTCCTTGAAGCCGTTGATCATATGCACGGCCTTCTCAAACACTTTTTCGTTCTGGCAGCGATCCATCAAAAAGCCCTCGGCACCGAACATTTCCGGCACTTCGGTCAGCACGGTGGAACCGCCGCGGGCGCACAGCATATCGCTGAAGCGGCCGATGGTGGGGTTGGCGGTAATGCCGGACAAACCGTCCGAACCGCCGCACTTCATGCCGACCACCAGCTCGCTGGAGGGAATCGGCTCGCGCTGGAACTGGGCAGCATAAGCGGCTAGTTCCTTCAGGATCTCACGACCCGCAACCAGCTCATCGTCCACATCCTGGCAGGTCAGGAACTTGATGCGGTCATGGTCGTATTCGCCCAATTCGGTCAGGAACTGCTCATGGGTCAGGTTCTCGCAGCCAAGGGAGAGCACCAGCACGGCACCGGCGTTGGGATGGCGGGCCAGCGCAGCCAGCAGTTTGCGGGTCTGGGCGTGGTCATGGCCGGTCTGGGAGCAGCCGAACGGATGGGTGAAGGTGTACAGCCCGTCAATGCTGTCGGTCACAAGATCCTGATTGTCCCGCACAAGGGCTTTGGCGCAGTCGTTCACGCAGCCAACGGTGGGGATGATCCAAATCTCGTTGCGGGTGGCTGCACGGCCATCCTTGCGGCGGTAGCCCATAAAGGTTTCGGGAGCAACGGGGGCCAGCGGGTGCACATTGGGGTGGTAGCTGTACTCGATCTCGCCGGACAGGTTGGTTTTTACATTGTGGGTGTGCATCCAGGTGCCGGGCACGGCATCAGCGGTGGCATGGCCGATGGGAAACCCGTACTTGATGACGTTTTCGCCCGCGTGGATGGGGGCAATGGCCATCTTGTGGCCCTGGGGGATATCTTCAACAGCGGTCACAGATGCACCGTCCACCGGCACAGCGGTGCCTTTGGCAATGGGATGCAGGGCAACCACAACATTATCCTTGGGGTTGATCTTGATTGCAAGAGGCATACAGAATCTCCTTACTACGATAAAAACAGGTAGGAGTTAGGAAGTAGAAGTTAGGAATTGTTAGCCCTGCTTTTAGAGCAATACCGCATAATTCTAAGTGCCGATACGGCGAGCGAGGTGCGGCAGATGCTAAGCCAAAAGCGCAGATAATACT
>ENA-UEYL01002301-UEYL01002301.1-human-gut-metagenome-genome-assembly--contig:-NODE-2301-length-14454-cov-8.758990_pt1 | contig 14454 bp, 7 predicted proteins | sample MGYA00242941_ERZ507946 | MGnify/ENA primary metagenome ERZ507946 (study PRJEB26167, sample SAMN06115482) | human gut metagenome | host: Homo sapiens | place: China:Guizhou | collected 2015-03-11...
AATCAGATTCCTGTAATGCTTTCCGCCGGATTGGGATTAATCCCATTTTCTTCCTGTGATATCACCGGTTACTGTGGGGATATTGAGGATTATCCGGCTATGGCCGAACTCTATACCCGTTGGATTCAATTCGGAGCATTTAATCCTTTGAGCCGTATCCACCATGAGGGAGATAACCCGGTGGAACCGTGGCTTTTCGGGCCGGAAGCGGAAAAGAACGCGAAAGCGGCTATCGAACTGAAATATCGTTTGTTACCGTATATCTATACTTACGCCCGCGAAGCGTATGATACAGGATTGCCTATCATGCGGCCTCTGTTTCTGGAATATCCAATGGATATGGAAACTTTCTCCACGGATGCCCAATTCCTGTTCGGTCGTGAATTGTTGGTAGCTCCTGTGGTGAAGAAAGGTGCTCGCACAAAGAACGTGTATCTTCCCGAAGGCACATGGATAGACTACAACAACAAGCAGACGGTCTACACCGGAGAGCAATGGACTACCGTTGATGCTCCCTTGTCCTCTGTTCCCATGTTTGTGAAGCAAGGTTCCATCATCCCTACCATGCCGGTGATGAACTACACCCATGAGAAACCGGTATATCCACTTACTTTTGAAATCTTTCCCGCCCAGGAAGGTGCACAAGCAGCCTTTACTCTTTACGAAGATGAAGGAGAAGACTTAGGATATCAGCGTGATGAATTTGTCAAAACACCGATTATTTGCAGCACTCTGGCAAATGGATATGAACTGACCGTCTCTGCCCGTGAAGGAAAAGGATACACTGTTCCCGGTCCGAGAAATCTGTTGTTCCGTATTTATTCTGCGAAAGCTCCGAAAGAGATAACTGTCAAAGGAAAGAAGATAAAGCAAACTAAACCGGAACGTTTGGAAGAAAATCTGGAGAATAACACTGAAACTGTAGCGTGGAGTTGGGATAAGGAAACAGGTGTCTGTAGTGTGAGAATACCTGATAAAGGTGTTGATGAACAGTTGATGATTACTTTTAAATAAACAGGGAGCTGTTGGCAAGCTAATATTCAGAGTTTTTCTTTCGTTTTATATGGATAATGTGTAGATTCGCACGAAACTCATATCAGAAATGTGTAAGTTATCACATTTCTGATATCAAAAGTGTGATTCATTATGAGAAGCTTTTCCAACCCGCTTACCTGATTCGCTATTCAATGCTGAATTTGAAACAAGATGGTAATTTGATTAATATCCCCCTGTTTTTGGCGGATAAGACAAAAGAGCTATTGAAGGATAAAAGTTGAAAGAGCCTTCTGAAGGAATCAGTAGCCTCTTAAAAAACGATGATTCTTAAAAAAGGAATATTTAATCATTGGAAGAAGGACGTGAATTGCAGTTTGGTAAAGAAAAGCAGGAAAATGTCCTGCATTTGTAATTACGCGATTCTCTATTTCGGCTGTTTCGAAAATATGCCAATCAAGCTGCGATAGATTTTTGATTATTTTTGTTATTTGGAGAGCAGATGCCCGAATAACTAATCATTTTATTATTTTTTCCTTTCCGATATATTATGGTAAACTAGAGATAAAAATGTTTCTTAATAGTCCATTTTTATCTTCTTCACCGGGGAACGATAGCTTCCTCGGTGAGGAACAAGTCGATGCACACCGAGGAACACTTCGTTGGTTTTAAAGCAATGAGCGGTTTCTGAATAGAGAAAGATGCATATCCTGTTTGCTTTTATGCAATATTAGGCATCTTTTTGTATGCTCATGCATTTATTTATGCAGTTTATTTTCTGACTCGTTATTTTCTAATTGACCATTTCCTTGTATAATATTAAAAATAGAACGTTGAAAGTATATATGAAAAGGGGATGTGTCAAAATGAAGACACATCCCCACAAAATCTCTGTGGCTTTTTGAATTTATCTTACGGGAAACAACGTTATCCGTAGGGTACTACATCCATAAGGAATTAATTCGATGTCGTATTCTTTGGGTTCTGGACTATCATGATGTTGTACAAGATAAGCAATAGAACCGGTAGAATTACGGTTTTCTGTCCAGCCGGGTAGTCGGTATGCTTTGCTCCGAATAGTTATGGGAGCATCTGCTGACGTCCATGGATAAGTTGCAATGTTCTTTTTTTTCTCGACGATGAAATTCTTTTCAATACCATCCTTGTGTATTTGGTTGTGTTTGAAAGCAAAATTCCAAGGCGAATCGGTAGTAACCTGGTAATACCATTCTCCATACTGTTCTTGATCTTTAGGTGAGTCGAATGTTTTTTTCTCCCACTTTTCGTTCAGTTTCAGAGCATATACCAGTGGCCCTCTTTCAACAACCGCTCCACCATCAAACCAATGAGATATTGAAATGGTTGCCGGAAACTCGATAGTTATTTTATCATTCTGTTGCCATTCGCGGTTGAGTATAATCATCCGTTCTCCGGTTACATCCGTTTCAATGGTTTGTCCATTGAGATTTACAATTGGTTTTTTACACCATTCGGGTACGCGAAGATGAAATGGGAAAGCGGCTTTCTTTATTTTCTTATCCGGATAAGTGATAGAAAAAGAGACTGTTTCATCGAACGGATAATAAGTTTCTTCCTTAATATTGACCAAGATGTTGTTGGCTACCTGCATTTTTACTTCGGAAGGTGCATATACAAGTGCGGCAACGCCATTATCTACAGTGGCATACCACAAATGTTGTACAAACTTCGGCCATCCTTGGTGGAGGTTGGAACTGCAACAGGGATATCCCGTCAGTGTTCCGAAAAGATTATCAGTACCTTCATGGGGTGTGGAGAAGTTGTGGTAATCGTTCACTACTGCAATCTGGTTTACTTGCTGATAATATTGCCTGGCCTGTGCATCGTCTGAAATCTGGGTGGGAAGTGCATTGTAGGCTATTCGTTCCAGTTGGTCAGCCCATTGCATATTGCCTGTAATTTCGAGCATGGTTTCCAGTGAGTACATCATTTCTACCGCAGTACAGAGTTCGGAACCGTATATCGGGTCACCGAAACGAATCAGTTCATCGCCTGCCCAAAGACCTATTGGTGTTCCGATAGTATTGCGAATCGTTTTCATCGCTTTTTCTGCTGCTTCCAGATTCTCCTTGTCCTTGCTTTGCTGGTAATATACGGTAGGTTGTTTGAATCCTTGTGCCAGGTTTACACAATGCAGACTGTGTTGACGATATAAATGATTGTCTTTGGTAAATACATCAGTCCAGTTAACGTTTTGACTATTTAGAAGTTCACCCAGTTCTAACAGGAATTTATCACCTGTAATATTGTATAGCCAGTATACCATCATCAGGTTATCTCCTCCTCGCTGCTCGGCCCAGAAAGTCCATTTGCCCAGCGGGTTTTTCGGCAATTCTTCCAGTTGATATTTAAAATAATTGGTCATAAATGGTATAACCCGTTGATCTTTGGTAGCTGAATAGTATTGTTGCATAATTTTCAATACAACCATTTTGGGCCACCAGTCTCGTGCATTGTCTCTTTGCAGGCCAGGTTCGTAGCCTTTGTCGGTATCGGGGCCGAAGTACCCATTAGGCTTTTGAGAAGCCAGTGTCCATTCAATCCAGGGCTGTACTTTTTGTTTTAACTCTTTATTATCCAGAATGTAAGCTAAGGGCAACAGTCCGTCAATCCAATACGGGCCACGTTCCCATACATCTCCGTCACCACCTAACCAACCATTGCGCTGTCCCATTACTTTTTCGTAAATACTATCCATGTGACCGGTCATACCGGTAGCCATACGGTTCATTTGTTCTTCGAGCCAACCTTTTGGCTTTATAGTTCCAATGGGCAATTCGACAAAAGGTTTCTGCAACAACGGATAACGGTTATTGGTGTAGTTAGACACTTTTGTTTGTTGTGCCTGTAGAGGTAGTATTCCTACAAACAGGAAAGGAAGAATAAGGTTCTTAATTTTGTTTATCATTCTTTGAAACGATTAATGGGTTATTGTATAACAGGAAAGGCCGATATTCGCAACCGGGCAGCTCCCATGGGAATCAGCGTAATTTCTTCAACCGGCTCATGGCTTTGTACCGGATTAGGGGGGAGTACTCCGCAAAGATAATTATTATCTATTTTCCAGCTAGGAATCGCCTGTCCTTTTGCTTTAATTTCTATAGGAGCACTGTTTGTAGTGAATGGGAAATTATCTTTTGGCCATTCTTTTTTTATTACTGTAAAATCAGGTTCAGGATTGCTCGGATTACATACCAGACCGTAATTCCATGTGCTTTTGGGATTGATTTCCCAAGAAGGCCACTGCTTATCCTGTGTCTGTGGGTGTAGGATGGAATCGTCGAATTTAGTTACCCGACTGTCCTGACGTATGTATTCTTCATCTATTTTAATGGAAAATGTAAGTGGACCATAGTTGAGACTTACGCTTTCTTGGTTGGTGGGCCATTGGCGCATAGTAATTTTCATCGGGAAATCAATTAATACTTCATCTCCGTTTTTCCATAATTGTTCCAATCTGACATACTTACTGGCTGCAAATGTTTCTGTAACTGTCTTTCCATTAATGGATATTTTAGCTGTTTCGCACCATCCGGGAATACGGAGATAAAGCGGGAATTTTACAGCATCCGGAGTATGTACGGTTAATCTTATTTTTTCTTCAAACGGATAGTTGGTTGCTTCGGTTATTTTTACTTCAGTACCGTCACCTACTCGTGCGGTTACAGTTCCGGCGCTATATAGTATAGCTGCCAGACCATTGTCAGGAGTAGCTAACCACATATTTTCAGCATAATACGGCCAACCTTGTGCATGATTGTGCTGGCAGCAACGATGGCTGAACGGATTCATGATAAGGAATCTCCCGTGATTGTTTATACCAGGATTGTGATTGCGTGCATCGGTGGTAACCATATTGGGGCAGGTAAAGTAACGTAGCGACTTAAAGTCGGGCATTACGGCTGCCGGGTACGTATTGAATGCAATGTCTTCGCAATTATCCGCCCACATAGGGTCTCCGGTAAAGCGGAGAAGTAATTCATCCGAAGCCATTTGTTCTACCATCCCGCAAAGTTCAATACCCTGGCGGGGGTCGATGTATCCCATCCTACAGTTTTCATCACCTCCGAACATCCCTCCTGGTACTTGCCCGAATATACGGCGGACCAGATGGAAATTATTGTATGTAGCTGCCAGATCAGCCGAATCTTTGGTCTGCATCCAACGGGTCGCAGGTTCGCGGAATCCTTGTGCGATATCCACGTTATGCCATTGGGGAAGGTTACTATCAATGCGCCAATTAGCAGTGTTACGTTGGATTTTCTTCCCGAGTTCGAGGAGCCATTCATCTCCTGTGATGTTGTAAAGCCAGTATACACTGTATAGATTATCTCCTGCACGTATGGTATCCCAGCGATCTTTCAGGAACTTTTCTTCCGGATATTCCAATTGCCATTTAAAGTAATTAGTCATTAACTCGATTACTCTAGGGTCAGTGGTATATTCATAATAGGTTTGTAAGCACCACAACATAATCATATTCCCCCAAAGATCGGGATTTCCTTGCTTTTCAATCCAAGGGCCGAAGTAACCATCACTGCGTTGACTGTTCAGTGCTGCTTCAATCCAGGTATGAGCTTCGTTTATCATATCTTTGTCGTCGAGCGTATATGCTAGGCTTAAATAGCCTTTGAGCCAGTAGGGGACTTCTTCCCAACCGTGCTTTCCTGTTCCATCGGGACTTAACCATGCGTTGTTTTCTTTTTCCAGCCAACCGCTTATTTCAGTTAGGTGCCCGGTCATACCATCACGTTGGCGAAGAAGAAATTCTTTTACCCAACCTTCCGGACGTATGGAACCGACAGGTAATTTTATAAAATGTAAAGGGAGCAATGGTTCTCTGTTGCCTGTATAATATGCATTTTGTGTAGATACATCGGGGTGTGATACAGAGGTGACTATGGTATGTGAAGATGGCGTACTACATGCTGCCAAACAGACAATGGCCATCATTGAAAATATATATTTTATGTTCATCTTTTATTTATTGAAATAGTGGGAGAGGTTGGCTCAAAAGTAAATCACATTAAATACTTTTTCATTGTCTTTTGAACCAACCTCCATTGTGTAGCAGTCTATAATTCTATTCTTTGAACTTGGCTATAATTGTAGAAAGTGTTTCCAACTGACTTGACTCCGATTCTAACAAAGCAGTAATCATTTTTCCAGTCAGATAAATCGCCTGTTATATGAATGTCAGATAGATTGGAAATATCGCTAGCGTTTAGAATAAATTCTTTTTCCTTATTAATTCTGTCGCATATTATTGATTTTGATACAATGATTGATACAAATTCCAAATCCCGGTTTTGACTGATTTTACTAATATCTACCTTTGCTGTAATTTGTTTATTTGCACAATTATATGTGGCTTTATTAACAAAGAAGAAAGGTGTTATCTCCCAATTAAGTTCAGTTTTTCCTTTTACGTTCAATATGTATGGGGTGGCATTTTCTTCATAAGCCCCTTGATTACTCGCTAATATTATTTTATATTCTCCGTCAAATAATAATGCGTTAATTTTCCCATCTTGCGAAGGCATGACTTGAAAATTTCCATTTCCTTTATATGAATCCTGATAAAAATTCAAAGGAATCTGCCCATTTTTTACAGGGACAACTTGTCCGTTATAAACTAGATTTCCATATACCTCGGATTTTGGAGGGTCTTGGTTGTCTAGCTCATATAAACTACAAGAAACTAAGGTTATACAACTAAATAGTATATATACAATTTGTTTTTTCATAATTGCGTGATTTTTTTGTTATATTATTGTCCCGGATTTTTGATTAATTTTGGATTTTTTTCTATGGCAAAACCAGGAATAAACGTATAGTAATTTGTTCTCTCAAATACTTTATATCTACTCAAACGTTTAAGATCTACTCTTTCAAATGTATATTTCAAATGATTTTCATTGCCAGGATGAACTATCAAATATGGATACAATCCGTGATATTTTACTCCATTAATTATTTGCTCGGATAATCTCCAACGTTTTAAGTCAAAATAGCGATGTCCCTCAAATGCAAGTTCAACCTTCCTTTCCTGAATAATATCTTCAAAAGTCAAAGAAACAAGGCTGTTAGGACCAAAACCGGCGTCTTCCCTTATTGCATTAATGTAATCAATTGCTTGAGGTTTACCTAACTCAAATCCGGCTTCTGCCGTATTAAGTAGAATTTCGGCATAGCGAAAAATAGGCCAGTAATTGCTGGCTTTTACAGCGGATAATCCGGCATCGGAGCTGGTTGAAACAAACTTTTTTAGATAAAATCCGGTGTTTGTGATATTCTTATCTTCCGATGGACCATCAAAGCCTCTAATTAATAATTCATTCTCGTCTTTATCTCCTAGAGACATTCCCGTTATATAATCATAACTACCCGTTTGTTGGTTCCATACTTTTTGTCCAGCCTGTATACTTGTTACTTTCCCTTTGAATTCTGATCCGCTATAAAGTACGGTGGCAGCCAGGCGTTTATCTCTATTGGCAAAGATATTAGCCATTGATTCGTAATAAACAGGACTCCCGTCCGGGTTTTTATCCTTTAATTTTTCAATTTTGCCATCAAGTGTTTGATAATTCTCTACAAATTCAAGAAAAGGGGTTATTTCTCCTCCCTGATTAGTAGTTTGGGCCAAGCTAGGCGTTGTATTTGTAATGGTAAAATCATGCGTGTATTCTGGAGAAACATAATCGCGTGCCATTATCATTGCATCATTGCTTTTTTTATCAAAAATAGCAAAGTAGTCTGTAGAAGTAGAATATAATTCGCTTTTAATAATAGCTAAACCTGCATCCCATGACGCTTGATAATATTTTTGAGCTTGATTGGCAGGTATTCCAACTTCTCCATTGGGCAAAGTGACAGGGTCGGCCATTTGGCTATTGTATTTTGCTATGCTGCCAGCATAAAGCATTGCACGGCTTTTTAGAGCTAATGCACTCCATTTGTTAGCCCTTCTGAAATTTTTTGTTTCGGGTAACATGGACTGGGTCACAATATCATCAATTTCGGATGCAATGAAATCATAGATTCCCGCTTCTGTTTCTCTAACAGGTTGGTAATTCTCAATAGGTATATTTTCATCATATACATACGATTTAGTAACCAATGGCACGCCTCCGAATCGTTTAACCATTTCGAAGTAAGTATATGCCCGTAAAAAACGCCCTTCTCCTTCCAATTGTTTTTTGGCATCCAATGAAGATGCTTGAGCTTTTTCTATGAAAAGATTTAAATCACGTATGTATGTGTAATCCCAATATTCGAATTGGTTACCTGGTATATTTTGCATATCATTCAACCCTGCACGATCGCCGGACCACATAGCTTCATCCGTCAATTGCATATTAGCTTTATCAAAAGGGCTGGTATTCAAACGGTCGTATAAATTTGCCAAAACTCCTTCTGCTGTGCTTATATCTGTCCATACTTCATCTGAGCTTACTACATCGTACGGATGTTTGTCCAGCCAGTCTTCACACGAAAACAGCGTGATAGTTATTATTACTAACAGACTCCGGTATATTATATTTTTTTTCATATTCAATGAATATTAATTTATTTTCTGATCAAAATTAAAATGTAGCATTAAAGCCGATACTAACTAATTTGGTTGGTGGATAAGTGACGCCATTAGCAATGTCAATCTCTGGATCGACAATATCAATATTGTCGAATGTTATTAAGTTTGTCCCGCTAAAATATACTCTGAACCGTTTAATACCTGCTTTTAGGCTTATTTGTTGGGGAATAGTATAGCCTAGTTCCAATTCTTTTAAACGTAGATAAACAATATTCGTCAACCAAAAATCAGATGCTCTGTCATAGTTGTTGTTTTGCCCCGAAGCCCATGAACCAGTACTCGGATATTTTCCGGGTATCCAAGCGCTGTTCAGATCGAATGGATCTTCTCTATGCCAGCGGTCGGCAAACATGGCTGCACTATTGCCGTCGCCCGGCGCCGGTTTTTGTACTTCCCATTCTCTATAATATTGATATTTGCCTGCTCCTTGCCACAACATATTAATGTCAAAACCTTTCCAGTTGGCGTTGATGCTTATACCGTAGTTTAAAAGAGGTAAACCGCCTGAATAACCTATTTTTCTCATATCCAAGTCGGTGATTCGACCGTCATTATTCAAATCTTTATAAATAATATCGCCCGGTCGCATCGTTCGGTTTCCTTTACCATCATTGTCTATCTTCCAGTTATCTATTTGTTCCTGGCTGGTAAATTGTCCGGCACTTTCGTAACCCCAGAAACCTCCTTCCCAACGATTCGCGGTATTGTCTCTATAATAATTCAATGATGTAGAAAAGATTGGGTTGTATACTTTAGTGGTTTTTCTCCGGCTAAAACTTACATTTCCTCCTATTTGATACGATAGATCTTTATAACTTCCATTGTATTTAAGGGAAGCGTCCCAACCTATATTTTTATCGCCATTCAGATTATACATAGGCATGTCAAAGCCAACTTCACTTGGCAGTACGATGTCATTTTTCGAGGCCGGCAATCCATCTCTTTTTCTGATAAAGTAGTCGAAAGATCCTGTAATTTTACTGTTGAAAAGGCCAAAGTCAACTCCAACATTGAAAAGTGAGGTTTTGATCCATGATAAAGTAGTAGATGGCATTTTCCGGGGTGCGAAGCCAATAGTGACTTTATTGTCTTCCATCACATAACTGCCATTGTATGCATTATAACCATCAAAGAAAAGAAAGGCTTCAATATTGTCATCTCCCATTTTTCCATAACTGGCACGAAATTTGAGGTCGTTTATAGTTTTCCCCCAAGCCGCGTCTTTCCAGAATTTCTCGTTGCCGATACGATATGCCATTAATACTGAAGGGAAAAATCCCCAACGATTTCCTTTGGCAAATTTGTAAGAGCCATCGTAGCGGCCTGATACTTCAATTATATATTTATCGTCAAATACATAATTTACCATCCCTAGAAAGCCTGCTCGGGAAGTTTCTGAATACCCGTTGCCTAAATTAGTAAATTCGCTTGAACGAACTAATGGCAAACTGTTTGATGTAGGCTTTGAATCTACACTGAAAGTAGGATTTTTTCTTTCGGTAGCTTCACCTACTACGAAAGCATTTATCGCATGTTTGTTAAATTCACGGATATAATTCAATTGAATACGAAACATTAATTCCTCAACGCTGTTGAAGCTGTTTTTTTTCTTCTTGTCATAACTTCCTCCGGTATGTGTGTAGGTATCCGTATTCTTGTCATAAGTATAGAGTTTGAAATCTTTTTGCTGCCTTTCATAAGTATTATCAGCATAGTAATATGAAGCCAGAGCGGTAGCAGTAAGTCCATAAAGAGCCTTGATAGAAGAAAAATCATAGCTTAGCTTCATATTTCCCTGAATGATACGCCATTTATCAGTTAAATGTCCGGGATTAGCATTTACACCTGTATAAACTGCTGTATTTACATACCCTCGTGATCCATTATCAGCTGGGTATAGAGGATTGTCATTTGCATAAGGCCTTTCTGTCGGACGATTTCTAAAGATAGCTTCACTAAAGATATATTGGTCATCTCTGTCTACTGTTGTAGCTACGCTTTTGAATTGTTCGATCCGTCCGTTAATATTCATTCCTACTTTTAATCCTTTAACTATTTCAGACTCAACATTTGATTGAATATTATATCTGCTGAAATCAGAAGAATCGAACATACCATCCTGATTGGTTATGCTAAAACTCAAATAATACTTTGTTTTATCGGAACCGCCGGAAGAATTAATGTTAAAGTGTGATTGAGGAGCGTTTTTTTTAACGATGAATTTTTTCCAGTCGAAGCTTTGATAACCTGGCTCTGTTCCTGCCTGCCACTTGTCATACTCTTCTCTTGTCCAGCTCGTTTGACCATAAAGGTTCATGTCTTGTTCCACTCTCATGTCTACCCATTGAGCAGCATTCATCATTTCAGGAAATTGTGTAAAATTTTGCCATCCATGACGATAGGAAATATTTAGAGTATTTGATGTTTTGTATGCTCCGCTCTTGGTGGTTACTACAATTACTCCATTAGATGCTTGGATTCCGTAAATACTTGCTGATGCATCTTTGAGCACGGTAACGGACTCAATGTCAGTAGGGTCCAGGTTATCAAATTGTCCCTGATCTTTTTGTATGCCGTCAATAATAAAAAGAGGTGTACCCAAGTTTCGGATTTCAATATTTGCACCTGCTCCTGGTCCTCCGGATGCTTGACGGGTTGCAACTCCTGCCATTTTTCCCATTAATGCACTTGTCGTTTTGGTTGCTGTTGATTGCATTAATTCCTTGTTTCTAATATCAGAAATCGCACCTGTTACTCTTTTTGCTTTGATTGTTGTGTAACCGACGACAACAACTTCATCAAGTAATTGTAGATCCTCTTGTAAAGTGACAGATGATAGTTTTTTGCGGTCTCCTGCTTTTATTTCCTGGGGGATAAATCCAATCATAGAAAAAAGCAATACAGATTGTTCATTTGGAGCGTTAATAGAATAGTTTCCATCTATATCGGTTATTGTTCCGATCGTTGTATTTTTAACGCTTATGTTAGCTCCGACTAATGGCTCGCCATTTGTGTCCCTTACCGTACCTGTAACTCGAATACTTGTTTGTTCGGATGATTGAGATTTCATATTCTTATCGGTGGCATTATCGGTGAATAAAACGATGTGATTATTAAGCATCGAATATTTTACATCTGTGTTTTGAAATATTTCGTCCAAAATGGCAGATATAGGTTTGTTTTCAACATTAATAGAAACCTTTGTGTCCGATTTTATATCTTTATGATTATAGAAGAAAAGATAATCAGTTTTGGTTTCTATGTCATTTAATATTTCTGATATCTTCACTTTATTAAAATGCATACTTACCCTTGTAGATTGTGAATATGTATCTATCGCATAAAGGGAGAATGTGTTTAACAGAAGAAAGGTTATAAATAGTTTCATAAATAAAATGAATTGAAGAAAGTGTTTTTGTTGGGTAAAAACTGGTATTAGTCTAAGTTTTTTCATAACTTTGTTTCATTGTTTTAAATTTTTCAAGATTTGATTCAATAATTTGCTCGCGGAAAGATGTTGCAGCATCTTTCCGCTTTCATTTTCTGTTCGGTATTATTTCATAGGCAAAAAGGTTTTAAAATTAATAAATAATTATCTGATGTTCGTTTATCTCATATTTGAAAGGTTTTGTAGTTTTTACTACATCAAGAATATGTTCAAGTGAGTCACTCACCTTGAATTTCCCGGTACACTCATAGGTTGCAATTTCCGGTCTTTTAATAATAATCTCTTTGTTGTAATATTGTCCTAAGCGCTCCAGCATCTGGTTAAATGGAGTCTTATAAAATGAATTATATCCTGATATCCATGATGAGGCGTTTTTTATTTCCTTATTGTTATAAACAGTCATTTTCTGTGTTGTTTTATCATATATAGCTTGCTGTCCGGGTTTCATCTTAAGGATGTCTTTTTCGTTATTATTTAGAATAATAGATCCTTCGAACAAGGTCGTTTCAAAATGATTGCTTTCTTCATAAGCATATACATTGAACGTTGTTCCTAAAACCCTGATAGAGTGTAGCGGAGTCTTTACAATAAAAGGCTTCTCCTTATTTTTTGTTATATCAAACCAACCTTCTCCGTTTAATTGCACTGTTCTGTCCTTGCCGGTGAATTGCTCTGGGTATTTTAGCGTTGTTCCCGAATTAAGCCATGCAACAGAACCGTCTGGCAGAGTTATTTTAGCTTGATTGCCTACAGGAATTTCAATTGTGTTGTAACTCACAGGATTTCTCTCCATACTTGTTGAAAAATAGAAATAAGAAAGGAGTACTGCTACTATAGCAACTGCTGCTATTTTACCTATTGTTTCAAGAGTATGCTGTAATTTCCTGTGCTTGAATGATTCATGTTTGTTTTTACCAATAGTCCTTTTTCTGATAATCTCAAAATCAGTTTCGTACGGATTGTCTACATAATCTGCTGTAATAAGAGACATGTCCCACACCTTACGAATCTTCTTGTAATATTGCTTATTATCATCCGATTCATCGATCCAGTTCAGGAATTCTTCTTTTTCTTCCCGAGTCGCATGTCCCAAGATGTATTTAAATATTTTATTATCATCCATAATATATGTATATTAGTACCTAACATATATATATTTTGCGAAAACAATGTTCCCCTAAAAAAAGAAGATATTTTTTTTAGAAAAATAGAAGAAATCTTAGATATGGGGATAAAGATAAACGTAATTGCTTGATTGCCTTTGAGATATGGAATTCGATGCTTTTTTCGGATAAATTTACCCTTTGTGCTATTTCTTTGTTGGATAAGTATTCTTCCCGGCTCATCCGGAAAATTTTTTGTGTCAGTTCCGGCAATTCGGTTAGGGTTTCCTCAATTATCTTTTTTATGTCTTCGATATACAAGGAAGTTGTGTTTATGGAATCCAGTGTATAGAGTTTAAGATTCATTTCCCGCACTGCGTTATCGTATAAACTTTTTTCTACTAGTACTCTTCTACGTTGTTTCTCAATATAGTTCCATACTTTTAATTTTACTATCTGTACAAGTAATGCATGAAGATTTGAATCTTCTTCCAGTATTTCCCGCTTTTCCCACAATACAACAAATGAGTCTTGGACAATATTTTCAGCTGCATCCGAATTTTCAGTATATGAACAGGCAAAGCGTACTAATCCCTGGTAATATTTATTGAATACTATTTGGAAAGCTCTTTCAGAGCTATTTCTAATTGCACTTATTAGTTCATTATTGTCCATGAAAAATAATTATCATTACTATATTCAGCACAGCTGGAAGAATAGTGTATGTAAATAAAGATATTTTTTAAGATAATGCTGTAATAAAGAGTGTAATATTAATATATTTTCACTATTCTTTGTTTATGTGTATCTTCCACATGTTTTTTGTTTGTTATGTATCCGATGTTATACAAATCTTTGTTTTTTTATTAAGTAATTTCCGGATGGGTGTATCGTAATAAATATTTCGTTTTTTATTCTTATCAAGATTTCGTAATATTGCATTTTATTAGAAATATGGATAGTCATATATTGGAAAGAATACGAAATACTGAAATAAATAAGATCATGAAAAAGATTTGCCTTCTTCTCTTTTTGTTTTGTACTTGCATTGCTCAAGCACAAAATGCTTATCGCACAAACAAAGATATATCTTATGTCTCTGGCTCCGAAACGGATACCTATCGTTTGGAACGTTGTAAACTGGATATTTATTATCCTGAAAACAAGAAGGATTTCTCAACTATTGTCTGGTTTCACGGTGGTGGTATGGAAGGTGGAAATAAATTTATTCCCAAAGAATTGAGAGAACAAGGGTTTGCAGTAGTGGCGGTGAATTA